>QMCE01769377.1_pt1 | contig 169590 bp, 143 predicted proteins | sample 1821851 | NCBI WGS metagenome assembly QMCE01 (sample SAMN09453174, study PRJNA476694) | Termite gut metagenome, whole genome shotgun sequencing project. | isolation source: worker | host: Odontotermes sp. | place: South Africa:Pretoria | collected 2016-01-28
TCGAGCATATCGGCCATTTCCAGGTACGCCGTGTTATAAAACCGACTATGGGTTTCGATCTGTACGCCATCGGTTATCTCCGGCGGAATATCTCTACCTAACGGTTGTACCTGAGCGGCTAATGCTATCGGCAAAAATGCAAATAGAAGGATCAATAAGGTTAGGCGAAGTTGGGAGTTAGTTGCCATAGTTGCGATACAATTATTCTACAAGCAAAAATACGCCACAACACCCCGAAAACCATAAAAAAAGTAGTTATCACTCGGCTTGTAAAGACTTGATTATCAGGTATGTGAAAAACAAAAATGTTATCACCTAAAACGCAGACATTTTTATCCCAAAAATCGGCGGAAAAAGTCGCTACATAGTCCCTGATTGAAAAAAATCGCTATCTTTGGTTGTGCTTTTTGCGGCTAATGTCCGATCACAACAATAAAGAACCTGACCCACTTGAAAGACAAAAAGGATTTTTACGGAAGTTAATCCGTGCGTACACTGCGCCCGACAGTGATGTCGGCAACCTTGCCGTTCACCGTAATACGCAGATAAATAGGGGCTTCTCCGTTTTTGAGAAGCCGGTGCTTTCTGATTACAAAAAGCAGACTGAAAGTCGATTGAATAGCATTCATGGGCTTAAATTTTAATGAGACAAAGATAATTTAAGCAGTCCATTTGACAGCTACGCAAATCATTGTGCATCAGCGAATAAAAACCCGAATCGTGGGCAATTTCCGTGTCTCGAAAAAGCCCACGAATTGTGCCGTGAAAAGTGCTCCAAAATGCCCAAAACGTGGGCTAAGGGATAAAAGAAAAAGTCCCAAAATCGTTGGATTTCAGAACTTTACTTGATTTTACTTCGATGTTTGGCGGTATGGACGGGACTCGAACCCGCGACCCCCTGCGTGACAGGCAGGTATTCTAACCAACTGAACTACCACACCAATTACTCGCTACGAGACGCACTTTCCTCGTTTTGAGAATGCAAAGATAACACATTTCGCGAAACCTACAAAGAAAATATCGAAAAATTTACGCTACCATAAGTGCGAGACTGCAAAAAGCGAGGATGGGAAGAGAAGTCCTGGGCGTCAGAGTGTTCGAAAATCAATATACCGCCGGAACGCAACAGGCCGCGAGAAAAAATGAGCTCGATAACGCGTTCGCTATCAGGCAAATCATAAGGAGCATCGGAAAAAATCAAATCGAACTGGCGAGCGCAGGCATTCAGATAATTGAAAACATTGGCCTTAACCGGGAAAAAATTAACGAACGCCAACGAAGCAGCCGTGGAGCGAATGAAGTTATAATGCACAGCATTGATCTCGACCGCCGTGACACTACGGGCACCACGCGAAGCAAGCTCATAGCTCACTGATCCGGTGCCGGCAAACAAATCCAATACGTCACAATCCTCAATATCGACGAGGCCGACCAGAACGTTGAACAGATTCTCCTTGGCAAAATCCGTAGTGGGTCGTGCCCTCAAATTGCGCGGCGGAGTCAGAATCCTACCCTTGTGAGTTCCGGAAATTATTCGCATATCGGATAGGAGTCAGGCGGTATGGACGTTGGCGAAATATTGCCGTAAGACATCGGCAGCATCTTCAGCAAAGAAGCCGCTAACGTATATATCGAATTTTCGCAGCTTAAACTCACGCCCCAGTACCTGCATATAATAGAGGAGAGAGTCGGCAGAACGATCGGGCAAAACTTCGGCCTTACACAAACCTTTGTCCCACACTGCGATATGGGCGTTTTCGGACGTCAGAAAGATATTTATATCGCGTTTACGGCCGTGGGTGATTGAAAGCAACGGTGAGGTAAAGCACTCGCTTTCAGGAGGAATATTTCTCACAGGTACTCCCATCACAGCGACCATACCATTGCAAGGTTCACTGGCAACGGCTCTCTCCCCCGCCTCGATCTCCATCCCGTTAAAACGCAGATAATCCTCCTCCAGCCCCTTTTCGTAAAAAGAGGCTGGCAGAAGGATCGTCTTTGCGGAGTCCAGCGAAACAACAGCGTGCACGCTCTCCTCCCCCACTATTCGGCCCACTTATTCCCAGTTTCCGGCGTCGTTTGTGGCTTGTTCTACTGAGCCGACGGCTATGCCGGGATATTTGTGATAAACGTTTTTGGCGTCATCGATAAGATTGACAAGCATTTGTTCATCCATATCGGCCATAAACGTTTTGTAAGGAGCCTTGGCCTCAAAGACGGGTACCACAACCTTTGATTCGGTGGTGAGCATCGCTGCATTGAGGATATACTCTGTTCCGTCCGCCGCATAGGGGATAAATCTAAGGTCGCGAATTTGTTGATCGGTAAGTTTTCTCGGCGAGAAGATGGTGTCGCGCACGGCTTTTGCAAACTTTTCAGTCTTTACCAAACCTCTTGCAACGGCCACAGAGTCGTCCGCAGAACCGATTTGGCGTTCATACACCAACGAGTCACGCAACACAAAGGCAATCAGAGAGTCGAAGCTACCCGTGTAGCGTTCGTTCTTTTGTTTGAAGGCTTGTTCGGCCGAACGGATGTCCTTAATGCGGTCGATAACAGCGGTTTCGCGCACCGTTGTCTCTTTTTGGAATTCGAGCGGCATTATAATCTGGCGTACGAGTACCCAAGCGAGCACCACCACAATAACCCCCAAAACAACTTGGAGAATAATTTTAAGTCCCTTGTTCATTTTTATAATTTTATTTAAGTTTGTGCTCTATGAACGAACGAATCGCGACCCAAATTTACGCTAAATTTGGATTCCCGCCAACAGTTGGGCAAAAAAAAGTTACAGAAAAGTTATCGGAGTGGATTTCGCTGCCTGCCGATGGTACTATTTTCGTGCTCAATGGATATGCCGGCACAGGGAAAACCACGCTTGTAAGTGCTTTTGTGGCGGTTTTACGTGAAATAGGGATTAGACCTGTTTGTTTGGCTCCCACGGGTCGTGCCGCGAAAGTTTTTTCTCGAATTTCGGGTGAAAAGGCGCTTACTATCCATAAAAAGATCTATCGGCAGAAAAGTTTGGGGGATGCAGAGGCCAGTTTTTCGCTCGATTTCAACCGCGAAAAGAACGCCTGTTTCATCGTCGATGAGGCGTCGATGTTGGCGAATTCGGGCGGGCTTTCAGGTGGTGAAGGTGAGATTTTCGGTTCAGGTGCGCTATTGGACGATCTGGTTTCCTACGTAAACAGCGGTTCCGGTTGCCGACTTTTGCTTGTCGGCGATGCGGCTCAGTTGCCTCCTGTCGGTCGTGACGAAAGTCCGGCTCTCGATCCGCGTCGAATGGCGGTGTACGGTGGCGTGGAGTACGCTTCGATGGACGATGTGGTGCGTCAGGAGGCCGAAAGCGGCATACTTTTCAACGCCACACTGGTACGCACGATGCTTGAAAATCGCATTTACGAGATCCCGATGTTCCGCACTGATGGGTTCCCCGACGTCACAGTGCTCGACAGCAGCAATTTCACCGAAAAATTGGAAGAATGCTACTCCCATTTCGGGCGCGACGAGACGATCGTAATTACCCGCTCGAACAAGCGCGCCAACCGGTTCAACGAGTCGATACGACGCTATGTGCTCGGAGCCGAGGAGGAAATCGAGAGCGGGGATATGCTGATGGTGGTCAAAAATAATTATCATTATACCGAGCGAGATCCCGATTCGCCCGCAGGGTTCATTGCAAATGGCGACATCGCACGACTGCGACGGTTAAGGCGCATTCAGGAGTTTTATGGCTTTCGATTTGCCGATGCTGTATTGCAGTTACCTGATTATGACGACTATGAAGTAGAATGTAAAATTCTTTTGGATACGATCCATTCCGAATCACCATCTTTGACACGCGCGGAGCAAATGCGGCTTTTTCGTGCCGTGGAGGAGGATTATGCCGACGTGAAGGCGCGAGCAAAACGCTATCGGGAGGTGCGTGAGAACGACTATTTCAACGCCCTCCAGGTTAAGTTTGCCTACGCCATCACTTGCCACAAGGCTCAGGGCGGTCAGTGGGGGGCAGTTTTTATCGACAAGATGCTTTTCGGCGACGAAGTCATTTCGCGCGATTTATTACGCTGGCTCTATACCGCCATAACCCGTGCCACCGATCGCCTCTACTTTGTGAACTTTGATGAGAGGTTTTTTGAAACGACAACCGAAAAATAGCTATTGACGACGCACGCAACGAACAGAGAACTTGTCCTGCTTATCACTCAGGCCGGTCGTACTGGGATTTTGTTCGCTAAAACTGAAACTGAATGCCTTGTTGCCATCGGTAACACTCTCCAAAGCACTCGACGACCAATAACCTCCTTCCGAACCCTGAACAACAGATGTGCCGTCTGCTACACTAAAGTCCGCCGCCGGCAAAAATATTACATTGCTACCCTGACTGAATGCCTTGCCATATATTCCGAAGGCATTCGTCCATTCGCCTCTCCTGCGAAAGTAAGCAAACTCTTGCGAAGTCGGCACTCGCCAACCAGAAGGACAGGTCAATTGTGCCTCCACAAAAGTATAAAGTTTGCCGTAATCCCACGAATTTTCGACAAACTTACCCGGTTCGCCCACATTACGAGTCGCCCAGGTAATATCGTTTATTACAACGCCCGGATCGGTAATCTGTGTTTGGGTCACGGCCGGAGCCTGAGCCTTTGCCTCTAATCCTACGAGGGCCATTGCCACAAAGGCCAATGAACAAAAAAGAACTCTTTTCATAGTGTCATAGTTTTAATCGATATGCCTCAAAGATAATATTTTTTTTTAACTTTGTGCGTTATGGCGAGCCAGAAAAAGCAGTCCGAAACGCCCCTGATGAAGCAATACGGTGCGGTCAAGGCGCAGCACCCCGACGCGATCGTGCTGTTCCGGATGGGCGATTTTTACGAGACTTTCGGCGCCGATGCGGTGAAGGCAGCGGGTATTCTGGGCGTGACGCTGACCAAACGAGGCACCGGAACATTATCGGAAACGGAGCTCGCCGGCTTCCCACATCACGCCATCGAAACCTACCTGCCCAAGCTCGTACGCGCAGGCGAGCGAGTGGCGATTTGCGAGCAACTGGAAGATCCCAAAACGGCAAAAGGGCTGGTCAAACGCGGAATCACGGAGCTGGTTACGCCAGGTGTGGTCCTGAGTGACAATGTACTGAATGTCAAGGAAAATACGTTTCTCGCGGCAGTGTATTTCGGGCCCAAGATGACGGGCGTGGCTTTTCTGGATATTTCTACGGGCGAGTTCTACATAGGTGAGGGTACGGACGCTTATGTCGATAAATTGCTTTCGAGTTTTGCGCCCAAAGAGGTTGTGTATCAACGCCCACTGAAGGCGCGGTTCGAGGAAGTTTTCGGACGCGAACGCTACACTTACCGCCTGGACGATTGGATTTTCGGAGAGGAGACCTGTCGAGAAAAGCTCACTCGCCAGCTCGGCGTAAAGTCGCTCAAGGGTTTCGGCATCGAGCGTCTGGGAGCCGGAATTTCGGCGGCAGGAGCAATACTTTATTATCTCGAATTTACTGAACACAAGGCTCTTGGCCACATACGCAGCATCTCACGTATCGACGAGGACAGGTACGTTTGGCTCGACCGATTTTCGATTCGCAACCTCGAACTCTTTGCCTCCAACGCGGGTGGGGAGCGTGGACAGGGTTCGTTGATAGCTGTGCTCGACCGCACTCTCACCCCAATGGGCGGGCGTTTGCTGAAACATTGGATAGCCCTGCCTCTCAAGAACTTGGGAGAGCTGAATGCGCGCTTGGATGTGGTCGAAACTTTATGGGCCGATCCAGATTTGGCTGAAAATCTTGCAGGAACTATCTCACACGTGGGTGATTTGGAGCGAATTTGCGCACGAATTGCCGACGGAAGGGTGTTGCCACGCGAGATCAACCAACTTGGTAATTCGCTGACAGCCATTGCCTCCGTGCGCGAAATCATAGCCGGCAGGGCCGCCCTTAAACCCACCCACGACGCCATCGACCCTTGCGAGGAAGTTCGTGCTCGGATTTCGCGCGACGTCTATCCTGATCCGGCAACGAACCAGATCCAAAAAGGCGGAATCATTGCCAACGGGGTGGATTTGGAGCTCGACGACCTGCGCCGCGTGGCCACTCACGGCAAAGAGGTGCTGGCCGAAATGACTGAGCGTGAGACGAAACGCACCGGAATTACGTCACTAAAGATCATATACAATAACGTTTTCGGTTACGGATTCGAGGTACGCGACACTCACCGTGACAAAGTGCCGGCGGACTGGATTCGCAAGCAAACTCTCAAAGGCGCAGAGCGTTATATCACGTCAGAACTTAAGGAGTACGAGGAAAAAATTCTCACCGCGGAAAGTCGGATGCTGGAGATCGAGGCGCGGATATATGCCGAATTGGTAGCGTGGCTGGGGCTTAAAATACCTGCCATTCAGCGCAATGCGGCAGCTGTGGCCCGGCTCGATGTGCTACTTTCGTTTGCGCGTATCGCCGCCGAGAGGAATTACGTCCGCCCTATCCTCGACGAGAGCTATGTGATAGATATTAAGGATGGTCGCCATCCTGTGATCGAACGTCTGTTGCCGGTAGGCGAAGAATATATACCCAATGATATTCGCTTGGACAATGACTCTCAGCAGATTATGATGATCACCGGGCCAAATATGTCGGGCAAGAGCGCTCTGTTACGCCAGACCGCGTTGATCGTTATGATGGCCCAAATAGGATCGTTCGTACCGGCTTCTGCAGCGCATATCGGACTGGTAGACAAGATTTTCACACGTGTGGGAGCTTCGGACAATATATCGCAGGGCGAGTCCACGTTTATGGTCGAGATGACAGAATCGGCCAGCATTCTGAATAACATCTCCAACCGGAGCCTTGTGTTGCTGGACGAAATTGGCAGAGGTACAAGTACTTACGACGGAATAGCGATCGCCTGGGCAATGGTCGAATATCTGCACAACCACCCCACCGCAAGAGCCAAAACGCTCTTTGCAACGCATTATCACGAGCTCAACGAAATGACCGAGACCCATCCACGAGTGCGTAATTTCCACGTTTCGGTACGCGAAGTGGCCGGTTCACGTGGCGAGGCGGGTTCGGTGATCTTCCTGCGCAAACTGGCCGAAGGAGGCACCGAACGCTCCTTCGGGATTCACGTAGCGCGCATCGCCGGTATGCCCAAAAGCGTTGTGGAGCGTGCCGACCGAATTTTGGCAAGTTATTCGGGGCATAACGTCGGGCGGCAGACGAGCACGGGAGAGACTATGCAACTAACTATGTTTCAATTGGATGATCCGGTACTGGTACAAATTCGCGACCAAATCAAAGGCCTGCAAATAGACTCGCTCACCCCAATTGAAGCACTCAACAAACTAAACGAAATAAAAAAAATCACAGGATTATGAAAAAATTATTCTTGCTTTTGGCGGCCATCGCGCTCGCTGCAACCGCTTCGACCGAGGCTTTCGGACAACACCCCTCGGATCGCAAAATCACCTCGCGCTTAGAGATTTATGACCTCGAAACCGGCACTCGCGTCACACTCAAAGAGTATCCTTATGTTGTGGAGGCACCGAACTGGACGATGGATGGTAAGTATTTGATTTATAACACTAAAGGCAAGATACATCGCATAGAGATTGCCGCCCCTGAAAACGATGTTCACATCCCCACTGCCCCTGCAACAAACTGCAATAACGACCACGTGCTGTCGTTCGACGGCAAGGGTCTGGCGGTTAGTTCCGGTACCGAAGGCGACTGGCGTTCAAAGATTTACGTTCTTCCGTTGGAAGGTGGCGAGGCTCGACTTGTGACTCCTGAAGGGCCCAGCTATCTGCACGGCTGGTCGCCCGACGGCAAGACTTTGGCATATTGCGCCGACCGTAACGGCAATTTCGACGTTTACACGATTCCCGTGGAGGGGGGCGAAGAAGTGCGCTTGACCGACGCCGAGGGTCTCGATGACGGCCCGGAGTATTCGCCTAACGGTGAGTGGATTTGGTTCAATTCTGTGCGCAGCGGCCTGATGCAGGTGTGGCGGATGAAAGCTGACGGCACGGAACAGACTCAGATAACTCTCGATGAGACTCGCAACTCGTGGTTCCCGCACGTGTCGCCTGACAATCAGAAAGTTATTTACATCGCTTACGCCAAGGGTGATGTACAACCTGGAGACCATCCTGCGGGCAAAAACGTCGAGATTCGCATTATTTCGGCTCGTCAGGGTGGCGAGGAGATGACCCTCGTGAAACTTTTCGGCGGCCAAGGCACACTCAACGTCAATTCGTGGTCACCCTGTAGCCGTTACTTTGCGTTTGTTTCGTATGAATATGGCGAGTAAAATTATGCTCCGAAGTCGTCATACATAATGTTTTCGGGTGGAACACCGAGCTCGTCAAGCATCTTGGTGATCGCAGCGTTCATCATCGGAGGGCCACAAAGATAATACTCGATGTCCTCCGGCGCCTCGTGATTCTTAAGGTAGTTGTCGAAAATAACCTGATGGATAAACCCGACATAGCCCTTCCAATTGTCCTCTGGCTTGGGATTGTCGAGTGCGAGGTGGAACTTGAAGTTGGGGAACTCGGCAGCGATCTTCTCGAACTGCTCTGCATAGAACACTTCGCGCAGCGAACGTGCTCCATACCAGAACGTTACGGGCAGTGAAGTTTTCTCGGTCTGAAAGAGATGGAACAGGTGCGAACGCATAGGCGCCATACCCGCACCACCCCCGATGAACATCTTCTCTGCAGGGGTTTCCTTGACGTGAAACTCACCGTAAGGGCCTGATATAGTGATCTTATCGCCCGGCTTGAGCGAGAAAATATACGAAGAGCAAATCCCCGGATTAACCGGCAGGAAACCTCCGTTCACGCGATCGAACGGCGGTGTGGCGATGCGAATGTTAAGCATCACGATATTACCCTCCGCGGGATGATTGGCCATCGAGTATGCGCGGAAAGTGGGCTCAGGATTCTTTGCCACAAGGTCGAACATCTTGAACTGCTCCCATTCGGCACGGTATTCGGGATCAATGTCGAAGTCGGCAAAACGAATCGCATCATACTTAGGAACATCGATCTGAATGTAGCCCCCGCTCTTGAAATTGAGATTCTCGCCCGCAGGCAGTTTTACCACGAATTCCTTAATATAGGTAGCCACATTGCGGTTCGATACCACTTCGCATTCCCATTTGCGCACACCCAAAACCGATTGAGGTACAGCAATTTTCAAGTCGTTCTTGACCTTTACCTGACAACCTAAGCGCCAGTTCTCCTTTTGTTGGCGGCGCGAGAAAAAGTTCACCTCCGTGGGGAGGATGTCGCCGCCGCCGTCGAGAACCTGCACACGGCACATTCCGCACGAACCTCCCCCACCGCACGCCGAGGGAAGAAAAACCCCATTATCGGCAAGCGTGGTGAGCAGTGTACTGCCCGGTTCGACGGTCAGTTGTTTGTCGCCGTTAATGTCGATCGTCACTTCGCCGCTGGCGGTCAATTTTGCCTTGGCATAGAGCAGTATTGCCACAAGCAGCAGCGTCACCACCAAAAATGCCACAATGGCTATAATCAATGTCAATGTATCCATCTCTCTACAATTGAATTCCTAAGAACGACATAAAAGCAATACCCATCAACCCTGTGATAATGAACGCGATACCTGGGCCACGCAGAGGTGCGGGAATTTCGGAATATTCGAGTCTTTCGCGAATAGCCGCCATCATCACAATGGCCAGCCACCAACCGATACCGCTACCGAGGCCGAACATCGTCGCCTGCCCAAGGTTGGGGTAAGCCCTTTCCTGCATAAACAACGACGCACCCATAATTGCGCAGTTCACAGCGATAAGCGGCAGAAAGATACCGAGCTGATTATACAATCCCGGAGCAAACCGTTCGACCACCATCTCCACCAACTGCGTGAACGAAGCTATCACGGCGATGAAGATAATGAAACTAAGGAACGACAGATCGACCGAACCCAGACTCGATGAGATCCACTCCAACGCACCGGGCTTGAGGATGTACTCGTTGAGTAACCAGTTCAGAGGCACGGTCATTGCCATCACGAAAATCACGGCAAGGCCCAACCCATTAGCTGTTTTAACGCTCTTACTCACAGCAATATACGAACACATACCAAAAAAGTATGCGAACACCATATTGTCGATAAAGATCGACTTAATAAAAATATTCAAGCTATCCATAATTCTCTCCCCTTGCTACTTTTCTATCAAATCCTTGTTCGACGAACGGTGTGCCCAGATAATCAGGCCGACCAAGATCAGCGCCATCGGCGGCAACATCAACAGGCCGTTATTGGCGTAGAACCCTCCGTTTTGAATGTACCACGCTTCGGGGATAACGCGGAAACCCCACAGCGAGCCACTACCCAGAAGTTCACGAACGAAACCCAGCATCAACAGGATAATACCATACCCCACTCCGTTGGCCGCGCCGTCGATGAACGATGGCCAGGGTTTGTGCCCAAGTGCGAATGCTTCGACACGCCCCATCAGGATACAGTTAGTGATGATAAGCCCCACATATACAGATAATTGCTTCGACACATCATAGACATAAGCCTTGAGCACCTGATCGACCAGGATCACCAAAAATGCGATCACGACCAACTGCACTATGATGCGAATACGACTCGGAACACCCTTACGCAGGAGCGACATAATCAGGTTCGCGAACGCCGTCACCACGGTCACCGACGCCGCCATCACGAATGCGGGTTTGAGCTGAGCGGTCACGGCCAGTGCTGAACAGATACCAAGTATCTGAACAATAACAGGATTGTCCTTACTGAGCGGCCCCAGGAAATATTGCCAATTCTTATTACTCATTGTTTCTTTGTTTTTCGATGTAAGGAAGATACTGCGCCAAGGTGGTGCTGATCATCGTTTCGACAGCGCGCGAGGTAATCGTGCCACCGGAGATCGCATCCACAGCGTGGTCGTTGCCTCGCGAAGCGCCTGCTCCTTTCAATACACTGATACCCACAAGTTTGCCGCCCTCAAAGAGGCGTTTGCCGATGAATTGATCCGTGAAACTCGGAGCCACGATCTCGGCTCCAAGGCCCGGAGTTTCGCCCTTGTGAGCAAATACAACGCCCGAAATAGTACTCCAATCGCCCTCTACTGCCACATAACCCCAGATCGGGCCCCACAAACCGCTGCCGTTCACAGGAACGATGTAGAGCTTTTTGCCATTCGCATTACTCTCGAACAGAGGCAGTTCACCATCCGCAGTGGGCACAGAAACCTCCTTGATATACTTAGCATAGTCGGCCTCGATGTTATCGCTCTTAAGGCCCACGCTTGCAAGCACATCGCCTTTCTTTTCGACGGCAATATTCTCGTTCTGAATCGGTTGGAGAGTCATCGCAGCAATGGCCAGTACCGCCGCCACAACAACAACCATCACTACCGAATAGATTATGATATAGGTACTTGAGTTCTTATTCATCTCAGTGTCCTCCTACGGTCGGAACGCCGACGGCGAATATTATTTCCCACTACAATGTGGTCGATCAAAGGTGCCATAGCATTCATAAATAATATTGATAACATCATCCCCTCAGGATAGCCCGGATTGACCACGCGAATGAGCACCGTCAGCACCCCGATGAGGAACCCTACGATTAGTTTACCGCAATTGGTCTGAGCAGCGGTAACAGGATCGGTGGCCATAAACACAGCCCCGAACGCGAACCCACCCAGCAGAGGATGATACCAGAAAGGCATATCCATAAGTGGCGAGCCGCCTATTGCGTTGAAAAGCAGTCCCATAGCCAAACCGCCGGCAAAAACGCTTCCCATCACCCTCCAGCTTGCAGTGCCCGTCCAAAGCAGGATCACCGCACCGATCATAATGGCTATGAACGAAGTCTCGCCGATCGAGCCGGGAATCGTACCCACGATCCAGTCCCAAATATTGGCATCGGCCAATGCTTGTTGCGCGTTCTCACTGATTTGTCCAAGTGGCGTCGCGCCAGAAAAACCGTCGATATACTCGCCCCCTTTACCTGCGCCGCGAATCCACACCTTGTCGCCCGAAATAAACGAAGTGTAAGAAAAGAATACGAATGCCCTCGCCAGCAATGCCGGATTGAAGACGTTCATACCCGTTCCGCCGAAGACCTCCTTACCTATTATAACTGCGAAAGCCACCGCCAACGCCACCATCCACAGTGGCATGTCGATCGGCATAATCATAGGAATCAGCAGCCCCGAAACGAGGAAACCTTCGTTCACCTCGTGACCACGCTTCTGTGCAAATGCGAATTCGATACCAAGTCCCACGATATAGGAGACTAAAATGAGCGGCAACATCCGCACGAAACCATACCAGAAACAACCCCAGATCGCCCCGGCTGCAGCTAAATCACCTACAGCTCTAAAATGCTGCAGGCCAATGTTGTACATCCCGAAAAGCAACGCCGGCACAAGTGCCAGCACAACGACGATCATTGTACGTTTCAGGTCGTTCGCATCGCGAATATGCGCCCCTTTGCGAGTGGTCGTATTGGGCACGAACAGGAACGTCTCGAAGGCGTCGAACGTCGAATGCAGGAACCCAAGCTTACCACCCTTTTCGAACGGCGGCTTGACCTTATCGACAACACTTCTTAATAACTTTGCTATCATAATCTTTTTAATCGCTGCGGCCGTTGCCGCCTAAGACAACTCTTTAATCATCAGGTTAATACCATCGGCGATCGCAGTCTGTACCTCTGTCTTGGAGGGATCCACAAAATCGCACAACGCAAGATCTTCGGGCAGCACCTCGTAAATTCCCAGCGCCTCCATTTTGTCGATATTACCGGCCATACACGCTTTCACAAGATACATCGGATAGATGTCCATCGGAACATAGCGCTCCCAAAGACCAGTGACGACGATCGCGCGAGGGCCGCCGTTAAGGTTCGTATCGAGATTATACTTTTTCTTCGGACAGAGCCACGAGAAGTAGCTGTGTGAAACAGAAAGTTTGCCGAACCGCGGTGCGATCCAACCGAAAATTTCGTGGTAATTACCCTCGGCCAGCACCGTTATTTGGTTAGAATAGAAGCCCATAAACTCGTCAGGCGTAACCTGGCGACCGCTCAGAGCATTACCGCTGATGATTCGCACACCGTCGCCCTTTTCGTTAGGCTTGATATTGGATGGCATAACGAACGATTTAACCTCCGCGCCGCCGATAATCCTCAAATAGTAAGGGTTCTCAACCTGCGGACCACTAATGCACACCACTTTAGTCATATCCACCTTGCCGGTGGTGAACAGACGACCGATAATGGCAAGATTCTGAGCATCGACAGTCCAAACAACGTCGCCTTTGCGAATCGGATCTATGTGACTGATCTGCACACCGACGTTTCCCGCAGGATGAGGCCCTTTGAAGAAGTGCTGTTCGGCGTTATCAACGCGGTTGAGTACGCCTAAACTCTCGGCACGCAGACCAAGATGAACTTTACCATCAGTAAGTTTTTTGAGTACTTCGACGCCTTTTTTCAGGTTTTCAACCTCGCCTTGCAACGCAAAGTTCAAATCGGGAGCACAAGGAGCGCTGTCGAATCCGGACACGAAAATTGCTTTCGGCGGAGTCGCAACATCGGCAATGCGACCGTAAGGTCGCTGAATGATCATCGGCCACAGACCCGAAGCCAGCAGCACTCCCACCACGTCACCACGCGATGCCGACGCAAGGTTCGGAATTTTGAAAGCGACACCCTCTCGCTTGCCGTCAGTTGCGACAACCACACTCAGCAGTTTACGCTTGGCACCGCGACGAATCTCCGCCACTCTCCCACTCACGGGCGAGGTGAAGAGAATTTCCTCGTTAGCCTTGTCGAAAAACAACGGAGAGCCTGCCTTCACCTCATCTCCTTCGCGGACGAGCAGTTTTGGCACGACTCCCTCAAAGTCGCCGGGCGACACACCATAAGTATCAGAGCCACAAGCCTCGATTAGTTTTTCTGTCGGTACTCCCCCCAGGTGAATGTCGAGTCCTTTCCTCAGTTTAATGACCTTAGACATCGAAAATATTTAAGTTGAGTGAATTTTTAAGCCGCAAAGATAACTACTTTTTTATCAATTCCGCACCTTTTTGCAGGGCTTTTTCGTTGGCAGGGATAAGACTTTGGGCTCGTTCTGGCAACGACAGTCGCAAGCCTTCGACAACACTCTCGGGTTTGACGACCGGACGCACGGCGAGATACCCACCCAGAACCATCGTATTGAACATTCTGGCCATATTTCGGCGGGCAGATTCTTCAGTGGCATCCATCGTATAAATCTCGATATCGGTACGCGTCGGGTGATGAGTGATACCGTTCGTATCGTAAATCAGAACGCCACCGGGCTTCACCTGAGCCTCGAACTTGTCCATACTCTGCTGATTGAGAATGATCGCAGAGTCGAATTCGTGGGCAATGGGCGAAGATATCGGCTTGTCACTCAGGATTACCGTCACGTTGGCTGTTCCACCTCTCATTTCGGGCCCATAAGCGGGCATCCAGCTCACCTCGAAGCCCTGAACAACCCCCGCATAGGCCAAAATCTTACCCATCGACAGCACACCCTGGCCCCCGAAACCGGCCACAATCAAAGTCTCTTTCATAGCGTCGAATCTTTTAAATCGCTGCCGGCGTTCCGGCTTTTATATCACCCAGTTTATAGAACGGAAACATACTCTCTTCCATCCAGCGGTTAGCTTCGACAGGCGAGAGTTTCCAGCCACTATTGCAACTCGACACAATCTCTACGAACGACAGGCCACGGCCCGCCATCGAGTTCTCGAACGCCTGACGGATAGCCTTTTTGGCTTTACGAACCGCCGCCGGCGACTGCACGCTCTGGCGCGTAACGTAGCACACCCCATCTAAGTGCGACACCATCTCGGCAATCTTATAGGGATAACCGTGGATTGCGGCCTCGCGTCCCTGGGGCGAGGTTGCTGTTTTCATTCCGAGCAGCGTCGTAGGGGCCATCTGCCCGCCGGTCATACCATAGATGGCGTTATTCACATAGATCACCGCAATGTTCTCACCCCTGTTGCAGGCGTGAATGGTTTCGGCTGTACCGATGGCCGAAAGGTCGCCGTCTCCCTGATATGTGAAGACCATCTTTTCGGGTGTGAGACGCTTGACCGCCGTTGCTACAGCACAAGCCCTGCCGTGGGCGGCTTGAATCCAGTCTATGTCTATATAGTTATATGCAAACACCGAGCAACCTACCGGGCTCACCCCGATGGTATCCGCCTGAAGGCCCATCTCTTCGATCACCTCGGCTACGAGTTTGTGGATCGTGCCGTGTGAACAGCCGGGACAATAGTGCATCACGTTGTCTGTGAGCAATGCGGAGCGTGAGTAAACTTTATCCATTGCTTTGCTCTTTAAGTGCTTTCAAAATTTCATCAGGAGAGTATATCATTCCGCCCATTCGCCCGAAGTGGATCACCGGCACCCTACCATCGACTGCGAGTCGAATATCCTCGACCATTTGGCCGGCATTGAGTTCCGCCACCAAAAATCCTTTCGCTTGTCCTGCCAATTCTGCAATACGCGCCGACGGAAAAGGCCACAAGGTAATGGGCCGAAGCAACCCTACCTTCAAGCCTTCTGCGCGAGCAAGACTAACCGCCTCCGAAGCGATGCGAGCCGACGAACCGAACGCAACTATAACATATTCAGCGTCGTCAATTTCTATCTCCTCGAATCGCACTTCGTTCTTTTTTATCTCCTCATATCGCGCTTGCAGAGCCAGATTTCGTTGCTCCATTATCTGAGAATCAAGCTCCAGCGAACTGCAAATATTACGCGCGCGGGTTTGGGGTTTACCCACCGTAGCCCAGCTGTCAGACATCTGTTTGATTTCTTCGGCAGTCCAACGAGCGCGCGAACGACTCATAACCACTTTCTCCATCATCTGCCCGATGATCCCGTCCGAAAGCATCATAACCGGAACGCGGTATTTGAACGCCAGATCGAAACCATCGAACACAAAGTCGTACATCTCCTGTACCGACGCCGGCGCCAACACGATCATATTATAGTCGCCGTGACCACAGCCCTTAACCGCCTGAAAATAATCGGCTTGCGAAGGTTGTATCGTTCCGAGTCCCGGACCGCCACGCTGCACATTGACGATCAGGCAAGGCAGTTCCGCCCCCGCCAAATAACTTATACCCTCGGCCATAAGACTGATGCCGGGACTCGACGAGGAGGTCATCACCCGCTTACCGCACGCCGCACCGCCATACACCATATTAATAGACGCAACCTCACTTTCGGCCTGAAGAACGACCATACCGGTCGTCTCCCACGGGCGGAGTTCCATCAGCGTTTCCAACACCTCGCTCTGGGGAGTGATCGGATAGCCAAAATAGCCATCGCATCCGCTGCGGATAGCTCCCAAGGCTACCGCCTCGTTACCTTTTATAAGTTTTACTTCTTGCATATCTCCCTGAATACTTCAATGCAGCCATCGGGACAAACCACGGCGCAATTCGCACACCCTGTGCAAGCCTCCCCACGAGCCTGACATACAAAGGGATAGCCCTTGCCGTTCACCTCGCTCGACAGTGCCAACACATCGAACGGACACGCTCCCACACAAACTCCGCACCCCTTGCACCGCTCTACATCCACGGTTATCGTTCCCTTAATATTAGCCATACATTTTCGATTGATAAGCAAAAGTACGAAATTCAATTGAGAATGTACTATCTTTGCACCCGAATTAATGAAAACTTTACCCGGAACGCCGGGAGCGGTTAATATTTTGCCACAGAACGAATATAGCAAAACGCTGAAACTGGCTATCCCTATTGCACTCACGCAAGCGGGCCAATTGGCTGTGCAAATCGTCGATAATGCAATGGTAGGCCACCTTGGAGCAGTTCCACTGGCCGGAGTGGCGTTCGGAGGAAATGTGTTCTTCTTCCTGTTTATCTTCGGGCTGGGTCTGGCAATGGGCATCACACCTTTGGTTGGCGAGGCCTATGCTCAGGGTCAGCACCGCAAAACGGCCAAGATCTTGCAAAACGCAGTAGTTCTGTATCTTGGATTGGGGATAGTTATCAGCGCAATACAACTGGCGCTCGTAGCGATTTTCCCCTATATGAATCAGCCCGCCGAGGTGATCGCCGCCGGTACTCCTTATTATAGGTATCTGGCGTGGAGCAGTATCCCGTTGATGCTGTTTTTCTCCTTCCGCCAATTTTTGGAGGGAGTGGGCAACACACGCGTGGAGATGGTCATCACGATATTTTGTAACGTAATGAACGTCATCTTAAACTGGATCTTCATCTATGGCAACCTTGGATTTCCTGAGATGGGAGCTGCCGGAGCCGGACTTGCAACGCTCATTTCACGAGCAATGATGCCCGTGATGGTGATCGGTTATTTCGCTTGGAACTCCTCATTCAGACGTTATTTCTCGTTCTACCATAACGACAACTGGTCTCGCCGCAAGGTCGCTTCGTTGCTTTCGGTTGGTTTCCCGATCTCGCTACAAATGGTGTTAGAAGGAGGATCATTTGCAATAACAGGAATAATGATGGGGTGGCTGGGAACCGTGGCGCTGGCAGCCAACCAAATCGCTATCTCGGTTACCAATATGGCTTTTCTCATTGTACTAAGCATAGGTTCGGCCACTACGATCAGGGTAAGTCACGCTTACGGCATACAGGATTTTGCAGCCATAAGACGAATCGCAAGCAGCTCCTACCGAATCGGATTGGTCTGGAACGTCTTTATGGCAATTGTGTTCGTGAGCTGCCGCTATCTGCTGCCGCGAATCTTCACCATCGATCCCGCCGTTATAGATATCACGGCAAGCCTGCTCGTTATGGTTGCCATTTTTCAGGTGTTCGACGGATTGCAATCGACTTCGCTTTGCATCCTCCGTGGTATGCAGGACGTGAAGGCGACTTCGGTGATTGCGTTCATCTCCTACATCCTGATCTGCCTTCCTGTCGGATATTTGTTCGCGTTCGTTTTCGGAGTCGGCCCCCAGGGACTTTGGGTCGGGTTTGTGTTCGGCCTCGCCGTTGCCGCTACACTCCTTATGACGCGATACAGGCGCATTCTAAGACGGAACGCCGGCAGCGATTAAATTATTTTTCACTATCTTTGTAAAATGAATAATAACAAGAGACTCGATATAGGACGCGGGTGTGAATTCGATGGCGACCAGGCTGTCGTGTGCGAAGGCTGCTTCAAGCTCCACGAAACCGACTGGCTGGAGGGCTACCCCGCCACGCCGACCGACATATTCGAAGTGAGGTTCAAAAACACTCGCCGAGGCTACTACAAGAATGTTCACAACCTGCCTCTGAAAAGAGGTGATATTGTGGCTGTGGAATCGTCACCCGGCCACGATGTTGGTATAATCTCGCTCACAGGCGATATGGTAGCCAGGCAAATGAAGCGAACAGGCTTCTCGCCCCAGAATGGAGAATTCAAGGCTATCCACCGAAAAGCAAAACCCTATGACATAGAGAAGTGGCAGGAGGCCATCGCTTTGGAACACGAGACGATGATCCGGTCACGCCAAATTGCCAAGGAGCTCAGGCTCGATATGAAGATCGGCGACGTGGAGTATCAGGGTGACAGGATCAAGGCCATCTTCTATTACATTGCCGACGGCAGGGTCGATTTCCGAGAACTGATAAAGGTTTTCGCGTCGGAGTTCGGCATCAAAGTAGAGATGAAGCAGATCGGCGCGCGTCAGGAGGCAGCTCGAATCGGAGGTCTCGGATCGTGCGGACGAGAGCTTTGCTGCACCTCGTGGATCGCCAACTTCAACTCGGTCACAACAGGCGCCGCACGTACCCAGGACATTTCGCTCAACCCACAAAAACTTGCAGGCCAGTGCTGTAAACTCAAATGCTGTCTGGCCTATGAGTTGGATGCGTATATCGACGCACGCAAATCGTTACCTCGTGTGAACGAACCTCTACAGGCACTGGATGGCGATTACCACCTGATTTCGACCGATGTGTTGCGCCGTACGATGACTTTCAACACTCAAAAAGGCGCTCAAGAAGGAGGTGTGGTGCTGCCGGCAAGCAAAGTGCGCGAAATTCAGGATATGAACCGCCGGGGTACCAAACCAGAAACCATAACTGGCTTGGCTCCGCGCAATGCTGCACCGGAAGAGCCAGCATTCGTCAATATGGTCGGCGAAGAGAGCATCACCCGATTCGACAGCGGTCGGAACGCTGACGAAGGCAAAAGAAGAAACAGAAATAACCGAAGTCGCAGTGGCAATGGTCGTGAAGATAATCGTCGCCGGAAACCCCGCCCGCAAAACCACGACAAGAAGCAATGAAACGACTCTTTTTGATGGTGGCGCTGGTTTTAGGCACTTCGGGGTGTGTTTCACGGGGTGTAAGCCTCGCCGGCGATGTCGATCCCAACGGTTGGAACGAAACCATCACGTGGATATTTCCATACACCTCTGACAAGCCGACTCGGATAGATCTATCATTTGCCGTCCGTTATGGATCAGACGCAACACCCGCGAAGAACGTCTATGTTATGGAGGTGTTTTTCCCGTCGGGCGAGCATTTCAACTGTCCCATAGAGCTGGAACTCACTCCGGTAACCGATAATAACCTGCACGAAGCCCGCACGGTTTTTCTCACCGGTGTGACGATGGCTGAAACTGGCGATTATCGCTTCAGTGTCACCCCGTTGCAGCCCACGCGCGGAGTGTGGAGTGTAGCGTTAGATCTTGTCAATGATGGGCAAAGATAAGTTAAGAAAATTTGCAGAGAACCTGACCTTCGAAAATCTGGTTCAACCCGAATTCGACGAAATTTTCGGTAAAGACCACCGATTGAAAGGGCACTGGGGAACTGAGTTTTTTGGAAACTCGCAGCCGATAGTCTTGGAGCTCGGTTGCGGACGAGGTGAATATACCGTCGGGCTCGGGGCTGCACATCCGGACAAGAATTTTCTCGGCATAGACATCAAAGGAGCACGAATGTGGCGTGGAGCCAAGACCGCTACCGAAATGGGAATGCGCAACGTGGGCTTTCTGCGTACGCGAATCGAGTTTATCCGTTCGTTTTTCGCCCCAGGGGAAATTGCCGAGATTTGGATCACGTTTCCCGATCCACAACTCAAAAAAGGACGCGAAAAGAAGCGGCTCACCTCGCCTGAGTTTTTAGCGCGATACGCTGAATTTCTGGCCTCAAGCGGCATAATCCACCTCAAGACCGACTCGCGCGAACTGCACGATTACACACTCGAAGTGATCACCGAACAGCGTCTGCCGCTTCATATCGCCTGCGCGGATATTTATGGCGAAGAAACAAGTGGCGTTTCGCTGGCCGACGCCTACCCTACCCTAAAAATAAAAACCGCCTACGAGAGACGGTTTTTAGCTGAAGGTAAGCCGATTACCTACCTTTCTATGTCTTTAAAGTAGCGGTACGTCGAGACTTTGAGTTCAGTGGCGGCTGGGTCATCGACGACCAGAATGCCGTGCGGATGAACCTGAAGGCCGGTGATCGTCCAAACGTGGCTATATGCCCCCTCGACACCTTGCTGAACAGCGCGTGCCTTGGAAGCCCCAGTGGCTAAGATCATTACCTCGCGCGCACTTAAAATCGTTGCAACTCCCACGGTCAGAGAAGTTTTGGGTACCTGCGAAGTGTCACCTCCGAAGAAACGTGCATTGGCAATGATCGTATCTTCCGTGAGGGTTTTGATACGGGTACGTGAGGCCATCGACGAGAAAGGTTCGTTGAACGCGATGTGCCCGTCGTTCCCCACTCCGCCCATAAACAGGTCAATCCCGCCTGCAGCCTCGATACGCAATTCATAGTCGGCGCATTCGGCCACCAAATCTTTGGCATTACCATTGAGGATATTCACATTTTCGCGCTTGACATCCACGTGGCTGAAGAAGTTTTTCCACATAAAGCTGTGGTAGCTTTCCGGATGGTCTTCGGGCAAGCCAACGTATTCGTCCATATTGAAAGTTACAACGTTTGCGAACGAAACCTTACCGGCCTTGTGCATATTGATAAGCTCGGCATAAGTCGCCAGCGGAGTCGAGCCCGTAGGCAGTCCCAGTACGAAAGGTTTCGGCCCTTTGTGCGCATTGATCTTTTCTAAGATATGTTCAGCGGCCCATCTGGCAACCTGTGGCGCGGAATCTTTGATGATGAGTCTCATATTTTAAATTCTCTTGGGTTAAACTTTGCAAATACTTCGATCGCCTGATATTCGGCCATCCCAAGCGCATCATACACACGGGCGGTGTGCTGAGTACGGTCTTCAGCCCTTTGCCAAAACTCGCGTGCATCCTCGCCGGGGAACGGAATAAAGTCCTTTTGAGATATGTGGCGATAAATGGCGTGGCGCTTTTTGATCACCTCGTCTGGGCTCAGCGGCACAGCCATATCCACCAAGTCGAGATCCCATTCCTGCCAGGCGCCGCGATACAGCCACAGGTTACACTCCTTTGTCCATTCGTCGTCGCGACAAACCTCCAACGCGGCGGCCACGGCTTCGATGCACACGCGGTGGGTTCCGTGGGGATCGGCCCAGTCACCGGCAGCGTAGATCTGGTGGGGCTTGATCTCTCGTAACAAGCTCACATTCAGCTCGACGTCTTCCGGCCCAAGCGGTTTCTTTTTCACGCCGCCCGATTCGTAAAAAGGCATATTGAGGAAATGGCAATGGTTCGTGTCGAGTCCGAATTCGCGGCAAGCGGCTTTGGCTTCAGAGCGACGAATACCTGCCTTGAGGTGGCGAAGCTCCAAAGGTTCGGGCTCGCCTGGCTTCTTGGAGTCGATCAATGCCTTCACCTCATTGTAGCGATTCGGGAAACCGATCTCGTGCGCAGTGTCTATAGTGGCCAGCACCATTTCGTCCAGCACGGCGATATCGCCCGATGTTTGATAACCCACGTGAACGTTATGTCCCTGCTCGACCAAACGGCAGAACGTCCCGCCCATCGAGATCACATCGTCGTCCGGATGGGGCGAAAAGATCACCACCCTCTTCGGGTAGGGCACCGAGCGTTCCGGCCGGGTGCTATCGTCGGCATTGGGTTTGCCGCCCGGCCAGCCGGTGATAGTGTGTTGCAGGTCGTTGAACACTTTGATGTTGATCGAGTCGAACGTACCCTGACTTTCCAGCAACCCTTCGAGGCCGTTGTCAATATAATCTTTACGCGTGAGTTTCAGGATGGGTTTGCCCACCTGCGTGCACAACCAAATCACCGCCTTGCGAACAAGCCGCGGCGTCCATTCACAATCTAACCACTGATTCATACCATTTAGTATAAGCGTTATTTACCATTCTTATGCCGCCAGGCGTCGGATAGTCGCCCGAAAAATACCAGTCGCCATTGTTGCCGGGGCAGGCTTCAATAAGCTTCTCGATGGTTTGATAGACCACACCCACTTCGCAATCACAATCATCCGGGGTGACCATCTCGGCGATCCGACGCGAAACATCTTCATAGCCGAATGCATCGTAAATCTCTTTGACGTGGTTCTTCGAGGGATCTGTTTTACATTTTTCGTAAACCTGCTTCAGCAGCGCCTCTTTACCGCTATCGCGCAACAGCGAAATCGCCGCGTGAAAAGCAATGAACTCGTCTAAGCGCGACATATCTATACCATAGCAATCCGGGTAACGCACCTGCGGCGAGGATGAGACAATTACTATTTTGCGTGGCTTTAACCGACTTAGGATCTTCACAATACTACGCTTAAGTGTCGTTCCGCGGACAATGCTATCGTCGATCACCACCGCATAATCTTTGCCCGGTTCGATGGTATCGTAGGTTATGTCGTAAACGTGGCCGGCCAGCTCATCGCGCCGCTCGCCTTCGGCAATGAACGTACGCAGTTTAATGTCCTTCACGGCCAGTTTTTCGGTGCGGACCTTGTGTCCAACTATTTCACGGATCTGCTCCGGAGTAATCTCGGTCCCCAGCTTCGTGAGGCGCTCCACTTTACGTTCGTCGTTATATGCTTCCAAACCCTCCATCATCCCGTACCACGCCACTTCGGCAGTGTTTGGGATAAACGAGAAAACCGCGTGGTCTATGTCGCCGTCGATCTCCGTGAGAATTTGCGGCACCAGAAAACGGCCCAGCGCCTTGCGTTCCTTATATATATCGGCATCCGTGCCGCGCGAGAAATAGATCCTCTCGAACGAACAGGGGCGCGGATTGTGCGGCGGATTTATTTGCCGAAGTTCCACCTCGCCACTCTTTCGCATAATTATCGCCTCACCGGCTCGGAGCTCCTTCACCTGTTCGGAGGTGAGATTCATTGCAGTCTGAATAACAGCACGTTCCGACGCTACAACGGCAATTTCATCATCCACATAGTAGTGCGCCGAACGGATACCCCACGGGTCGCGAATAGTGAATCCTACCCCGTCGCCCGTTGCTCCGGTGATTATATAGCCGCCATCCCAAGTAGCAGATGCCTTCCTGAGCACCTCCTCTATATTCAGACTTTCGGTATCCAAAATGCCGCCCAACTGTTCCAAGAGTATAAAGGTGTCTGCGTCGTTTCGCGGATGTTGGCCCTCGGCGACGAGACCCGAAAGGATCTCGGCAGTGTTGGTCATTGAAAAGTTACCCGCCAGACAAAGATTGCGCTCCGGCCAGTTGCTTCGTCTCAAAAATGGATGAACGAACGAAATCCCTTCCCTCCCGCCGGTACTGTAACGCAGGTGGCCCAGCATCAACTCGCCGTTGAAAGGGTTCTTTTTCTGTTTCTCGAAAATCTCGGTGATTGCACCACTACCCAGAGCCCTCTCGCGATAGATATATTCGGTTCCTACCGGCGCCCCGATCTTAACGATTGCCAACCCTGCTCCTTCTTGACCACGGTTGTGCTGCTTTTCCATCATCAGATAGAGTTTACCCAGCCCATATCCTTCGCCGTATTTCTCTCTGTAGTAGTTCAACGGCTTGCGCAAACGTATCTGTACAATGCCGCATTCGTGTTTTATTTGCTCGCTCATCGCGCAAAATTACGAAAATCTTTTTCTTTGTTTGTATCTTTGCGCGAAAATATACAATTATGGCAGTGTTGGAGACAGGCAGATTGATCTTGCGTCCAAGGAGTGGCCACTTATAGGCGAAACCAAAATACAACACATAACCAACCTTACAAAAGAACAATATTTACATCTATGACACTATTTTTAGCTACAACCCTGCTTCTTTCTCAGGGTGCTCCATCTACAGACACGTTAGTTTACGACATTCAGCCCGTTACTGTTTCAGTCTCGCTCAAACAAAGCGACAACTATCGTCAGCAACCGGTCACGGCCACATCTTTAGCGATAGACGAACCGGGAAGCGAGTCGATAGTCGAAGCGAAAGACCTCTCGCTGAGGGTTCCCAATCTGCTACACGCCGATTACGGTTCGCGTATGACCAGTTCGATATATATACGCGGTCTGGGTTCTCGTATGGATCAACCCGCCGTTGGACTTTATGTAGACAACATACCCATCCTCAACAAGAACAACTATGATTTCGACTACTTCGACCTCCGACGAATAGATGTGCTACGTGGGCCGCAGGGAACGCTTTACGGACGCAATACGATAGGAGGGGTGATCGACGTACATACCCTGTCGCCTTTCGATTATCAGGGTGTACGCCTCGGTGCGGGATATGGCAACGGCAACAGTTGGCACGCGCAAGCAGCGATTTACCAGCGGCTGACAAAAAATTTCGGCTTCTCGATCGCAGCTAATCACCGCCAAAGCGATGGATTTTTTACGAACCAATACGACGGCTCGGATGCCGACCGTGGCCGCAGTAGTGCTCTTCGATTTAAGATACAGGCACAACTCTCTGCAAAGTGGACATTGGAGAATTCATTCTATGCCAACCTGGTAAAACAGAACGGATTCGCTTATGCTCCTTATGATGAACAGACAGGGCTTATCGGAGCCATTAACCACAACGACCCCTGTACATACGACCGTCTTGGCTTGGTCGATGGGCTCACTTTCCTTTATAAGGGCGATCGGTTCCGATTCTCGTCTACAACCAGTTATCAGTATACTGACGACGATATGGAGCTGGACAACGATTTCAGTCCGCAGTCTATATTTATGTTGCAACAACAACAAAAAGAACACGCTATCACACAAGAGTTCGTCGCCCGTTCGACTACCTCGAAGCTATGGCAATGGATAACGGGTTTTTTCGGCTTCTACCGCCACCTCGACACGCAGGCGCCGGTCATTTTCAAGCAAGATGGCATTAATGAGTTGATTCTGGCCAACGCCAATGCCGGAATCCATACCATCTTTCCTAATGCCGACCTGCTCATAGAGGAGGATAGTTTTCCCGTCTTCAGCGACTTCAATTTGCCGGCATCGGGCCTTTCGCTCTACCACCAGTCCTCCTGGCAGTTGGGGCGCTGGAAGTTGGTTGCAGGATTGAGGGCCGACTGGGAGCACACTGCCATAACTTATGCCAACCGTGCCGACATAAATTATCGCTTCACACTCACGATGCCCGATTACAAACCGCTGTCCGTCGTAATGGATGGAGACCGCGACAAATCGTTCTTCGAGGTGATGCCCCGTGCCGCTGTGATGTATGAAACGGCTCTGGGAAATATCTATGCCTCGGTGGCGCGCGGCTACAAGGCCGGAGGCTATAACACGCAGATATTTTCGGATATTATGCAGAACAAGATGATGGGCGACCTGATGGCTGACTTGGGAATGGGCCCAAGGGCAGCCGACGAACAATCCGACAATACGGAAGATGCCATATCGTACGAGCCGGAACGGAGTTGGAATTACGAATTGGGAGGCCATTTCGGTACACCTCAAGGAAGGTTGCGTCTCGACGTGGCACTCTTCTATATCGACTGCCGTAATCAGCAATTGACGGTCTTCCCTCCGGGCAAAGGAACGGGGCGCCTGATGTCGAACGCCGGACACACGCGCAGCTATGGTGCTGAAGTTTCCGTCGGTTACCGGGTGGGTGATTTTCGTCTTGCCGGCAGTTATGGACACACTAATGCCAAGTTCCTCACCTACGACGACGGCCGGGAAGACTACTCCGGCAACTATGTCCCGTACGCCCCGCAAAACACACTCTCGGTGCAGGGTGAATACAGTCTCGATCTGCGTAGCGGGCGGGTGCTCTTCGGATTGGGTGTGCAGGGAGTCGGACGGATCTGGTGGAACGAAACCAACACCATTTCGCAACCGTTCTACGGCCTGTTGAACGCCTCCATCGCCTGGGAAACAAAGAGATACAACGTCTCTGTCTGGGCGCGTAACCTTACAGGAACAGACTACAATACCTTCTATTTCAAATCCGTGGGCCATTCTTTCGTCCAACGAGGCAAGCCCCTGCAAACAGGAATCTCACTGTTTTTAACTCTATAAAATATGAAAACGTCCGCAAAAAAGCCCGAAAGTCAATCACATACTCCGGATAGTGACACCCAATCATCCAGACAGGAACCCGATTCAGCTATAGATAGTTTTCTGGAAGAGTTGATCGGCGTACCGGTAGCCTCGTATGAAATTGACCATTACAAAAAAGCACACGGAGAGGATGTAAAAAATACCAAAGAGATAACCGACGCACAAAGAACATATCAAAACTGGTTGTCGGGCAAAATCGGCAGTGAAAAAATTATGGATACCCACAGAAGTGTGGGATTTGAGTATGAGTTTGCAACCTACTCGATTCCGAAGGAGGGTCTTGAAATCGATTCTCATAAGGAGATAGGCCACTCGAGGCAGCTAAGCAGTCTGTTCTCCACCCCGTTCAAATTAGAAACAGACTCCGATAACGAAATAGAGATCGTCACTCCGCCCCTGATAATAGCCGATATAGACGGAGAAATAAATAAAGAGGCGGCGGATAATATTTATACCTTCTACAAAGATTCGGCAATAGATTTAAGAGATGATAACCTCGGCAAAAAAATCAAAACGATAAATTTGGTCGATAAAGGGTTCGGGAATGTTTGGAAGTTTGATAAAGCGGCTGGAGACCTGGCTATAAGTGCCGGTAGAGAAAAACACGCCGATAGTGACGACCAAATATATTCCCAGATGAACATCTCACTTACTCCTGGTGAAATATCAGATTTTATGGACGCCCAATCTCTCGATTGGGCTGACGATCGGGATGCTGAAACGTTAGAGGGAACCGATTTGTTTTCAAATGCTTATTTCAGGATATTGAATTTATTAGAAGAAGGTTCTCCGGGCGCAGATGAGGTTCGGACGTTAAATGTGTTGATCAGTCGGGCGTTGTCGAATATTCTTGCCCTGCCGAGTATCATTCTGAATCAGGAATATCGCGATAAGGGATTACTCGATTCAAAACATTCTGCCGTTAAAGAAACTTTCGGTATATGGGTAAAAGACACGATACAAAGCATACTCTGCTATTTTGAAGCGGAAGACGGTCAAACAAATAAAATCGTCAAAGAGGCAGTAGGATCGAATGTTGATGGGATACTTGAAATATTAGAGCAGGAGTTATTGACAGATCAAAACATTGCATTTCCAAGAGCAGACATTACGGAAGAAGGCGGAGATAAGTTGCAGGCGGAAATAAACAAACGGAACAGTGATTTTGCAGATCAAGTCAAGACAGAAGCCAGAGCCTCTATAACAAAAATTATACGTGCACTTGAAGGCGATGACCCCCTCTTCGATTACGATACCAAATTTTTAGATGAATCGTTTCAAGACGACGACGCAGGTTACGGCGTAAGAAAAGACACATACGTTGAGATACCCTCCGGCGAAGATAGAAGTTTGCATCTGGCCGAAATCAGAGGCGATGAAACTGTTGAAAAATTTCTCCAAACCGAACAAGATGATGAATCGGTAGAGGACGATGATTTAATCATCGAATGGATATAATGTGGTGGTGGTGGAGCTGGAGGGAGTCGAACCCTCGTCCAAACAAGGAACCCAAATGCTTTCTACACGCTTAGCCTACGTTTAATCCTTCTCCCGACGGCTGGCAGTCGGCAACCTACCATCGAGCCCAGTCTCTAAATTTCATCACGCGGTCGAGACATTCCACAATGACTATCCCTTAATTTTTTGATACCCCGGAAAGCCACAGGTCACAAAGAGCGGGTGACCACGGTGGCGGGATACTCGTCGGCCGACCCCTTGGGTCAGCGGATTGAGCCAATCGACTTTGTCAGATTAGGCAGCGAGTGCATAGCTGTTATTGCCATTTGAATTTTGAGCGTTCACTTTAACGAGCGCCCACACAACGCTCGGCGTGCTTACAATCAGACTCTTACCTGCTGTCAAAACCGGTCAGCCCCAAATGTAAACTGGTTACAAAGATAACGCAAAAAAGCGGAGGATTATTCATCCCCCGCCGAAAAGTTTCTAAAATCAGAGATTTAGAGCGTGTATTTTGTCCAGCCAAAGATGTTGGTGGGGCAGCCCGTTTTGCCATCCATAATCTTAGCACCTGCATAACCCGTTGCAGGATTGATCTCACGAGTGGGATTCGGGCCGGCCGAGGGAACCGTAAGCTCACCTGTCACTTCGACAACCGAAGCAGTGTCACCGTTACCAGCACCGTCCGAGAAATCGATCATATCCTGAACGTGACCTACACCCTTCACCAAGGCGTTAGTGATTGTAGCTTTTGCGCCACGACGGATCTTAAATGCATCCTGAAGCGCCTTCTTGAGGACATCTGGATCGGTATCGAGAACGTAAGCCTGACGAACATCGATGGTGATAGCCGTCATCGTGAAGTCGGACTGGGGGGTTGCATCGGGAGTTTCACCGTCGTAATTACCGTCGGCTTCGACACCGCGCGGATCCTTTTCGGTGCTCTGGTGATTGGCCTCCCATACACCATAGGCGTTTTCAAGCGTGCCACTCCAGCCCTGAGTACAGTCGAACATATCGTCGTCAGCATTCACAACCAGCAGGTTCTTAACATTAACCGAGCCACCGAAGAATTCAATACCGTCGTCGTTACCATTGGGAACATATACGTTCTCGATCTTAGTGCCATTACCCACACCATTCAAAGTGAGGCCGTTATGCTCGACGTCGATGCTCGCCTTTGCACCGGTATATTCGAGGATCAGGTAAGAAATGACACCCGAATTATCGCCTGCGTCATTACCGCCATAAACATAAGCATTGGCGATTTCGGTTTTACCCCAAGTATCTTCGTCGGTAGGATCATAGCCAGTAATGGGAGCCTTGCCATTGATGATCAGACCGCCCCAGTCACCCGCTTTTGGGGAGGCTTCTGCCGAAGTCATCGTAACAGGCTTGTCAGCTGTTCCGTTTATATTGATCTTGGCGCCCTGTTGAACCAGAATATAGCTACTGAAACCTTTCTTTGCTTTGATCTGTGTTCCTGCGGGGATGGTCAGGGTTGCACCTGCTTCCACGATCACAGGTCCAGTGATAGTGTAGGTAAGGCTTGCGTCGAGGATCGTAGTACCCGTGTAACTACCGACCAGAACGTCATCGGTGGGAGTGGGCGGCGGAGGTGTGGTACCACCGTTATCGTCACAAGCAGTGAAACCCATCGTCACGACAGCTGCTGTCGCGAGGATTGCATACAATTTTGTCTTTTTCATTTTGATAAAATATTTAGTGTTATTAAAGTTCAAACGTCACCCCCACGCTTATATCCATTCCCTTGCGGTACTCCGACAGAGTCATCACTCCCGGCTTTGTAACATACTCGCGTGTAAGGCGATGGACGGGATCGATCAGGTTTCCGGCCTTGAGTTTCACAGTCCAGTTTTTGTTCACCTTAAAGGACGAGACGATGTCCAATGTCACCAGCCCCTCTTCGATGGTATCCTTAAAGGGATAAGATCCGAGCGCATAGATCCTGTCGCTGAAGTAGTTCACGACAACTGCCGCAGTGAACGACTTGCTACCCGAAGACCAATTATATGACAGGTCGCCGTTTATAAGAAGCGGTGAGGCCGCCTCCAGCCCTGTTCTGCGCTGATTGTTCCCCTTGCCGAAATCCATATTACTATAGATATAGGAGGCGTTCATACCTGCGGAAAGGCGGCGCATATTTTGGCGCGCGGTGGTGGTATTTATGATGTTTTTGCGCACCTCCAATTCCAATCCTGCTACATTAGCTTTGTCGGAAATGTTGGCATAAGAGAGTATTCGCGCCGCAGCCATATATTGGACACGCCCGATCGGGTTGGCTATGTATTTGTAGAACCCGCCCAGCGATATAATTTCTGAGGAGCTCGGATACCAGTCCCACTTCAGATCTACATTATAGTTGTCCGAGGGTTTCAGATCGTGGTTACCTTCGCTGATAAAGCCCACGTTGATGTATTGATAGGGTGCGATCTCTTTGCTTTGAGGCAGCGTGTAACTTTTGCTTGCTCCAAGACGCAGCGAATGCTTGTCGGCAACGTCGTATTTAATGTTGAAGCTGGGCAAGGCGTAGAATTTGTCGATGGTTTCGGTTCCGGGAGGCACGGTTTCGACGTTGTAATCTACAGTCAAATCCACGTAGTCCACCTGCACACCGAGATTAACCGACAGGCGCGGCGAGAACTCCTGGGTTGCTTCGAGATATGCCGAATGGAGGTTCTTTTTAACGCTATAGCGGTTGGCGTCCTTCATATCCATATCGAACTCTCCGGCCTCATAATTCACGCTGTTGAAATAGTTATCCAACTTCAAGTCTTCCAACGTGAAGAGCGCCGAGTAGTCAGTCATATTGTACTCTATCACGCCAAAACTATCCTCCACGAAACGCCCGCGGTAACCTATCGTCAGATTGGAGCGGTCGATATCCTTGTTGGTCGAGATTTTCCAACGCAGAGCTGCTTTCACGTTCAGGTCGTCCTCATTGAGTTCTGAGAAGAATCGTTGCTGGCTGTCGTTTCCGGCCGTCAGGCGATATTCGCCATCTATCCAACGAGACAACTTGTTAGAGCGACGATCGGGTTCGGTCCCTTTAATTTTGTTGTAGGCCCCGCCGACGCTCAGATCCCACTTTTCACCCAGCGTCCATTTGGTAATAAGTTGATGGGTTACGAGCAAGTTGTCGTTGCTCTGTTGGCGGCGCATAAATCCTATCATCTCGTCGCCATAGGCATCTTCGAAACTGTTAGTGTGCGTCCCGAAATAGTCTCCTACACTCTGCTCGTTTGCGTGGATGAGCATAAAGTTGTAGGCGATATTGTGTTTGCGGTTCAGCTTCAGATCGACGTTTGCCAGCACCAATTGATTTATATCGATGGTCGATTTTTGGCCGGTTCTGTCCTCTGTCACCATATCGCCGGCAGTGGCGTCGCGTACGATCTCGTCCGTAAACGAATAATCCGAGGAATGCGAAGCGACAACAAAGAACGACAGCGGATTTTTCTGCTCACCGAATTCCCAGCGCTTACCGCCAGAAATGCTATAACTGTGGTTCAGCGGCAGGGACACCTTGGATGGATCGAGGCTGTTGGCAAAGTCGAACTTCCCCGGTGCGGGTTCTTGAGTCCGACTCATACCGAAGTAATTCACTCCATCCAGCTTCAAAAATTTATCCGTGCTAACGACCTCCGAGTTCACACCCCCATCTAAGCTCACCGAAAACTCCTGACGGCCGATCAACTCCTTGGAGCGAATGTCGATCACGGCACCACCCACGTCTCCGCCGTTCGACGAATTGAAAACCTTGTTTACACCTATGTTTTGAATAATGTCAGAACCGAAAAACTCCAACGCAATATTTTTATATTCAGGATCCTCGCTCGGCAACGGGAATCCATTCAGGTAGGTAGCATTGTAGCGGTCGCCAAGGCCTCTCACGAAGACGTTCTTCACTCCTTCCTGTTTCGAGATGCCCGAAATCTGAGCCACAGCCCCTTGTGCGTCGCTGATACCCTTGCGCGACATCTCCCTTGCGCCCACCGTTTGGAGCGCCACAAGTGCGTTTCGTTGCTCGGACAGCACCACGTTTTCGCTCTCGTGGTCGATCTGTGCCGTAACAACTACCTCCTCAAGACTGACCCCTTCGCTCACCAACTCGATCTCCACGACAATCTGGTCACCGGCTCTTACGACCATATCGCGGCGGAAAATTTCGTAACCCAGATAGGTGGCCACGAGCGATACTGCTCCCGGCGTGATGTTCGAGATTGTAAATTCACCGTTCCCGTCCGAGGCGGTTGCCAGGGAGGTTCCTTCGACCAGTATTGTTGTTCCGATAAGTGGTTCGCCTGTTGCAGCGTCGGTGACTATGCCCTTGATATAGGCTCTTTGTTGTGCTGATGCTGCGATGGCAGCCAGTACGAACAGTATTGAAAGTAAGGCTTTTTTCACACTGCAAAAAAAGCCCACTAATGTTACATCCTCATTGCGAACGTAATAATTTTACATTTCATACCACGACGCATACATCCTGTAGTCGCGAGCCGTACGCTCGATGATGTCACGACGCTGATCAGGTGTGATCTCTTTCACCTTCTTGGCAGGCACGCCGGCATAAACGCTGTTCGGTTCCAGCCGTGCCCCCGACAACACCAGCGCATTCGCCGCAATTATACACCCCTCGGCCACCACGGCATTGTCGAGAATAGTCGCCCCCATCCCGATAAGGCATTTGTCCTCCACAGTCGCTCCGTGGATGATCGCATTGTGTCCCACCGACACGTCGCTGCCGATGTAAGTCTGCGAAGGATTGGGCGAGCCATCAAATAGAGTATGGATCACCGCCCCGTCCTGAACATTGGTGCGATCGCCAACCGTAATTTTATTGACATCGCCCCTGAGCACCGCACCGTACCATATACTGCAATCGCGCCCAATGGTCACGTCGCCGATAATCACAGCCGTCTCGGCTAACCAGGAACCCTCACCCACCTTGGGTGTGTGGCCCCTTACCTCTTTAATAACAGCCATCCGTACTTTGCCCTCCTGAAAAATTTACCCAATCTGCTGCGCCTCTTTTTACCCTCCTGCACCTTGAGGTTGTCCCAGTTTTTCAACACTTCACCTGTGGTATTTGCCGCCACGTCCGCGAACACGTGCGGATGGCGATGCACCAGCTTGTCAGAAATCCCGTTTGCCACATCCGCCAACGTAAACATCCCTTGCTGCGAAGCTATCTTCGAATAGAACGCAATATGCAGCAACAGGTCACCCAACTCTTCTTTTATGTGTTCGGGGTTGTTCTCGTCGATCGCTTCGGCCAATTCGCATACCTCTTCGAGGGTCGCGTTTCGCAGGCTTTCCATCGTCTGCTCCCTGTCCCAAGGGCACTTCACACGTAACTCGTCCAATATCTCCAGCAGTCTTGCCAGCGCCTCGGTGGTTTGTTTGTCCATCGTTTGTTTCGTTTTGCTTTGTTTTGCCGCACAAAGTTACTAAATTTGTTTTATGAAACGACTATCCTTCCTTTTGTTTGTTTGCGCCGTGGCTTGGAATGTCAGCGCTCAAAACCTTGTTCCTCAGCCTGTTTCGATCTCTCGTGGCGAGGGCACTATGATGCTTGACACCTATCCGCGAATTGAGTCCTCTTCCGTCGAATTAGCCCCGCTCGCACGCTACCTTGGCGACTTTCTCACCGGAGGGCGTGTAGATTTGACGCTCGATCCCGTGCTGGAGCTTCCTGTCGAGGGTTACCGCCTTAAGGTCACACGCGAAGGCGCTCACATCACAGGCAAGGATTATAACGGCGTATGGAATGGTATTCAGACTTTCCTGCAACTGCTGCCCGCTCCTCCTGTCATCACGATCGAAGACTGGCCGCTGATGCCATACCGCGGCGTGATGCTCGATGTGGCGCGCACGTTCGTTCCCAAGGAGCAGGTGATGCGCATTATCGACAACCTCGCGCGACAAAAAATAAACAAATTTCACTGGCATCTTACTGATAATGAGGGTTGGCGTATCGAGATCAAAAGCTATCCTCTGCTGACTCAGGTGGGTGCTTTTCGCGGTGGCGACTCACCCATTTGGGCCATCTATGGCGAATGGGATAAGAAATACGGTGGCTTCTACACTCAAGACGACATTCGCCAAGTGGTCGATTTTGCAGCCGTTCGCGGGGTCGAAATCATACCTGAGATAGATCTTCCGGGCCACAGTCGCGCCGCAGCACTTTCCTATCCTGAAATACTTTGCAGTTATACTCCCAACCTGTCGGCCAGTGCCGGCTATGACACCCGCGATGTTTGGTGCATCTCGCGCGAAGAAAATTACCAGATGCTCGACATCATAATAGGCGAGATCGCCTCACTGTTCCCCTCGCCCTATATCCACATCGGTGGCGATGAGGTGAATACCCATCAATGGGCTAAAGATCCTAATTGCGAGGGACTTACACAGGCGTATTTCACCAATCGACTCGTCGCCATCGCAGAAAAACACGGCAAAACAGCAGCCGTTTGGAACGAGGCTGCCGCAAGCGGCCAGATTCCGAAATCGACATTGGTTTTCGGCTGGGAGAACGTTACTGCTGCCCGCAAGGCTGCTGCAAACGGCTATCCCACAGTTATTTGCCCCGGCGAATATTTCTATTTCGATATGCGCCAGTCCGATAGCGAACCCGGTCACAATTGGGCAGGCGTAGTAACCACTGAAAAGGTATATTCGTTTGATCCAGAACGCATTAACAATATCAAAGAAAATCGCACTTCTTCTGCTGCCGAGGAGATTTATGGTGTGGAAGCAACTTTTTTCAGCGAACTGTTGCTCGAAAACGAGACTCCTTCTCCTGCTTCGTCCGCCCCGGCCTCTCATAGCTTTGTCGGCATCGAGGCGCCGCTATTTACTTCCGTAGTAATGGAGCACGGGCTCGATTTTATTGACTATCAGCTTTTTCCACGTGTTTGTGCCCTCGCCGAGATTGGTTGGACTCCCGCTTCACGGCGTTCCTGGGCCGACTTCGAGCGACGTATGGGCCTTGTCGATGATGCCGGGAAACCCGCCGATACCACCCATCCCGCATCGGGAACCCACCTTGCCCGCCTGGCCGAAATGGGCATCAAATATCGTGGCTCCAAGGAGCTGATGCGGCGCGAACCTGAAGGAAAATTGCTCGACGTAACTCCTACAACCTCAATTACTTCACAGCGCGCACCCATCGAAGGTGACTGGTATCTTTGGACGTTCGAGCAGCCGCTCATTTGTCGCGAGATCGACGTCAAAACCGGTCGCGACCACCTTCAGCGAACCGGCTTCCCAAAGGGTCGTGTCGAGATAAGTTATGACGGTAAAAATTTCACCAAAATAGCTGAACTTAACGATCTTAAGGCAACTGTCAGACCGGAAAAACCAGTTCGCGCAATCCGCGTGGTATGCGAATCTCACGGCAATGGCGAAAGTTCCACCCAGGTTCAACCACTGAGAGTTCGCTAACTGCTGCCTTTTATGTCGCCGTTCGCTATCCTCGCCACTGCCGCCAGCTACCTCGTTCTGCTTTTCGCAGTAGCGTGGATAAGTAGCCGAAAAGCTGATAATCAGACCTTTTTCGTTGGTAGTCGTCGTTCTCCGTGGTGGGCTGTTGCGTTAGGGATGATCGCCGCTCCGATGTCCGGCGTGACTTTTGTGTCGGTGCCCGGAATGGTTGGTGCGAGCAGTTGGGCTTACCTGCAAATGGCGCTCGGATTCATCGCCGGGTACTTGGTTATCGCGCTCATACTCATACCTCTTTATTATAGAGCTGGAATCGTGTCGATCTATCAGTATCTTGAAACTCGCTTTGGTTTAAGCAGTTATCATACCGGAGCGTGGTTTTTCTTCATCAGCAAAATGTTGGGTGCGGCTGTGCGAATCTATCTTGTGTGCCTTGTTCTACAAATGCTTGTTTTTCAGCCGCTTGGTGTACCTTTCGTGGTTAATGTCGGGGCAATGATGTTGCTTGTTTGGCTCTACACTTTCCGGGGCGGAGTGCGCTCGCTGGTTTGGACAGACGCGCTTAAAACGCTCTTTTTAGTTGGCAGCCTGGCCCTGTGTATATACTTCATTTCCCGTGAATTAGGCTTCGATTTCGGTGCACTGACCAAGGCCGTGCGAAACTCCGAACTTTCGCGTATTTGGTTTTTCGACGATCCGCTCACCGGACGCTATTTTTTCAAGCAATTTTTCGCAGGGCTGTTTATTGTTGTGGCGATGACGGGTCTCGACCAGGATATGATGCAGGTGAGCCTGAGTTGTCGCAACCCTCGTGATGCGCAAAAAAATCTGCTGACTGCCAGCTTATTGCAGTTCGTTATCATTGTAATGTTTTTGTGTCTGGGCACGCTCTTGTATCTTTTTGCGGCAGCACGCGGACTCGCCGCCCCATCCGCCGGCCCGACTGGCGACGAACTCTTTCCGTATGTGGCTGTCCATAGCGGTTTGCCGATTGTCGTCGGCGTTGTTTTCGTATTGGGACTAATTTCTTCGACCTATTCGGCCGCAGGGTCAGCGCTAACGGCTCTAACAACTTCATTTACAGTCGATATTCTCGGCGCTGATAAGCAGACGGGCGAAAATCATCTTGCCCGTACTCGTCGCCTTGTTCACATTGGTATGGCCGTTGCTATGGCGCTGGTTATCATAGCTTTTCGCGCACTCAACAGCACCAGCGTCATCGACGCTGTTTACACCCTTGCCAGTTACACCTATGGCCCGCTGCTGGGAATGTTCGCGTTTGGAGTCCTCACCGGTAACTCCAAGGCCGACCGCACGAAAACCTGTCGCAGAAAAACCGACGACCGTTTTGTGCCCCTCGTGGCGCTACTCTCCCCTGCCCTTTGCCTTGTTTTAGATCTCAATTCTGAGGCGTGGTTCGGTGGTTATCAATTTAGTTATGAGATACTTATACTCAACGCTCTGTTTACTTTCGCGGGCCTTGCAATTTTGACGAAAAAATGTCGCGCAGCAACCTCCAGACCATCCTGATGCCGGTAGCGATGATCGTCGGTGGCGTGCTGCATCACTTCAGCGGGCAGCTCGATTTCCTGACGCCCTACCTGATCTTCACTATGCTGTTCATCCCGTTTTGCGGCGTGAAGCCAAGCGATATGCGCATCTCCGGATTACACATAAATTTGCTTTTGTTTCAGGCTGTTATGTGCGTATTGGTTTATGCCGTCATCGGACTTTTCGACGAGGATCTGGCCCAAGGGGCTATGATCTGTATTCTCGCGCCCACGGCTTCATCGGCCGTCGTAATCGCGTCGATGTTGGGTGCGCGGGTTTCCACGATGCTCTCCTATTCGCTGCTCGTCAATTTCGCCGTTGCAATCGGGGCACCGTTGTTTTTCTCTCTCGTAATGCCGGTTATGGAGGTTTCGTTTTGGGGTTCGTTCGTCTTGATCTTCCTACGTGTGATCCCGATGCTGGTGCTGCCTTTCGTGGTAGCGCTTTTGTTGCGGCGATTCACTCCTCGCATCGCCGACCGCGTGCAACGGCTCGGACCTGTATCGTTTTACCTGTGGCTGATCGCGCTCACGATCGTCACCGGCAAGGTCGTGAATTTCATTATGAACCAAACCGGGCTCACGCTCGGCAAGGGACTATCATTGGCGGGTATCGCGCTGGTTATCTGCCTCGTGCAGTTCTTTGCCGGTCGCTTTATCGGGAGTCGTTATGGCGACACAGTAGCGGGCGGGCAGTCACTTGGTCAAAAGAACACCATCCTGGCTATTTGGCTCGCGCAAACTTACCTTAATCCTGTCTCTTCGATCGCTCCGGCAGCTTATGTCCTCTGGCAGACGATCTTCAACAGCACTCAAATGTGGCTCAGAACGGCAACGGCCGCAGCGAGTCGAGCTACGCAAAAAAAATAAGGGGTTCCTGTTCCGACGTAACCTGACGAAAAAAGTTCCTAACCAATTTATTTACTTTATGTATCGGCAGGCGAGCATCCTCGGAACCCCTTTTTATGCTCACCCACACAAACAAAAAAGGCGCGGCGAACAATCCCCGCTTAACCAGGCCTCAGGAGCCTCAGATCGGATAGATTGCACCACGCCCGAAGTCGTTGCGGCATAGTAACCACAACGTACTTCGAGTTCGCAACCTCTTATCCAACCTGTAAACAACGCCGACGCACGACGCTCCCTGAGTTTAGTTAAGCAGAAAAAGAGTTGTTACTCTAATAATTTGTTGCAAATGTAATTCTTTTTTCGGATATGCAAAAAAATAGCGCCCCGAAGGGCGCCATCTTTTACTGTTCGCTCAACGCTGCGTGAGCTGCCGAAACTCGCGCGATAGGAACGCGGAACGGAGAACACGAAACGTAGTTCAGTCCGGCGAAATGACAGAACTCAACCGACGAAGGTTCGCCGCCGTGTTCGCCGCAAATGCCGCACTTAAGGTGATCCTTTGTGCCGCGACCTTTGAACACAGCCTCACGGATCAGCTGTCCAACGCCATTGCGATCGAGGATCTGGAACGGATCCGCCTTGATCAAGCCTTTTGCCAAATAGACAGGCAGGAACTTGCCGATGTCGTCGCGCGAGAAACCAAGAGTCATCTGGGTAAGGTCGTTAGTCCCAAAGCTAAAGAAGTCGGCCACTTCGGCGATCTGGTCTGCGGTGACGGCAGCACGAGGAACTTCGATCATCGTGCCGATCATATATTCGATGCGGTCGTTGCGTTCGGCAAACACTTCGTTTGCGACCTCGTCGATGATGTTCTTTTGGTAGCGCAGCTCCTTGTGGTTACCAACGAGCGGCACCATAATTTCCACGTGAACAGGCACTCCGGCCTTCTTTACGTTCATTGCCGCTTCGATTATCGCACGGGTTTGCATTTCGGTGATTTCAGGATAAGTATTGCCCAGACGTACACCGCGATGACCCAACATAGGATTCACCTCATTGAGCGATTCGACCTTGGCGGCGACCTTCTCGAAGGGCACCTTCATCGCTACAGCGAGCTCTTTTTGCTCCTTTTCGTGGTGAGGCACAAACTCGTGCAGGGGTGGATCGAGCAGACGCACGGTCACCGGATAGCCGTTCATAATCTTGAACAGCGCTTCGAAGTCGCCCCTCTGCATCGGCAGCAACTTGGCCAAAGCCACGCGGCGACCGGCTTCGTCATCGGCCAGGATCATTTCGCGCACTGCCATAATACGGTCGGGCTCGAAGAACATATGCTCCGTACGGCACAGACCTATACCTTCGGCACCGAATTCGAACGCTTGCTGGGCGTCACGCGGGGTGTCCGCGTTGGCACGAACTTTCATCGTAGCGTACTTTCCGGCCAGCTTCATCAACTTTCCGAAGTCGCCGCTCAACGACGGGCTCACCGTATCCACCTTGCCGAGGTAAACTTCACCGGTCGAACCATTGAGCGAGATCCAATCGCCTTCCTTTATCGTAAGCCCTGCGACCGAAGCCGTGCGAGCCTTATAATCTATTTCAACTTCGCCGGCACCAGACACGCAGCACTTACCCATACCACGAGCAACAACAGCAGCGTGAGAAGTCATACCTCCGCGGGCAGTGAGAATACCGACGGCGTCGTTCATCCCTGCAAGATCTTCGGGCGAGGTTTCGATGCGCACCAAAATCGCGCGCTGACCCTTCGCCAGAGACTTTTCGGCATCCTCGGCAAAGAATACGATCGGCCCTGTAGCAGCACCTGGCGAAGCGGGCAACCCCTTGGTGATGACCTTTGCATTGGCAATGGCGGTCTTATCGAAGATGGGGTGAAGCAGTTCGTCCAATTTGGCGGGTTCGCAACGCAACACGGCGGTCTTTTCGTCGATCAGCCCCTCGGTGAGCATATCCATTGCGATCTTCACCATCGCGGCCCCGGTACGCTTTCCGCTGCGGCACTGCAACATCCACAACTTACCGTCCTGAATGGTGAATTCGATGTCCTGCATATCCTTGAAGTAGGTTTCCAGATGGTGCTGAATATCCCACAACTCTTTGTAAATAGTCGGCATAAGTTCTTCCAGTGAGGGGAATCTGCCTGATCGGTCGGCTTCCGAAACGCCCTGAGCCTTGGCCCAACGCTTCGAGCCTTCGAGGGTGATCTGTTGCGGCGTGCGGATCCCGGCAACAACGTCTTCGCCCTGGGCATTGACCAGATACTCGCCGTTGAACAGGTTTTCACCCGTAGCGGCGTCGCGAGAGAAGGCCACACCCGTTGCCGAGTTGTTGCCCATATTTCCGAACACCATCGCCTGAACGTTCACGGCCGTACCCCACTCTGCGGGAATATTGTTGAGTTTGCGGTAGAGAATAGCACGGGCGTTCATCCACGAACCGAAGACTGCCATTACTGCGCCCCAGAGTTGTTCCCAGGGATCGGTGGGGAAGTCCTTGCCGGTGGATTTTTTAACTGCCGCCTTAAAGCGAACAACCAGCTCCTTGAGGTCTTCAGTTGTCAGATCGGTATCGTTAGCAACTTTTTTCTCTTTCTTGAGGTGGTCGATGATCTCTTCGAACGGATCTTCGTCCTCCTTGCTTTGGGGTTTCATATCGAGCACCACGTCGCCGTACATCTGCACGAAACGACGGTAAGAGTCCCACGCAAAACGTGCATTGCCCGAAAGTTTCGCAACTGCTTCGACGGCCTGGTCGTTCATACCAAGGTTCAGGATTGTGTCCATCATACCCGGCATAGAAGCCCTCGCACCCGAACGAACCGACACCAATAGCGGCATCGTTTTGTCACCGAACTTGCGGCCCGTCAGCTCCTCGATACCTTTCATCGCCTTTTCGACTTCGGGTTTGAGCAGCTGAACAACTTTGTCGCGTCCCTCCTTATAGTATTCGGCACACACCTCAGTGGTGATCGTAAAGCCCGGAGGTACCGGAATGCCGATCAGATTCATCTCGGCCAGGTTGGCACCCTTGCCCCCCAGCAATTCTTTCATTTTACCGTTCCCCTCGGCCAGTTTGTTTCCGAAGGTGTAAACTCTTTTAGTGTTTGGCATAATATCTTATTTGTTTGGATTTTCGATTTTACGGCTGCAAAATTAAGCAAAATTTTTCAGCGGGGCAACATCGGAAACAGTTTTTTGATCTGCTCCGGCGAGGGCGCACTGCCATATTCGCATACTTCGAACGCCTCGAAATAGCGTCCATCCGTGCGGTCGGGTTGATTGCGCGAAAGATACAACTCACCTATGAACCTCCGCTTACCTTCCCTGTCTGCCGGCATAAATTCGGCATAGCCGTTGTTCCACGGCAGCCATTCGAACACCTGCGAGGAGTGAGCACAGATCGCATCGATCTTTTGATCCATCACATCGGTTATCTCCACCACAATGTCGGGCGAGAAGGGATTGGGTTTCTGAAAACGGTCGGGCATATAGAGGAAGACCACCGGCTTGAGCAGAACCTTTTTGTCCGGGACCATCAGTGGCACCGAGATCATATAGGCGGCATCCTGCACGATCTGCGAACAGTAACGATGGTCGGGATGATAGTCGTTCGGACGGTGCGTTATCACAATATCGGCCTCCCAGTCGCGGATCAGGCCGATCACTTCTTCGCGGTTTTCGAGCGTTGGCATCAACTCGCCGTCGTTGTTATCCAGATTGGTATATTCGATGCCGAGAATTCGACCGGACTCCCGCATCTCGGTCTTACGACGGGCGGCCAACTCGTCAGGAGTCATCTCGTGGTGGCCCTTGTTGCCGTTAGTAAGCGACACGAATTTCACCTTGTGACCCATCTTGGAATAGAGGGCGGCGATCCCGCCGGCATTGATGTCACAATCGTCGGGATGGGCACCGAAAACTATCATACGCACAGGTTCGTCGGCAAATGCGGAGGGCACGGAAAAAAACAGAGACGCCAGTACGATGGCAGCGATCTTGAGTTTCATAGCTTTTTTCTATTTTGAAATAACGATGTAAACAGGAAAATGGTCGCTGAAGTTACGAATGGGTCGCCTGCCTCCTTGAGGTGCTGGTTCCGTCAGGTATTCCTTGGCATAAACGCCTGCCCTCAATTGTCCGGTTCTTGCGATGGCCGGACTCACAAGCATCCAGTCATACAGATACCACCTGCCGCGAAAGTTGTACGAGCCTCGCCCTGCATCGTAATCGGCCCAATGTGGCGTGTGTACAAAATCGTAAGGGCTTTCGACACTACCCAATGTTTTGCGCACCAGCTTATCGTTGGGCGTAGCATTCATATCCCCCATCACGACGATCCTCGCCGCAGGGTCTTCGCTCAGCAGTCCTTCGAGCGTTTTCCTGAGCGCCCGCAGGTTGTTTTCGCGATATTTCGGAGAATTCAAATTCGATGACAGGTGACACACTATGAAGTGGACACGCTCCTCCATCAGTTCCCCTTCCACGTGTAGGAATTCGCGCCTCGTACCTGATTGAATGAGTTGTATATGCTCCGGAAAAAACTTGTCGCCTTTATAGAGCAGCACCTGGTCGATCCCACGGCTGTCGTTCGATGTGCGATGAATATAGTTGTAATCCGTACCCAGTTTTTCCACGAGGCCGCGTACCACTTCTTCGTTTTCCACCTCCGCCAAGCCCACAACATCCGCCGCCAACTCGTCCAGCACCCGCGCGAGATTCGTGATTTTCGTATTGTATCGCTCCGTGCTCGTGAACTCCCTGTCGTCATAGAACGGGCTGGGCACTGTATCATAGAGATTTTCGACGTTCCAAAAAACGATGCTCGCCTCTTGCGCCAAAGCGCCGAAAGACAAGAACACAAAAAACAGGAGGCTTAAAAAAAACCTCCGGCTACAAAGCTTTTTCCCAAAAACAGTTGTACACAACATAGCACAAAGTCCCACGTTTACCGGAGGCAGAACTCTAACGCGATAACTTTGTGTAAAATTTTGGTGTTACTGTTTTTGGGATGTTACAAAGATAGGAAAATTTTTCAACTTTCAATCACACCCGAACCTATGAGCTCGTCGTCGTCATACCAAGCCGCAAACTGACCGGGGGTGATTCCGCGCTGAGGCTGGTCGAAAATTATTCGCGCACCAATGCGGATTTTTGCATCGCCGCCATTCGCCTCTCCTGCCTCCACGCGCTCCAGTGTCGCCCATTGCAACGGCTGGCGATAACGAATCCGGACAAGAAAGCGCTCGCTCTGTCCCGGTTGAATTTCGCGATCGGGCCGCACCCAATGAAGATCCCCTTCGTCAATGAAAAGTTCGCTGCGCCAAAGCCCCGGATGTGTTTCACCCTGACCGACATAGACGACATTTCGTTCGACATCGGTGCCGATCACGAACAACGGTTCCGGAGTGCCGCCGATGGCCAAGCCCTTGCGTTGCCCGATGGTGTAAAAGTGTGCGCCGTTATGCTCGCCGACCTTAATGCCTCCTGAAAAGCCGCCAACTGCCAAAAAGTCTTCACCGCTCTGGGCCGGCACCTCGATAATGTCTCCCTTTCTCGCTGCAAGTTTTTGCTGCAAGAAAGTAGGCAGATCGACCTTCCCAACGAAACAAATGCCCTGAGAATCTTTGCGTTTCGCCGTCGCAAGTCGCTGCTCCTCGGCAATGCGCCGCACTTCGGGCTTGAGCATCCCGCCGATTGGAAACATTGCGCGTGAAAGCTGCTGTTGAGAGAGTTGGCAAAGGAAATAGCTCTGATCTTTGTTGCCATCGACCCCCGCAAGCAGACGAAACATCCCTTCCGGAGTCTGCTCGACGCGGCAATAGTGACCCGTAGCAACGAAATCGGCCCCAAGTTTAAGAGCCTCCTTGAGAAAAACATCGAACTTTATCTCCCTGTTACAAAGTACGTCGGGATTGGGCGTACGGCCTCGTTCATACTGCGCGAACATATAATCCACCACCCGCTCGCGATACTGCTCCGAAAGATCGACAAAATGAAAAGGAATATCCAATTTTTTGGCCACCAACTCAGCGAAAACCTGATCGTCAGCCCACGGACAATCGCCTGACAGTGTGCCCGTCGTATCGTGCCAATTACGCATAAAGAGGCCCACGACCTCATAGCCCTGCTGCTGCAGAAGCCACGCCGCCACCGACGAGTCTACCCCGCCCGACAAACCGACTACAACTTTTTTCACGCGTTTAAGCCCAATAATCCTTCGGGCAAAGAAAAGAAAATTTTGTGATTTTTTTCATCGACACGTTCGATAAGATCCTCCTGCGCAGGGATAAATTCGCGCGCTCCGGCAATCTCGACCTCGAATAGCGGATTCATTTCACTGTCGATAAAATCCACGATGCGCCCCTGCAAACCGTTACCAAAGTATGCCTCCCAATCAGTAAAGTCCTGTTCTGCGTAGCCTAAATCGCTACGGTCGTTGCCACCGATATTGTCATCACGCAGAAAAAATTCCAGACCAACGAGCTCCTCGGCGCGCGCCTCAGTGTCGATATCGGCAAACACCGCCGTCGCCCCTCTCACGCCTCGCCGATGCAGGGAGTCAAAAAAAAGAGGAACCGTGAGTGAATCTATCTTCACGTACACGGGTTCCTCTTCAATGTTGAAATCGCGCGGAAAGTTGTCATATAAGGTGAGCGAAACTCCCCCTCCAGCATCTCCCCCCTCACTCCGACCCTTCGTTCCGAAGAGCCCGCCGACCTTTCCCGCGGCGACCATAATTATTCTGCGGCTTCAGGCTCGCAAGCCACGGCGTCCGTAGCCTGCTCGATCTGAGCGATGGCGTCCAGAGCGTCGGCGTTCTCGGCAGCAGCCTCTGTCGCCTCGACAGCTTCGGCGTTTTCAGCCTCTGCAACTGCTTCGTCAGCAGGTGTTTCCTCGGCAGGAGACTCTTCTTCGGGAGCTTCCGCAGCAGCGGCTTCGGCTTTCTTGGCGGCTATTGCTTTGGCTTTTTCTTCCTTGGCCTTGGTTTCGGCAGCGGCGCGAGCTTTGGCCACGTCGCGGGCATCACCGGCGATCTTCGAAACCTTGGCGTCACCTTTGGCTGACTTTTCTTCGAGCCATTTGTTGAACTTTGCTTCGGCGTCGCTCTCGGAGAATGCCCCCTTGGCGACCCCGCCCAACAAGTGCTTTTTCATCATAACACCCTTTTCGGACAAGATTGCACGGCAGGTGTCGGTGGGTTGTGCGCCTTTTTGCAACCAGTCCAAAGCTTTCTCGAAGCTCAACTCGATTGTAGCAGGATTCGTGTTCGGATTGTACGTGCCAATCTTCTCGATAAACTTACCATCACGTGGCGCCCTGCTGTCTGCAACGACAATATGGTAGAAGGGGTGTCCCTTTTTCCCGTGTCGCCCTAATCTGATTTTTACTGACATTTAATTTAATGGTTTATTTGGTGTTCTGTTCTGCTGCGTATTCGTCGTTCAGGCCTTTGAGGATTTCGGCTGTGATGTCCAGCGCGGGATCGGCGTGCAGAATGGGCGTGCCTCCCGACGTTGTAATGATCATCTTGTAGCGATAGTCGGCATTGAACTTGGCGATGTATGTCTCTATGGCGTAGGTGATTTGATTAGTCATCACCTGCTCTTCTTCAGCCAGTTGGGTAAGTTGGGTTTGACGGGAATTTTCAAAGTCGGCACCCTTACGCTGGAGCTGTTCTTGAAGGGTTGCTGCTTGCGAGCGAGTAACCAGGCCTTTGCTCACCTTCTCCTGAGCATCTATCATCTCGTTTTCGAGTCGGCGTGCACGGGTTTCCAGGTCGCTCTGTACCTTAGTTGCCTTTGCTTCGAACTCTCCTCCCAGATCTATATAGCGGTTGTAGTTGTTGATAAGCGAATCCATCCGGATGTAAGCGATGTCGGCAGCACCGATTTCGCGAGTAGACCCTCCACCCGAAACACTCTCAACGCCATTTCCTGCGTTTTTACAAGCAGCCATCGCCAGCACTGCAACCACCAAAATAAGCCCTTTTTTCATATCCGTCAATTGTTTGAGTGCGCAAAATTATAACTTTTTTTTATCTTTGCAAAATGTATGAATATATTTCCGGCCGAGTTGCCGACCTGACTCCTGCTTACGCCGTTATTGATTCTGCAGGTGTGGGCTATTACCTCAACATTTCGCTGCAGACTTTTGCCGAGATCGAAAAACAAACAGAAGCAAAACTGTACGTCCATTTCGTTGTGCGGGAGGATGCGCAGATTCTGTTCGGATTCTTCACTCAGGCCGAGAGAGAGGTGTTCCGTCGTCTGATAAGTGTTTCTGGCGTGGGGCCGAGCATCGCGCGGATGGTGCTTTCGACCTACTCCCCTTCCGAGCTGGCCAACATCATTTCGAGCGAGAACGCAGTGTTGCTCAAAAATGTCAAGGGACTGGGTTTGAAGACCGCCGAAAAGATCATCGTCGAACTGCGTGACAAAATGACCGGTATCACTTCCTCCTCGACAGCCGGCGCCGTTCCCGACGAGGGTATTCTCTACGAAGCACTCGCGGCCCTCTCGATGCTGGGATTCTCTCGCTCGGCGTCTGACAAAGTCGTGCGTACTATAATAAAAGACAACCCCGGCCTTTCGGTCGAGGATGTCATTCGTCAGTCGCTCAAAAAACTCTAAGGCGCGGTTTAATAAGGCGAGTCCGAGTTCAGATACTCCGTAGCGTTATCTTTATTTATGATCGTTGCCGGTACTACTACCTGCCTCGGAGTCGGCATATTACCTTTCAGTATCTCCCCTGCTATATCCACACACTTAGTGATCATCGAAGGTGAATAGAGTGTAGTCGCCACATCTGTGTAGGTTGTCGTCAGGATTCTATCCATCATCTCCTGTGAGCCGCCACATCCAATTACAACCTTGATGTCCGTACGTCCCGAATCTTTGATCGCATCCAACACACCCATCGCAATTTCATCGTCTTGCGCATAAAATGCGTCTATGATCCACTTGCTGCCCTGGCTCAAAAGCGCCTCGGCCGCATTGTAGCCTGCTTCCCTTGTATAGGTACGGAGGGTTTGGTGAACTATCGTTTCTTCGGAACCCATCAGGGCGTGCATCTGTGTTTCGAAACCTTCGACTCGCGCATTGCTCGAGGCAGGGTCTTGTTCCACATCGAAAACAACGGGATTCTTGACTCCTTTCGAGAACATATAGTGGGCGGCATTTTCACCTGCTCCGACGTTGTCGCCTTTTACCAAAGCGGAATACTCCTCGCTTTGTGCGTTATCCTCGAAAAGGATTATCGGCACATTGGCAGTAATGGCGGGAGTGAGGGCTCGCTCGTTGATCCCTTCGGGTACAACTATAATGACGTGGCATCCCGACAGAGCGGCCATTTCTATCTGGTGAGCTTGTTGGCCCGCGTTTTGTGCAATGTACATCACATAGGTGATCCCTTTCTTTTCGAGGGCGTCCACCGCATAATATCCGAGAGCGGTACGGAACGAGTTTGTTTGGGCTTTGAGCAGCACTCCCACTTGAAGTTGGTCGGGAAGATTTGGGTTTTCGGTGTCGGCGCAGGAGGAAAAAGCAAGCAGGATCGCCACCACGACATACAGGAATTTGGGTTTCATAAAAATTATTACGATTTTGTTAAAATCATCGATACAAAGGTACTAAATTTTTTGTAATCCGAAATATCGTACTATTTTTGTGGCTATTATGGAAATAATTTTTACAGTAGTTCTTGTTATTCTGGCAATTACTGCCATTTCGGGTCTTTTTGTGGGCGTAACCAACGACGCCGTCAATTTCCTCAACTCGGCCATAGGTTCCAAGGCTGCCCCGATGCGTATTATTCTCTTAGTCGCTTCTATAGGTATCATTGTCGGGACGCTCACTTCGAGCGGTATGATGGAGGTCGCGCGCACCGGGATGTTCAATCCGGAGCTGTTCACCTTCAAGGAGGTGATGATGCTCTATCTGGCCGTGATGTTGGGAAATGTGGTGCTGCTGGATGTTTACAACTCGCTGGGACTGCCCACTTCCACAACCGTTTCGTTGATTTTTGCGCTGCTTGGTGCTGCGATCGCAGTTTCGTTGGTTAAGATTTGGGGTTCGGATGCCGCTTTAGACAGCATCGGTCAGTATATAAACACGGCAAGGGCTATGGGTATCGTATCGGGGATTCTTGCTTCGGTGGTTGCAGCTATCGTCGTTGGTACGTTCGTGATGTACATTTCCCGCCTGCTGTTTTCGTTCCGTTATCAAAAGGTGTTTCGTAACTTCGGGGCTGCGTGGTGCGGTATCGCAGTGACGATGATCCTCTATTATGTGATTATTAAGGGTCTGAAAGCTCCTCTCGGAGGGACAGCTTTCCTCGATTTTGTCAATGCCCACACAGCACTGGTAATTGCGGGAATGTGGGTGGCCTCGTCGCTGATTCTGCTTGCGCTGCAGCTCGCCAAGGTTAATATTCTTAAGGTCACGATCCTGATCGGTACGTTCTCGCTGGCCCTCGCGTTTGCAGGTAACGACCTCGTGAACTTCATCGGGGTGCCCATCGCCGGTTGGGACTCTTATAAGATGGCTGCCGACACGGGTAATATGGATATGATGATGGGTGGATTGCGAAACGACGTACCGGCCAACTGGTTGTTGTTGTTGGGTGCAGGACTCATTATGATCTTCACTTTGTGGTTTTCCAAAAAGGCGATGCACGTCACCGAAACCGAGATCAAGCTCGCCTCCCAAAAAGAGGGCGAGGAGAAATACAGTTCCACAATGTTCTCTCGCGCAATCGTCAGGGTAGCCGTAGCTGTGAATAATAGCTACAAAATGATTCTGCCAGAGAGAGCCCAGGGGTGGATCAATCGCCGTTTCGAGGTTTTGAGCGCAGCGGAAAAAGGTACCGAGCATTATGACCTGATCCGCGCAACGGTGAACCTGATCTGTTCGTCGTTGCTGATTGCATTCGGTACATCGCTCAAACTTCCGCTTTCGACCACTTACGTGACGTTTATGGTGGCGATGGGAACGTCGCTGGCCGACAGGGCGTGGGGTCGTGAAACTGCCGTCTATCGTATTTCGGGTGTGGTGACGGTCGTTATGGGTTGGTTTGTCACGGGATTGGGAGCATTCGTTATCGCTTTTGCGATTGCAATAGCGCTGATGTATGGCGGCACGGTGGCTATCATTATCATCTCGGCACTGGCACTATGGATGATCCTGCGCAGCAACCTGAAAGCCAAAAGGATAGAAAACCTCGACGACGACCACAAAGAGAGCTGGCTCACCATTTCGGACGATTCGCGAGCCATTCTTCAGCAGTGTTCCGACGAGGTGCGGGGTGTGATGGACAGCGTGACCGAGATCTATAACCGCACGATGGTGGCCGTGATGAAAGAGAACCGCAAGGCGCTACGCCAATTGGTGAAGGAGTCCAACGAACTGTTCTACAAATCACGCGAACGAAAGTACGAGATGATGCCCATCCTGCATAAACTGGAAGGAGTCGATATAGAGACGGTACATTATTATGTTCAGGTGGTGGATTATCTATCGGAGGTAACCAAGGCTTTGGTGCACATTACGCGCCCGGCTTTCAACCATATCGACAACAATCACAAGGGCTTCTCCAAAGACCAGGTGGCCGACCTGCGCAAGGTGAATGACAATGTGAAGAAGCTCTACACCACCATAAACGGGATGCTCGAAACCAACGACTTCTCTCAGATGGACGAGGTGATGGTAATGCGCGACAAACTTATGGAGATGATCTCGGAAGTGATCAAGAACCAGTTACGCCGTATTCAGAAAGAGACCGGTGGCACCAAAACAAGTGTGCTCTATCTGGGTATCCTCAACGAGACCAAAACTATGGTGCTTCAGTCGCGAAATCTGCTTAAGAGCCAAAAATATTTCGTCGAAAGCGGACTATAGAAATTATTGTCGTATCTTTGCACGCGATGTATCGTTACTTTATATATGCGTGTGTGTGTGCAGCGATGCTCGTTTCGTGTGGCGAGTCCGATGACTCAATCAACCGTGCGCGGGAGCGAATCGTGGAAGATTTGAAGCGCGCTAATATTTACGAGCGCGGAAATCTTCCCGATCCAGCGCCTCAAATCGTCAGTGGTTATTATGACATCGTCCAGCGGGGAACCTACCGTTACATCGTAAATGAATATCTTGCCGATCTGGAGGAGCGCGACGGGAGAGGCGCCTTGCCTGCCGTTGCTCAGGACGACAGTGTTTCGTTCCACTTCGACGCTCGAATCTACACCGGTAGTTTCGACAGTGCTTCCACTTTTTACACCAACATAGAGGCACGTCGCGAGGTTCTGTCCAATAGTAACGCCGATTTCAACCCTGAATTTTGGCCCACCACACCCCTTAGAATCAAGGTCGGCAGCGACCCCGGCATACTAAAATCGGTACAAGTTGCGTTACTGGGCTGTAAGGCCGCGGAAGGCTTGGACGATGACGATCCCTCGAACGATGCCGTGAGTGACATCGTCAGGATTTATCTCACCTCCGACGCGGGTTTCGGCTCCAAGAGCGTTTATAATGTTCCGGGAGGCAGTTCACTGGTTTTCGAGCTCTCAGACATTAAGATTATTGATTGATTATGAGGTATCTTTTCATACTATTTTCAACGGCACTGCTGCTGGTTTCCTGCGCTAAGGCCACTCCGGAGAATGGCAACGATCTTGAAAAATTGGCATTCGACGCGTGGATGAAAAAGTACGTCCTTGACAAAGGCATTCCTGCTGTCGAGCAGTCGAACGGTATTTATGTCGAGTTTTTCGAGGACGGCGACCAACGCATCGAATCCAGTCGCGACACTGTTATGTGGCTCTCGTTAGACTACACCTCGACCGACATCGACCACAACGTCTTCGCAACCCGCGACTCTATGCAGGCTCTTCGCCAGCGCACCTATTCGCCTTACACTCACTACGTTCCGGAATACACCTACGTCGATCGCGAGAATTACGGGATGATGCCAGGCCAACACTTCGCGCTGCAAAACGATCTCGTTAAGCCCGATGGTTCCAAAATGAAGATCACCGAAGGTTCTCACGTGAGGCTCTATATTCCGTCCTACCTGGCTTATGGTTCGAACGGCTACAGCAACGACCAGGGCTATGGTGGCCAATTTCGCCTCGACGGCACAAGGATCGTCATTCAGGATCTGGCCGTCCGGCAGGTTGTCAAGAATCCCCTCGACTGGGAGGAGACTCAGGTATTGGATCACGCCACGCTGCGTTGGGGTCTTGCCGAGACCGATACCATAGCCACTATGATCTATGTGGATACGCTCAATTTCCACCCTCGTGCCGACCTGCTCAAGCAGTTCCCCCAGAAACCTTTCGTACCCGAATATGCCCTCACGGCCGACTCTACCGCTAAAATATGGTTCGTGGGCAGATTTCTGGACGGGTTTATCTTCGACACCAACATCGAAACTATACACGACGAGTTCTACAAGCGCCGTATCGGTGAGAATTATCTGCCGAACGATGCCTCCTTTACTGCACTGAGCTACACTCCTCAAACCCAGAAGAGCAGCTATATCTCTGCGTTTTATCAAGCCATTCCCGACCTTCGCCGTGGTCAATGGAGTCGCATAGTTTTCACTTCGGCTTATGGTTATGGCGCCACAGGACTTTCCAAGGCTATTCAACAGCAACAGGAGTATTATAGCGCCTATGCCCAGCAGTATATGTACAGCAGTATGATGAATAGTATGTATGGTAACAGCTACTATAATAATTACGGCAGCAATTACTATTATGGCGGATATGGCTATGGGGGTATGTACGACTACTATAACTATAGTACTTCCGGTTACTCCGAGACCACGACGGAACAAATAATTACAACCGAAATCCAGCCTTACACTCCCCTTATTTTCGAGCTATACATCGAGGCGGATTAGACACTCTTTTTCCACTCAAAAGCCGGCCACTCAACGAGATGGCCGGCTTTTTATTTTTTTAATGTTATTAAAAATTTTTGATAAATAAAAATTTTATGTTACATTTGTCCCGTAATTTGTCTTATCTCAACGAGTTAGAGGATTACGATTTGTAATCAAAACTTAATGTATACCACTAAATTGAAATCTTTTCAACCTAATTTTTCACTTAATTCTATTTCACAATGAGGAAATTTGTACTATTACTTATGGCTGTTTTGGTGACAGGCTCCCTGTTCGCTCAAAACAGACAAGTGACCGGTAATGTCGTCGATTCCGAAGGCAGTCCGATCGTCGGAGCTGTGGTCGCCGTCGAAGGTGCTTCCACGGTTGCCATCACCGGTGTTCGTGGAGAATTCGCCATCTCTGCACCGGCAAACGGGACACTATCCGTCTCTTCCATCGGCTACACTACTCAACAAGTCGCCATCGAAAACAGAACCATCATCGAAATCGTGATGGAACAGTACATCGAAGCCATCGACGATGTGATCGTGGTTGCATTCGGTACTGCTAAGAGAGAGGCCTTTACAGGTTCGGCGGCCGTTGTTTCTGCTGAACAGATCGAAAAACGCCAAACGACCAACGTGTTGAATTCACTCGTCGGTTCCGTTCCGGGTCTTCAGATTCGCGGTACCGGCGGTCAGCCCGGCGATTCTCCCGGTTCGAGAGCCGAAGGCGGTGTGAACATTCGCGGTATCTCTTCGATGTTCGCAGAGACTGCACCTTTGGTGATCTTGGACGGCGCGCCATATCCGGCAAGTTTGTCGAACATTCCTCAGGCCGATATCGAGTCAGTAACCGTATTGAAGGATGCTGCCTCGGCGGCTCTTTACGGTGCTCGTGGTGCCTCTGGTGTGATCATCGTGACCACCAAGCGCGCTCATTCGGGCGATGCTGTCATCAACTTCGATATGCGTATGGGTGTGAACTCGCGCGCTATGCAAATGTATGACGTGATCACCGATCCGGGTGAATACTACGAAGCATACTTTACTCAGCTGTACAACCGTAACCATTACGGTGCAGATCAGCTTAGCGTAGAAGCCGCAACGGCAAGAGCCAACGTGGAAATGCTCAGCAATCTTCAGTACGATGTGTTTTCTCGTCCTCAGGGAGAGTGGCTCGTAGGTTCTAACGGCAGACTTAACCCCAATGCAACTCTTGGTCGTGAATACACCTACAACGGCAACACATACTGGCTGACTCCAGACAATTGGCTCGACGCCGCATACAACAATAATATGCGTCAGGAATACAACCTTAGCGTGAACGGCGGTAGCGGCAACGTTAGCTACTATTCGAGTCTCAGCTATCTTAACGACGGCGGTATCGTCGATAATTCGAGCTACGAACGTATCGGAGCACGTTTGAAAGCTGATTTTCAAGCAAAAAAATGGTTGAGATTCGGTGCAAATGTCGGCTATACGCGCTCAATTCAGGATCAGAACTCTAACTGGGGTACCGAAGCAGGATCGAGCAACCTTTTCTACTACGCTTCGGGCATCGCTCCTATTTATCCTATCTTCGTGCGTGGACTGGAAAACGGCAAGCCCGTCGTTCTGAAGGATAAGCACGGTAACGATATGTATGACTATGGTGTTGCCAGTATGGGCGGATACGAAGGTCTTTCGCGTCCTTTCCTCGGCACCGGTAACCCATTGGGTGAAAACCAGTACAACAGCTATGATGTATTGGACAATCAGCTCAACGGAACCCTTTCTGCGGATGTCAGTATCACCGACTTCCTGAAAGCGAGTGTCTCCACCACCGTAAACTGGGGTCAGAGCAACACATCTCAGTTCGGTAATATGTTCTATGGAACTCCCGCTGTCACCAATGGTTACATCCAGAAGACCGTGGATACATCATACCGCACTAACAACCTGCAAACTGTGTCTTATTTCGACACTTTCGGCCATCACAATATCAACGCGATGATCGGTCACGAATTCTACGATCAAAAGACCAGCAGATTGATGGGTCGCGGTCAGGGTATGTTCTCTCCCGATATTCAGGAGTTGGACGGTTCTGCTTTGCCTCACTTCGATGCCTCGTCCAACATACGTGACGAACATAACGTGGAAGGTTATTTCTTAAGCGCACAGTACGATTACGACAGCAAGTACTACGCTTCACTTTCATACCGCCGCGACGCTTCGTCGTATTTTGCTCCCGAAAATCGCTGGGGTGACTTCTGGAGTATCGGTGGTGCTTGGATTATGTCCAAGGAGAATTTCCTGGCCAGCGCCACCTGGATCGATATGTTGAAGCTCAAAGCTTCTATAGGTCAGCAGGGTAACGATGCCATCGGCTCATATCAATACATCGACCGCTTCGATATCGTCGATTCCGGCGACGGCATCCATATGTCACCTGTTCCCGTAACTAAAGGTAATAGAGACATCACTTGGGAAACCACTACTAACTTCAACGTTGGTGTTGAGTTTAGTCTGTTCAAGGGTCGTTTGAGCGGTGTGATCGATTTGTACAACAAGAAGACTACCGACCTGTTGTTCTGGATGTCGATTCCCGAATCGTCGGGTTTCCGCGGTATGTATGACAACATCGGCGACCTGCGTAACTCCGGTATCGAAGTTACCTTGAATGGCACGGTAATCCGTACTAACAACGTAGATTGGTCTATCAATGCCAACATCACTCACAATAAGACCAAGATCCTCTCTCTTCCCGAAGCCAAGACTATGGGCAGGGGCGGGTTTAACCAATCCGAAGGTGGTACCATAGATATGTGGTACAAAGTAGGTGGCCCGATGTATAACGCCTATATGCCCGAATTTGCCGGTATCGATGAGAATGGTGAATCGTTGTTCTACATCAACACGGTAGACGAAGTAACCGGCGAAAAGATCCTTCGCGGCGATGTTACGACCGACTTCAATGATGCCTCGGCAAATGCCAGATATGAGCAGGGTTCTATGTTGCCCAAGGCTTATGGTGGTTTCGGTTCGACTCTTCGCGTGAAAGATTTCGACGTGTCGGTTACGTTCGACTATCAGATCGGCGGTAAAGTATATGACGGATATTATGCTTCGACCGTATCTGCCAACGAAAGCGTGAATCGCGCCGGTAGCGCTATCCACAAGGACTGGATCAAATCCTGGAATCCCGAAACCAATCCTGACAGCAATATGCCTCGCTGGCAGTTCGGCGACAGGTTTGCAGGCGCTCGTAGCAGCCGTTTTTTGACGGATGCAAGCTACCTCAACTTCCAGTCGTTTATGATCGGCTATACCGTTCCTCAGAGCCTTTTGAAAGACAAGGTTAAGATTCGCGTCTATGCTGCGGGTGAAAACCTCTTCTTCTGGTCGGCACGCAAGGGTCTCGACCCACGCTATGCTTATATCGGTAATGGTATGGTTCTTGATTACTCCCCGATGCGTACTATTTCGGGCGGTCTCCAATTGACATTCTAAATTTAACTCTTAAAATTGTAAAATTATGATAAAGTTCAGTAAAATACTTCTTGTAGCGGCTTTTGGCTTGGTTGCTGCAAGTTGCATCAAGGAGGATCTGCCCCAGAATAGTCGTCCGACTTTCGATCAGGTCAGTGTGGCTCCTGAGGTGTATGACGGTTTTGTCAATGGTTTGACGACATCACTGTCTGGAACATTTGTGATGAGCGGAGGCGACACGACTCCCTATGATTATGGCTATTGCTCTTTCTACCTGATGAGAGACGTTATGGGTCAGGACATTATGATCGAAGCAAACGACTGGTACACTCACTTTGGTTACGCCTCTACCGGCCTCGGCCCAGGTTACTTGGTGTGCCAATATCCCTGGTCGTACTATTACAAATGGATCAACAACTGTAATACGGTTATCAGCCTTGCAGGTGAAGAACCTCTCGACGAGCAAATCGACGGTCTTGGTATCGCTTATGCTATGCGCGCTATGTTCTATATGGATTTGGCACGTATGTTCGCGAACCAAACCAACGACCTCACTGTTCCCATCCGTACCGAATCTACCACAATGGAAGAGCTGACCACAACAGGCAACGCTACCTGGGATGAGATTTGGGAATTCATTCTCGCAGACCTCGATCTGGCAGAACAGTACATTAAGGACTACAAGCGTAACGATGTATATACTCCCGACCTCAGTGTTGTGTATGGTCTGAAGGCCCGCGCTTATCTCACAACCGAAGAATGGGCCAATGCCGAAAAGTATGCAAAGCAGGCTCAGGCCGGTTACACTCCTATGAATCAGGCTCAGTACACCGATCGTATGACTGCATTCAATACGCCTAACAGTGCGTGGATGTTCGGTTTGGTTTTCAACGCCAACTCGGATAACATTCTTATGAACGACTCCGACTCGAACTGGGGTTCTCAGATGTTTCTCGAAGTGAAAGGTGGTTTGTACGGAAGCGCCTACGGTCAGCCCAAGCGCATCGACGCTCACCTCTACTCGACCATTCCCGAAACCGACTTCCGTAAGAATTGCTTTATCAACCCTGCTCTGGATGGTATGGCTGCTGGAGCTCGTACAGAAGCTTTAGTTAGCAACTACTCCAACTATCCTCAGTATATAGATCAAGCTGCTGCAGCTTCCACGTCGAAGACGTATGGTCACCTCTCGCTGAAGTTCCGTGCTGCGGGCGGCGCTGCTGGTCGCGAAAATCCTTACGCAGCTACAGTCGCCTCGGTGCCCATTATGCGTGTTGAGGAGATGATGCTCATCGAAGCCGAAGCTGCCGGTATGCAGGATGCTTCTCGTGGTCAGGCTCTTTTGACCACATTTGCTCAGAGCCGCAACCCGGCCTACAGGTACGATGGCAATGTTTCTTTCCAGGACAATGTTTGGTGGCAGCGTCGCGTCGAGCTTTGGGGCGAAGGTTTTGCAACTTTCGATATCAAGCGTCTCAGGAAAGGGATCACTCGTAGCTATGCAGGTACGAACCACATTACGGGCTATCGTTGGAACACTGACGATGTTCCCGAGTGGATGAACCTTTGCATCGTTCAGACCGAATCGAACTATAACCCCAACATCGTGAGCAATCCCGCACCTACTGCACCTGCAGGGGACTCTCCCGAACACGTATGGTAATATAACTAATAAAAATGAATCGTATGAAGAATATATTATTTAGTCTCGTCGGGCTTGCCCTGATTGTGGGTGTGGTAGGCTGTAAAGAGTCTGAGGGCAGAGAACCCTCTCCCACGGTCGATGGGCCGGCCATTCACTTCGCCGATACGGACAACAACTCCCGCATCGATCTCGGAATGGAGCAAACCACATTCAACGTTGCTGTATACAGAACAAACGCATCGAGCGAATCCGTGACAGTTCCCCTGTCGTTTACCGACGAGAGTGAGCTCTTCTCCGCTCCCACTTCAGTTACTTTTGCATCGGGTGTAGAGAAAGTAGAGATCCCCGTGACATTTGATCCTGCGGATCTTGAACTGGGGACATTCTATCCCATTTCGTTTGCTATCACTGACAACACTAAGACCACTCTCTACGGACCGTCGCAGGTAACGATAAATGCCGGACAGCCCTTGATTTGGGAAACTTGGGCATCAGGTGTTCTGACGAGCGAATTCTTTGAATTCGAACACGAGATGAACCTGCAAAAAGCCAAGGGTGTGAACCGTTTCCGTTTCGCCGCTCCTTTCGTGACCGGTTTCCCGTTCAACTTCACCTGGGATGTCGATGAAAAGGCCACTTCGATAACGCCTCTCGGAACCGGTATGACTATCGGTGGTGTACCGGTTATAAGACAGGCTACCGGCGAACCTTATGACGATACATCTTCGATCTATGTGCTCACCGATCCCGATGGCACAGAAACTTTCTACGATCCTGAAACCCAGGTTCTGACCATCAGTTCCTATTACTATGTGTTTGTGGACGAAACGATGGGAGGCGTAGGTGGTTTCGGTTGGTTCTACGACTACTTCGAGATTACGAGCTTTGCTCAGGGCAATCCCTGGGAATAGACAAATTCTCCGATCGTAACTTGAGCCCCGCTATTTAGCGGGGCTTTTTCTACGTGCCCCACGATCCTCGCATCGACGCCGAAGGACTCGGATATGGCTATGATATCGGCCGCAACATCTTCAGGAACGTAAAGTTCCATCCTATGGCCCATATTAAAGACTTTGTACATTTCGCGCATCGGCGTTCCGCTTTGCTCTTGGATCAGACGAAACAATAATGGCGTAGGAAACAAATTGTCCTTAACCACGTGCAATCGGTCAATGAAATGCAGAACTTTGGTCTGCCCTCCCCCACTGCAATGTATCATTCCGTGAATCGCCTCACGCCGACATTCGGCCAGAATACGCTTGATTATCGGTGCATAAGTTCGCGTTGGTGACAAAACCAATTTCCCAACATTCAGCGAACAGCCTTCTATGCGATCCGTTAAACGATAACCGCCCGAATAAGCCAACTCTTCAGGTATTGCCGTATCGTAGGTTTCAGGGTATTTTTCTGCTAAATAATGGGCAAAAACATCGTGTCGCGCCGAGGTCAGCCCGTTCGAGCCCATTCCGCCGTTATATTCACTCTCGTATATTGCCTGACCGAATGATGCCAGCCCCACGATCACATCGCCGGCTTGTATCCGAGCATTGTCTATCACATCCGAACGCTTCATTCGCGCCGTCACCGTACTGTCCACAATCACCGTGCGCACAAGATCCCCGACATCGGCCGTTTCGCCACCCGTCGAAATTATGTCCACACCCAGATCACGCATCGTAGCCAAAAACTCCTCCGTACCGTTGATTATCGCCGCAATAACTTCGCCCGGAATCAATCGTTTGTTGCGCCCGATGGTCGAGGAGAGCAAGATGTTATCCACCGCACCCACACACAGCAGGTCGTCGGTATTCATAACCACTGCATCCTGAGCCACACCTTTCCACACACTCAGGTCACCTGTTTCGCGCCAATACGCATAGGCCAGTGAGGATTTCGTACCCGCTCCGTCGGCGTGCATTACAAGACAACTTGCCTCATCCCCGCTCAGCAGGTCGGGTATGATCTTACAGAATGCCTTCGGGTAGAGCCCTTTATCGACGTTCTTTATCGCTGCGTGCACGTCCTCCTTGTCCGAAGATACGCCCCGCAGACCATAGCGTGAGATTTCAGTCATAATTTATTATTCTGCAACACAACGTACGGAATAGGCTCTTTGTGTATAATCCCATTGCGGAGTCTCCACACCTAAACTCGAAAAACACAACACATAGCAGTTGCCATTATACTGGGGATATGCGGTTGTGGTCCAATACCGTACGAATGCGCCCGTGTCGTGATTGTATGCATAGTCACCGTTGTCTTCACGACCGAACGAAGCCGGAATAAAAATCGAATTGCCGTTGGTTTTGTCGGTAAACGAAGCACCCCTCACACCGTTCAATGTTCCCCATTTGAAATTAGCATTTACCAGCGACTGCATCTCTTGCCAAGTAGGTACACGCCAGTCTTCGGGACACGGATCATCCTCCGCCGTCCAACTTCCGTCTCCATCATAGTCTGTATCCCAGGATTCACCCGCGGGCGACGACGTGAGTGGATCCGTTGCACTCCAACCGACAATATCTCCCCACTTGTAAACCATCCCTAAATCTTGAGGGTTGCTTGTAAACGTTCCGGGTGCACCGACATTGTGAGTAGCCCAAGTTATCCCGCCTATCGTGGCATCGTCGCCCGTTGTCGGAGGAGTCACCGGACCTGTAGGTTCGACATACGTGCCACCATCGCCACAGCCTGCCAGCGCAAACAACGTGAAAACGGGGATAAGAAATAGATCTTTCATAATGAGCATAGTTTAGTTGAGTTACAAAAATAGGAAATTTTCGTTACCTTTGCAACTATGGAGAGCGATCTCGAATTCGAAAACAGCATCCGGCCGAGGGAGTTGGGAGCGTTCAACGGTCAGGACAAGACTGTCGAAAACCTGCGTATATTCATTAAGGCGGCGCTACTGCGGGGTGAGAGTCTCGACCACGTTTTGTTGCACGGGCCTCCGGGCCTGGGCAAAACCACGCTGGCCAACATCATCGCCACCGAGATGGGCGCCTCGCTAAAAGTTACCTCCGGCCCCGTTTTGGACAAGCCGGGCGACCTTGCAGGCTTGCTTACCAATCTGGCGAAGGGCGACGTGCTCTTCATCGACGAGATCCACCGCCTCAGTCCCATCATCGAGGAGTATCTCTACTCGGCAATGGAGGACTATAAGATCGACATTGTGCTGGATAAAGGCCCTTCTGCGCGCTCCATCCAGATCGAACTCAACCCGTTCACACTCATCGGGGCAACCACCCGCAGCGGCCTTCTCACAAGCCCTCTGCGCGCACGTTTCGGCATCCAATGCCATCTTGAGTATTACGACACGCCTGTACTGAAAGGCATCGTGAGACGGTCGGCAGGCATTCTTGGCATCGGTATCGACGACAATGCTGCCGAAGAGGTCGCCTTGCGCAGTCGCGGCACCCCCCGAATAGCCAATGCTCTGCTGAGGCGTGTTCGAGATTTTGCAATGGTCAAGGGCGGCGGCCACATCGAGCTCGATATCACCCGTCACGCCCTCGGTGCGCTGAACATAGACGCGCGCGGTTTGGACACGATGGACAACCGTATTCTTTCGACCATAATTCAGAAATTCCGCGGCGGGCCCGTGGGTTTGGGTACCATTGCCACTGCCGTCAGCGAGGAGGCCGGCACCATCGAGGAGGTCTATGAACCGTTCCTTATCAAAGAGGGTTTCCTAAAGCGCACACCTCGTGGCCGCGAAGCTACCGAGCTGGCTTACAAACACTTGGGCCTTTCGCGTGGCCCCGAAGAAAACAGCCTTTTTTAACTATGTTGTGCATTCCAAAAGACTACGCCGCCAAACTGGCTCCCGAAACGATGGAGCAGGCTATCACTTATCTGAAGAACATTTTTCCGGAAATCCTCGCCCGCGATCTGCGCTTGCGGAGGGTCACGGCGCCTCTTTTCGTGCTTTCCGGCACCGGTCTTAATGACGATTTGAACGGCGTCGAGCGGGCCGTGTCGTTCCCCATTAAGGATATGGGCGACCGGCGTGCCGAGGTGGTTCACTCGCTCGCAAAATGGAAACGCACCAAACTCGCGGCCTACAAAATCGCACCCGGATATGGTCTCTATACCGATATGAATGCGATCCGTGCCGACGAGGAGCTGGACAACATCCACTCCTTGTATGTCGATCAGTGGGACTGGGAACGCACGATGCGGCCTGAAGAGCGGACTCTCGACTACTTATGCGCCACCGTGCGCTCGATTTACGCCGCCCTGCGGGAGGTGGAGGCTGAGGTTTATGAACTTTTTCCACATATCACCCCCTGCCTGCCAGACGAGATAACTTTCATTCACTCACAGGATTTGCTCACCCAATACCCCACCCTTTCGCCCAAGGAGCGCGAGAACCAGATCGCACGAAAGCACGGAGCCGTGTTCATTATAGGCATCGGCCACCCACTTTCAAATGGCGAACCTCACGACGGCCGCGCGCCTGACTATGACGATTGGAATTTGAACGGCGACATTATTGTTTGGAACCCCGTGCTGGAGAGTGCGTTGGAACTTTCGAGTATGGGTATTCGAGTCGATGCCGCGGCGCTTCGTCGCCAGCTCGCCCTCGCCGGTGAAGAATCTCGCGCCGAAATGGATTTCCATCGCGCATTACTCGAAGATCGTCTTCCGCTCTCTATCGGCGGCGGTATCGGACAGTCACGGCTTTGTATGTTCTACCTTCGCTCGGCCCACATCGGCGAGGTTCAGGTTAGCCTTTGGCCCGAAGAACAAATTCGCGAGTGCGCAAAACACGGAATTTATTTGAAATAATTTCTTATCTTTGCACCGAGTTTTCGGGGTGTAGCGCAGTCCGGTTAGCGTACCTGCTTTGGGAGCAGGGGGTCCCAGGTTCGAATCCTGGTACCCCGACAAAACTTATTTCGTTGTGGTTTTATATTCGGCCCAGCCCCAGTGCCCCGTGAAAATATATTCCACACCGGGTAGATTGCGAATAATATCAATCGACCTGAGTGCCTGAGCGTTATCCATATCGAAAAATGCCGGAATAGGTGCAATCTTCCCATCCTTCAAGCTCGCAATGTCGCCCGAAAAAAGATAGCGGTCATTCACCAAAAATGCCATCATTCCGGCGGTATGTCCGGGCGCCAAAATTCCCTCTACCTTGAGTCCTCCGATATGCACTATCTGTCTGTCATCCAATAATATATAGTCAGTCCGCGGCAACATGTTCCCGAACCACAAGAACTTCGCCGTTGTACCATTAATCATCTGTTCTTCTTCGCGCGCCATATAGAGTTCGGCGTGGTCGAACAGCCCCAACGCGCCGATGTGATCACTGTCAGAGTGGGTTAGCAGTACCGTGGTAACTTCTTGTGGATCAATGCCAAGCGTATTCATTTGCTCGGCCACCACACGCGGTGAATTGCCCGCATCGATCACGACGTATCCCGCAAGGCTGTCACGCAGGATGTAGACGTTCGAGAAATCATCCTTCACCACATAGATGTTGTCCATCACGCGGCCTGTCTCAATTGGAGCAAAACCGGAGGTTTCGTGCTTAAGTTTCAGAAACATAGCCCCATAAGCCAATAGCACGAGCCCGACCAAAACGGCGAGCACGATCAGTGTGATTTTCAAAACTTTCTTCATAACATATATTTTAAGGTTTTTTGTCTTGCAAAACGTATGATACACTGCGGTAATGCACGCACAACAGGTAACACAAGACGCATCATCAGGCCCGGAATGTACTGCCTGCGACCACGAAACATCGCCCTGAGCGACTTTTCAACCACTTTTTCTGGCGTCATCAATATGCCCAGCCGACGACCTATATTTTGCAAACGCGGCGAAAGGCCATAAAGATTCGTGGTCACCCCTGCGGGCAAAACTGTAGTCACGTAAACACCTTTTCCCCGCAGTTCACCGGCCAATGCGAGCGAAAAGTTGCGAATATAACTCTTTGTTGCGCTATAAGTTGCAATCCCAGGCCAAGGCATCCACGCCGAATATGAAGACATATTAAGAATGTGGCCGCCCGCCTTATGAGCTGCCATTTCCGCTCCGAACAGTCTGCATATAAGTGACATTGTCGTCACGTGCAGCCCTACCATCGTTTCGATTCGCGCAGAGTCCATCATCACCAAATCCTGATATGAGAAAATCCCTGCATTATTGATAGCTATCTGAGGAAAAATACCTTGCTCGACACAAAAATCATACAGTTCGCGCGCGGCGCCTGAAAAAGAAAGGTCGATCGCCAGTGAGCGCACCTCCACGCCATAACTCACGCCGAGCTCAGGAACGACATCCGAAAGGCGATTCTCTGAGATGTCGGCCAACACCAAATTGTATCCCCGTGCTGCCAAAGCCTGGGCAAACGCGCGCCCTATTCCGCCAGCCGCACCGGTCACCAGAGCCCAGTCACTCCTCGACATTGCGATGACACTGCATATCAACACTATACATCCGTCCGATGCAATAATTCGTATGGTCACACACGCTGCGGCAATCGGGCCCCTCGGTCTCCATTCGCCGCACAAAGGCCGGTTCGGCAACCAGACAGCGCGCCATCTGCACAAGATCGAAGCCCGCCCCAAGTACCTTCTCTGCGCCCTCACGACTCACCACCCCGCCCACGTAAACCAACGGGCACTTCAGCGCTGCACGAAATTTCTTCGCGTCCTCCAGGAAATAGCATTCGCTCCAAGGGTAAGGACGCATCATCATCCATCCGAACAGTTTGATGCTCAGCGCCAATGCTCGGTTTTTCATAAAATGCGTCAGCACATCTATCGGCATCGCCCCACGCATTACCAGCATCGGGGTGCGACTCACAAATCCACCGCTCAGCACTATTCCGTCTACACCATAACTTTCGATAACTCGCGCAATTTCTATGCTTTCAGGCACCTGAATACCACAATTCAATCCATCATACATATTATGCTTCATCAGCACACCGATTCCCGTCTCGTCGCGCACACGCATCACTTCGTCGAGACACATCCGCATAAACCGCATCCTGTTGTCCAGCGAACCTCCGAACTCGTCACGCCTGTGATTTGTAAGCGGCGAAAGGAATTGCGAGATCAGATATCCGTGACCCGCGTGGATCTCCACACAGTCGAAACCTGCCTCGTGAGCGAGTCTTACCGCACGCCCGAAATCCGCCGCAATCTGCTCAAGTTCAGCACGTCGCGCACGTCGCACAATCGTAGGCGAATAAAGGTTGATGCCATTCGACGCCCCGATCGGGATTTGCCCGGCGGTCGAAATGTGGGTCATATTTCCACAATGGCCCAGTTGGATCGACGCGGCAGCTCCTTCGGCGTGAATCGCATCTGTAATATCTTTGAGCGCTGGTACTATTTCGGGCCTCATCCACAGCTGGCTATTGAACGACAACCCGCTACGCGACACCGAAGCATAAGCAAGCGTGGTCATTCCGATACCTCCTGCAGCGACGCTAACGTGGTAATCCTTAAGTTTTTGAGTAGGACTATAGTCGGCTCCCATACTCTCAAACGCCGCCGAACGAACGGTGCGATTACGCAGCGTCACCCGACCCAACTTATAGGGAGTAAACAGCATTAGTAGATAAACGGTATCATTCTCTTGAGTCTCAGCTTCTTGAACTCGTCGCCGAATTCCCTTTCATAGGTGTGGTAGATTGCGTTTGCTCGTGGTGCGAGGTTGGCAAAAGTCCACCAGGCGAACACCGCTCCGGCACAACTCCACGTCAGTACTGCAAACCCGATCCACTCCACGAATTCGCCGAAATAGTTGGCACTCGACACCCACCTGAACATCCCTCCGCGCGGCAGATAGTGTTGCGTATCACCCGGTTTACGCAGGTGGCGAATAATATAGTCGGAATGCAAATTGATCACAAAACCGGCAAAAAACAGCGCTGCACCCACGATAAATTGCCACGACCAGAGCCAGCTCAGCTGGTATTCGGGCGAAAAGTAGAATATCCATCCACCCTGCATCAGTGCATTGCAGGTGTTGAACACGATGGCCATCAACACTACCGTAAGCGGCATTTTGCTCCTTCCACGAATCAGGAACGGGAAAATGAAAGCTCGTTGCAGATAGTGTGTCTGGAAAATTCCGAAAAACACCAGCGGTACGACCTCCCAGGTACGATCCGACGATAGCCACAGCCACGTCATCAGCGCAAATATCGGGGCCTCCATCAAGAACCAACCCAGTCGATTTGGGATTGCGGGCCCCCATTTGGGATCAAAAAATTGGCCATAGCCGGCCTTCACAAAGAACAGCGCAACGAACACCACAAGGGCCACGACCGCCATTACAATTAGAAACAGTTTGTAGGTTTCGAGAGTTATCATAAGTGCGCAAAGTTAATATTTTTTTATATCTTTGTTCTATGAAAACTACTATTCTGACCCTGATGGGCGCGCTTTTCGTAGTGATGGCGGCCGCCCAAAGTACGCCCCAAAGTACGCAAACTACTCAAGACACCCTCAAATTTACCGACACGAAAGTCGTTCCTGTTACTTCGGTCAAGAATCAGGCTTCGAGTGGTACCTGCTGGAGTTTTTCGGGATTGGCGTTCCTCGAAAGCGAGATCATCATTGCGGGTGGCCCTGAGTTGGATCTCTCGCCGATGTTCGTCGTCCGTCACGCCTATTATGACCGTGCTGTGAAGTACGTTCGTATGCACGGCACATCGGGCCTTGGAGCAGGCGCTGCTTCTGAGGATGTTTTCATCTGCTGGCGCAAGCACGGCATCGTCCCCACCGAGGTTTACACCGGGCTCAGCTACGGCGAGGACATACACCGCCATAACGAGCTGGATGCTGTGATCAAAGGCTATTGCGACGCTGTGATCAAAAACCCCAATCGCAAACTCACAACGGCGTGGTTGGAGGGTCTGGACGCTATTTTGGACGCATATCTCGGTAAATTGCCCGAAAAATTCACCTATCGGGGCCACGAATTCACTCCTCGCAGTTTTGCAGATTCTCTGCCTGTAGATATCGACGACTACATTTCACTCACCTCATACACTCACCATCCGTTCCACACGAGCTTCATTTTAGAGGTGCCTGACAATACCGTTTGGGGTACCGCATTCAATGTTCCGCTGGCCGAGATGATGGAGGCGATCGAAGGAGCCATTGTTCACGGTCACCCCGTGCTATGGGCTTCCGACGTTAGCGAAAAGGGCTTCGAGTGGAAGAGGGGTGTAGCCTCGATCGCCGACACCACGGCAATCACTCAAAAAATGCGTCAAGACGCGTTCGATAATTGGGAAACCACCGACGACCACGGAATGGTAATTATCGGCACGGCGATCGATCAACACGGTGCCAAGTACTTCAAGGTCAAGAACTCGTGGGGTATCGAGAATCACATATATGGTGGATTTTTCTACGCTTCGTATCCTTTTGTGGCTTACAAAACTATGAGCGTGATCGTAAATAAGAAGACTCTTCCGTGGAAACTTGGCACATTGTTTGAGTAGTGATACTGCAAAACTTTTTCACTATGAGAACTTTCCGTTTTGCGCTCATTGTAGCACTCGCATTCAGTTTGGCCGCTTGTTGTGCGTGCCGTCGCAGTCGTTCCGCCGTGCCTTTGCAGGGTACCGAATGGGCTCTTTCGCAGCTCTATGGGACTCCCGTTCCGTCTGACAATTACCGCGTTACGCTGGCTGAAGATGGCCGTATCAGTGGTATCGGCGACTGCAATCGCTTTACGGGCACTTACACTCAGGACGGTTCCTCGCTCAAAATCGCTGACAATCTCGCTTCGACACGTATGATGTGCCTCAATCAGGCTCAGGAGGATAAGTTCCTCGGTATGCTTCGCGAAATCGACTCTTACAACATCGACGGCTCGCATCTTATGCTCATCGCCCACGGCGACGTGATGGGAATTTTCGAGGCTATACCCGCGCTTGTAGCCGAACCCGCTCGCTGAGTTACCTCGTCCGATAAGAAGCTTTAAAGCGTCCTTTGGCGAAACCTTCGAGCTTTCGCTTGAGCAAACTGCGCCTCAGAGGGGTGAGTCTGTCTGTGAAAACCTTTCCCTCCAGATGGTCGTATTCGTGCTGGATTACTCTCGCAGGGCGGCCCGTAAATTCCTCGTCGTGAGGCACAAAACGCTCGTCTAAGTACCGCATCCTGATGGACACGGGTCGCAGGACATCTTCGTTTATCCCCGGCAGGCTCAGACAACCTTCGTTATAGTGGCTCTCTTCCTCGGAACACTCGTAGATTTCGGGGTTGATGAAAATCCGTTTGAAGTTCGCAAGTTCCTGTTCGTCATCTGCCCAAGCGCTGAGATCCACCACAAAAAGGCGAATATTGTGGCCCACTTGTGGTGCTGCAAGTCCCACACCGTCAGCTGCATACATCGTATCGAACATATCGCCGGCCAGCTTCACCACTTCGAGGTCCACCTCTCCGGTTTCAATCTCCACACTTTCGCCTCTTAGCGTCGGCGAGCCGTATATCACTATCGGTAAAATCATCGTTTATATTCTTTGCTCTCTAAGTAACTTTGTAAAATTATCGCTGCACTGACCTTGTCTACCAGCGACTTATCTCTCCGCGCCATCTTTTTCACTCCTCCATCGATTATCGCCCGCTGTGCCAATTTCGATGTAAACCGTTCGTCATACAATACTACATCTTTGTCAGAAAATTCGCCCTTCAGCCGTTTCACCAAACCCTCCACGTGAGGCATCGTTTCCGATGGCGTCCCATCCATTCGGGTTGGTTTTCCCACCACGATTATATCCACCGCTTCTGCTTCGCAATACTTTCTCAACCAGCTTGTTAATTCATCTGTAGCCACTGTTTCCAGTCCGCTCGCAATTATCCTCAAAGGGTCTGTCACGGCAATTCCCGTTCTCTTCGTTCCGTAATCTATGGCTAAAACCCTGCTCATTTCAGTCCACAAAGATAACTAAAAATGAGCAAATCCTTTCCAATCCCTCTCTACCGGCTCGCCTCCATCCATCCACACAATTTTCGATTCCCCTGACACAATTCTCCCGATCGCGTGAAGCTCAGTGCCAAATTTCGTTTTGTAATCCGCTGCCAGCGCCTCCCAATCCTCTGCCGCGACCGTCATCAACAACTTGTAATCCTCTCCTCCTGCCAATGCAAGATCAACCGAAACAGACGTCGGAATGGCTTCAAGATCAATTTCCGCACCCAAATTCTCACCTCGCTCGCTCGATGCACGCAATATGTGCACCAGATCGCTGGCCAATCCGTCCGACAGATCCATCATCGCGTGTACCTCTTGTCGTCCTCCAATCCATTCACCTTCAGCCACTTGTACTACAGGATTTCTATGTACACGAGCCGCTATTGTGTCAAACTTCCCATCTAAAATATCTTTCAATCCCGCCGCCGACTCACCCAACGGCCCTCCGACCGCAACAATATCACCCACGCGCGCACCAGAACGGTATTTCAAATTCTTCATCGGCACACGACCCACGACCGCAACGTTTATCACAATGTCTCTCAGTGAGCTCGTCGTATCTCCTCCGGCAGGCTTAACCTCGTGACAGGCAGATAGTTCCCTGTAGCCTTCCATAAATTCCATCGCCCACTCACCTCTGCACTCTGCCGGTAATGCAACCGAAAGAAACGAGGCCACAGGTCGCGCGCCCATCGCTGCTATATCGCTGAGATTCACCGCTAAGGCCTTGCCGCCCAGTTCACGTGCCGAGGTCGCATTGCGTAAAAAATGTATCCCCTCGACCAGCATATCGGTGGTCACAACCAGTGCCTCGTCACCACCCGAAATGCCTGTATCCGCTGAAATCGGAATCACCGCCGCATCATCACCAATACCCACTATTCGCTCATCGCCGATCCCGCCGAACGCGCACCGCAGCACGTCTATAAACTCGAACTCTCCCATAATTACCACAAATGTAGTGCAAGACGAGCGCAATTGAAAATTTATTTTCAAATTGCCGAGCCGCAGCCTATATTGCCTAAATGGAAAAATAGTTATATTTGCCTAAAGATAATAGACGACAACTATGAAAATTCTGATAATCAACGGCCCTAACCTCAATCTTTTGGGTCGGCGCGAACCCGGCATCTACGGCAACGGTGATTTCGAGAGCTATCTTGAGGTACTGCGTAACGCTCACAAAAACACTCAGATAGACTATTTTCAATCCAACATTGAAGGCGAAATCATCGATACCATACAGCGTGCGGATGAAACCAGCGACGGTAAAAACTACGACGGGATCCTGCTCAATGCCGGCGGCTATACCCACACTTCCGTGGCCATTCGCGACGCGATCAGTGCCGTGCAAACCCCTGTAGTAGAGGTGCATATCTCTAACGTCCTTGCTCGCGAGAATTTTCGCCACATTTCGCTCATCGCACCCGTCTGTCGCGGCTCTGTGATGGGCTTCGGCCTTGACTCTTACCGACTTGGGTTGCTGTCATTCCTGAAGTAACGCCGCGTGAAAATGGCCGACCAACTCAAAACCAAAGTTGTCCGGGGATTTGCCTGGAATGTGGCTGAGAAGATCGCCTCGGCGCTGTTTCAGGCGTGGGTCACGATCAATGTCCTGAATCATCTCCTTCCCACTCAGACCGCTCCGGTTGCAATTCTGGTTGCGTTTTCAGCGATCTTCAACGTGCTGGTAGACAGTGGCTTTTCGCAGGCGCTCATCCGTCGCAGCTCTCCCTCGGCAACAGATTTCTCTTCGGCTTTTTGGTTCAACATCGTTGCTTCGGTGGCGGTTTACGCTCTTCTCGTCGGGCTCGCTTATCCTGCCGCGCATATTCTCGAAATGCCTGAGATTGCGACACTTGCGCCGGTGTTTTACCTCATCGTTCCGCTTTCCGCACTCGGCATCATCCAGCAGACCGTGCTCACCCGTGTGTTCGATTTCCGGCGCCTATCAGCCATCACTTTTGCTTCGATCGTCGGCGCCGGTTTGGTTGCCGTTGCGATGGCGCAAAACGGTTTCGGAATCTGGTCTTTGGTGGCCCTCAGGGTCGTTCAGATGGCTCTCAGGGCAGCTCTGCTATGGATTTTCGGTCGTTGGCGCCCCACTCGTCAGTTTTCTGGCGACTCGATTCGCGGTATGTGGGGGTACTCCTCCCGCCTGCTTGCGACCGATATGCTCAACAATGCCTATAATTCTGTACCTCAATTTTTTATGGGCCATATTGACGCCGCCACGCTGGGTAATTATGATACCGCTCGCAAAGTTCGCGACCTGCCCGTAAACTCCACTATGAACTCGATGCAAGCGGTGACTTTTCCCGCGCTGGCCTCACTTCAAAACGACGACGATAAGTTCGCACAAAGCGTAGGCAAAGTGATCGGTTCGATAGTCTTTCTGATGTTCCCTATGATGGCTGGGTTGATCGTGGTTTCAGGTGAGATTTTCGGCGTGTTTTTGAGTTCCAATTGGGCTGGTGCGGTGCTGTTTTTCCGCATTTTGTGTCTTGCCAGTTTCGCTACCCCTATCGCCATCGTGTCATATAACATACTGAAAACCAAGAGTGATGGTAAGGCTGTGCTGCGTTCCGAGATCGTCAAAAAAATCTTTGCTACGACCATCCTTGCCGCCACAATTCCGTTCGGCGCGCTGGCCATCACCTGGGGTGTCGTTGTGATTGCGTTTAGTGACGCTGTCGTTAGTTTTTCAATCGCCCGGCGCCATTCCGCTTATGGTTTGAGCCGACTCGCCGCCGATGTTCTACCCACCCTCGCCCTGACGCTATTTATGGCTGCTTCGGTTTTGGGCGTTGGCTTTCTGCTCGACTCCAGCCTCCCTCAGGCACTCGTTCTCGCTATAAAAATAGCAACGGGCGCCGGGATTTACATCCTCGGCGCCCTGCTTATCGGCCTTCCGGCGTTAGTTGAGTTTAGAAAAATTTTGCCCGGTTATCCACGATCTTAGCCTGCTCGTTCAGAGCCCCGGTCAATCGCGCCGAGAGTGAGGTCTCTGCCGTAGCCTCCTGGCGCACTCGTTCGCTTTCGGGCGTCGCATCGGTCACGGTATCCACCGATGAAACAGCTGCAACGTAAACTCCGCCATAACCTTTGATGGGTTTCGAGGTCGAACCCGCCGGCACGCTTTCCAGCGCCCCGATCACCGACGGCTCAACACCGAGCGTGGGTTCATAGAACGCATTTCCCTTCAATGCCGTAAACTCACCTGTACGGGCGTTTTCCATTGCAGCGACTTCGACAACACTCTTGCCATAGATCTTTTCCGCCAGGGTTTCTGTCTTCTTTTCGTTACGGATTCGCTGAGCAATAGCCACCGAAACATCGTGAATATCAGCCACTCCAGATTCTTTTGCACCACTCAACACTGCTACGACATAGTCGCCGTCGATCTCCATAATGGGCGACACCGTTCCGGTTTTTGCATTGAAGCTCCAGCGTACCAATTCGCGCGAATTTGCCATTCCGGCCACATCTCTGTCGGTTTCACCGATTGTTGCCACCCGGCGATTGACACCTTGCGATGCCACGGCTGCATCGAATTTTTCTTTCGAGCCGTCGGCCGCAGCAGCAAAGTCACGCGCCTTGTTATAGGCAGCTTGCTCGGTCGTTGCGCTCGGTTCGACGTTGTATGTATAGGTTGCGATCTGTGCTTTGCGCACCAGCGGCGAGCGGTAGGTCGATTCCACCACGTGCAGTCCGAATTGGGTTTCAACGGTGAACACACTTCCGGCACTGGCCTCACTTATAGCCGTTGCAAAGGGTTCCACCATCATTTGGGGTTGGAAAACACCGATCTCTGCAACCTGATCCAGTGAATAAGTCGGCGCAAGATCCACTAATTTGGCCCCTCCACGAATCGCTCTTACCAAACTGTCTGCCGTAGCAGTATCACCCGCACGTAGCAAAATGTGGCGCGCACCCACCGAGTCAGGCATCATTCTCACGTCCGCCACTCTCGACATCGTGTAAACGTTTCCGTTGAGCGTCGGGCCGGCCATCTCTCCTCTGCGGTCACCGAAAGCGATTGCTGCGAGTTCCCCCGTCAGTTGGTTTTCAGTGTAATATGTCTGATCTGTACGCTCCTGTGAGTTTAGCGAGGCGTATTGCATAGGATCGGCAGCGGCGGCGAATTCATCAGAGGCACTTGCCACATAGTCTGCCGCATCGGCATAATCCTGCTCCGAGGGATCGAGCGCGAACAGCACATACTCTATGTCACGCGAAGCGGATTGCTTAAAATTGTCCTTGTGCTCAGCGTAATATCTCCTTACTTCACTTTGCGAAACATCCACCAGCGAATCGGCGATACTCGTGAAAGGCACCATCGCCCAAGAGCCATTGTAGCTGTTGTTTGCAGCAGTTACACCCTTAGCCACTTCGAGGTTGTTCGCAAAGATACCTCCCTGCACCAATGCAAGGTATTTAGCCATCGTGCGTTCATTAACCATCTCATCCTTAGTGTACTCCCACATTGCGGGCATACGACCCGTCACGTCCGTTTCGAGCGTGGCGATGAATTGGGCCAGCGACGCACGGTCGATTTGTCCCGTTTCGGGTGAGGCGAACATCGAGGTCACCACCGGCGAAATGTGCTCTCCCTGCACCATATCGATCTGTTCGACTTCACCGACCGTAATTCCCAGTCGGCGGTACCCAGGTTCATAGACATACTTGCGAATATAGCTTTGCCACGCCATTTCTCTCACCTGGTCGGCCTGTTCGGGTGTAAGCGAGTTGCGTCCATATAGGGTTTGCACAACTTGATTGAGGTTTTGGTCGGTGGCGGCAAAGTCGAAATAGTCGATGTTATTGCCGTCGATGGAGCCCACACGGTTGCGCGAGCTTTGGAAAACGCTGCTTGCGCTGGTAAGGTCGCCCAAAAGGAAGGCAATGAGGGCGATGCCGATGACGATCGACAGAAAAAGTGCGCCGCGGGTTCTAAGGGTGTTCAGTGTAGCCATTGTATCACATTAAGTTAGATTCGAGCCGCAAAGATAAACAAATTTTTTAGATTTTCCGCACCCGTGCGACCTCAATTCTTGAGGAAGTTCGGCGCAGGATTTTCACCTCGAACCCACCCTCGATGGTCATCTCTTCTCCCTGGGGCGGAATATCGCCGAAACTCCAGATTATCCATCCCGCAAGTGTGTCATAATCATCACTTTCGGGTATTCCCAAACCATACTTTTCGTTCACATAATCCACCTCCAGCTGACACGAGAATATCCACTCGTGGTGGCCGGTCTCTTTCTCCACCAGATCGGGCGTGTCGTGTTCGTCTTCGATTTCGCCGAAAATTTCCTCCAAAATATCCTCCAACGACACCACTCCGGCCGTTCCACCGAACTCGTCGATCACCACGGCTATGGAACTGTGCGTCTTTATGAAGTGGTTCATAAGTTCTCCTGCAGGCATCGTTTCGGGCACATAATCTACCTTTTTGAGCGCCTTAGCGATAGTCGCCGGCCCGCGAAACAGGCTCTTCACATTCACGTAGCCCACGATGTTGTCTATGGAGTCTTCCCACACGAAGATCCTCGAATACTGTGTCTGCACAAACCGTCGCGTCAATTCTTCGATGCTTTCGTCCACCTCTATCGCCTCTATGTTAATGCGTTGCACCATACAGTCTCTTATCAGCAGGTCGGGAAAATCCAATGCCTTTTGGAACAGCTTCATTTCGTGCTCCGGGTCCTTTTCTCCTCCTCCATCCTCCACCAGGCTCACTAATTCGGCCCTCGAATATATCTCTATCGGCTCGGCACCTGCCCGCTGTCCGAACAGGCGAATTATTCCCGACGATATCAGTGACGTAAATTTCGTTATCGGGTAAAGCAGTATATAAAAGAGGTAAACCGGCACCACAAGGGCCTTAAAGTAGAAGTTGGGATTCTTCAAAACGATCGACTTAGGAATATATTCACCCAGGAAAATTATCACCACCGTGGCTACAAGGGTCTCCAGTCCCACCGACGAGTACCCCAGCAATCCCGACAGCAACGCCGAAACGGCCAGCGAATAGATCACCAGCACAATATTGTTTCCCACCAGCATCGAAGTGATGTACTGACCGGCATTGCGCGTGAACAGACCTGCCGCGAAGTTAAAAAATCCGCTTCCTTTCCGGTCGATCTCCAATTTCAGCTTGTTCGAGCTCGTGAATGCTATCTCCATCCCCGAAAAGAACGCAGACAGCACCAGCATTGCAGCTATGATTATGCAGGCAACCGGAATACTCATTGCAGAGAATCGTTAATAGCATCCACAGGCGGTGGCTCAGCCCCAGCTCCCGGCGCGGTGTCCACACTCACCCTTCCCGTCAGTCGGCGGAAAGTCCAGCGGCTAAAGTCATCTTCTGCCTCGAAACCCTCTCCGATGAAGACGTCCGGTCCTTCTTCGACCTTGGAATCGACGTTAGAGTATATTTTGTGGATCTTTCTGTCCCAGTAAAGTTGCTGTGTATAAAGTCTTTGTCCTTCTTCACCCGTGACCACCACATTGCCTCTCAACTCCCACATATCGCGCGCAGTCCAGTGCAGGGCATAGTCCGCAACCACCCGCGAGGCTTCAAGACCCGTGGAGTCGTTATATCCCACGAACTCTATCCCCTGCCGAAATTCCTCGAAAGCTGCTTTTGCATAAGCGTGATCTTCCATAAGCGGTGCTATCAGCAGATTCACTGGTTTTCCGTTGTCCGACGCGATCACCATCATCGAATCCACCCGGCGCGAGATCAATGCTTCATCGTTGGTTTCCCCTCCGCCAGTAGCCCCTCTCCCACAGCCCACCAGCCCCAAAAGCAGAATGGCCCCTCCTGCCGCAGCAAGAGGCGCCATCCCCCTCGTTCTGCCCTTTAGCGAGAACGTATGATTGTATTTCCTGATATCCATCCGCAGCTCACGTGATAGGAGTTGCCGTCCTGGTAGTCTTGCACATACATAAATCCGTCTTCGAGAGTAGGGAAGTTTGCACGGCAACTGGCCATTCTCGCTGAGACGGCTTCGACCTCGTTAGTCTGTCCCTGAGCCTCGAACACGCTTCTTGCACGAGCAAATTGGTCGTATGCAAGCCAATAGACCGTACGTTGTTGGAATCCGCTGCAAGCCGTCGAGCCGGCAACATAAGCCTCGGCCAGAAACATATGAGCAAATCCATTATCTGAGTTCAGTTCAATGGCTTCGCGGGCAGCTTGTGCAGCAGCGGCGCTATGCTTCGAACCGAGTTCCGATGCTGCGATACGCACATACAGATTAGCTTTTGCAGCAGGGTCTGTTTCGGTAAGCAACATTTCGTTCAAATACTTCAGCGCCTTGGCAAACTCCATTTTGCTCTCGAACAGCGATGCCAAACGGATAGCAGTGCTCGACGAGGGAGCCAGCGCATAGTACTTTTCAGCAACGCCCATATAGAAATCGCTGCTGCAATTCACCATCGACATCAGTCCGTAAATTTTCGTTATCAGATCCAGGTCGCCCGGATTTTCGGCGATCTGGGGTGCAAACAACTCTTCAAGTAAATCACAGTTGGCCGCACCACTCGACGCGAAGAGTGTGTTGAACGTATCTTTTTGATCTTCAGTCGCTTCAGCCAGCATTAGGTTGAGTCTTTCATATTCGCTCAACAGCATTTCGGGCTCGATTTGCACACCTTTGAAATCTTCCACCAGCTGTTGGAAATACTCCAGTACGGTTTGAGCGTTATCGCCTCCCGTGCCCGATTCGAGAGCTTCTCGATAAAAGCGCCTTACGCCTTCACGATCCATCGGATTGAGAGTCACATAATCACGAGCTTTCAGACCCAGAATGTAGGGCACACCTCTACGCGGGTCGGCACCGAAATATTCTGCACGACGATCATAGATCAACATCACAGAGTCCACATAAGCATTCTTTTCGTCGATCGATTTTGCCCTTGCGGCTTTGTTTTTATAAATCGTCGCACCCCAGATATAGATATTGGAGCTCGCCGCGGGGGCGCTGTTCATCAACTCTTTCAAGTACTCCGCTGCACGTTCGTACTCTTTGCTTTCCATCTCGAATTTGAGATAGTTCAATTTTTTTACGTTTTCGGTTCTTTCTTCAGGAGTATTCCCATAGCGTGCATCTTCTTCGTGCTGAGCCATCACGAGGGAGGAGCTCATAACCATCACCGCCGCCAATAAAACAAATTTTTTCATTTAGATATTGATTAGTTGGTGCAAATATATTAATTATATTTATATTTTTCAAACCAGTAATCGTAGTCGCGTCCAAAAAGCATCACCCCCACGTTCACCTTGAAGTAGTTTTCCTTAACTAATCCGTGACCCAGCTGTCCTCTTTGGCCCAGTTCGACACCTACGTTCAGCGTCGAAACGTTCACCGCACGGAACGGAATATCGAGCCCTATCGTAACGGCTTTCTCGCGGATCGGCTGACCCATAAATTGCAGATAGTTATTACCATAGCGCACTCCGACCTTATAGGTTATGCGATTGAAAAAACTACTTGCTCTCCCCCTTATGTCGAGCCTGTTGGGGGTATACTGAGCGCCCAATTTGAACGTGTTGGTATTCACATATTGCACATTATCGTCCCCCGCATTGCCGTTTTTAGCCCCCCAGTCCTGGAAAACATAATCGGCGCCAATCGCCCATTTTGGCCGGTGAAAATACGCCCCTATGCCGATGGTTTGCGGCATATAGGTGGTCGAGCGCATTTGGTTGAAGCGAATTGTGTCACCATAAATATTGTTGGAAGGGATAAAATCGGTCACGGTAGAGTTGAGTTTGCCTCCCAGACGGTAGGTCGCCCCCAGTGTGAGCCTGCTTTTGGGTTTGTCCAGCGCCGTATACTGCACCCCGAACGCCCCGAACACTCTTGCCACTTTCTCGTTAGTATTGGCGGTCGAACCGTTGCGCGATGAGATCTCGCTGTATTGTCCTGAACCAGTATAGCTCATAATCACAGCCTGATACGTCCTGTCGATATTGCCCCACAGGTAGATAAATTCCGCGCCCACCGACAATCTTTTGAACGGTGCCCAACCCATCGCCGCTTTGGCTTCACTCACGTCGCCCTGACCGTTATAATAGTATCTCACTATACCGAGATCGGCCAAATACGACACGTCGTCAGTGTGAACCCTGTACCCTACCTCGCTGTATGGCGACAGGTTGAAAGCGAATCCCAGCTTTCCGGCGATCGAGAACGCTGCTGTCACATTATTGATATTGAAAGTGTTGAAGCTGGTTTTGAGCATATCCGATCCGCTACGTTGCTTCATATAGACATTGCTGCCTGCCAGCCCCACATCGAATATAAAAGTCCTGGCTCCAAGGCCACTCAGCGACGCGGGATTCGAGGGATTTACCCTCAACGTTCCCGCCGAATCGAAGCCGTCGTTGCGAAATCCGATGCTTGCTCCCGCCAGTCCCGTGAAGCTTGTGTTGGAGGTGCTATTCAGATTTCCAAGCCCATACATCGTATATGGCGAGTAGGTATTCAGGCTGTTTTCCTGCGCTTGCGCTCTAAAAACGATCGCCCCCAAGAGCATCGCCACGAGCAGCAATCGCCGCCCTCCCCTAATAACTTTACTTTGCATTGTACTCCAAGATTGCATTCAGTCCGTATAGAACGAGCTCCGAGGCGACAAATATCGGAAATTTCACCCGTTTCGCAAAATATTCGGCGTCACCGCCTGTAAAAATAATCTTCACATCCTCCCCGAACCTCTCTCGCACCTCTTTTATATATTCTTTCACCTCCGCCACGATTCCCTTCACCACTCCGCTTCGAATGGCATCCTTCGTGTTTTTAGCCGGAAAAACAGCCTCTTCTTCGGGCAGTTCGCACATCGGCAGCGTCCCTGAAGTGTAGTCGTGCAGCGCTCTCAGCCTGCTCTTCGCTCCCGGCGAAATGTTTCCGCCCAAATATTCACCTTCCGCCGTCACAATATCGAACGTTATCGCCGTCCCGAAATCCACTATCAGTACCGCCTGACTCGGAAACATCACACTCGCTCCCACTGCCGCTGCCAGTCTGTCCATTCCCAGCGTCTCCGGCGTCCCGTAGAGGTTTTTTATCGGCACCGGCGTAGTGTTGTCGATATTCATAGCACGCACCAGCCGCCCTTTCTCGTCGAAAAGCGCCGCCTTTGTACGCGTGTTCCCTATATCAATCGTGAGATTCAAAACCTTTCAATACATTAATAGCATCCGCAATGCCTCTAACCTCTCTAACTGACAAACCCAGTTTATTATTGTTCTGTTTGAGCACAAATTTTTCCTTCCGCGTCGCAATGTGCTGCAATACACGGTTGAACACGTCGCTTTTGTAATACGGCGAATCCGGATCCGAGGGGAATGAGAGTATCATCATTCCGTTCTTCACTTTCACCCTTTCCATCCCCAGCGCAATTGCCAGCCAACGCAGCCTCACCACATCCATAAGCGTTTGTGTTTCAGTAGGTATCGACCCGAATCTGTCTTCCAACTCGACTGCAAATTTTTGCATCGAAGCCTCGTCCGTCATCGCATCGAGTTGCCTGTAAAGCTTGAGTTTTTCCGCCGCATTGGCCACATAATCGTCCGGAATTCCCGCCTCCGCATCGACCTCTATATGCGTATCGTCGATGTACCTCACTGCCGCGCTACCCGTACCATTCAGACCTTCCGTACCACCCATCAGTTTTTCCGCCCCTTCGACACCTTCGGCACGTAGCTCTGCCACCGCTTCGTTCAGGATCTTTTGATATGTCTCGAAACCGATATCCGCTATGAATCCGCTTTGTTCTGCGCCGAACAGGTTTCCCGCACCGCGAATATCGAGATCCTGCATTGCTATGTTGAAGCCTGCACCCAAGTCCGAAAACTCCTCTATCGCCCTCAGTCTCCTGCGCGCATCTCCTGCCAAAAGTTCATCCGGCGGCGAGAGTAAGTAGCAGTAACCCTTTCTGTTAGATCTCCCCACGCGCCCCCTCAATTGGTGCAGGTCGCTCAGCCCGAAGTTTTGTGCGTTATTGATAATTATCGTGTTAGCGTTAGGGATATCGATCCCGTTCTCAATGATCGAAGTTGCCACCAGCACATCGAACTCACCATAGATGAAGTCCATAATCAGCTTTTCGACCGTCTTCGGATCCATTTGACCGTGCATCACCGCCACTCTTGCTTTCGGCACCAGCCGCTGTACTATTCCCGCCACTCGCCCGATGTCCTGCACTCTGTTGTGCACCAAATAGATTTGCCCTCCTCTCGCCAGTTCCGCCTCCACTGCCTCTTTTATCAGCTCTTCGTTGAACGTATGGCTCTCTGTCACGATCGGTTGTCGGTTCGGCGGCGGAGTATTTATCACACTCAGGTCGCGCGAACCCATCAGTGAAAATTGCAACGTTCTCGGAATAGGTGTCGCCGTCAGTGTCAGCGTATCGACCGAAACGCTCATCTCCCTCAATTTTTCCTTGCTTGACACGCCGAACTTCTGCTCCTCGTCGATTATCAGCAGTCCCAGGTCTTTGAATTTCACATCTTTGCCCAGAATTTTGTGCGTCCCGATCAATATGTCTATCTTCCCATCCGCCACATCTGCCAATATTGCACGGGTTTCAGCTGCGCTCTTGCTTCGGTTCAAGAATTCGATGCGCACCGGAAAACCGCGCAATCGTTCCGAAAAAGTCCTGTAATGTTGCAGCGAAAGTATCGTTGTCGGTACCAACACCGCCACCTGTTTCGAGTCTGCCACTGCCTTGAAAGTCGCCCTGATCGCCACCTCTGTTTTGCCGAAGCCCACATCGCCACATACCAGCCTGTCCATCGGTTCCGGCGACTCCATATCGCTCTTTATCAGCTCCGTGGCCTTTTCCTGATCGGGCGTATCTTCGTATTGGAACGAGGCTTCCAGTTCGGTTTGCAGGTATGTGTCCGGCGAAAAGGCAAATCCTTGCGCAGCTTTTCGCTTGGCATAGAGCGCAATAAGCTCCCTCGCGATATTTTTGACGGCATTTTTCGTCGCCGCCTTCATCCGTTGCCAGGCACCGCTGCCCAGCTTGTAAACCCTCGGCGGTTCGGCCGCGTCGCCACTCTTGTATCGTGCAATTCGATGCAGGTTGTGCACGTTCACCAACAGCACGTCGTTGTCCTTATACACCAACTTGATAGCGTCGATCTCCTTGCCGTTTTCGACCTGCTTCACAAGTCCTCCGAACCTCCCCACGCCGTGGTCTATATGCACCACGAAGTCGCCGGGTTTCAGTTCGTTAAGTTCGGCCACTGTCAGCGCCTCGTCGCGATTGATCTCTCCGCGTATCTTGTACCTGTGATAGCGGCCAAATATCTGATGATCGGTATATAGACAAATTTTCAGATCGTCATCCACGAAGCCCTCGTGCAAGGTCAGCGACAGCGAACGCATCGGCACCACGCCATTCGGTCGCACCGAAGCGAAGATGTTCTCCAGCCTCTCTATCTGCGCTCTGTTCTCGCTCAGGATATACGTCTCGTAGCCCTCTTTCGCACGCTCGGTGATGTCGTCTGCCAGCATCTCGAACTGCTTGTTGAACTCCGGTTGCGGCGAGGTATTAAAATTGACCGTCGCATCGACCTGGCGCTTAGTGCCGGCTAAATAATCGCCCGTGCGGCTCGCACTTCGAACAAACATTTGTTGCTCCTCGGCATCACTCAAAAACTCCTTCGCGCTCCCTTCCACCAGCTTATCCAAAATCTTCAGCGTGTAGCCCAGATCGTCTACCCACCAGCGCGCGTCGCCTATGTACTTTGCCAGCGTAACCTCACTCACTCCGCTCAGCCTCGGCAGCACCTCCATCGTCTCAACCTTTTCGGCCGACAGCTGCGAGGATATCTCGAAAATTCGAATCGAATCTATCTCATCTCCAAAAAAATCAACGCGATATGGTCTTGGCGCGGAATATGAAAACACGTCCATTATCCCTCCCCTGATGGAGTATTGGCCCGGTTCATAGACAAAATCGACCCTTCCGAAACCCCAATCCATCAAAATATCCTCCACGGTGCTCATCGACACTGCTTCACCTACCTTCAGGGTCAAAGTCTTTTCCGCCAACTCTCCTCTCGACACTACTTTTTCAGCCAGTGCCTCCGGATAGGTACAAATCGCCAAAGTCGGAGCACCATCATCGCTCGAACCGCCCGCCGCCCTCACTGCATTTAAAACCGCCGTCCGTTGCACCACTCCCGACGGATCCTGCTGCCCGAACTGGATCGAGCGCTTGTAGGCCGTCGGAAAGAACATCACTCCCTCTTCGCCCACCAAATTATACAGGTCATTAAGCAGATACGCTGCCGCGTCCCGGTCGTCGGCCACAAAGACGTGCACGCCGCCCATTCGGCGCAACGCGGCAGCCGCAGCGAGAGAAAACGCGCTCCCTGCCAGCCTCTCGACCGCAATGGTGCGCGCCTTCTTCGCCGTTTTCGCCAGTTCGGTAAAGGCTTTCCCCTCTCCGAACCGTTCGACCAGCCTATCGACAACTTCACTCAATTCAATTCGCGTCCTTTTATGTCCATTATCTTTGTTTCTGCCACTCCCAGCGCCTGATCGGTTTTCACTCTCACCCAGCACTTATATTTCCACATCCACTTCAATCTCAGCGAGGGGAATCCCTGCCGCAAAAAAGCTGCCACATAAGGGCTGGCCTTCACCGTGAGGTTCATTATTCCCTTCTTTTCGGTATAGTATGCGATTCTGTTCTCTATCTGTTTATCAATTAGCAATGTAGGCGATACTGTTCCCGTTCCGTTGCAGTAGGGGCACACCTCTTTCGCTTCAGAGATCGCTTCCGGCCTCACCCTCTGGCGCGTGATCTGCATCAGCCCGAATTTCGACAGCGGCAGGATCGTATGCTTAGCCCTGTCCGTGGCCATATATTGGGTCATCTTATCGTAGAGCACCTGCCTGTTTTCTCCCTTGTGCAAATCTATGAAGTCCACCACGATTATTCCTCCCATATCCCTCAGCCTTAGCTGTCGTGCAATTTCTGCCGCCGCTGCCAGATTCACATCCATCACCGTTCTTTCCTGGTCGTTCTCCACTTTGGTTCGATTTCCACTGTTCACGTCGATCACGTGCAATGCTTCGGTATGCTCGATTATCAGATATGCTCCGCGCTTCAGTGAGACGTGCTTTGCGAACAACCCCTTTATCTGTCGCGTGATGTCGAAGTTGTCAAAAATAGGCACATTCCCCTTGTAGAGCTTCACTATCCGGCTCTTTTCGGGCGCGATCACCTTTATGTACTCTCTGATATCTTCATAGACGGCCTGATCGTCCACGTGAATGGCCTTGAAATCACCATTTAGCTGATCGCGGATCATCGAGTTAGCCCTGTTCATCTCCTCGCTCAGCAGCGCCGGGGAGGCTATGGTTTTCATTTTGTTGAATGCTCCCTCCCATTTTGCCACCAGCGAGAGTATATCCTGCTCTATGTCGGGGTCGGTCATTCCTGCCGCCGCGGTACGGATTATCACACCGTAGTTCTTCGGCAGCACCGTATCGACTATTTTTTTGAGCCTCTTTTTCTCGGAGTTTTGCTTGATCTTCTGCGAGATGGATATTTTATTGCTCAGCGGTAGCAGCACCACGTGCCTTCCCGCCAGCGATATATCTCCCGTCAGTCTTGGGCCTTTCGTCGAGATCGCCTCTTTGGCGATTTGCACCATTATGGTGTCACCCACTGCGAGGTGTTCACCTATTTTGCCGTTCTTGCCCAGTGGCGGGGCCATTTTCAGATTCTCGAACTTTGGTATGCGCTTCTTTTGCGCCAGCATTCCCGTCAGTTTGTGTAGCGTATCGAACGCCGGGCCCAGATCGAGATAGTGTATGAATGCGTCCCTCTCGTGACCTATGTTCACGAAAGCCGCATTGAGTCCGGGCATAAGTTTCCTAACCCGTCCCAGATATATGTCTCCCACAGCAAAACCTGTCTGGCACTTCTCCTTGCTGAACTCCACGAGTTCTTTGTCTTCGGCCAGTGCTATGTTGATTTCGCTGGGTGTGACGTTGATTATCAGTTCTTTGTTCATATTTATATAGAGACAAAGCCAAAGAGCCCTTTGCGCGGGTGCCTCTTTGGCTTTGATCTTGCTTTAAGTCATTAAACGCTTCTGCTCTCCATCCCCTCATCCGGCCTCTTCTTTTTACTTGTTCTTTTTGTGGCGATTCTTGCGAAGACGTTTTTTGCGCTTGTGGGTGGACATTTTATGTCTTTTCCTTTTTTTTCCGCTTGGCATTGCTTTGTTTGTATTTTAATTACTTAACTTTTGTGGCGAAGCTCTTAGCGGGCTTGAACGCAGGGTGGTGATGTGCGGGAATGGTGATCGAAGTGTTCTTCGAAATGTTACGGGCCACCTTTTCTGCACGTTTTTTGATAATGAAGCTACCGAACCCTCTCAGGTAAACGTGATGTTTTTTGATCATCGCTTCCTTCACTTCATCCATAAAAGATTCCACAACCTGTGAAATCACGGCTTTTTCGACGCCAGTTTTTTTGGCGATGCCGTTTACGATATCAGCTTTTGTCATATTGATAAAAATTATTTAATAAAGTTGTTAGTCATTTCAGGTGAAAATCGCAGGCAAATATAGTAACTATTTTTAATTAAAGCAAATGTGTGCAAAAATTATTTATTTTTTATCTTTGTGGCACGTATGAATGGTGGAAAAATCCTTTGGGTCGATGACGAGATCGAGCTTCTCCGACCTCACATAATGTTCCTCGAAGCGCGCGGTTATTCCGTCGAGGGATGCAACAATGGTTATGATGCCATCGAGTTGGTTCGGAGCCAAAATTTCGACCTTGTCATTCTCGACGAGATGATGCCCGGTATGACAGGCCTCGAAACCCTTCCCTACATTAAAGACGCCCGGCCCGGCCTGCCCGTTATTATGGTGACCAAAAGCGAGGAGGAACAGATTATGGACAAGGCAATAGGCTCTCGCATAGCGGATTACATCATCAAGCCGGTCAATCCCAATCAGGTTCTCCTTTCGATCAAGAAGAACATTCACTCCCGGCAGTTGGTCACCAATCAGACCACTGCCGATTACCGTGCGGAGTTTTCGCGCATCGCCGCCAGCCTGAGCAGCGCCGACACGTTCGCCGAGTGGAAGGGTATCTATAAAAAGCTCGTGGTTTGGGAGATAGAGCTTGCCGACTCCACGGACGACTCCATTCGCGAGGTGTTGGCCTATCAGCGCGAAGAGGCTCAAACCCAATTCACGAAGTTCGTCCGGCGCAACTATCGTGAGTGGATGACTCGTAACGCCGACACCAATCCTGTTATGTCGCACACGCTGATGCGTGAGATGGTTTTCCCTCAGGTCGAAGGTAAAACTACTTTCCTGCTCATCGACAATTTCCGTTACGACCAATGGATGGCTGTTCGCGACCTTTTCGAAGGGCTGTTCGACGTCTCCACCGAGGATTTCTATTGCGCAATTCTTCCCACCGCCACTCAATATGCCCGCAATGCGATCTTCGCGGGACTCACTCCGCTGGCAATAGATAAAATACTGCCAGACAAGTGGTTGAATGACAATGAGGAAGGTGGTAAGAATCTCTATGAGGAGGATTTCCTGCGTCGCCTTTTGCAGTCCGGCGGCCATAGTGATTGGCGTACCACGTTCGACAAGTTGGTTCGCCCGGAGCAGGGTCGTCGCCTCATCGAGAATATCCAGAAGGTTTATGACGCCGATTTTTCGGTCATCGTCTATAACTTTCTCGACATTCTCTCCCACGCCCGTACCGAGACCGAGATCATTCGCGAACTCACCGAGGACGATGCCGCTTTCCGCTCTCTCACTCGCTCGTGGTTCGAGCACAGCGAATTGTTCGTGCTTCTAAAGTTGCTCGCCGCACGGGGCCACCGCGTCATTGTCACCTCCGACCACGGCACGATCCGGGTCGATAATCCCATCAAAATGATCGCCGATCGCGAGACTTCGCAGAACCTGCGTTACAAGACCGGCCGCCGCCTTGCAGGATACAATCCCAAGGATGTTTATGAGGTTTTGCGGCCCGAAGAGATCCAGTTGCCGCGCAGTAACCTCTCTTCTACTTACGTTTTTGCCTTGGGGCGCGACTTTTTGATTTACCAGAACAATGCCTCGCAATTCACTCGCCACTACCGACATACGTTCCAGCACGGCGGCATTTCGATGGAGGAGATGATCGTTCCGTTTATTGTTTTGAACCCCAAAGCAGCAACGGCCGCAGCGAGACAGGTTACGCAGAAATTATGAAAATTATCGTTCGAGATTTAGCCGAACTCCCTGCCGCTGCACGTACGATCGCTCCGTTGCTCGTCGCTCACGGCGGTGTCGTCGCTTTTTACGGTGAGATGGGCGCAGGTAAAACCACTCTCATTAGCGCCATTCTTCAAGAGATGGGCTCCACGGACGAGGTTTCCAGCCCCACTTTCGCGCTTGTGAATGAATACGTTACCGATTCAGATTCAGCGGCAGGTCCAGTCCCCGCGCTCGTTTATCACTTCGATTTTTACCGCATCGACTCGCCCGCCGAGGCGTTCGATTTGGGTTATGAGGAGTACTTTTTCAGCGGAGCGCTTTGCCTCGTAGAGTGGCCCGAAAAGATCGCCGAACTCCTTCCGCCCGACACACTTTCTCTTACAATAACTCGCCGACTCGACGGCAGTCGAGAGATCACCCTGAGCAAAAGTTAAAAAATTTAACTTTTGGCGACTGTCCAAGTGGCGCCGGAGTTCAAAAGGTCATCGATGTCGGCGATTTTGGTGCCGGCCATCTGTTCGGCAACCTGACGGTGAACTTCGGAGTCATAACTTGGCGCCTCCACCTGACGTATAATCCCCAGCGCAACAGGATAATCGGGCCACGACATACCTGCAAGCAGGAAGTGCACCATCGGATTGGTAGTGTGCGCATCGTGGATGAGGATATCTTGCTCTGTGACAATGCTTTGCGATCCATCGCCGCGCGATTCGCCGATTTTCACAACGCGCAATTGCTCGCCGTCGAAAACCAGCCCCTTGTCGCGATTAGCACCGAAGATCATCGGTTCACCGTGCTTCAAAAGGATCGTGTTTTCGGCACGAATGGCCTTGTCGCCGGCAAAGTTGTTATGCGTTTTATCGTTGAAAATCACGCAATTGACCAACGCTTCTACTACTGCCATTCCACGGTGGCGCGCGGCTGATACGAGCAGTTCCGTGGTAAGCGCAACCTCCGCATCAATACTCCGTGCAAAGAAAGTTCCCCCTGCACCTATAGCCAATTCACCCGGCTTGAACGGCTTTTCGATCGTACCGAAAGGCGACGTTTTTGTGATTTTGCCGAGCTTGGTAGTGGGAGAATACTGACCTTTGGTGAGGCCATATATCTCGTTGTTAAACAGCATCATAGTGAGATCGACGTTGCGCCTCACCGCGTGGATGAAGTGATTACCGCCGATGGCCAGCGAGTCGCCGTCACCCGTTGCCACCCAAACATTCAGATCGGGATTGGCAACCTTGACCCCGGTTGCGATCGCAGCAGCGCGTCCGTGGATGCCGTGGAAGCCGTAACTCTTTACGTAATAGGGAAATCGCGACGAGCAGCCGATACCCGAAACCACTGTAAATTTTTCGCGCGGAACACAATCCTCGGACGAAATTTTAGCCAACGCTGCCGTCATCGAACTCAGCACAGCGTGGTCGCCACAACCGGGACACCACTTTACCTGTTGATCGGACTTGAAATCGGCGGCGGAATATATACAGTTATGTGCCATTATATCAGAGTGTTAAAGTGGCTCACGAGTTCGTCCACAGTGAATGGCAGGCCCTGAACCTTGTTATATTGTTTGTAGTCGAACTGCGGAAAATTCATTCGCAAATAACCGGCGAACTGACCCATATTAAGTTCACACACAACTATTTGGCGGAACTTCGAGAAAATCTCCTCCACCCCTCTGGGCAGTGGATCGATCCAGTTGAAGTGGCAGTGCGAAACCCGTTTGCCCTCGGCACGCATCCTATCGACCGCCCCCTGAAGATGGCCACGAGTGCCACCCCACCCCACCACGAGCAGGTCGCCCTCCGGAGCACCGACTACCCCCTGACGAGGAATCATATCGGCAACACGAGCGACTTTTTCGGCACGTAACTCGGTCATTGTGTGGTGATTATGTGGATCGTGAGAGACGCTGCCCTTGCGGCGGTCTTTTTCCAGCCCTCCGATGCGGTGCTCCAGATCGGGAGTTCCGGGAATGGCCCAAGTACGCGCATAAGCCTCAGGATCACGGTCATAGCAAAAGTAATCGCCCTCGATGTTTTTCACCACCGGAGGCTTAATTACCGGATAATCGGACATTTGAGGAATATGCCAAGGCTCGCTGCCGTTGGCAATGAAGCCGTCTGTAAGCAGAATCACGGGCGTCATTCGTTCAAGCGCGATCTTGCCGGCCCAAAACGCGTAATGAAAACAGTCAGAGGGAGTTGAAGCCGCGATGACAACCATCGGAGCCTCGCCGTTACGACCAAAAAGAGCTTGCAAAAGGTCGCTCTGTTCGGTCTTGGTGGGAAGGCCCGTGGAAGGTCCTCCGCGCTGCACATCCACCACAACCAAAGGCAGTTCCGTCATCACAGCAAGACCCATAGCCTCGCTCTTGAGCGAAAGACCGGGGCCGGAAGTAGTCGTGACTGCGAACGAACCCGCAAACGCCGCACCGATAGAGGTACAAATACCCGCAATCTCGTCCTCGGCCTGAACAGTTACAACGCCGAGATCGCGCCGTTTGGCCAACTCTTCGAGGATAACGGTGGCCGGCGTGATGGGATAAGAGCCGCAAAACAACGGATGGCCGCTCTTCTGAGAAGCCGCAATGAAGCCCCAAGCCGTCGCCTGATTACCATTTATCATACGGTAAGTGCCCGGTTCGAGCACAGCAGCCTTTATATTATATGTGTTAGCGAACGCGTGGGTGTTAGCGCCGAAATTGTAACCGGCCTTGAGAGCACGAACATTGGCCTGGGCGATGGCAGGATTTTTCTTAGCAAACTTGCGCTCGATATAGTCGAAAGTGTGCTCCAAAGGCTTGTTATAAAGATAGAAACACAAGCCGAGAGCGAACATATTTTTACACTTGGTGGCGCTCTTAATATCGAGTCCGAGATCGGAAAGGGCCTCACGAGTGAGCGAAGTGATGGCCGGGGAGATAATATTGTATTCGGTCAGACCCAACTCGGCTATGGGGTCGTCGGTCGAAAAGCCGGCCTTACGGAACTCTTTTTCGGTGAGGGTGTCGGCGTCAAGAATAATCGTCGAGTCGGGCTTAAGTGCCTTATAATTGGCCTTTAGCGCCGCCGGATTCATTGCAACAAGAGTGTCGCAACCGTCACCCGGAGTGGTCATTTTAGCCGCCCCAAGATGCACCTGAAAGCCCGAAACCCCGGCCACAGTGCCCTGAGGAGCGCGAATTTCGGACGGAAAATCGGGAAAAGTCGAAATGCCGTTACCCTCTACGGCCGCCGCATCGGAAAAAAGCGTCCCGACAAGCTGCATACCGTCGCCAGAATCGCCCGAAAAACGAACAACGACGTCGGAAATTTGTTTAATATTTTGTGTATCCATAGTGGGCGCGAAATTACAAAAAGTTTTCTAACTTTGCGGGCATAATGAGCATTCTGAAGCGACTTTACGATTGGGTTTTGAGCTGGAGCGAGTCGCGCTGGGGCGAGGCGGCGCTCTTCGTGGTGGCATTTGTGGAGTCGAGTTTTTTTCCCGTACCGCCTGACGTTCTGCTAATTGCGCTCTGTTTGGGAAAACCTCGGCGAGCTTTTCGATATGCTGCAGTGTGCACGGTGGGGTCGGTGTTGGGAGCACTGGGAGGTTATGCGATAGGCTATTTTTTGTGGCAAACCGGATCGGGCGAGCTCACGGGATTGGCAAAGTGGTTTTTCGAGAGAGGGATTTTTACGCCGGAAGGATTTGAGAGTGTGAGGGTTATGTTCGAGCAGTGGGATTTTTGGATAATTTTTACGGCCGGCTTTACGCCCATTCCATACAAGCTTTTTACGATAACGGCCGGGCTTTTCGGAATCGGGCTACCCGGATTTGTGATGGCTTCCACAGTGTCGAGAGGGCTGAGGTTTTTTCTTGTAGCGTGGCTGATATGGAAGTTCGGAGCGCCCATCAAAGTGTTCATTGACAAGTACTTCAACTGGCTGGCCATCGCATTTACAGTGATATTGATCGGAGCGTTCGTGCTGGTTCGGTATTTATTTTAGGCTTTCAGGAGAAGAATTTCGATGAGGATTTTTGGCATCATAGGGCGGCCGCTGGGGCATTCGTTTTCTGCGGGTTATTTCACGCGGAAATTTGAGGAATTGGGGCTCGCTGATGAGTGTCGGTATTATAATTTTGAGCTTTCGTCACTGACGGAACTTGCGGATTTGCGGGCGAGATATCCTGACCTCGAGGGATTTAACGTGACTATTCCGTATAAGAGAGAGATCGTGCCCTGGCTGAACGAGCTGGCTCCGGAGGCAGAAGAGATTGGGGCGGTGAATTGTGTGAAAGTCGTGCGAGACGGTGGCGCAAGCGATGGGCGGCTGGTGGGGTATAACACTGATGCTCACGGCTTTGAGGTCGGATTGGAGAAACTACTTGGCGGTGCTCCTGAGGCGGGTTTGAAAGCACTGGTGCTGGGAACCGGAGGAGCTTCGTGTGCCGTGAGATGGGTTCTGAAGCATAAAGGCATTGACTATCAGATGGTTTCGCGGGTATCAGGAGAAGGTTTTGGTGGCGAGCAGCGGTTGAGTTATGATGAGCTTACGCCGAAGATCATTGAGCATAACAAGTTGATAATCAACACAACACCACTGGGTACATTTCCGGAAGTTGAAGGCAAGCCTGCGCTACCTTACGATGCGGTCGGGAAAGAACATTTTTTGTACGATCTTGTTTATAATCCGACAGTTACGGCATTCTTGACCGAAGGTGTGAAGCGAGGAGCAGCGATACTGAACGGAGAGACGATGCTACACGCGCAAGCGGAAAAAAACTGGGAAATTTGGAGCCGGAACATCGGTAATGATTTAGATTGCACTAACCTAAAATAAAAAACTATGAAAAAAATCTTTACAATTATGGCCGTCGTGATGGTTGCGACCGCCTGTGGGCAAAAGCCTAACACCCTGACAGAGACGCAAAAAGCTGAAGGTTGGACACTACTTTTCGACGGAACGACGCTGGACGGCTGGCGAAATTACAACGAAGAGGGGCTGACCGGCTGGCAAGTGGTCGATGGAACGATCCAGGCCGATGGAAGTGGCAGTGACGCATCGGGTTATATCGTGACCGACAAGCAGTTCGAGAATTTTCACCTCTCTGTGGACTGGAAATTGCAGACGGGCGGAAACAGCGGAATTTTGTATCACGTGGTGGAGCGCCCGCAGTTTGCCGTACCATACGTGACAGGTCCTGAGTATCAGCTGATTGACAAAGCAGGTTACGAAACAGCTACCGGTGAAAAAATCGAACCGTGGCAGGATCTTGGAGTGGACTATGCAATGTATCTGCCTAATCTGGAGGGAGTTAAGATCAACCCCGCCGGCCAATGGAACAACTCCGAAATCGTGTTCGACAATGGACACGTGGAATATTGGCTCAACGGCGTGAAAACCATTGAGTATGAAGCTTGGAGCGACGATTGGTTCGAACGCAGGGCAAGCGGAAAATGGGAAAACGCACCCGAATACGGACTGGCGCACAGAGGACTGATCTGCTTGCAGGATCACGGCTATCCTGCATCGTTCAGAAACGTGAAAATCAAAGAGTTACCGCGTAAGGCAGGAGTTGAAAAGGCGCTTTTTAACGGAGTCGATCTCAGCGGGTGGGTGGTTTACGGAACCGAAAAATTCTATGTCGAAGACGACTGTATTGTGGTAGAAAGCGGTGAGGATAAGCAATATGGCTATCTTGCAACGAGGGAATATTACGACGATTTCGACGCGACGTTCGAGTTCAACCAACTCTCCAACGGCAACAGTGGATTCTTCTTCCGCTCGGTGGTTTTCCCGCCTGCGATGGTAAATGGATGGCAGGTCGAAGTCGCTCCGAAAGGACGTCATTCGGGCGGAATTTACGAAAGCTACGGACGCGGCTGGCTCTTCCAACCCCCTGTGGAACACTTAGTTGATGGTTGGAACACGATGAGGGTGAAGGTCGTGGGCGACAACGCAACAGTGTGGCTCAATGGCGTGGAAGTGACAAACCTTACAGACCCCGCGTTCAACGAGCGTCAAGGCCGTTTGGCGCTGCAAATCCACGACGGTGGCGGCATAAAGGTGTTGTTCCGCAACCTTAAAGTGACGACGCTTTAAGATGCTGCTTTCGCTTCGACGCTTACTTTTTGCGGTCCGCGCTGTAATTGGAAAGCAACAGCAACGCCGCGTGATAAGCATTTGAAGGATAAGACGATAGGAGGTTTTGGGCGCGAGAAACATAGGCGCCCAAAACTTTTTTTGACTCCTCGATGCCACCCTCTGTAACGACCGTGTCGTGCAAGTAAGCAATATTGGTTTCGGCGGTCGCGGAATCGGGATTTGCAAGGAGATTGAGAAGCTCTTGGCGGCGGGTTTGGGACGAGCGTTCGAGAACTGCCAGCAACGGGAGGGTTATCTTTTTCTCAGCCAAATCGTTACAAGCAGGTTTACCGGTATCAGTGTCGGCAGTTGTGTCGTAATCCAAGATGTCATCCTGGATCTGAAAAGCCATACCTATCAATTCTCCAAACTCTTGCATAACAGCTACTTGAGATCGAGACGCACCAACGGACAAAGCCCCTACCCCAGCGCTGACACCAAACAACACCGCGGTCTTCTTACGAATGATGTCGAGGTAAATTTCGCGTGTCATTTCGAGAAGGTTACTCTGCTGACTCTGAATGAGTTCACCCTCACAAAGGATACTCATTGCACGGGTGACGTAACTGACGATATCGAACTGCGCGCTATCAAGGCCGATGGTGATGCTTTTGGCCAAGATGAGATCACCTGCAATAACGGCCGTACGCGAACCCCAACGCGCTCTTACAGAGGGTTTTCCGCGCCTAAGATCGCTCTCGTCTATAACGTCGTCGTGAACCAGCGAAGCCGTGTGCATCATCTCGACCAACATTGCGCCAAGGTAGGTTCGTGGACCCATAGTGGACTGATTATAAGTGCATTGTGCCGGGTGATTTAAAGCAGCACTTAACAACACCATAATCGGGCGGATCCCCTTGCCACCGTTGGCGAGAATGTAGTCAAGAATGCCACTCGCAATGGCGTTATCGGAGCGGATGTGACGAGCCAAAAAGTTCTCATAATCAGCTATTTCGCGCTCGATAGGGCGGCGGATTTCGTCGGTAATATTCATAAGTGAGTGCAAATGTAGTGGATTTTTTTTAACTTTGCAGCAATGAAATTTCGCGACATAGTGCGCCGCGCGTTGCCGTATGTGGTGGCAGTGGTGGTTTTTTGGGCGGTGAGTGCGGCATATTTTGCACCGCAGTTTGCCGGTAAATCCTTGGCACAGACCGATGTACAGATGTATGAAGGGATGAAAAAAGACATCTCCGAGCATCGTGCAGAATTTGACGAAGACCCGCAGTGGACAGGCGGAATGTTCGGTGGAATGCCGGCCTATCTCATTACTGTTCAATATCCTGCGATGTTTTTGCGTAACGTCGGCCAATGGGCGATGAACCTTATGGGCGAACCGGCGGCGCTGATGATGCTCGCGATGCTGGGTTTTTGGCTGATGCTACTGATGGCGGGAGTCAATCCGTGGGTCGCAATAGTACCCGCAATTGCCTATGGATTATCTACTTACAACATATTGATCATCGAAGCGGGCCACATCACCAAAATGAGGGCGATGGGTTGGGCGCCGATGCTTGTGGGCGCAGTTTTTTGGACTTTTCAACGAAATATTTGGGTCGCCGGAGGACTCGCCGCACTGTTCGGAGCGCTGACAATTGCTGCATCGCACCATCAAATCACATACTATTTTCTGCTCGTCCTTTTTGCTTATTGGATTGGCCAACTTGTAATTACAACAAGAGCGCGGGCAAAAAAGGCGTGGTGGAAATTTTGTAAGGCGACGGGGGTGTTGGGATTCGCGGCAGTGCTGGCCGTGGGTGCGAACTTTTCTCACCTGTGGTATACTGCCGAGCATACGCCCGAAACGATTCGCGGCGGGTCGGAGATGACTGCCGATGATGGGACCGGCAGAGATTATTCAGGCACTAAAGGTCTTGATTTAGAGTACGCTACGGCGTGGAGCTACGGCATTGGTGAGAGTGTAAATATGCTCATTCCGAACTTCAGAGGGGGTGGATCGAGCGGCGGTTTCGAAACGAATGGCGAGGTTGCTAACATACTGAGACGCAGCGGAATAAATCCCTCGATAGCCACGCAACTACCAGGGTATTGGGGTGACCAACCTTTCACCGGCGGACCTACTTATATAGGTGCGGTGATGGTGTTCCTGTTTGTGCTGGGGTTATTCGTGCTGCCAGGGCGACAAAAATGGTGGATTATGGGGGTGAGTGCCGTGGGATTGCTGTTGGCGTGGGGAAGTAATGCAATGTGGTTCACGCAGTTATCTTTTTCAGTGTTGCCGGGATACAACAAATTCCGCACAGTAGCGATGGCGCTGGTGGTGCTGCAATGGGCCATACCGTTCGTGGCCGCGCTGGTGATGGCAGGGCTGTGGAAAGGTGATTTTTCGGGACTTTCCGGACTTTCGGGCCGGCGATTTAAGCGCGGATTTTTGTGGGCGATCGGGCTTACAGGCGGCTTAGCGCTACTTTTTGCAATGTTCGGAGGAGTGATTTATGACTTTTCGGCGGCAGGTGACGAGCAATTTTCGGGCGTTCCGGGCCTTGTGGAGGCGATGCAAAACGAGCGGGCAGCGATGTTCAGGGCTGATTGCTGGCGGTCGCTGATCTTTGTGGTACTGACGGCCGGTGTGGTGTGGCTGTGGGCACGGCGGCGGAGTGAGTGGTTTGTAGCTGCGCTGGGGGTGTTGGTACTGGCCGATCTCGTACCGGTCGATCTGAGGTATCTGTCGCACAGTGATTTCAGGGCTCGCGAGCGAGTGCAAGTAGTTGCAGATGAGGCGGATAAGATAATAATGGCCGATCCGGAACTTGGATTCCGGGTGCTTAATACTCAAAATCCCTTTAATGAGGCGTTTACATCATATTTTCATCGTTCTGTGGGGGGGTATCACGGTGCCAAACTGCGCAGGTACCAGGATGTGATCGACCGCTATCTGTCGAAGTTCGATCTTGGAGTACTTAATATGCTGAATACCAAGTATATCATCGACGCAAACAGGCAGGTGGAACTCAATCCGGAAGCGAACGGAGCGGCGTGGATTGTAGAAGAGATAGTTTTTGTGAACGGTGCACGCGAGGAGTTGGAAGCATTGGGAACGATCGACAATAAACGGCAAGCGGTTGTAGGCCGGAACGTCGGCAGCGAGTTGAGCTACGCAGAAAACAGCCACGACCAATTGATATATGGTGGCGAGGGGGCGGTGCAGCTTGTGGAATACAGGCCGAATTATCTGCGCTATGAGAGCTCGACGGCAACCGGAGGGCTGGTGGTTTTCTCGGAAATTTATTACAACAAAAGCTGGACAGCATACATAGACGGACAGCCAACCGACTACATAAGAGCAGATTACATACTACGGGCGATGGAGGTTCCGGCCGGCGAACATACGATCGAGTGGAGATTCCGGGCACCGAATTTTAACGCTGTCGAAGGAGTAACGCTTGCGACCTCGATAGCGATTTTGCTGTGGGTAGCAGCTGCGGCCGGGGTGCCGGCGGTGAGAAAAAAGCTAAAAAGTTATGGCACAAGAGGATAAGCGACTAAAGCGCAGGGTGCGCAACTCGTATTTTGTTTCGACAGTGAGTATCGCGATGGTGTTGTTCTTGTTGGGGTCGGTTACATATCTGATACTCAACGCATTGAATGTAACGGACAGACTCAGGGAGAGCGTAACGATCTATGTGATGCTGGAAGACGAACTGTCGAGCGAAAAGACCGCTGCACTGCGAAAACAAATTGATGATCAGGAAATTACGCGACAAATAACCTACGTAACAAAAGAGCAGGCGGCCGAAGCATTCAGAACCGAAACAGGTGACGATTTCAGCGAATTCATAGACTTCAACCCGCTGCCCGACAGTTTCGAAGTGGGACTGGAAGCGGACGCGACGGAAGACAAGGCTCTGGTTACGAAGTTCGTGGCGGCAGTAGAAAAGATGAGTGGAGTGCAGGAGGTTGTGTATCAGAGAGGTGTGGTGGAGCAGATCGGGCAAAATCTGGGGAAATTGAACCTCGTGCTGGTGTTTTTCGGAGGGGCACTGTTGGTAATCTCGCTAATCCTGCTGAACAATACTATACGGATGACGATCGCTGCTAAAAAGCAACTGATCAATACGATGAAGCTCGTGGGCGCGAACAAGGGATTTATTATGAGGCCTCTGCTGGGTTCAGCGGCAATGCACGGTGTGTGGGCAGGTCTGGGGGCTTCGGCGCTGTTCCTGTTTTTGGTCGTGGGAATGAAAGAAGGACTGCCGGAGGTGCAACTTCTCAGGGATGGAATTCCGATGGCAATTGTGCTCGGAATGATTGTCGGAGGAGTGATTATATCACTGATTTTCACGGCATTTGCAGTAAATATAACGGTACGGAAATGACAAAAAGAAATTACGTTTTGATGCTCATCGGGCTGGGAGTGATCATCCTCGGATTTGTATTGATGGCGGGCGGAGGAAGCGGCGACCCGGAAGTTTTCAACGAAAAAATGTTCAGCTTCAGGCGTATAACCCTTGCGCCTATAGTAGTGATTGCGGGGTTTGCCTTTGAAATCTATGCTATAATGGTCGGAACGCCGACGGCGAGTCGCGCTACACAGAAGACAAGCAGCAAAGGTAAAATAAAGAGCAGCAAGAAGTGAGCGTTTGGGAAGCTATTGTATTGGGTGTGGTGCAGGGAATCACAGAGTTTCTGCCGGTATCGAGTAGCGGTCACCTGCAAATCGCAAAGGAGGTGCTGGGGGTGACGCTGGCAGACAATCTGACGTTCGATCTGATGCTGCATCTGGCGACCGTGATGGCAACGATCGTTGCACTGTGGGGAGAGGTTAAGAAGCTGATACTGGAAACTTTAAAGGGGCAGGCAGGGTATGCGCTGAAGCTCTTGGTGTCAGCGGTGCCGATCGGGATAGTAGGGTTGGTTTTTCGTGACCAACTGAATACGATGTTGGCCTCACCGGCGATTTTGCTCATCGTTGGGATAATGCTGATGGTGACGGCGGCGCTATTGATTTTTGCGGGACGGGCAAAGGAGCGGGCTAAAACCGAAATTTCGTGGTGGGATGCATTGATAATCGGTGTAGCTCAGGCGTTTGCTGCGATGCCGGGACTGAGCAGATCGGGAACTACTATCGCAACGGGTCTGATGCTGGGAAACAAAAAGGCGGTGGCAGCGCAGTTCTCTTTTTTGATGATAATCATACCCATACTCGGAGAGGCGGTGCTGGACATAGGTGGAGCGAGGCTGGAACTCAGCACGGCGATGCTGGTTGGATTCGTGGCAGCGTTCGTCGTAGGAGTGGTGGCCTGCAAATTTATGATAGAGATGGTGAAGCGGAGCAAGTTGAGTTGGTTTGCAGCATACTGTGCGGTGGTGGGAATGGCTACGATAATCTACTATGTTGCAGCGTGAGGGGATGTTAAGCAAGGATATAAATTTTCCGGAAGGGTATGTACTGAACGTCGATAAGCCGCTGGAATGGACTTCGACGGATGTGGTGCGGAAAGTGAAATATATGCTGGAACGACTTGGCCACAAGCGGATCAAGGTGGGTCACGCGGGAACGCTCGACCCATTGGCAACGGGAGTGCTGATAGTGTGCATCGGGAAAGCGACAAAAAGAGTCGATGAGCTGATGGGAGCACGAAAGGAGTACGTGGCGGATGTGATGCTGGGAGCGACAACACCGAGCTACGATCTTGAGCACGAGATAGATAAAACCTATCCCTGGAAGCATATCACCAAAGGAGATGTTGAGTTGGCGCTGAAAAAACTAACTGGCGAGCGACTACAAACCCCGCCGGTCTATTCGGCAAAGAGGATGGAGGGACGGCGCGCCTATGAGATGGCGCGGGAGGGGGAGGAGCCGGTAATGAGGCAGGCGCTGATACATATATATAATATGGAGCTGATGGAGTGCGAGCTGCCACGAATCCGCATAAGAGTGGCGTGCAGCAAGGGAACTTACATAAGAGCTCTGGCGCGCGAAATAGGCGAAGAACTGGCCAGCGGAGCGCATCTTGTAGGGTTGAGAAGGACCAAAAGCGGAGACCATACGGCCGAAGAAGCGATGGGAATGGAAAAAATCATAGAAATATTGACCCAGCCACGAAACATTTCGGAAGTTTCTGCGTAATATACTTACTTCGTATTTTCGTTATGAAACTTTCACAATACACCTACCCGTTCTCACCCGAACTACTTGCAAAATACCCAACCGAAAATCGCGACGAAAGTCGTCTGATGGTCATTCACCGCAAGAACGGGAAAATAGAACACAAAGTTTTTAAAGATATCATCGACCATTTCGCGGCCGACGATGTTTTTATTTTCAACAACACGCGCGTCTTTCCGGCCAGGCTTTACGGCAATAAGGAGAAAACCGGTGCCGAAATAGAGATATTTCTGCTCAGGGAATTGAACCACGACCTGAAGTTGTGGGACGTGCTGGTGGATCCAGCGCGCAAGATCCGAATAGGAAACAAACTCTACTTCGGAGACGACGATCTGCTGGTGGCAGAAGTGATCGACAACACCACATCGAGAGGGAGAACGCTGAGATTCCTGTTCGACGGAACCCACGAACAATTCAAAGAGGCGCTCTACAAACTGGGAGAAACGCCTCTGCCGAAATGGGTGCGTGAAAAAGTCGAGCCGGAAGACGAAGAGCGCTATCAGACCATCTATGCAACAAAAGAAGGCGCAGTGGCTGCTCCTACGGCAGGATTGCATTTCAGCAAGCACCTGCTCAAACGAATGGAGATCAAGGGAATACACAAGGCAGAGATTACGTTGCACGTGGGTCTTGGGAACTTCCGTACGGTGGATGTGGAGGATCTGACCAAGCACAAGATGGACTCGGAGCAGATCCATATACCCGCAGAGGCATCGGAAAGGGTGAACGCGAGCAAGCGAACAGGACGGAAGGTGTGCGCCGTGGGAACAACGGTGATGCGCACGATCGAGAGCTCGGTGTCTACGGGAGGAATGCTAAAACCCTATGAGGGTTGGACGAACAAGTTTATTTTTCACCCATACGACTTCAGTGTGGCTGACGCGATGGTCTCTAATTTCCACCACCCTATGTCCACCCAATTGATGATGGTGGTGGCATTCGGAGGATTCGATCTGATAATGAAAGCGTACCAAACCGCCATTGACGAAAAGTACCGTTTCGGCACTTACGGAGACGCGATGCTGATACTGTGAAAAAATAATCGTACCTTTGCACCGAGGTGAATAAAAACAAAATACTCTACGTCAGCAGCGAGATAGTTCCCTATCTGGCAGGAAGCACGATGGCCGAGCGCTGTCGAACCCTTGCCCAAGCGATGCAAGAGTACGGAGGTGAGATACGAACCTTTATGCCTCGCTGGGGCGTGATCAACGAAAGACGAAATCAACTGCACGAGGTGATCCGTCTGTCGGGAATGAACCTTATCATCGAAGGAAACGACCATCAACTGATAATCAAGGTGGCCTCGATCCCATCGGCAAGAGTGCAGGTTTATTTCATTGACAACGACGACTATTTTCACCGCAAAGCAACCCTTGTGGATGCGGACGGAAACTTTTTTGCGGACAACGATCAGAGGGCCATTTTCTTTGCAAGAGGGGTGCTGGAAACGGTCAAAAAGCTGCAATGGGCGCCCGAAGTGGTGCACTCTCACGGCTGGTTCGCAGCAGTGGTACCGGTATTTTTGAAGCGCGCATTTGCCGACGACCCGGTGTTCAGGAGCTCTAAGATCGTGGTTTCACTCTATAACGATCCTTTCCCATTTGTTTTTGAGGATCCCGCATACGAAAATCTACAAAAGCTCGTTATCGACTATGCCGACGGAGTGGTTGTCGAAGAACCGCTGGACGACCCGACGTGGATTGATTATGCGCGCAAGGCAGGAAAACCCCTGCTGGAAAACGCGGAAGATATGAATGCCTACAGAGCTTTCTATGATGAGATTTTATAAGTGGTGTTTACTGGGGAGCGCGCTGCTGTTTGGAACTGCGGCCTGCACGGAGGTCGATGACAGGCTTGGAGAGACCCTGTTGCCCGGACACCAAAAAATGGAGGTGGAGGTAGTCTCCTTTACCGATCAGGTCGAAACCTATCTCTATCGCTCGGACAGCCTGCCCTCGTCGAGGCTGGGCTACGCCTATCTGGGACAAATGACAGATCCCAAAGGAGTGTTCGGAGCACAAACCAACAGCTCTTTGTTGCAATTTCTGCCGATCTCTATGCCTTACACTAACAGGCACGGCTTCGGCATCGACCCCATCGTGGACTCGATGTGCATACTCTTTGAGATCGACGGCGTGAGAGGTGACTCGCTGCAAGTACAACACTTTGAAATTTATAACATTGTGGAGGGCCCGGAGCCTATTGTGCGTGACTCGATGTATCGCGCGAGTTTCGATGTGGAGGATTATCGCGGCGAAAAACTTTTTGAATTCAGCCACAAGGGAAGAAAGGATGTGGAAGCTCGATTGTTTCCCACGGCCGCCGGCAAAGATTTCATCGACCGGATAATTCGACTGGACTCGCTGACATACAGAAACGATTCGCTGTTTCTGGAGAAGTTTCGCGGACTATACATCACTCCTGCGCCCGGATCACCCCTCGCGGCAGCAATCTACTCGACCGACCTGGAGAATTCCGGACTGAGGCTGCACGTGAGAAACCACGATACATTGGACGTGACGGCGATCTACGACACCATTACCACCCTGTTCACGTTCAACGACCACGACATCACAGATACCTCGACAGGGATAACGACTGCGTGGGACAATGTGTCGATAAACACAACAAAATTCGATTATACGGGCTCGGTGCTGGGACAACTGGAAGCGGCAACTGATGGATTTACCGACACAAGCAATACTCAGTCAGTGACTTACGTACAAACTATGGGCGGTGTGGGAACGCGCCTGAGGTTCTCGGACGAGTTGATCACACAATTGAAAGCACTGAAAAGCGGTGATCGAGATATTATGATCAATCAGGCGATGATGCACATCTGGCTTGAAGACGAGAATTCGACACCAGCTCTCGATGCCGCGGTGGCGCGTCTGGGGAGCTATATGAACCTTACACGACTGAACCCGATTCCGGACTATCAATACGGCAAAGAGGCATCTTACGCAGCCGGCGGCACCGCATACAAGATGCCCTACGGCGGCTATCTGAACCGCAGTAACGCCCGTTATGAGATCGACATAACCTCGTATATTCAGCAGTTGGCCGACGGGAAAATCTCTCCGGATGTGCTTTTGGGACCCGACGCCATAAACAGGTTCGGGTTCGGTGCAACGGCCCTGAGCGGCAGCGGAAGCGAACGACCGATTACAATCCGACTTACATACACCACCATCGACAGGTAATAAATGGGCAAAAATTTAGTCATCGTCGAGTCCCCCTCAAAGGCAAAAACTATCGAAAAGTTCTTGGGGGCCGATTACACCGTGCGTTCCAGTTACGGACATATCCGCGACCTTGTGAAAAAGGGACTCGGGGTAGATATAGAACACCACTTCACACCTCACTATGAGGTAGAACCGGAGAAAGAAAAGCTCGTCAAGGAGTTGAGCGCGGCAGCCAAAAAGGCCGATGCAGTGTGGCTCGCATCCGATGAAGACCGCGAAGGAGAAGCCATAGCCTGGCATCTTTCTGAGGTTTTGGCGCTGCCGGAAGACAAGACCAAACGTATTGTGTTTCACGAAATTACCAAGCCTGCAATTCTCCACGCCATTGAAAATCCCCGCGGTATAGACATCGACCTTGTGAACGCACAACAAGCCCGGCGGATCCTCGACCGATTGGTCGGTTTCGAGCTATCGCCGCTACTGTGGCGAAAGGTTCGTCCGCAACTCTCGGCGGGTAGGGTTCAGAGTGTGACGGTACGACTGCTGGTCGAAAGGGAGAGGGAGATAATTGGCTTCGTGAGTGCGGATTACTGGCGCGTTGTGGCCGAGATGTATCCTACAGGTCAGCCCACTGCCCTATTCCGCGCAGAGTGCTCGAAGCGATTTAACACGCGCGAGGAGGCAGAAAAATTTCTTGAAACCTGCAACGGAGCCGTTATGACGGTCGCCAGCGTCGAAGAAAAGCCCGGATCGCGCTACCCCGCCCCACCGTTCACAACTTCGACCCTGCAACAAGAGGCAGGCCGAAAACTGGGAATGAGCGTGGCGCAGACGATGAGTGTGGCACAAAAGCTTTACGAACAGGGACTTATAACATATATGCGTACCGACTCGGTGCACCTGTCTAACCAAGCGCTGGCTGCTGTAAAAAAAGAGGTAACGACGCTGTTCGGCGAAAATTACAGTGATACGCGAAACTACAAAACCCACTCGAAAGGCGCTCAGGAAGCCCACGAAGCCATCCGCCCGTCGTATTTCGAACGGCAGGCGATCGAGGGTGCAGCCAACGAAAAGCGGCTATACGACCTGATCTGGAAGCGGGCTGTGGCTTCGCAAATGAAGCCGGCGTTGATAGACAAAACCGTTGTGAAAGTGGACGTTGCAGGTGCTCGCGAACATTTTACCGCCACGGGCGAAGTGATCCGCTTCGACGGATTTATGAAACTATATCTCGAATCGTTGGATGACAGCGCCGAAGATGGCCAGGGAATGCTGCCGAAAATGACTGCCGGCGAAACGGTGGATGCGACTCAAATCACTGCAACACAAAGATTTACACAACCACCGGCAAGATACAGTGAAGCATCGCTTGTGAAGAAATTAGAGGAGCTGGGCATCGGCCGACCTTCGACATACGCGCCGACGATTACCACCGTGATAAATCGCGGATACGTGGTCAAGCAAAGCAAGGAGGGAGTCAAGCGAGATTACACACAGCTCACACTGGCGAAAGGGAAAATCACCGAAAAAGCGCTGAACGAAAAGGCCGGTGGAGAAAGCAACCGACTGGCACCTACCGACATAGGGATGTTGGTAAACGACTACCTGGAAGCACAATTTGCTGATATTCTGGACTATAATTTCACCGCCAAAGTCGAAAAAGAGTTCGACGAGATCGCCGAAGGAAACTCAGCTTGGGATGAGATGATAGCCCGCTTCTACGGCCCGTTCCATCGCGAAATCGACAAGGCGATGACCACCGAACATACTAATACTCACCAAACTCGTATCCTTGGAACAGACCCTGCAACGGGCCATCAGGTCTCGGCGCGAATAGGGCGTTTCGGGCCGATGGTGCAAACCGAAGCACCCGAAGGAGAAAAACCACGATCGGCAAGTCTCAAGAAAGGACAACTAATCGCAACCCTGACGCTGGAAGAAGCATTAGAGTTGTTGAGTCTGCCTCGAACACTGGGTGAACATAATGGGAAAGAGGTGGTTATCGGGATCGGACGTTTCGGCCCCTATGCGCGCTGGGATGGCAAATTTACATCGCTGGGCCGCGGCGAAGATCCTTATACAATTACCTTGGAAAAGGCTGTGGAGCTGATCGAAGCAAAAGCCACCGCGAACGAACCGCTGAAAACCTTCGCCGAAGAGCCCGACCTGATCGTAAAAAACGGAAGATTCGGCCCATATATAGCTTTCAAAGGCAAGAATTACAAGATTCCGAAGAGCACTGATCCTGCGGCTCTGACCCTTGAGGAGGCGCGCAAGATCGTAGCCGACGGGCCTGCTCCGAGTGCACGTTCTGGGAAGAGTGGCGCGCGTCGTGCACCACGCAAGTAATGCCGCGGGTGCGCATATTGCGGTTCGTAGCTATCTCTGAGTCAATGTGATGACCCTTGAAAATCAACGTAAGCGACAGCCCCAGGGCAAACAGCCCCACAGCGCCGACAGAAAATAAAACCACAACCAACCAAGGTGCCATAGTGAGCGCAAATGTAAGAAAATTTCTTATCTTTGCTCTATGAAAATTGTAATTGTTGGAGCGGGCGAAGTGGGAAGCCATCTGGCACGGATGCTAAGCGGCACCGGACACGACATCACAGTCGTGGACAGCGACGCAAAGCAGCTCGAAGCCGCCGCCCAATTCTCCGATGTGGTCACTATCGAGGGTGATCCGGCAACTTTTGGGGCTCTCAAGCGGGCCTCGGTGAGAAAAGCAGATCTGCTGATCGCCGTCCATCAGGAAGAAAACATCAATATCCTCGCAGCGATTCTGGCAAAACAACTCGGCGCCAAGAAAGCAATTGCGAGAATCGACAACAAGGAGTATCTCGAACCGGCCAATAAGGAGGTGTTCGTTGGGATGGGAATCGACTATCTTTTCCACCCTGAAATGACCGCTGCCCAAGAAGTTATAAAGCTATTGGGACACACTTCGATCACGGAATATGTAGATTTTTCGGGTGGACGGATGTCGCTCGTGGTATTCAGACTGGCCGCTGCCTCGCCTCTTGTGGGCCGAACTATGCTCGAAATCGCCCCCGATCCGTCGGCGATCCGATACCGAATCGTAGCCATTGCGCGGGGTGCCGAAACCTTGATTCCGCACGGAAACGACCGCGCACTGGAAGGAGACACGCTTTATGTGGTGACCTCACCGGAACTGGTGGGTGAGCTACAAGAGTTGTCCGGGCAGGCCAAAGTGGAGATAAAAAATATGATGATCCTCGGCGGGAGTCGCATCGGCGTACAGATCGCATCGGCACTGCAGGAGCAGATCAATATAAAACTGGTGGAGTACAATTCCGAAGAGGCCTACAGGTTGGCCGAAGTATTAGATAAAACGCTGATCATCAACGCAGACGGGCGCAATACCGACGCGATGATGGAGGAAGGGATCAACCGGATGGACGCCTTTGTGGCTGTGACAAGTCGCTCCGAAACCAACATCCTGACAGCGATGCTGGCCAAAAAATTAGGGGTAAAAAAAGTCATCGCGGAGGTCGAAAACCTAAACTATATTACTCTTGCGGAAAGCATCGGGATCGACACCGTGATCAACAAAAAATTACTGACGGCCTCAAACATTTTCCGCTTCACGATGAATACCGACGTGCAAGCCGTAAAGTGTCTGACGGGAACCGATGCCGAGGTGTTGGAGTTCGTGGTGAAGCCAGGTTCGGCAGCCACGCGGGTACCGATTCACCAGCTGGGCTTTCCTGGGACAGCGACCATCGGCGGAATCGTTCGGGGAGAGCAGGTGTTGATGGCTGTAGGGGAAACGCAAATCGCTGCTTATGACCGAGTTGTGGTATTCGCAAAACCCGAAGCCAAAGCGTTGGTCGGTAAATTTTTCAACTGATGGGAATGATGCCGAAAATAATCAGAACCGCGTTTGCAGGAAGGTTACGGCAGATAGAGTATTTTCGACGCCATCCGATCGAAGTTCAGGAAAATACGCTACGACAACTCATATCGCAGGCTGCGCAAACTTCGTTCGGGCGAGAGCACGGATTTGAGAGGATCAGCAGCGGTTCTTCGGGTACGGATGTTATCACGAATTTTCAGGAGCGTGTGCCGGTGAGAGATTACGAGGCACTGGTTCCCTACATAGAACGCGAGAGGAGAGGTGAGAGGGACGTGTTGTGGCCGGGCGAAACAAAATGGTTCGCAAAGTCGAGTGGAACGACGGGAGTCAAGAGCAAGTACATTCCTGTAACACGCGAAGGTCTGTGGCAGAGTCACCTGCGAGGCCCTAAGGACTGCATAGCATTCAACGTCGAGCGGAATCCGACCACGCGGGTTTATGGCGGAAAGACACTGACTTTAGGCGGTTCGAGACGCATCGAACGCGAGGGCGAGAAAGCTCTGACAGGCGATTTGTCGGCTATTCTGATCGAAAACACACCGCGCATTGCAAATCTATGGCGCGTGCCGTCGCTGAAAACGGCCCTGACCCCAGATTTCGAGCAAAAAGTAGAGCTGATCTGTAAAGAGTGCGCGAAGGCAGATGTGCGTTCGATTGCAGGTGTACCGTCGTGGAACTTGGTGATGCTCAAGAGGATGCTTGAATACACAGGCAAAGCGAACCTGCTGGAAGTATGGCCGAGGCTGGAACTTTTTATTCACGGCGGAGTCAATTTCGCGCCTTACAGAGAGGTTTATCATCAGCTAATTCCATCGTCTTCAATGAATTATATGGAAACATATAACGCCTCCGAAGGATTTTTCGCCGTTGCCGACGAACTGGGGGACGATATGTTGTTGATGCTCGATTACGGGATTTTATACGAGTTCTTGCCTCTGAATCAGCTCGATAACCCTGCAGCAGCCATCACGCTGGAGGATGTACGGGAGAGGGTCAATTACGCGGTCGTGATTTCGAGCTCGAACGGGCTGTGGCGTTACCTGATCGGCGACACTGTGCGTTTCACTTCGACAGCGCCTTACAGGGTGCAGATTTCAGGACGTACCAAGCAGTATATCAACGCCTTCGGCGAAGAGATAATAGTCGATAACGCCGAGCGGGCGATGCTTGCGGCGGCGAAGGCAACGGGAGCCGAAGTGGCCGAATATACAGCAGCACCAGTCTATATGGAACTCTCGCGACGGGGTGCGCACCAGTGGCTGGTGGAATTTTCGCGCGAGCCAGCGGGAGGTGTGAAGACATTCGGGACAGCTTTGGACGAAGCGCTCAAAGAGCTAAATTCGGACTACGAAGCCAAGCGTTGGCGCAATGTAACCCTCTCTGCACCAATCGTTACGATGATTCCTGAGGGAACTTTTATGCGATGGATGGAGGGCCGTGGCAAAGTCGGCGGACAAAACAAAGTACCGCGGCTGGCGAACGACAGACAATATGTAGATTCGATCTTGGAGCTAATACGTTAATAATATGTATATTGCAATTGCAGGCAACATCGGGAGCGGCAAAACCTCGCTTACAGAAATTCTGGCTCGAAAGTTCGGAGCAACACCCTATTTCGAGAATATCGACAACCCTTATATCAATGATTTCTACGAAGATATGGGGCGATGGTCGTTCAATTTCCAGATCTATTTCCTCTCGTGCCGGATCCGCCAGTCAATGGACGCCCTGAAAAACGGAGGCGACCTGTTCCAAGACCGGACAATCCACGAGGATGCCTACATTTTTGCCGCCAACCTGCACGAAATGGGACTGATGTCTTCGCGCGATTTCGACACCTATATGAAACTTTTCGGTCTGTCCGAGGAGCTGATCCGGAAGCCCGACCTGCTTATTTATCTGAAAGCCAGCGTGCCCAAACTTGTGGAGCAGATTCGCCGACGCGGGCGCGACTACGAACAAGGCATAGACGAAAAGTACCTCGGACGACTTAACGACAAGTATAACAACTGGATAGAGAATATTTACACGGGCGAAGTGATGATACTCGATATCGACGAATGCGATTTTGTGAAGAATCCCGAAATTATTGAAAATGTTTCCACCCGAATTCGAGAAATACGCAAGCGCTGAACTTCTGAAAGCACTTGATGAGGAGCCTGTTACATCAGTCAGGTATAATCCGTTCAAGCTGGCGGAAAAGCCCTCTGTGAAAAGCGGGTTGCCGGTGGGTGAAGCAATACCTTGGAATAGTTATGGAGCGTATATTGCTGAGCGTCCGGTGTTTACGCTTGATCCCGCAATGCACGCCGGAGCCTATTATGTTCAGGAAGCCAGCTCACAATTCGTGGAACATATCTACCGTGCAGCTTTTGCGGAGGCAGGTGAACTTGCGGAGGGGGTTCGACTACTCGATCTGTGTGCCGCGCCGGGAGGCAAAACTACCCTCTACTCTACCCTCGTAGGGCCTGGCGGGCTGGTCGTTGCAAACGAAGTGATCAAGGCGCGGGCCAACATACTTGCAGACAATGTGAGACGCTGGGGCATTGGTAATGTGGCGGTTACGTGTAATGATGCGAGCGATTTCGGTGCATACAAACACTGGTTCGATGTGGTTGCGGTGGATGCGCCCTGCTCCGGAGAAGGAATGTTTCGGCGTGTTCCCGACTCGCGCGCAGAGTGGAGTCCGGCGAACGTAGAGATGTGTGCCGCGCGCCAACGCCGGATCCTGGCCTATGCGTGGGACGCATTGCGGCCGGGTGGTGTGCTCATTTATTCGACCTGCACCTTCAACCGACGTGAAAACGAAGACAACATCGAGTGGTTGGCGCAAAACTTTGCTATTGAGCCGATTACGATGGAGGTGCCAAGTGAGTGGGAGGTGGAATGCGGGGAAGTTTCGACGGATACAGGCGGCATTCGGACTTTCCGTTTTTGGCCGCATCGTGTTCGTGGTGAGGGATTTTTTGCAGCGATGATGCGAAAAGCCGACGGGCGACTTAAGCGCGAAACCCCACGAGCACGTCGGGAGCCATTAGTGGAACTAAATCGACCGAAAAACCGCCCGTTGGCAGAGTGGGTCACAGTACCCGAAGCAATGAAATTCGCAAGGATAGGTGACAACAATTATGGGTTTTACAGACCTGTTTATCAATCTATTGCAGCGCTTGCAGGTGGGTTGAACGTCATATATTCCGGGGTGTGTTTGGGGCAACTTTTCGGCGGCAAGCTGCGACCCGACCACGCACTTGCCCTGTTTCACGACCTGGCGCACAGGAAGGATGGAGAAGTCGGAATAATTGCAGACGGGCGGGCAGTGGTTACGGAACTGTCTCGTGATGAAGCACTTGATTATCTGCGAAAACGTGATGCGAACGACGTGGAGAAGTTCGCAGAAGGGCTCAATCTACTGACACACAACGGATTGTCGATCGGCTGGACAAAGCGGATCGGACACCGGACAAACACACTGCTGCCAAACAGTTTTCGCATTGTAAATCTGTGAAAATTAATTACCTTTGAAGCGCCACTTAAAGCATTGGTTTATGAGCGAAAAAATGTACTATTCGATGGGCGAAGTCGCCGAAATGCTCGACGTAGCACCCTCACTGATAAGGTTTTGGGAGAAGCAGTTCGACTGCATCGCGCCGCACAAAAACAAGAAAGGCAACCGCCTCTTTACGCCGGATGACATCCGCAACCTCAAGACCATTTATCACCTTGTAAAAGAGCGCGGAATGACTCTCGCCGGAGCTCAAAAACATCTTAAAGCCAACAAGATAGCAATCGAACGCGACGCCCGCTTGGCCGAACGCCTACAGTCGATTCGCGCACTGCTGCTTGAGGTGAGAGAAGAAATGGGGGCACCGATAGAGACTATGGATGCGCAGACCGAAGAAGAGACTGTCGAAGAAGTAGTGGAGGCAGCAGGAGATAATCTGGGTTACATTGAACAAACTCTATTCTAATGAAAATCAGCGAAATAGTTGCTCCGCTGGAAGAATTCGCTCCGCTCGAATTGCAGGAAGATTACGACAATTCGGGCCTTTTGGTGGGGCGTGCAGACGACGAAGTGAAAAGCGCACTGGTGTGTGTGGATGTCACTAAAGAGGTTATGGATGAGGCGGTTGCACTCGGTGTGCAGCTTGTGATTTCGCACCATCCGGTGGTTTTCAACCCTCTGAAGCGTTTGAACAGTGCAAGCAACGTCGAAAAAGTGGTAGAACGTGCTATTCGTGAGAGAATTGCGCTATATGCCTGTCATACAAATCTGGATAGTGCACCGAACGGAATGAGTTTCAGTTTGGCCAGGACTTTGGGTGTAGAAGTGGAAGCAACTTTGGCTCAAGGTTTTGGTGTGATCGGAACATTACCCCAGCCTGTGGATACCTTGGATTTTCTACGGGAAGTACAGCAGCGACTGAGGATTAAAGCGGTAAGACACAGCGATATCGTGCACGAGAAAATTCACCGCGTGGCTCTGTGTGGAGGTTCGGCAGCAGTGCTAATTCCGGTCGCAGAACATGCTGGAGCCGAACTTTTTATGGCTGCCGATTTCAAATATAAGGATTTTTTGGCCGCTGCAGGTGTACTCACGATTGCAGATATTGGCCATTTCGAGAGCGAATTTTGCGCCATCGACCTCATTTATGACATTATTTCAAAAAAAATTCCTAACTTTGTCCTCCACAAGAGTGTCCGCGGGCATAACCCCGTGAGCTACTTATACTAAGAAATATGGCTACAGCAAAAAATAAGGCCCCGGAGGCCGATTACTCGATGGAAGAGAAGATCAAAGCACTCTATGAGTTGCAACGAATCGACTCTAAAATTGACGAAATCAACAAAATAAAGGGCGAGCTGCCCCTCGAAGTGCAGGATCTGGAGGACGAAATTGCCGGTCTGCGCACGCGAATTGAAAATATCAACGCAGAAATCGAGGAACTCAACGGCCTCACTCGCCAACGTAAACGCGAATTGGACGAAGCTAACGCCCTTATTACCAAGTACGACGAACAGCAAAAAAACGTACGCAACAACCGTGAATTCGACGCACTGGCCAAGGAGATCGACTACCAAAAACTCGAAATAGAGCACGCGAACAAGCGACTAAAAGAGTACGCGGCAACCATAAAAGTCAAAAAAACTGCAGCCGAAGAGGCCGAAGCAGTAACCGCAGACAGGGTGCTCGATCTGGAGCAAAAGCGCACGGAACTCGCTGGCATCGAGGAAGAAACTGCGAAGGAGATAGAGGCTCTGAACACAGAAGCAAACGCAGCAGCAACAAAGATCGACGAACGAATGCTGACGGCCTACAGGCGAATACGCAAAAATATGCACAACGGGCTGGCCGTAGTGACTATAAAACGTGATGCCTGCGGGGGATGTTACAATCGCATACCGCCTCAGCGTCAGGTAGATATACGCCAGAACAAAAAAATTATAGTCTGTGAATATTGCGGGCGAATCCTCGCTTCAGACCAAACAATAGAATAAAGAGACGACTGCCTATTGAAAAGAACTCTACTCCAACTAAATTTAGTAAGAGTATGGAAATGAGTAAGATGAGTGACTCTGCGTTACTCAAAAAGTACTTTGAAGGCGATCGAAGCGCAATATCGCGCCTGATCGAGCGGCACAAACGACGAATAACTGACTACATCAATATGATGGTCAAGGATCGTGATGTGGCCGACGACATTTTTCAAGAGACCATCATCAAAGCTGTACGGTTCATTGACGAAGGGCGTTACGTGGATAACGGCAAGTTCCTTTCGTGGGTGTTGCGAGTGGCTCACAATCAGGTAATCGACCATTTCAGGCGAACCAAACAGGAGAACAAGATCACCGAATCGGATGCAGGGTTCGACATCCTTGGCTCGATGCGTTTTTCGGGCGAAAGTGTGGAAGACAAAATGGTGCACGAACAAATTCACCAAGACCTGCGAGCGCTGATCGACCATCTGCCGGAAGAACAACGGGAAGTGGTGCTGATGCGCTATTTCGATAGTCTGAGTTTCAAGGAGATAGCCAAAGAGCGCGGAATCAGCATTAACACCGCACTGGGGCGAATGAGGTACGCGCTGATCAATCTTCGCAAGTTGATAAAGGAAAATCAGATGGTGCTGACAGCGTAAAATTTTTGTGGGCGGCACGGCACAATAAAGCCGGCAGCCCTGCGTTTTGGATGCAAGACCAACTTTAACAAACGAAGCCTATGGAAGACGTGGACACATTGTACGGAGGTGATGAACGTGATGACGAGAGGATGTTTCTCGACGACGTTGCCGTGGACGATCACGAGTTTCTGTTTCTGGATTCCTACCTCAGGGAGGCGTTTAGGTTGCACGACCATCAAGGCCGAAACGCGGGTAGCGGTTTATAGCCGCCTATCTCAATAATTTTCGATAAATTTCAAGGCAGGCCCAAGCATCGGTGGCGGCATATATCTTCTGAGCATCAGTCAGTTGCACTGCTTCCCAGTTACTCAAACGTTGCGCCTTGGAGATGCGACTACCGAGAGTGATGGCGGCAATTTTTTGGAGGCTCAAATCGGTGATCCCGTATTCCGGCACTATTTTCTGTAGATCGACAAAACCTTTCGAGCGAAACTTTCGCAACGTCTCCAGCTCGCGAATATCACCTGCAACGCTCAAACCTACTTTCATTATATTGTTGTTTTCCAATATCTTAAGTATCGCCTTGTCCAGCCTGATGCGGTTCAGGCGAAACAGGAAACATTTTTTATCAGTCGATAGCTGCAACAAAGCAATCTTATTCACAACTCCCTTTTGGAATGCCGGACGAGACTCAGTGTCGAAACCTAAAAACCTATGAGTCAGCAGTTCATCACACGCCTGATCAATCCCGTGCGGCGAATCGACCACCACGATCTCTCCCAAAAATGCCAATAGCGGCAGTTCGGCGATCTCCTCTTTCGATATGGTCGGCTGCAATATCATAGCGCTCGGATTATGCCGGTCGGAGCAATTGAGATGCGACCTTTGGCGATGAGTTCATCGAGCACCTCGATGACTTCGGAAGGCTCGACAGTAAAGTTACTAATAAGTTGTTTTACAGTGAATTCGTTTGTGCGAACGAGGCCTAAAATCGTTTCGGGCACGAGTGCATTTTTGCCATTCTTGCGCTGAGTGAGACACACGTCGCACACTCCGCAAGGCTGGGGATCGTTCTCGCCAAAATATCGCCTGAGCCACGCACTACGGCATTCTGCACCTTGCTCGCTGTAAGCGAACATCTGCTCTAATCGCCTGGATGCCAGTTCTTTGCGAATTTTATATGTTTGTGGTGCAATGAAAATATCCTCGACGGGAAGGCGATCGGCGGGAAAATAAATGAGAGGCGTGCGGCGTGCAGGAATGTAACGAATAACACGTAACTGCCACAGTATCTTAAAAATATCACGCACGCGCTCGACCGTATAACCACTCATCGTTGCCAACGCCTCCTCGCTCACAGGCCTAAATTCAGTGAAAATGCCATTATACATTCTCATCAGCGTACGCAGAAAATGGTCGAGATCCTCGCGCTCAATTCGAAGGCGGTAGAGGTCGTCACGACTCACACAAAACATAACCCGTGCAGGATGGTCGTTCTCGTCTGTGAGAGTCAGGTAACCATTTGACTGCAAGACTCTTATTGCATTGAGCGCTGTCCAGGTGTAGAGACCATTGCGGTGACTGAAGTCGTAAACATTGAAATCGAACGAGTAGTCGGCCCCTTCGCCTATAGGAATCTGCAAGTAATTGAAAATAAGCTCATAAGTCTGTTTTATCGTCTCCAGTGATGGATAATCGACAGAGAAGCGATTAGCCGCGCGTTTTCGATCGTCGGGGGATGTGAGCAACACCGCATAGGATTTTTTACCGTCGCGCCCCGCTCTGCCTGTCTCCTGATAGTAAGTTTCCACGGAATCGGGCATCGACCAGTGCACCACGAAACGCACATCGGCTTTGTCGATTCCCATACCAAACGCATTGGTAGCCACCATTATAGGCTTCTTTCCATTCGACCATTCCTCCTGCCGGAGGGTGCGTTCGGCAGCCTGCATTCCACCGTGATAATGGGTTGCGGGAATGCCCTTTTCTACCAGCCAACCCGCTACCTGTTCGACCCCCTCGCGAGTGTGGACATAGACGATACCGGCACCCGGAACATTAGCTATGATGCGCATCAATTGCTCGTTCTTATCCTCCACCTTACGCACTGAGTATGAGAGATTTGGTCGCTCGAACGATGAACGCATAACCTGACCGCCGACCATCTTGAGCTGCGTCATAATGTCCTCCACAACCTCGTCCGTAGCAGAAGCTGTAAGTGCTAAAACAGGAGTCTGCGGGATCAAAGCGCGAATCTCGGCTATACGAAGGTAAGAAGGACGAAAATCGTAACCCCACTGCGAGATACAATGAGCCTCATCGACGGCCAACAGAGTGGGATTCATCCGCGGCAGTCTAAGCCTAAACATCTCACTTGTAAGCCTTTCCGGGGCGACATAGAGGAACCTCACGTCGCCATAAACACAGTTATCCAGCGCGGCGTCGATCTGCTCGTTCGTGAGACCGGAGTGCACCGCGATGGCCGATATCCCCTTCGCTCGCAACTTGTCCACCTGATCTTTCATCAGAGCGATCAGCGGGGTGACAACCACACAGAATCCGTCCTCACGCACCAACGTAGGTAGCTGATACAGAAGCGATTTACCCGCTCCGGTCGGCATCAGCGAAAGAGTGTCTCGCCCGCTACAGACCATCTGGAGAATCTCCAGTTGCATTTGGCGAAACTCCTCGTGGCCCCAGAATTTCTTCAGGGCAGCGTAAAGTTTGTCAGTCGGCAAGCAATAATTCCAAAATTTTCACCGCAGCAGCAGCGACAGGAGTACCCGGACCGAAAATCGCAGCGGCACCGTCCTTATACAACTGAGCATAGTCCTGAGCAGGGATCACGCCGCCAACGATAACCATAATATCGGGCCGACCGAGTTTCTCAAGCTCGGCGATGATCTGAGGCACAAGCGTGAGATGACCGGCGGCAAGAGACGATACGCCTACGACGTGAACGTCATTCTCAACTGCCTGACGGGCAGCCTCTTCGGGGGTTTGAAACAGTGGGCCCATATCGACGTCGAACCCAATGTCCGCATAACCTGTCGAGACGACTTTGGCTCCGCGATCGTGACCGTCCTGACCCAATTTGGCTACCATAATGCGTGGCTGGCGGCCTTCCTTTTTGGCGAACTGCTCGGCCAAGGCGCGAGCCTGTTCGAATGTTTTGTCTCCTTTCACTTCTGACGAATAAACTCCTGAGATTGAACGAATTATGGCTTTATAGCGACCGGCCACGGCTTCGCACGCATCGGAAATTTCGCCCAATGTTGCACGGAGCTTTGCGGCCTCGACAGAGAGTTCCAGCAAGTTGCCTTTGCCGGTTTTGGCACATTCGGTAATGTCAGCCAGCGCTTTTTCAACTGCTACATTGTCGCGAGAGGCCTTTAGTTCGTTCAAGCGGCGAACCTGCGACTCGCGAACGGCCGTATTATCGACAGCAAGAATATCAATAGGATCCTCCTTTTCAAGGCGATAACGGTTCAAGCCCACGATGATCTCCTCGCCGGAGTCAATACGTGCCTGCTTTCTGGCAGCAGCCTCCTCGATGCGCATCTTGGGAATGCCGGTCTCAATAGCCTTGGCCATACCGCCCAGAGCCTCAACCTCCTGGATCAATTCCCACGCACGATGGGCGATGTCGTTGGTAAGCGATTCGACGTAATAGGAACCTGCCCACGGATCGACCTCACGAGTGATGTCGGTCTCTTCCTGAATGTAAATTTGCGTGTTACGTGCGATGCGGGCCGAAAAGTCGGTCGGCAATGCGATAGCCTCGTCCAGCGCGTTGGTATGCAGGCTCTGAGTGTGACCCAATGCTGCACCCATAGCCTCGATGGCCGTGCGGGCGACGTTGTTGAACGGATCCTGCTCGGTGAGCGACCAACCCGAAGTCTGCGTATGGGTTCTTAGAGCCAGCGACTTGGGGTTCTTGGGATTGAATTGTTTCACTATTTTGGCCCACAGCAGACGTGCAGCCCTCATCTTGGCGATCTCGGTAAAGTGGTTCATCCCCAGTGCCCAGAAGAACGACAGGCGCGGCGCGAAACTATCGACACTCATCCCTGCATTGACCCCCGTGCGAAGATACTCCAACCCGTCGGCCAGCGTGTAAGCCAGCTCGATCTCCTCGGTCGCGCCGGCCTCTTGCATATGGTAGCCGGAAATCGAGATCGAGTTGAATTTTGGCATATTTCTGGATGTGTATTCAAAAATATCCGCAATGATCTTCATCGAAAATTCGGGCGGATAGATGTAGGTGTTGCGCACCATAAACTCCTTCAGAATATCGTTCTGAATGGTTCCGGCCAGCTGATCGAGCGTCGCACCCTGCTCCAATCCGGCAACAATATAAAAAGAGAGCACGGGCAATACCGCACCGTTCATAGTCATCGAAACGGACATTTGGTCGAGCGGAATACCGTCGAAAAGCACTTTCATATCTTCTACGGAACAGATCGACACCCCGGCCTTACCCACGTCACCGACAACGCGCGGATGGTCGGCATCGTAACCGCGATGAGTTGCGAGGTCGAAAGCAACGGAAAGGCCCTTTTGCCCGGAAGCCAGGTTGCGGCGATAGAATGCGTTAGACTCCTCGGCGGTCGAAAAACCGGCGTATTGGCGAATCGTCCACGGGCGCATAACGTACATAGTACTGTAAGGACCCCGCAGGAAAGGCGCAATGCCCGCCGCGTAATTCAGATGCTCCATACCCGCAAGATCGGCGGCTGTATATTCTTTTTTCATAATATTCCTAATTCTTTTAAATAACCTTTCAGCGTTTCGAGAACGTTGCTCTTCACCGAGATAAAGTGAGTGATGCCTTGGGTTTCCAGTTCGGGTTGCGACGCGGGCGCTCCGGCCACGACCAGTATCGCCTTGTCTCCTATGAGCTTGTGCGCCTGGGGAACGAGCGTTGCATAGTCGTCATCGGCAGCGCACACCACAACTATGTGTGCTTTTGCGGCCAGTGCGGCTTTTGCACCCTCTTCGACGCTGGCGAAAAACGTGTTGTCCTGAACGCGGATACCGGCGCAGGCGAAGAAGTTGCAGGCGAACTGGGCCCTTGCACGCGCCATTGCGAGCGTACCGCAGGTGAGCATAAATGCCGTGGGGGTCTTCTTCGCACGATCGGCGGCAAGGCGTATCTGTTCGAACGGAACGGAGCCGCGTCCGGGCGTAGGAGTAATATTCTCAGGAGCCACCTCGGTGAAGTTGGGATACTGGTTGGCGCCCAGCAGAATCGTGCGACGCGTAGCCACAGCCTTAGCCTTAGCGGCAGCGGAAGCCTCGACCTGTTCTGCAATGAAGTCCTTAGCGGCCGTGTAACCTCCCCTACCCTCTATTTCGACGATGAGTTTACGAGCTTCGTTAGCTATGCTATTTGTCAAATTCTCAATATAATACGAACCACCCGACGGATCGACGACGCGGTCGAAGTGCGATTCGTGCTTGAGCAGCAATTGCACATTGCGAGCTATGCGGCGGCTGAACTCGGTAGGCGACTCGAACGACGCGTCGAACGGCATAACTTCCAGCGAATGAACCCCCGCGATCGCCGCACTCATAGCCTCTGTCGTGCCGCGTAACATATTCACATAAGGGTCATAGACGGTCTGATTCCACGTAGAGGTGACGGCGTGGGTGAAAATCTTAGCCCCCGCAAGCTCGCTCCACAGCACCCTCGCCGCACGGAACTTGGCGATCTCCATAAAGTAGTTGGAGCTGACCGACAGACTGAACCGAATGCGATCGGGAGCGATGCCCTTCTTAAGATATTCCTGTCCAACGGTCATCGCGAATGCCAACTCCTGAACGATGGTCGAGCCGGCGGAGTTGAATTTATCGCCCGCAACATTTGCCAGACGGACGTGTGGATAATTCTTATATTTTTCTGCCAGCGCAGCTATGTTCTCGAAGCACTTCGGCCCCTGAGGAGTACAAGCGAACGACACACGAACTTCGGCGGGATCTATCTTCTGCGATTCGAGTTTCGCGAACATCATTTCGGCGAGTCGGAACATTCCCTTGCCGCAGAAAACGATCTCGATCGCACCGATAACTACCTGGCTAAGAAGTGTCTGGAGATCAGTCTCGGAAAAATCTTCGCGCGAAATGCAAAAACCTATGGAGTCGCACCCCGCATCCAATGCCGCCAATGCTTCGACGTTGGCTTTACGCGGATCGGTAACCGTAATTGTCTGATGCACACGCCAGTCGTTGCACTTGCAAACACCCCTCAGGTAGGGAGCCTCGCCGGCCTGTGTGTTCAAAAACGGGAGATCTTTCAAGTCTTCCGCACGGTAATAGGGCCTCACGTTGAACCCCTCGGCAGTGCGCCAAACGAGCTTTTTATCGTAATCAGCACCCTTCAGGTCGGCTGCGATGACGGCTTCCCATTCGGCAGTCGGCACGGGCGGAAACTCCGAAAACAGCTTTTCTTGCTCTTTCATATTGTTAGTTTTAGATTAACTGGACGCAAAATTAGTAAATAAATCCTATCTTTGTTCTCAATGTTCATTAATCTTTTGGAGCGCGAGGGCGAGCTGGTGCGAATTTCGGCACCGGTCGATTCCGTTTTGGAAATTGCCGAGATCACCGACCGCGTGTCGAAGGGATTTTCGCGCAATGGTTTTCCTGGCGGGCCGGCGCTGTTGTTTGAAAATGTACTGGGAACTTCGGGCGAAATTTCGCCGTTTCCCGTAGTCACGAATCTTTTCGGCTCCCAACGACGCATTGCTATGGCATTGGGAGCAAGTTCGTTGGACGAGATTTCGCAGCGTCTTGACAGCGTATTACGCGAGGCGTTCGAACCTCGAAGTTCACTGGCACAAAAGTCAGGAGTGTTGCCGTTGCTGGCCCAAATGGCTCGTTGGTTTCCTAAACAAGTGGCTGGACGTGGTGAATGTCAGAGGGTTGTATTGCGAGGTGCGGAAGCGCGTCTCTCTCTTTTGCCCATTCTCAAATGTTGGCCACACGACGGAGGTAGATTTATCACGCTGCCCCTCGTGCATACAATTGATCCTCAGACCAATGCGCGCAACGTTGGAATGTATCGGATGCAGGTTTTCGACGACCATACGACCGGAATGCACTGGCACGTCCACAAAACCGGTGCACGCCATTACGAGGCCTACAAACGACTGGGTATCAAACGAATGCCAGTAAGTGTGTGTCTCGGCGGTGATCCTGCTTATACTTATGCTGCCACTGCTCCGATGCCCGACGGAATGGACGAATATCTGTTGGCAGGATTTCTGCGAAAACGTCCGGTTCGACTTGTAAAGTGCTTAACTAATGATATTTATGTTCCGATCGATTGCGATTTCGTGATCGAAGGCTGGGTGGATACCTCGGAACCATTACGCACCGAGGGGCCTTTCGGCGACCACACGGGCTTCTATTCGCTGGAGGATTTATACCCTGTGTTTCACGTCGAAGCAATCACTCACCGGCGCGATGCGATCTATCCGGCTACTTTGGTGGGCATTCCGCCGCAAGAGGATGCGTGGTTTGCCGCGGCGACTGAAAAAATATTTCTTCCGCCTATTCGTCGTGCATTGCAACCCGAAGTGAGCGATATGTGGATGCCTCCCGCAGGCGTGGCACATAATCTGGCGGTAGTGGCTATGGACAGCGCATATTCCGGTCAGGCAGAGAAAGTTGCAAGTTCGCTCTGGGGTGCCGGGCAGATGATGTTCAACAAAGTTTTGGTGGCGGTGCCTGCAGATTTTCCGATTCGTGATACCGAGGCGCTGCTGAAATTGATCCGCGGAGTGGACGTGCAACGTGACCTGCATTTCGGTCACGGGGTGCTGGATGTTCTCGACCACGCAACGGCGACTCAGGGACTGGGCAGCAAACTTTTGATCGATGCGACACGTACAGGACAACCGACCGACAACTTCAAGGCGATTTTCGATCCTGATGCAGAACAACTTACTCCTTACGAAAAGTTATGGTTAGGACTAGCCAACATCGACCCCGCACGAGATATTTCTATTGAGAATGGCGTGGCTGTGATCGACTGTCGTGCGAAAATTTCGGGCGACGGATCCGGCAGGGGCGGCAAGGATGCTCCTGATCGCTGGCCGAATGTGGTTGTGATGGACGGCCAGACCGTCGCGCGTGTCGATAAACGTTGGCCAGAATACGGCTTGGGCAATCTACTACCCTCGCCTTCAAATCATTACAAAAAACTCCTGTTGTCGGATGGCGCTGCAGCGAAGTGAGATCAGGGCCCTGTTATGGTTGCTGCCCGTGCTGGCAGCAGCCTCGTGGTTAGTGTGGGAGATCGGGAAGCCACACGCTGAGGCCGCGATCAAAGTTGCTGTGCCCGATAAAGTGGAGGCGGTGGAAGTGGTCGAGATCGCGGAAGTTCAGGAAACACCGTCGGCGCCCGTCGATGAATCTCCGGTGCTACAGCGTTTTGACCCTAATACGGTTGAGTTTCACGACCTTGTGAGGATGGGATTTACTAATGGACAGGCACTGGGAATAATCAAATATCGTGAGCGGGGCAAGGTATTCGAGATTCCGGAAGATTTTGCAGCCTGCTTTCAGGTGAGCGAGGAGATGTATCGCCGACTGAAACCCTATATTATAATAGGTGAAAAATATCGACTGAAACCATTCGAGCGGACAACCAACGAAAACAACATAGCAGAGGCGGTTTCGGAGCAAGCCAGAGAGTCTGATGCCCCCCAGCCGAAACAATCGCCGACGGCATTCCGATCCATCACAGAACTCAATTCCGCCGACTCAACAGCGCTTGTCGCCATAAGCGGGATCGGCGCATTGACGGCCGGACGGATAATCGAACTTCGGGAGCGGCTGGGCGGCTTCACACGCATTGAGCAACTGGCCGAAGTACGCGGAATGACCGAACAAAACTACGAGCGGATCGTGACACAAATTTTTGTCGATACAACGCTGATTACCAAAATAAACATTAACTTTGCAGACGCAAAAGAGTTATCGGGACATCCGTATGTCAGACCCGAAGCACTGCGCAAACTGCTTAAACAGAGGCAATTGAAGGGAGGTTGGCGTACAGCTGAAGAACTAAAACAGGACAATATTTTTACGACCCAGGAGCTCGAAAGGCTCCAGCCTTACCTTATTTTTTAACTTAAAGACAGATCTAATATGATAATTATGCCGATCAAAGAGGGCGACAACATCGAACGCGCTCTCAAGAAATTCAAACGCAAATACGAACGTACGGGCGTTCTCAAAGAGCTCCGTCGCCGTCAATATTTCGCAAAGCCGTCGGTCGATAAGCGCAAAGCAATGCAGCACGCCGTCTATGTCGAAGCGATGCACCGTAACGAAGAAGAATAGGCCGGAACGCCGGCAACGATTGTAAAGCCTCCCAACAAGGGAGGCTTTTTTATTGCTCCATAATGCTCTCGAAGACCTGCTGCCACGCAGTACCGAAATAGCTTTTGGAGCATCCAGCAGGAACCCAAAGAACATCCCGATGGGCCGAGAAATTATTTTCACCAAGCACAGGTGCAGTACGAGCCTCACAAAAAACGTTCATCAGCGCAGCGCACCCGGCAAAAGCGCTGTCACCTATGCGGGTCACGTTAGGGCCGATGACGAGCGTGGTTATTTTATCACAATGGCCCGCCCAAGGAGCCAACACGGACGGCGAATAATCGGGCAATGCGCCGGTGCCGCTAAGGGTCAAAGTACCATCGCCAAACACCCAATCGAGCGGGCCGGCATTGCCCGAAACGGGTGTGCCGGGTTCATCGGGCTTTTTCGGAGGATCAGGTGGTTCGGGAGGCTCCGGAGGTTCCCCGCCGCCACCGCCATTGCTCTCCACCGACACGCGGCACGTTGCTCGATGGCCTCCATCTGCAGTGGTAACAGCAACGAGAGTTTCACCTGCCGAAAGTGCAATCACCTCGCCACCAGCAGAAACCGAAGCAACGGAAGGATTTTCGGAATTCCACGACACAGCCTTATTTTCGGCGTCCGAGGGTGCGATACCGGCTGCCAAAACGGTCTTTTCCCCCACCGCGAGCGCAACCAACATCCTGTCGAGAGACACACCGCTGACTTTTTTGGAGTCGGGTTCCTGAGGGAACACGCTCCGTTCGGCGCAACCGACCAAGGCCAGCGCCAGCATAAAAATTTGGAGTTTCTTCATCGACACAAATTTACAAAAAATAATTATCTTTGCAGTGATGGCACTGCCAAGAAAATACAATACGCTGGTCATTAACGCTCTGCTGGCAGTAGTAATCTGTTTGGTGATCAACTTCTCCTATCTGTTGGCAATTCGCGAACAGGAGAGGAACGATTTCGGAGCGGCTCCGGACTGGCTACCGGAAGGTAAGGATGCGTCGCATACCGGCATTCTGCACATCTCGCCCGACGGTTATGGCTACATAATCTGCAACGACTTTCCTGACGCACATACAGACAGTATATATGTGACCAGCAGGCTGATACGACGTCTGTCCTTGTACAATGGCAGCGAACTTAAGGTCATTGCGCGCGATTCGTCCACACCGGAAGCCAACCAGCAGATGTGGCGTCTGGAAGAGATCGACGGGGTTCCTTTTGACTATGGTGCACGCTATGACCGCCCCAGCGATGCCACTGTGATGACCTTGCAACTACTTTTCTATCTGTTATATGCGTTTATTCTGCTGACCCTGATGACGAGCGGCGCGCGGCACAAAAGCTCGATGAAGTTCTATCTCACCCGAACGGCCTATGCGATCGTCATAGCTGTGGCGTTATGGTTCCTGCTGCCGGTGATGAGGCCGCGGTCGGGCCAGTTGGTCATCACGGCGATGAATCTGCCCACGGTCTTTCCGCTGGATATTATGAAGTGCTCGTTCGTACTGGTGTTCGCACTGCTATATGGACGCACTTATCAGCTTATATATCAGAAAGAAGACATATTGCTGGAGAACGAGCGACTGAGGTATAATACGTTGGTAAACCAGATCAATCCACACTTCCTGTTCAATTCACTGAATTCACTCTCTTCGCTCGTGCGCGATGGCAAGAACGACGATGCGGTAGCCTACATCGACCGCCTGTCGGATACGTTCCGCTATACGATCCAAAGTGAGCCGCACACCACGACGACCCTTGGACAGGAATTGGAGTTCGCAGGGGCATATAAATATCTGTTGGAGGTGCGATATGATGAGAAACTGTTCGTGGACATCGACATCGAGCCAACCAAACTGGGCTGGAAATTGCCCACCTTCTCGATCCAGCCACTCATAGAGAATGCCGTGAAACACAACACCATAACTCGCGCCAAACCACTGCGAATCTCGATTCGGACAGAGGGTGATTATTTGGTCGTGTCCAATCCCATCAATCCGAAGTTGGAACCCGAACGCGGCACGGGCATCGGTCTTGCGAACCTCGCTCGTCGATGGACTTTGCTAACCGGACGCAATATCGAGATCACCGACAACGGAAAAATCTTTGAGGTCAGGCTGCCGTTCATAAAATGAAGATCGTGATCATAGAGGACGAAACCGCCGCCACGCGAGGCCTTCAGGCAGTCATCCGAAAGGTGCTGCCCGACGCCGAGGTGGTTGCCGTGTTGGAGAGTGTAGCCGAAAGCGTAGAATGGTTTCAGGAGAATACCGCGCCGGATTTGCTGTTTATGGACATCCATCTGGCCGACGGCGAATCGTTCCGCATCTTCGAGAGTGTCGAAATTCCCTGCCCCATTATCTTCACCACCGCTTATGATCAGTATGCATTGGAGGCGTTCAGGGTCAATAGCGTGGATTATCTGCTCAAGCCCATCAAGGAGGAGGAACTCAGGCGCGCGATCGAAAAATTACAGCGGCTCTCCGGCAGTGAATTGGCCGAACATCACAAAAAAGTCGCCGAACTTCAGAAAACGTTTCTCATTCCCGTGCGTGACAAGATCATCCCCCTGCGGGTCGATCAGGTCGCGTTTTTCTACACTTCGGGCGAACGAGTTCGCGCTTTCGACTATGAGGGCGACTCGTTTCCGATGGACAGGAGTCTCGACAAGCTGTTGAAACTGCTCTCGGAGGATGATTTTTGGCGGGCTAACCGCCAATTCATCGTTGCCCGCGGGGCTATTGCCGACATAAGCGTTTGGTTCGGTAGCCGCTTGTCACTCAATCTCAAGGTCAAGACTCCCGAACGCATCGTGGTCAGCAAAGATCGCGTGAGCGAATTCAAGCGCTGGTTCACTGAGTCCTGAAATCCCCTCACCGTCTCATTTTGGCGATTCACCGACAGGAGCGGCTACCTTGGCGCGCTTTGTGCTAATTTCGCGCCATAAAAACAATCGACAAAATGAAAAAGTTTCTCTTAGCCTTGCTGCTCGTCGGCCTTAGCGTAAATGCTGCCAATGCCCAACGACGCCAAACCGTGAGCGGTGTGGTGGCCGATATGGACACTCGCCAGAGTCTCATCGGTGTGGTGGTCGGAATATCGCCGGCTGCCGATTCTACCGCCGTTACCAATCTTGTGACAGGTGCGGGAGGTGTCTTCTCGACGGGCCTCGTGGCAGGAGATTACGACTTCACAGCGTCGATGGTAGGCTATAATCCTGTGCGCCAAAGAGCCACAGTGGGCAATCAGCGCCTGACGCTGGATACGCTTTTCATTCGTCAAGGGATCGAGATCGAGGCCGTGGTGAAGTCGGTAGTGGCCCTGCGAACATCGCTGAGCGGTGACACTCTTATATATAATGCGGACGCTTACAAGGTTGCCAGCGATGCGAACGTATCGGGATTGCTTGAAAAGATGCCGGGTATCAAGGTAGAAGATGGCGCCGTAGAGGCTCAGGGCGAAGCGGTGAAGAAAGTGCTCATAGACGGACGCGAGTTCTTTGGTGAGGACGTAAGCGCTGCAATATCATCGCTGCCGGCCGAGGCTGTTAAATCCATCGAAGTGTTCGACAAACTCTCGGACAATGCCGAATTTACGGGTATCGACGACGGCGAGGGTTACAAAGCCATCAACATCACTACACGCGAAAGTATGCGTCAAGGGATTATGGGTCAGGTGTCGGCCTTGTACGGGATAGAACCTGCCGAAAACAACACCGATAAAGCGCACCACTATGGTCTTGTAGGGGGTAATGTGAGCATCTTTCAGGGTGACGCCAAGATCACCGTCGGCGGAACCCTCAACAACCTCAACGAACGCCACTTCACCTCTGAGGACATTCTTGGGGCCGGCGACAACGACGGGATCGCGAAAGTGGGACGGTTCCAGATCAACTACATCGACGAACTGGGTAAGCGCAACCAGTGGAAGATCGATGCCTCGTACAGGTTCGACGTCACCGACACCGAAGACCACAGCATAATCGACCGCGAATATTTCCAGACGGATCAGGCGCGCTATCTAAACTACAGCTCCGACACGTGGCGCACCTCGGTGAATCGTAACCACGCCATCAATGCACGTATCGACTTCAAGCCCAACGCCAACCACGAGCTGCGCATCCGTCCGTTCCTTAGGTTTCAGGGCAATCAATCGCATCGCGACGGTGAGGAGATCTATTATCCGGCGGACGGGATGAACAACATCCATTTGAACAACTGGAGCGACCGCAATGAGAGCGGGTATATGACGGGCCTGAATATGAATTACCGTGTGAGACTGGGCAAACCGGGAAGAACGTTATCGATGTTCTTCAACACTGCCTACGACCCCGACGATCGCGATGGCGAAACCTATTCAGAACGTCAGGACGGTACACCGGTGAGACAGCACATACCCTCGTTCAATTACGACTTCAACATCGGAGGTGGACTGACCTATACCGAGCCTATCAGCAAAAACTCGCTCGTGAATCTCGACTACAGTATTCGTTATAACTATTCGGACAACGACCGCAAGTCATATCTGTGGGATTTCTCTTTGGATGAATACTATTCTACGCCCGATACAGAACTTTCGGGGGTTTACAACAGTGGCTATCTAACCCATCGCGTTGGCCCTGGTTATCGTATGCAGAAGGGAGAAACGACTCTTTCCGCGGGGGTGTTCTATCAATACTCCACACTGGAAAGCGAACGTGTGCTGCCCATAGAGATGGACCTGAAGAACAGTTTCAGCAACCTAACTTATTCGGTGATGCTCAACACACAATGGCAAAATGACATCTCGCTCAGAGTGTTCCTCAACTCGCGCACCCAGAATCCGAGTGTAAACAATCTGCAGGATGTGGTGGACATCTCCAACGTACAACACATTCGCAAGGGTAACCCAAATCTGAGACCCTCGTACGGCAATATGCTCTATACACGCCTGATCATTCCAAACACCGAAAAAGGGCGCACGCTGTCGTTCAACATCGGAGGGTTCTACTCTCTTAACTCCATCGTCGATCGCACCATACGCGAGAGCCCAGGCTACCAGGTGCTCGATTCGCAGGGCAATGTGGTAGAGACGCTCGACGCTGTGGGCGATTACACCGAGCCTGTCAATATGGACGGTGAATGGAGTGCGCGTTTCGGAGTGGATTACGGCTTTCCTGTAAAGTTCCTCCGCTCGAACCTCAACATAGACGCCAATGTGTCCTATCAGGAGTCTCCTTCACAGATGGGTTCGTGGCGCGAAGGTATGAGCGAACCGACGTTCGTGGATAACTATTCTCGTGCACTGAACACCGGAGGTCGCCTGACTCTGGGCAGTAATATATCCGAAAAGGTCGATTTCCGTCTGCGCTACGGCGTCAGCTACAACAACGTGCGCAACACTTTCTCGGATCGCAGCAACAGCGCATATCTGCGTCACCGCATAGATGGCGAATTCAAATTCGTTTTCCCGCTCGGATTCACTTTTTCGGGCAACGCAATGTTCAACACATACGATGTACTTGAGGGTGAGGAGTTCTCGCAGCAATATTTCATCGCCAATGCAGGTGTGGGCAAAAAGATTTTCCGCAATCAGCAGGGAGAGGTGAGCCTGTTCGTAAACGACATCTTCAATCAAAACGTAAGTTTCCGTCGCCGACCTTATCCTCAGTATATTCAGAACGAGATCAATTCTGTGGTAGGCCGTTATTTCGGCGTGAAGTTCACTTGGAATATACGTAAGTTCGGTAAGAACGGCTCGATGAATATGGATCTTTACGATATGGGCGGGCACCAAGGCCACAACCACGGAGGAAGAGGGGGAAGATATTAACGCAACTTGTTGCGGTGGAAGTGGGGAATGACGTAGAGACCGAACCAGGCGATGGCAACGGCAGCAAGAGCGATATCGACATAGTAGATCGTGCCCAGACCCCAGTGCTCGGCAATCCGACCCCCGAAAAACATACCGCCTCCGATGCCGACATCCCAGCCGGTAAGGTAAGTGGCGTTGGCAGTGGCGCGACGTTCATTGGGAGCGAGATTTACGAACATCGTGTTGGTGGCTGGAAACATCGTCCCATAACCGAATCCTATGAAAAACGCAGCAGCAAAATAGAATGCATAGCCGAGTGAAATGCTGCGTGAAGCTCCCGAAGCCAAAAAAGCCTCACACAAAATCCCGACGAACACGATCAACATTCCCTGGAAGATTACCTGTGTGATCTGGCCCCTATCGACCCTTTTTCCGCTTCCGATTCGTGAGATAATGAGCCCCACAGCCATCACAGTGAAAAAATAACCGGTGTTGGCAACCAGTCCGAGCTCTTGGGCGTGCATCGCAATGAAGGTCATCGTCATCCCCCACGGAATCGCCATCAACATCATCGCCCCGCACGCCGGCAATCCCTTGCGCAGTATGAACCGGTCGAACGACATCCCCTTACACTGCGTTTTGGGAACAATGCGCGGGGCCTTCACACTCGAAGCGAAGATCAACCCGATGCCGCCGGAGATCAGTGAACAATAAAAAATCGTATTGTAACTACCCGACGACGAGATGAACAGTCCTATCATCGGGCCGATGCTCATTGCAAGGTTGTTCATCACCCCATAATAGCCCAGCCCTTCGCCTCGCCGCGATGAGGGCATAATATCTATAACGAGCGTATTTCCTGTGGTGGTCACGGTGCCGAATGCAAAGCCGTGCAACACGCGTAGAATCCCAAAGATCAGCAACGTCCCCGCGACAAGATAGCCCACAAAAAAAGAGATAAAAAGAAAATAGGCTACTATGTAGAGCGGTTTTCGCTGGAAAGTATCGGCGATCCAACCCGCAAACGGCCTCACACAAAGCACGGCCACAGTGTAGCACGAAAGTATGATCCCAATGGTGGTTCGTCCGGCACCGAAGACCTCCTCAAGATAGAACGGAAGGGTCGGCACCAGCGTGTAGAACGAGAAGCACATCAGGAAGTTAGCTATGCAGATCAGCACATAGCTTCGTGTCCACAGTCTGTCGGCGGGTATCCCCGCACCACCCGTTGTCATTTCAGGATGTGTGCGTTGATTTCAATGATTTCGGGTGCAAATGCGGGCATCTCCACCACCTCTACTCCTCCATTGGCAAGCGTCTCGATACCTACGTTATCGACAAATTTGGGTGGTTCTTTGAGTCCGAAAACCGAGCGCGCCAAGCCGTGGCGAATAATGAGCGGAGAACACGATTCGGGTTTGGATTTGCGCTTTGTGCAAGGTTCTATCGTTGTGTATATCGTTCCGCCTTTCAGGTCGGCACCTGCCGCCAGGGCCTTGGCAATGACCTCTTCTTCGGCGTGATTGGTAGGATCGGTCTCACCGGTGTAACCGTCGAACTCTTGTCCGTCGAGCGTGACCAGAACAGCGCCAACGCTATAACGATTCGGCACGGGTTCACAAAGCAAACTGTTATGCATTGCGCGGGCTACATAATTACAATCTATGCGGTGTTGCGAACGATTCACAAAGTGCATAACGGCCGTCTGACCCAGTCGTTCGGTACGGACAAGGGTCATCGGCGGATACTGTCCGTCGGCCACAAGGCGCGGCGCTCTCTCGTCGGCCACAAGTATGGGAGCCATACCCAGACGCAACTCGTCCCAGTTCTTCTCGCGCATAAACATCGAAAGTATCTTGCTGCCTCCCTCGATCATAAGCGTACTCACACCCAGTTTTCGCAACTCGACAAGGATCGTGACTGCTGTAAGTTCAGGACGTGAAATTACCGTTGCCGCCTCCGACAATTTGGACGAAACTTTACCCGTTGTGAACACAACCTTTTGGCCCTCTCCTTCGGTAAAGAATCGCAACTTGGGGTCGAGTTTGCCTGAGCCACTGACAGCCACTTTCATAATATCGGCATTGCGTCCTTCGGCCAGGCGCTTTTTGCGCAACTTGGGGTCACGGATCACCAGTGAAGGGTTGTCCTGACGAATAGTTTCGGCACCCACCAGGATGGCATCGCACTCGGCACGCAAGGAGTAGATGGCACGCCAATCTTCCGGAGAAGAGAGAACTAAGCGCTCGCCACCGAAACTGTCCAAATAACCGTCGGCCGAAACCGCCGCTGAAAGAATTATCCGCATCATTTCAATGTATAGATCGTTATTTGTGGTCGTGCCCCGATACGTATCGGGATACCAGCATATCCTATGCCATCATTGACATAAAGCACATTTTTTTTATCATCTTCATACCGGCCGCTCCACTCGTCGTATAAATAGCTCGCCGGCGACCAGCCAAAAAGTTTGAACTGCATAGCGTGAGTGTGGCCACTGAGGGTGAGGTCTCCCCTCCCCTGAGCGGTTATGCGTTGCCACATCTGTGGTGTATGAGCCAAAACGACGTTGAAAGGCTGCCCTTCGATTCCCTTGTATGCGGCTTCAAGATCGGCTCCGGCCAACATAGTGTTGTGACCACGATGGGTGCCGTCACCAGGAAAATCGAGTCCCGTAAGAAGTATCGAATCGGCACCCCTGTGAATATAGGCCGACTCATCCGAAAGTGTCTTCCATCCCATTCCGTGTATCTTTTCTTCGAGGCGGGTGAAATTTTCGGCCAACGCCGTCGAATCGGCAGTTAGGTAGAAACCCAAATCGTGATTACCCCAAATACTCCACACCCCGTCCGGAGCACTAAGATGCGAAAGGATCTCTGCAATTTCGGGGGTGAGTTCACGCTCGCTCAGAGAAACGATGTCGCCAGTGTTCACGATAAGGTCGGGTCTGAGTTCGGAGATTTTTTCTACCAGCCGCTCATAGCGTTTCGGACGGGCAGGATTGATATGGAGATCCGAAAACTGCACTATGCGATAACCCTCGAAATCCTTCGGTACGCGTGGCGAACAAACCTCCACCTCGGTAACTCTTAATTGATCGAGCTCGAAAGCCGAACCCCAGATCAATGCCACCGTAATAGCACCACAAACCACAACTGACGCAATGCGAAATGCACGCACGCGACGGTGGAAAATGCGCCTGCAAAGCCAGTCGAACAGCCAGCCCAGCAAAAACAACACCCCGAAGAGCAGAACAAAGAAGAGTATTACAAAAAGCAGCCTCATAAATAACCGCCAAAGATAATAAAAAAAAAATTAACAAAAAAGTTTGGAAATTAAACAAAACGTATTACCTTTGTCCCGATGAAACTGAAGAACATACAGAATTGGTGGTGGCAACTGTTGAATGAACGACGGCTGCTCGACTGATATCTGTATATATATTGCCCACAGAGCCCGTTGTTTACTGCAAACAGCGGGCTTTTTTATTTGAAAATTTTAACCCTTTAAAAATTATAACTATGAAAACAAAGAAAATCGTTTTACCGGACAGCGAACTGCCCAGACAATGGTATAACATCGTGGCCGATATGCCCACAAAACCTCTGCCGCTACTCCATCCCGGAACCAAGGAACCGGTCACCAAGGAGCTGATGAACCGCATTTTTGTGGAGGAACTGGTCAATCAAGAGATGTCCGAGGAGCGCTACATCGACATTCCGGACGAGGTGCAGGACAAGTACAAGATCTGGAGATGTACGCCTATGGTTCGCGCTACGGAACTCGAAAAAGCGCTCGACCTGCCCGCAGGAATCAAGATATATTTCAAGAACGAAAGTGTCTCTCCGGCCGGCTCGCACAAGCCCAACAGCGCCGTTCCTCAGGCCTATTATGCTGCCAAGCAGGGACTTAACCGTATGACCACCGAAACCGGAGGCGGACAATGGGGTTCGGCAATGGCGATGGCAGCGGAGATGTTCGGCCTCGATTTGAGGATCTATATGGTGAAGGTAAGCTACGAGCAAAAGCCTTACCGCAAACTGATGATGAACACCTGGGGAGCGGATGTATTCGCCTCGCCCTCGGACACTACCGATGCCGGACGCGCTATTCTTGCGGCCAACCCGAACGACGGCGGCTCGCTGGGAACAGCAATCTCCGAAGCCGTGGAGATGGTGATGAAAAATCCCGACGCACGTTATTGTCTCGGTAGCGTGATGAACCACGTGATCCTGCACCAAACCATCATCGGCGAGGAGTCTATGCGTCAGCTTGAAATGGCGGGCGATTATCCCGACGTGGTAATCGGTTGCTTCGGCGGCGGATCGAACTTCGGCGGCATTGCCTACCCGTTCCTGCGCGAGAATCTTGTGAATGGTCGCAAGACCCGCCTCATAGCCGCCGAACCTACGTGTTGCCCAAAACTGACCAGGGGCGAGTTCCAATATGACTTCGGTGACGTTGCCGGCTTCACTCCGCTGATCCCGATGTTCACTCTTGGTCACGGCTTCCATCCGGCGGACATTCACGCTGGAGGTCTGCGCTATCACGGTGCCGGAACAACTGCCAGCCAGCTTTTGCGCGACGGATTGTTCGAGGCGGTGGACATCGATCAGGTCGAGTCGCTGGCGGCAGGCGTACTTTTTGCCAAGACCGAAGGGATCATTCCCGCACCCGAATCGACCCACGCAATTTGTGCAGCTATTAACGAAGCTCAGGCCGCAAAGGAGGCCGGCGAAGAACGCACAATCCTCTTCAATCTCTCTGGCCACGGAGTGATCGACCTCTATGCTTACGAGCAGTATCTCTCAGGCGCGCTGAAGAACTACGAACTAAGCGACGCGGAGATCGCAAAGACAGTCTCCGTACTCGAAAAGTTAGTATGATGTTCACAGGTATAATTGTCGGACTTGGAACGTTCCTTCTGATAGGAGCGTTCCATCCTCTTGTCGTTCAGGCAGAACGCCGGCTGGGAGTGAAATCCTGGTGGGGATTTCTGGCATTGGGCGTTGCGTCCTTGGTGGGATCGGTGCTGGTGAAAAGTATCGTGGTCTCGGCTCTGCTGGGGGTGTTGGGTTTTATTGCTCTGTGGAGCATCCACGAGGTGTTTCAGCAAGTAAAGCGTGCATCTCGCGCAAGGCAAAGTCATTGAACTGCGCGAGTCCGCCACCCGAAGGGGTGAAGGTCAGCTCGCCGAAGTAAATCTTGCCGTCGAAGTTGTACATATCGACCCTCACGAACTCGAAATCGGCGGCGAGAGTGCGCGCATAGTCGAGCATTTTGTCAAAGTTCTCAGGTCGCGGAAGTCGCTCAGGGTCACTGTAAACACGGCGAGAGTATTGCGGAAGATAATTCCAGTCGGTGTCGAAAATGTAATGTAGGAAGCGCGCCGACTGGTCGTTATTCACACAGACCGTAGCGTCGATCACCGCCGGCTCGCCCCGAAAGCAATAAATGCGATAATCTACAGGGTAGTTGCCTGCATCGTCGAGAAATTCTTCGGCAAAAATACGTGGCTCGATGAGCGAATAGTGGGTCTCGATGTAGCTGAAGTTGCGACGGGCCCAACGGTTCAGCTTTTTGGTCGCCTGCTTACGGTCGAAAGTGGCGCTATCGTTGCAAAACACGTTATAGCCGCAGCCGTGATTGACCTTGAGGGCAAATTTTTCGGGTAGTTTTTCCCACTCTATATCCTCGGCCCGCGACCAATCGCCCAAGCTCTGCGGCACGATATTACCGAGACCTTTGGATTGAAGATAATCCTTCACTGCAACCTTGTCGGCATAGGGGGCGAAAGCGTCGTTACGTTTGTACAGAATACCGGCCATTATGTACTCCGAAAGATCGCTCGGATTGTCCAGATCGGGCCTGCGAAGGCGCCTTTTGTAGTATTTGCGCACTATTCGCCATTTGCGCGGGTTGCCCAGTCCCATCAAAATGGTAAACCAGACTACCATCAAAATCTTTTTCATTGCGCAAAGTTATAAATTTTTCTTATATTTGAGCGATGAATAATCAACCTCTTGCCGAGCGATTAAGACCTCAAACACTCGACCAATATATAGGTCAGGAGCACCTCGTGGGAAAGAACGGGGTGTTCCGCCGTTTTATGGAAACGGGCAACGTCCCCTCGTTCATTCTTTGGGGCCCGCCGGGGGTTGGTAAAACCACTCTCGCACGATTAGTTGCAAACTCGCTGAAGCGTCCGTTCTACACTCTTTCGGCCGTGGCTGCAGGTGTCAAGGATGTGCGTGAGGCTATCGAAAGTGCTCGCAAACAGCAATTCTTCAACACCCCTTCGCCTTTTTTGTTCATAGATGAGATCCATCGTTTCAACAAGAGCCAGCAGGATTCGCTGCTGGGCGCTGTCGAACAAGGAGTCATCACGCTGATCGGAGCGACTACTGAAAATCCCTCGTTCGAGGTGATATCGCCGCTGTTGTCGCGCTGCCAGGTCTATGTACTCAAGCCGATGGACGACGGCGAGCTGAAGATTCTGCTCGACCGCGCCGTGACAACCGACAGCGAACTTTTGGAAAGAGGCGTAGAAGTTGTCGAGACCGAAGCTCTGTTTAAGTTCTCGGGCGGCGATGCGCGAAAACTGCTGAACATTCTCGACATCTTGGCCGCCTCGACAGATGGAAAGATAATAATCTCCGACGCCACCGTCACCGACGCGTTGCAACAAAACATCGCCCTCTACGACAAGAACGGTGAGCAGCACTATGACGTCATTTCGGCTTTCATCAAGAGTGTGCGTGGCAGCGACCCCAATGCAGCGATCTATTATCTTGCGCGAATGCTGGCCGGTGGCGAGGAGCCTCGTTTCATCGCACGCCGACTTGCCATTTTGGCTTCCGAAGACATAGGGTTGGCCAACCCCAACGCGCTCCTGATTGCCAATGCCGCTTTCGATATCGTGCACAAGATCGGTATGCCTGAAGCGCGGATCGCACTTGCTGAGGCGACAATCTATCTGGCAAACTCGCCCAAGAGCAACGCCTCATATATGGCCATCGAGCGCGCGATGGGTCTCGTGGGCAAAGACACCACCAACCGGCCCGTACCTCTGCACATTCGCAACGCTCCCACCAAACTTATGAAAGATCTCGACTACCACAAGGGCTACAAATATGCCCACGACTTCGAAGGTGGTTTCGCCGATCTGGAGTTTATGCCCGAAGGACTCGAAGGTACCCGCTTCTACGAACCCAATCTCGAAAATCCGGCCGAAGCCAAATACGCAGAACGCATCGCAAAACTCTGGAGAGGAAAATACTGAGAAATATGACAATAATCCAACTCGAATACCTGCTGGCGGTGGCTAACTGCGGCAGTTTTTCAGTGGCGGCAGGCCAGTGTTTCGTCACCCAACCTTCGTTGTCGATGCAGATCAAAGCTCTGGAAGAGGAGCTCGGCGTAATTCTTTTGGATCGCACGAAAAAGCCCGTCATTCCGACCGAAGTCGGTGAGGTAGTGATCCGAAATGCACGTGAAGCATTGCGCTCATATAATTACGTCAAGGAGTCGGTCAATGAACTCAAAGGAGAGATCACCGGCACCCTGCGCTTGGGGGTAATCCCGACCGTGGCGCCATATCTGCTGCACAGGTTCGTTCCTGCGTTCATCAAAAAATATCCGCGAGTCGAACTGCAGGTGCACGAGATGATTACCGAACTCATTTGTGAGGCTCTGGAGAAAGATTCACTCGACGCGGCACTCGTTTCCGGCGGCTCGACGCACGACGGAATTATGGAGTATGAGCTGTTTAACGACTACTTCCACGTCTATGTGTCTCCTGCGAACGACCTTTTAGAGCGTAGCAACATTCGCATAGAGGACATAGACCTGAAGAATCTGATCCTGCTCTCGCAGGGCCACTGTTTGAGAGATCAGGTGCTGGAACTGTGTGCAGGAAAGCGTTCCGCTCACTCACGATACAACTTCGAATGCGGCTCACTGGAGACACTTATGCATATCGTAGATTGTACCAATTGCTTTACTATATTGCCCGAAATGGCCACGACGTATGTTCCCACCGAGCGTCGCGAACAGATCAAGCCACTGGCCAAGGGTGCAGTGTCGCGAAAGATCGCCCTGGCGGTGAGGCGAACTTATGTCAAGCACTCGATAATCTCGGCTCTGAGAAACGAAATTTTAGTATCTTTGCGCAATGAAGAATGAACTACTTGACACCGTCGTCGAAGCAATACAGGATAAAAAGGGCAAAAACATCGTCTCGCTCGATATGACCAAAACCGGGGGCGCGCTGTGCTCCTATTTCGTGATATGTAATGCCGACTCAACCACTCAGGTAGGCGCTATCGCTGCGGGTATCGAGGAGGAAGTCGAAAAAAAACTGGGACAACGAGTGTGGCGCGTGGATGGCGCGGCCAATGCCCTTTGGATAGCGATGGACTATTTCGACCTTGTGGTGCACATCTTCCAAACCGAGATGCGCGCGTTCTACAAACTTGAGGAGCTGTGGGCCGATGCTCCCGTAACACATTATGCAAGTGAACAATAACAATACGATCAAACAACCCAGGGCGCCAAAACAACCTGGAGCGCCACGCCAGAACAACCCCTTTATGTGGGGCTGGCTGCTGATTATTGGGATCCTGCTGATCTGGACTCTGACCGGTGATCGCACGAATCCTGCAGAGAGCGACTGGAAAACCGTCAAAACAGATATGTTGGCGACGGGCAAGGTGACAAAGATCGTGGTGGTAAATCGCGAAACGGCAGAGGTTTTCCTCACCAACGATGCCACCGAGGAGTACCAAAAGCAGGAACGATACAAGAAAATTCCCGCAGCGGGCCAGGGGGCGCAATTCCGCTTCACCATCGGGTCGGTAGATCTGTTCGCCGGAGATATTGCCGAAGCCAACGCTGAATATGGGCTCGATACCCCGCTCGACTATCGGAACGAGAAGAACGGGCTGGGCAGCATTCTGCTGAACTTCTTACCGTGGTTGGTGCTCATAGGATTTTGGATATTTATGATGCGTGGAATGTCCGGAGCGATGGGTGGCGGTATGGGTGGACCGATGATGGGTGTGGGAAGAGCCAAGGCTCAGGTCTTCGACAAAGAGAAGCAAACCAAAGTCACGTTCAAGGATGTGGCGGGGCTGGCCGAAGCGAAGGTCGAGATTATGGAGATCGTGGATTTCCTCAAGAAGCCCGACAAATATAAGGAACTGGGTGGCAAGATTCCTAAGGGAGCGCTGCTTGTCGGCCCTCCTGGTACGGGTAAAACACTGTTGGCCAAGGCTGTAGCAGGTGAAGCCGAGGTACCGTTCCTGTCGATCAGCGGCTCGGATTTCGTGGAGATGTTCGTAGGCGTGGGAGCATCGCGCGTACGCGACCTGTTCCGTCAGGCCAAGGAAAAGGCGCCCTGTATCCTCTTTATAGACGAGATCGACGCTATTGGTCGCGCGCGCGGTCGTCAGGGAGGTATGAGCAGTAATGATGAACGCGAAAATACTCTCAATCAGCTGCTTACCGAGATGGATGGCTTTGGTACGAACGCCGGTGTGATCCTACTTGCCGCAACCAACCGTGCCGACATTTTGGATAAGGCCCTTATGCGTCCCGGCCGTTTCGACCGCCAAATCGAGATCGGTCTGCCGGAACTCAAGGAGCGTGAACAGATCTTCAACGTCCACCTCAAAGACCTCAAATTGGTGGAGGGGCTCGACCGCGAATTTCTGGCGCGCCAGACCCCCGGTTTTTCCGGTGCCGACATCGCCAATGTGTGCAACGAAGCAGCTCTCATAGCAGCCCGCGGTGGCAAATCCGCTGTGGATAAGGAAGATTTTATGGCCGCCATCGACCGGATAGTAGGCGGGCTGGAACGCCGTAGTCTTGTGATGAGCGACGAGGAGCGGCGCCTAACGGCGTTCCACGAGGCCGGCCACGCAACGGTGAGCTGGTTCCTCAAACACGCCGACCCGCTCATCAAGGTGACGATCATTCCGCGCGGACGAGCTCTTGGGGCATCGTGGTACCTGCCCGACGAGCGCCACAACACCACACGCGAACAGTTTATGGACAAAATCTCATCGCTACTGGGTGGTCGCGTGGCGGAGGAGGTATTCTTCGGCACCAGTGAAACCGGCGCTTTGAACGACCTTGAGCGCGCCACAAAGATGGCTTACGCGATGGTCACCTACTTCGGTATGAGCGAAAAGATCGGCAATATGAGCTATTACGATTCGGGGGCAGCCGATGTGTCTTTCACCAAACCGTTCAGCGAAAAAACTGCGCAAGATATTGACTCTGAGACAAAGCGTCTTTTGGGTGAGGCCGAGGAGATGGCGCGCCGAGTCATCAAAGAGAATCGCGAAGGACTGACCGCATTGGCCGAAAGATTACTTGAACGTGAAACTGTGTTTGCAGAGGATTTAGAAGATATTTTCGGATCTCAGAAGAAAAAAAATGAGCGAAACGACGCATAATTTTTGGGTAAGGGCCGCAACCGGAATCGTTTTCGTGATTGTGGTGTTGGCGACAATGCTGTGGTGCCAAGCGAGCTACTTCACGCTGTTGGCGTTGATCGCAGTTGGGTGTGCGTGGGAATTCTGGAAGCTTACGAGCGGCAACGCGCGCCTGATTGGTATACTCTATATTGTTACAGCACTGGTAATTATGGCGTTTTTTGAACGTCCGTTCGCCGTGGTTTTCATCCTTGTCGTTTGGACGAACGACATTTTTGCCTATCTCGTCGGAGTCACACTCGGTCGCCATAAAATGAGCCCCAATCTTTCGCCCCACAAGACCTGGGAAGGTTTCGCAGGAGGCATTACAGGTGCTGTCGCAATGGCCATAGGACTCGGAAAACTTTTCGAGAGCTCTCCTCTCCCGACTATGAGCCTTTGGCTCTGGGCGGCATTCGGTCTGATGATGGCACTGGCTGCCGTGGCGGGTGACCTCGTTGAGAGCTATTTCAAGCGCCGGGCAGGAGTTAAGGATTCGGGAATGTTGCTGCCTGGCCACGGGGGGTTGCTCGACCGATTCGACGCAATGCTTCTGGCAGCACCGGTGGCGAGCGTGTTTATGATTTTGTTTTTGAGATGAGGATAAGTAAAGAGGGCCGTCGGGTGATTCCTGTCGCGTTGATTGTGTGTGCGTTACTGGCGTCGGGATTGATATTGCTCACTGGCTGGATTCTCGTTTTCGAGCTGGCTGCTTTGGTCACCGGGGCGGGAATTGTGTGGTTTTTTCGCGTTCCCCAGCGACCGCTTCTGGAAGATCAGCAGGCGATTTTTGCGCCGTGTGATGGAAAGGTCGTGATCGTTAAGGAAACCGTCGAGACCGAAGTAACCGGTGAGCGACGGGTGCAAATTTCCATCTTTATGTCGATTACTAACATCCACCAGAATTGGTTCCCGGTCGGCGGCACCGTAACCCACTTCAAGCATCATAACGGCCATTACCACGTCGCGTGGCACCCCAAGGCTTCCGAAAAGAATGAGCACACCACCATTGCCGTGAGTTCACCGCGCGGTGTTATCGTCTTTCGCCAAATTGCCGGTATCATCGCGCGGCGCATCGTCTCTTACGCCCGTCTTGGCGCTGAGGTTCAACAAAATACCCCGTGTGGATTCATCAAGTTCGGTAGCCGGATGGATATTTTTCTGCCACTCGATGCAGAGTTGTTAATCTCTGAGGGTCAATGTGTTCGCGGATCTCTGACCCCTATAGCAAGATTTGTAAAATGAGAGAGGGCGTCACAAAAATTCGTGGACGAGTCGTTCACGGCGAAGGCATCGGTCGCAAGCTTGGTTTTCCGACCGCAAATATCGCTCTCAGTGCTAACCAACTTTCCCTGCGCGATGGTGTTTACGCAGCACGGGTCACAATACACGGCCACCACTATGACGCGCTGGCGAACATTGGCACAAAACCAACTTTTTCCGATAACGGTGCACGGGTTTTGGAGCTGCATTTGCTCGATTTCGACGATGATTTGTATGGTCAAGAGATTGGAGCAGAGATCGTTGGATTCATTCGTCCTGAACGAAAATTCGCTTCGCCCGAAGAGTTACGACAGCAAATTGAAAAAGATAAATCAATGATTATGGACTATAAAGTTGCAGATATAAGCTTGGCCGAGTGGGGTCGCAAAGAGATTGAGATCGCACAATACGAAATGCCTGGTCTGATGGCACTTAGGGCAAAATATGGCGCAGACAAACCCCTGAAAGGTGCCCGCGTGATGGGTTCGCTGCATATGACCATCCAGACCGCAGTGCTGATCGAAACGCTGCGTGAGCTGGGCGCCGAGGTTCGCTGGTGCAGTTGCAATATTTTTTCGACCCAAGATCACGCCGCTGCTGCAGTTGCCGCCGCCGGAGTGCCTGTTTTTGCGTGGAAAGGTGAATCGCTGGAGGATTATTGGTGGTGTACGGCACGCGCATTGTCGTTTCCGGGGGGCAAGGGGCCCAACCTTATAGTGGACGACGGCGGCGATGCTACTTTGTTGATACACAAAGGTTTCGCTGCAGAGAACGACTCTTCGACACTCGATGTCGAGTCTGAAAATCACGAACACAAAGTAATTCTCGACACACTGCGTGGGTTTCTGAAAGATGAGCCACAAAAATGGCACAACACGGTCGCCGAACTAAAAGGTGTGTCGGAGGAGACTACAACGGGCGTCCACCGACTCTATCAGATGAAAGAGTGCGGCGAATTGCTGGTGCCTGCGATCAACGTAAACGACTCTGTCACAAAGAGTAAGTTCGATAATTTGTACGGTTGCCGCGAATCGTTGGCCGACGGGATCAAGCGCGCCACAGATGTTATGATCGCCGGCAAGGTGGTTGTCGTATGCGGCTATGGTGACGTCGGAAAGGGCTGCGCTCGCTCGATGAAAGCCTACGGTGCGCGGGTAATCGTAACCGAAATCGACCCCATCTGCGCTCTGCAAGCGGCGATGGAAGGCTTTGAGGTTAAGCGACTTGAAGACACTCTAAGGGAAGGGAACATCTACGTCACCACCACCGGAAATCGCGATATAATCACACTCGAACATATGCGTCGGATGCGCGATCAGGCCATCGTATGTAACATAGGCCACTTCGATAACGAGATTCAGATGGACAAACTGGAAGCTGCGACGGATGTTAAGAAGCTGAATATCAAGCCACAAGTCGATCGTTATACATTCGAAGGCGCTGCCGACGGAACCCCAGGTCACTCCATCTTTATTTTGGCCGAGGGTCGATTGGTGAATCTTGGGTGCGCGACGGGCCACCCGTCGTTCGTGATGAGCAATTCGTTTACTAATCAAACACTTGCGCAGATGAAATTGTGGCGAGAAGAGCTGCCTGTGGATGTTTATCGCCTGCCCAAAGAGCTTGACGAAGAGGTTGCACGCCTGCATTTGGATTCGCTGGGAATTGGTCTCACTGAACTCACCGACGAACAAGCAGCATACATAGGAATCTCTAAATCAGGACCTTACAAGCCTGAACACTATCGGTATTGACCGGGTAGGCAGTATCGGCGCACGCTTTCAGCGCGGACGGTAGAGTTGGTCGCGCAAAACGGGCCTGAATCCTGCTCCACGAATAGCAGCCTGAATTCCCGCAGCGTCGAAACTATTATTGGCGCCGGCAGAAGAGACCACATTCTCCTCTATCATAATGGAACCCATATCGTTAGCACCACTGCGAAGGGCCATTTGGGCAGTCTCGACTCCCACGGTAAGCCACGACGCCTGAATGTTGCGTATATTATTGAGTATAAGCCGACTAAGCGCAATCACACGTAAATATTCGAGCGAAGAAAACCTGCTTACGATCGGCACATAATCCGGCGCAACTCCTTCGCGCTCCAGCACCGTTCCCTCACTACGAAAAATCCACGGAATGAATGCCACGAAACCGTGAGCTCCTGCGGGTTTTTCAGCCTGCAAATCACGTAACTTAATGAGATGCTGTACGATATGGAGCGGCGACTCAATGTGACCATACATCATTGTGGCCGAAGTTGGAAGGTTCATCCGATGGGCTTCACGCATCACGTCAAGCCATTGATCCACAGAAGGTTTGGCCGGTGAAATCGCGCGACGAACCTCATCCACAAGTATTTCCGCCCCCGCCCCCGGCAACGAATCGAGCCCCGCAGCCACAAGTCTTTCCAGGGTCTCACGCACGCCGAGACTGCTAATTCGCGCAATATGAGCGACTTCCGGTGCCCCAAGCGCGTGAAGCTTCAATGTTGGAAAACGCTGCTTCAACGCCAAAAACAGTTCCTCATAAAACTCTATCCCAAGCCGTGGATGAAGCCCCCCCTGAAGCAACAACTGGTCGCCACCGAGTGCTAAGGTCTCCTCGATACGGGGAATATAGTCGTCGATTTCAAGAACGTATGCCTTTATAGCTCGCTCGTTTGCTACGCCCGTGCGGCTCGCACCGGGACGACAATGAAAATTACAGAACTTGCATCCTGATACACAAACATTTGTAATATTCACATTGCGATCTATCTGCCAGGTCACCACATCCGGACCGCCGGCAAAACCAAGAGCAGCAGCCTCCAAAGCAACCTCACGCCTCATCTCGTCCGCAGCAGCAGCCAAATCACAAAGAGGCACCCTTTCCCAAAGAAAGAGTGCCTCCTGCTCGGTCAGCGACTCACGCTTGAGCGCCTTGTCTAAAGTCCCGTTCACATCTGTTTTTGCGTAGCTCGAAACCGCCGCCGGCGTTCCGGCTATTCAGCTGCGATCGCTTCGGCGGGACAAACACCGGCACAAGCGCCGCAGTCGATGCAAGCCGAGGCGTCGATAACATAAACATCGCCCGCCGAGATCGCTTCAACGGGACATTCGTCGATGCAGGTTCCGCACGCGGTACACAGATCGGGGTTGATTTTGTATGCCATTTTCTTGGTTATTGGTTAAAATTACGAACAAAGATAGATATTTATTTTATAATATCAAACCTCGTATACGGTCGCAGGGCTTCGGGAATCACAATGCCCTCAGAAGTTTGGTAGTTCTCCAGCAACGCGGCAACGATTCGAGGCAGGGCCAGCGAACTGCCGTTCAGGGTGTGCGCAAGCTGCATTTTCCCATCGGCACCTTTGTAGCGCAGGTGCAGGCGATTGGATTGGAACGACTCGAAATTCGATACGCTCGACACCTCCAACCAACGCTCCTGGGCCGCCGAAAAGACCTCGAAATCGTACGTTAGGGCCGACGTGAAACTCATATCGCCGCCGCAAAGCCGCAATATCCTGTACGGCAGCCCCAGTTCGGCAACCAAACTCTCGACGTGCGCAACCATTTTGTCGAGTGCGGCATAAGAATTTTCGGGTTTTTCGAGTCGCACTATCTCCACCTTGTCGAACTGATGCAGGCGATTCAGACCACGAACATCCTTACCGTAACTTCCTGCCTCTCTGCGAAAACAGGGCGTATAGGCAGTTATGGCGACCGGGAAATCGCGCTCGTCGAGGATCACGTCGCGATAAATATTGGTCAGGGGCACCTCTGCCGTCGGCACAAGATAGAGATTATCCGCCGTAGCGTGGTACATTTGTCCCTCTTTATCAGGCAGTTGTCCCGTCCCAAAACCAGACGCTTCGTTCACCAAAACCGGCGGTTGGATCTCAGTGTAACCTGCCGTCACATTGCGCTCGATGAAAAACGCAATGAGAGCTCTTTGCAATGCAGCCCCGGCACCTTTATAAACCGGAAAACCGGCCCCGGTGAGCTTCACGCCCAGTTCGAAGTCGATAATACCGTACTTTGCAGCCAGTTCCCAGTGCGGCAACGCGCCCTGCATCGGCGTGGGATAATCCTCACGAATCTTAACCACCACGTTATCTTCCGCCGTGCGCCCCTTCGGCACAATTTCGGCAGGCAGGTTAGGCAGCACCACGATCGCCGCATCGAGCTCCGCAGCCACGCTTTTCAGCTCCTCTTCGAGACTCTTCGAGCGCTCTTTCAATGCCGCAACCTGGGTTTTTGCTGCCTCCGCCTCGTCCTTTTTGCCTTGGCTCATCAGTGCGCCAATTTGCTTTGCAGCAGCATTTTGCTGGCCCAACAGCCCGTCCAACTCAGTTTGAATTGCCTTTCGGCGATCATCCAGCGCCTCAATTCGGTCGATCACCGGCGCGGCATCGAATCCCTTTACCGCCAGTCGCTCGACCACATACGCACGATCACCTCTTATCTGTTTTAATGTAAGCATACCTTGTTCGTTTCAGCCTCGCAAATATACGAAAAAATCGTATATTTGTGGTTATGAAATCTACTATTATTCTTTTATGTGCTGTTGGTTTGGTGGCTTGTGCTTCTCGACAAAAAACTGTCAATCAGCCTGTTGGAGACTGGAGCTATCGCATCGTGAACACCTATCCGCACGACACCGGCGCTTATACTCAGGGACTGTTTTTCTCGGATGGTTCGTTGTGGGAGAGCACTGGCGAATATGGCAGTTCGACGATGCGCCGGGTGGATCTGGAAACAGGTCGAGTGATGCTTCAGCAAACTTTGGCGGACAATTTTTTCGGTGAGGGCGCGGCACTTTTGGGTGACAAAATATACCAGCTGACCTGGCTTAACGAACGTGCATTCGTTTGGGATTCAGCCACTTTAAAACCCGTAAGCCAGTTTACCTATCGCGGTCAGGGTTGGGGTCTTACCACGGACGGCACAAGGCTCTATATGAGCGATGGCAGCGCAAATATTTCGATCCTGGATCCCGCGACTTTCGCGGTCAAGGGCACTTTCGCTGTCCGACACGAGGGCGATTTGTTGCAAAATATCAATGAGTTGGAATGGATCGACGGACGACTGTGGGCCAACGTCTATCTGACCAACCAAATCGTTGTCATAGACCCCGCAGACGGACGCGTGGAGGCAGTCATCGACTTATCGGGGCTCACCACGCACCTCGAAATCACCTCCGATACCGACGTGATGAACGGCATTGCCCACGACCCCGCAACGGGCCGAATTTGGGTCACGGGCAAGCGCTGGAACAAACTTTTTGAAATCGAAGTCGGAACGCCGACGGCGAATAAATTTGACGCCTCTCGTGAGTAACAATCTTCAACAGATCCTGTCTCAACGTATCTTAGTACTCGACGGTGCTATGGGTACTATGCAACAGCGTGGCTTCAACACTGCCGAAATCCACGAGATGTACCTAACCGCCGGCGCCGATATTATCTCCACGGACAGTTTCAACCTCAATTCGATCTCGCTGGGCGATGGCAACCGGAACACAGACGAGATTTCCGCCCGTGTTTACGACCTCAATCTCGCGGCAGCCCAACTCGCGCGTTCAGCGGCAGACAAATTCTCGACCCCTGCGAAGCCTCGTTTTGTGGCAGGTTCTATGGGTCCCACGACTCGTTCTGCGGGTCTGGGAGCAAACGTCGATGATCCTGCCGCGCGCGATGTCACTTTTGCCGAGCTCTCTGATACTTACTACGATCAGGCTCGCGGTTTGGTCGATGGCGGGGCAGATGTATTGCTCGTCGAGACGGTTTTCGACACACTCAATGCCAAGGCAGCCCTTTTTGCCATCTCGCGACTGAACGACGAGCGAGCCTACACTCACACACACTCCAACCCCCACAAAAGAATCCCTGTTATGGTGTCGGGCACCATCGCCGATACCTCCGGGCGAATTCTCAGTGGTCAGACTATAGAAGCATTTTATATTTCGCTGTCCGGCAAAGACTTAATGACCATCGGGCTCAACTGTGCTTTCGGTGCTCGACAGATGCGACCGTACCTTGCACGGCTTGCCAATGTGGCCCAGTGCGCTATTTCCACTCACCCCAATGCCGGCCTGCCCAATCTCGCCGGCGGATACGATGAAACGCTCGAAGAGTTCGCCGCCGAGATAGAAAAATACCTGCAGGATGGCCTTGTGAACATTGTCGGGGGCTGTTGCGGCACCACGCCCGACCACACTCGCTTGCTGGCCGAACTGGCAGCCAGGTATTCACCTCGCAAACTACCTAAGTCGCAAAATATCAGTACTTTAAGCGGCCTTGAACCGCTCACCCTCACCGATGATACTTTTATATATATAGGTGAGCGAGCCAACGTGGCAGGTTCGGCACGGTTTGCACGGCTCATTCGCGAGGGGCAATGGGACGAGGCGATCACCGTCGCTCGCGATCAAGTCTCACTCTCCCGGCTCCCCTCCTCCAACGCCGTTAGTGCGGCAGTGGTTGATGTTTGTCTTGACGACGGGTTGATAGATGGCCCTGCGGCAATGCGTCGTTTTTTACTGATGGCTGCAGCCGAGCCTCAGCTTGCCAAGGTGCCTTTTATGATCGACTCGTCCAACTGGGATGTTCTGGAAGCAGGCTTGCAATGCGTTCAGGGTAAGCCGCTTGTAAACTCTCTTTCGCTCAAAGAGGGCTCGGATGAATTTCTGCGTCGAGCACACCTTGTGCAACGTTATGGTGCAGCAGCGGTTGTAATGCTGTTCGACGAAAAGGGTCAGGCTGACAACTTCGAACGTAAGATCGAAGTTGCCGACCGCGCATATAGGCTACTGACAGATAATGGTTTTCCGCCCGAAGATATAGTTTTCGACCCCAACGTACTCACCATCGCGACGGGCATTGCCGAACACGACAATTACGCTGTGGATTTCATTCGCGCCACGCACTGGATCAAGCAAAATCTGCCCTATGCGCGCGTTTCGGCGGGGGTCAGCAATCTGTCTTTTGCGTTTCGCGGCAATGGCACCGTGCGGGAGGCAATGCATTCGGTTTTCCTACACCACGCGCGCAAAGCAGGGCTCGATATGGGTATCGTGAACGTAGCTACTTTGCAGAGTTACAGCGACTTGGAACCACAGCTCCGCCGGCTCGCCGAAGATGTTGTGCTAAATCGTCACCCCGATGCCACCGAACGTCTGGCCGACTTTGCCGAGCAACTAAAACAGGCGGGTAAACATCCGCAAGGAAAAACCGGCGCAGAACGATCGGGCAGTAAGACAAGCGCGGAGCCCGGCGAGCGAATTACTCAAGCTATTTTGAAGGGCCTCGATGACCACATTGCTGATGACGCACTGGCCGTTTACAAACAATTAGGTTCACCACTGGCTGTCATAGACAACGTTCTGATGCCGGCTATGGGTCAGGTTGGTCAGCTTTTTGGTGCGGGCCAAATGTTTCTTCCTCAGGTGGTTAAGAGTGCTCGTGTGATGCGTAGGGCCGTCGATGCCCTTGCGCCTTACATCGCCGGAAAAGCAAACTCATCCACCGGTCAGAATCTCTTGCTGGCAACGGTACGTGGCGACGTTCACGACATTGGAAAGAACATCGTCGGGGTCATCGCGGCGTGTAACGGACTACGAGTGATCGACTTAGGGGTAATGGTAGAACCCGAAAAAATTGCCGACGAAGCCGAGCTTAACAACGTAAATGTCATTGGATTAAGCGGACTTATTACCCCATCGCTCACGGAAATGATCGAGGTGGTTCGCCAGCTTGAACAGCGCGGTTTGAAGATCCCTGTGGTCATCGGCGGGGCAACAACCTCTCGCCTTCATACAGCGGTCAAGATCGCGCCGGAATATAGCGGCGTGGTCGTTCACGCACGCGATGCCGCCGATGGTGTGCGTATTTTCGGAGAACTTACAGGCGCTGATAGTGAGCATTTTATCGCCGAAACCAAACGCCAGCAGGCCACCGAACGTGAGCAATACAACGCTGCCTCGACCGCCTCTTCGCAAGAAGTTTTACAGCTTGCCGAAGCACGCCGCAGGGGTTACGTGAAGCCTGTGCAAAGTATTGTGAGTGTGCCACATACGGGCCGCGTGGTGTTTGACAACTATCCCATTTCACTGGTCGAGGGTCACATCGACTGGCCGATGTTTTTTGCCGCGTGGAAGGTTCGTCCCGACAGCGACGAGGGCCGAAAACTGCACGACGATGCAGTCCAAATGCTGGAGCGCATAAAAACCGAACAACTACTTAGACTTGAGGGAGTTGTGGGTGTTTTCAAGGCGCGTAGAGGGCTCGAAAACGAGGGCGTCGGCGCTTGCGACGATATCGTGGTGACGGGAGTACGTGGCGAGGAAGTCCGCCTACCGCAATTGCGCGACCAAAGCGCCGATCGGAACACCAATCTCTCTGTGGCCGATTGGATTACTAATGATCAGCAAGACTACATCGGTGTATTTGCACTCACTGCGGGGGTGGGCCTCAAGGAATTTACCGAAAAACTGCGTGCCCAATCGGGTCCTCTGGATGGCGAATACGGCGCGCTTATGGCCAAACTACTCGCCGATCGCCTTACGGAGGGATTTGCCAAAGCTGCCGTACACGAGATTTATGCGGGCAGACGTTTCGCTTTCGGCTATCCGGCCACACCCGATCATTCGCTCAAGGAGGAGGTTTTTGCACTGCTCGGCGTGCAGAAAACAACTGCTATGCGCCTCACTGACAACTATATGATAGAACCAGGCGAAGCACTTTGCGGCATTATTATATCCGACCCCGCCTCTCAATATTTTTCGCTCGACGCAATCGACAACGAACAGTTGGCCGACTACGCTAATCGCCGCGGAAAATCGGTCGAAGAGATCAAAAAATTAATTGGAAAGCTTTGAAAGTCATTGACATAATAAATCGCACGCTGGCCGAAAACTCGACCCGCTTCACGTTCGAACTCCTCCCGCCGCTCAAGGGTGAAGGCACAGGGGCCGTTTTTGCCGCGATAGAAACATTGGCACCGCTCGATCCGGCCTATATCAACGTCACTTTTCACCGCGAAGATCCCATTACTGGAGTGCGTCATCGTCCTGGTACTGTAGGCATTAGCGCCGCCATAGAGCGAAAATACGGCATCGAAACCGTGCCCCACATAATCTGCGGCGACCTGACCCGTTTTGACATCGAGGACGCTCTTATAGATATGGATTTTCTGGGACTGCATAACGTGCTGGCGCTGCGTGGCGATGGAGGTAGTGGTCACGCCAAAGAGCTTGTGGGTCAGATAGTTGCTATGAACAACGGGCAACTTATCGACAGCAACGGCGGCCATCGTACCAATTTTTGCGTCGGGGTGGCAGGTTATCCCGAAGGGCACATAGAAAGTCCTGATCTTCAGGCAGATATAACTCATCTGAAACGAAAGGTCGATGCGGGCGCCGATTATATCGTCACACAGATGTGCTTCAGTAACGACCACATTCTCGACTTCATTCGGCGTTGTCGCCAGGCGGGCATCACAGTGCCTATAGTGCCTGGTATCAAACCGTTAGGCACGCGAACACATCTCGAAATCCTGCCTCGAACTTTCCACGTCGGTCTGCCTGGCGACCTCGTAAAAGAGGTTGAAAAATGCCGCGACAATGCCGCCGTTCGCCAGGTCGGTATCGAATGGGCGGCGATGCAGGCGGCTGGTCTTAAACGTGCCAGTTTGCCCGTGATCCACTTCTATTCGATGGGACGGACGGACAACATTGCACAAATCGTCAAACAAATCTTCTAACTATGGAAAAGAACGTAAACCTCTACACATTAAGTCTTTCCAGCGGGCGGGCGTGGCTCACGTCACTGGTTTTCGTAGTTGCCGGTATCGTCCTGCCCCAGCTTTGCCACTTGGTACCTCAGGGTGGGCTGATATTGCTGCCGATCTACTTTTTCACGCTCATCGCGGCCTATAAATATGGCCTGTGGGTGGGTTTAGTGACGGCCGTGACGGTGCCTCTGGCTAACCATCTCCTATTTGCGATGCCTCCTTTGATGATGTTGCCAGTGATTCTCGCCAAGGGCACCGCTTTGGCTATCGCAGCAGCATTTGCAGCTCGCCTGAGCGGTCGAGTCTCTTTAATTGCAATAGCTTGTGCAGTAGCGGCTTACCAAGTAGTCTTCCCTTCATTGCAGGATTTAACGCTCGGTTTTCCGGGTCTGGCGTTGCAAATTTTTGGTGGCTGGGCATTGCTTCGGGCATTGCAAAGAGTCTGACTATGAAGACTTTCGAACAGGTTCTGGAGCGCTTCCAGAAGATTCCCATCCCTGAAAAATTCGACCTGATCGTTGCTATCGCTAACGGAGGAATCGTTCCGGCAGGTATTTTGGCCCAACGGTTGAGTGCCGAAAAAGGCGGCGAAAACATCGAGGTACAGTTGCTGCGGATCAATCTTCGTGATGAGAATCAGAAACCTCGCTGGGATGCGCCTAAATTGCTGTCACCCATTGACTTCGAGTTCACAGGACGGCGCATTTTGCTGGTAGATGATCGCATAAAAACCGGCTCGACCGTGCGTTTGGCGCGAGAATTGTTGCAAGGGGCAGCTGCGGTACGCACCTTCGCGGTCAATGGCGACGCCGATTATGCGCTCTACAATGAAACGTGCTTTAAATTTCCTTGGGTCGGAATGCCGACTGCGGATTAATTTTGTAATCTCGATATGAAACAGATTTTGGTTTTGATCGGCGGCATCAGTGCCGACTCACTCAACAAACGCTTCTTCGCGGCAATCGAAAAAGTGAGCTCTAAGTCGCTATTATTCAAAGTATTCGACATCGCATCACTGCCTTTTTATTCGCAGGATTTGGAGATGGCGCCACCCGAAAGTGTCCTCAAACTGCGTGAAGATGTAAAATACGCCGACGGCATTTTGATCGTCACTCCGGAGTACAATCGGTCGATTCCGGGAGTGCTCAAAAATGCGCTTGACTGGGGTTCGAGGCCACCGGAACAAAATATTTGGGCCCACAAGCCGACAGCGATCGCGGGTGCGACAATGGGCGGGATCGGCACTTTCGGCGCTCAACAACACCTGCGCAACATTTGTTCTTGGCTCGATATGCCGGTTATGAACCAGCCTACGGTTTATTTCAACGCAATCACTGGAATGGAGGGCGACCACCTTACCGAAAGTTCGGCTAAATTTATACAAACTTTTCTCGCTGCATTCGAGAAGTGGATCGAGGTGGATTTTTAGCGCAGGTTGCCGCCGATCTTTATGAGCGGTATGGAGATGAGGTCGCCTCGCTCCACGTAGTTTTTCCATCTCGCCGTGCAAGGTTGTTTTTTGGCGAGGCACTGGCCCGAATCATATCTCGTCCGATATGGCAGCCAACTGATGCGTCGATAGATAGCCTCGCCGAAGAGCTGTCCGGACTGGTTACCGGCGACCGATTGCGGATCGTTGCGGAACTTTATAAAATCTACGCCGAATTCCACCCTTCGGAGACTTTCGACGGCTTCTATTTTTGGGGCGAATTGCTGCTGGGTGACTTCGATTCGATTGACAAATATTTGATCGACGCCGATACATTGTTTTCCAATCTCGTTGATCTTCACTCACTTGACAATCGCTTCGACTACCTCTCCGAAGAGCAACGTGCCGTTATCGAGCGATTTTGGGGTAGCTTGTCGGAACGCCGACAGCGAGATGTGGAATCTGCCAATCATTCACAGAAAGGGTCGGGATTATCGCCGGAGCAAGGCGACTTTCTGCGAGTTTGGCGCACGCTTGCTCCTGTCTATCATCGCTTTAAGGCACGCCTTCGCGAACTTGGTATCGCTTATCAGGGAATGGTCTATCGCGAAGCTGCCGAACGGATCCAGCGCGAAGAAGTGCCACAAATACCAGATCGTCATTATGTTATAGCTGGTTTCAATGCACTCAGTAAATGCGAGCAAGTGATGTTGGATTACCTCCAAAAAAACTTTGAGACTGATTTTTATTGGGATTACGACAACTATTTTTTGCACGACCAGGCACAGGAAGCCGGACGATTCGTACGCGACAATCTGCGGCGTTTCCCATCCCGCGGGCAGTTGTCGGGTGGTCACGATAATTTCCTTAAATCCAAACACATACGCTCCGTTTCAACTGCCTCGGACGTACTTCAATGCAAATATGCCGGGCTGGCTCTAAAAGATTTTCCTCACGACAAAAACACCGCCATAGTGCTTTGCGACGAGGGGCTGCTGACGCCTTTGTTGTGGTCGCTTCCGTCTGACATTCAGGCTGTTAATATCACGATGGGGTATCCCCTTCGCCTGCATCCGTCCTACACTTATCTGGAACGGAGGTTGGTGGAACTACTGAAGCGCCGCGGCACGGATTGGCGACAAATCTCAGAAAAACTACTCGAAAACCAGAGTGCCGAAAACGAGAACAACGCACAAAATACTCAGTTTGAGTCACTTATTTCCGAGCATATTCGCGCGCTGTCCGAAACATTGAATGACCTCGACATTGAGATTTCGCCTAAGACTTACGCCACACTTCTACGGCGCACATTGCAATCGGTGAGAGTGCCTTTTGAGGGTGAACCTCTTGAGGGTGTGCAAATTATGGGTATTCTTGAGACTCGCGCGCTCGACTTCGACAATATCATTTTTCTGTCGGCCGGCGACGGCACTATGCCTGGAAACCTCGTCGGCGCACCGTCCTTTATACCCTACAATTTGAAGATAGCGTACGGGCTGCCGACGCCCGAACACCACGAAGGCGTGTGGGCGTACCACTTTTTCCGGCTCATCGGAAGGACGAAAAACATCGAGCTCGTGTGGTCTTCGACTTCTGACGAACGCAGCATCGGCGAGCCCAGTCGTTACATCCTGCAGCTCGACTACGAATCACCTCATAATGTTGAAAAAGAGAGCGTTAGCGTCGATGTAAATCTTTCGCCGCCCCAGCCCATAGTCGTTCCGAAGGATGTAAATAAAATCCCTCGCAAGTTGTCTCCGTCTCTGTTTTCCACCTACATCGAGTGCCCACTGAAGTTTTATTTTCGCGCAGTGGCAGGATTACGTGCCGAAGAGGAGCCAACTGATGTGATTGATAACGCGCTGTTTGGCAGTATTTTACACCTCGCAATGCAAAAACTTTACGCGCCTCTGGTAGGTGTTCCAAATCCGCAAGAGCAACTTCACGCATTGATCGGTTCGCCTGCTGTCGAGTCGGCCGTGAGCGGCGCTATTGCGGAACTATGTGCACTTTCTTCCGCTTCCACGCCAGAAAACATTGGCGGCGATATTGCACTGGTACACAGAACTATAAGCGGCTACATCTATCATCGAATTTTGCCGTTAGATGCGTCCCGCGACGAGGATTACACTATCGAAAAACTTGAAGAACCACTGTCCGCCGAGTACGATTTTGCCACATCTCCCTCCGAGGCGCAAACCGTTACTTTCAGTGGCAAAACCGACCGCATAGATCGCCTTAGTGACAACACTTTACGCGTGGTGGATTACAAGACCGGCTCTCCGCGAGCGCGAGCTTCGGCCGAGTTCCAGATCGCTCTCTATGCGTTGATGCTACGATCATCATACAATGCGCACGGCGCCGCGCAAAACGTGCAAACCGCTCTCTATTATGTGCGCCAGCTTCCGGAGGTGATCGAATCTGAGGGTTATTCCGTCGATTTCGAACAACTGTTGCGTGAAACACTTCGGGAACTTTTCGACCCGGCCGCTCCATTCGTCCAATGCGAAAACCCTGCCCCGTGCGAGTGGTGCGATTTTAACACGATTTGCCGTCGATGACGAAAAAAATGTCAAATTTTTTGACACGATTGTCAAATTTTTTGACATTTTTGAAAACTCACATCGTAAACAATTCGCGATACTTCGGCATCAGCCACAGTTGGTCGTCCACGATCATCTCCAGGTGGTCGATGTGGTCGCGAATTTGCGGCAGGAAAGGCGCTACCTCGTGCTCGTATCCCTCAGCGCGATCTGAAACCGACTCCATAACGTTCCACTCTTTACGTATCTCCACCATATCGTGAACCAAACCGCGAATAGCCTTCACGTGATCGGCGATCGTACGAATGGTATTCATCTCGGCACGCGCCATTTCATTCCCGTCCGCGTGGAATAACTCTTTGATTCCTTTCACGTTATCTATCAAAATATTCTGATAGCGAATCGCCGTCGGTATGATGTGGTTCAGCGCCAGATCGCCCAGAACACGTGCCTCGATCTGCACTTTTTTCAGGTATGTCTCGCACTTTATCTCGTAGCGTGCCTTCAGTTCGGCCTCCGAAAAAACTCTGAACTCTTTGAACAGTTGCACATTATGCGGTTCAATGTATTCTTTTATGGCCGTGGTCACTTTAGTCATTGCCTTTAGGCCGCGAATCTTGGCCTCGGCGTGCCATTCGGCGCTGTAACCGTTGCCCTCGAAGCGTATTTTGCGCGATTCAAGGATAAATCCACGAATGGTTTGCAGAATTGCATCGTCCTTTTTCGCACCTGCGCTCACGAGCTCTTCCACTTCTCCCGCAAAAGCCGTAAGTTGCTCTGCCATAGCAGTATTTAGCACAATCAAGGGCATCGCACAGTTGGCCGACGCACCGAGCGCACGAAACTCGAAACGGTTACCCGTGAACGCAAAAGGCGAGGTGCGGTTGCGGTCGGTGTTGTCGAGTAGAATTTCTGGAATCTTGCCGATATCGAGTTTGATACCGGTTTTTTCATCGGGCGTGAGCGCTTTTTTGCTCACCCGTTGCTCTATTTCGTCCAGCACGGCACTCAAAGTGCAACCCGTGAAAACCGAAAAAATTGCCGGCGGAGCTTCCGAACCACCAAGGCGATGTGAGTTTCCCTCGGTCGCGACGGACGCCATAATCATATTGCCGTGCTTGGCGGCAGCGCGCAGTGCACACACGAAAAACGACAGGAATTGCATATTACTTTTGGGCGTTTTGCCCGGCGCAAGCAAATTCTGACCCGTGCTCGTAGCGAGCGACCAATTGATATGCTTGCCCGACCCGTTCACCCCTGCAAACGGCTTTTCGTGGAACAAAACGTGGAGTCCGTGACGCAGCGCTATACGACGCATAATAGTCATTAACAACGTGTTATGATCGACAGCAATGTTGGCTTCCTCAAACATCGGTGCGCACTCATACTGGTTGGGGGCGGTCTCGTTGTGGCGAGTTTTCAGCGGAATCCCAAGCCTGAAACAGCGCTCCTCCACGTCCTTCATAAAGCCCACGACACGGTCGGGAATCTCGCCCCAATAATGGTCGTCCAACTGCTGATCCTTGGCTGCAGTGTGACCCATCAGCGTGCGACCCGTCTGCACAAGGTCGGGACGCGCCTTGTATAAAGCCTCATCCAACAGAAAATATTCCTGCTCCCAGCCCAGAGTCGGAACAACTTTAACCACATCTTTATCAAATAGTTGGCATACTTCGACAGCCGCTTTATCCAAAGCGGCCATAGAACGCAACAGTGGTGTTTTGAAGTCCAGCGCCTCTCCTGTGTATGAGATAAAAACACTGGGAATACACAATGTGTCGTCGATCAAAAACGTGGGCGAAGAGGGATCCCAAGCACTGTAACCCCTTGCCTCAAAGGTATTTCGCAGTCCACCGGTAGGAAACGACGAAGCGTCGGGTTCCTGCTGAACCAGCAAGTCGCCGCTGAAAGTTTCGACCGCTCCCCCACCCCAAACAGGCTCGAAAAACGTGTCGTGCTTCTCTGCCGTAGAGTCGTTAAGTGGCTGAAACCAATGAGTATAGTGGGTTGCGCCGCGATCCATTGCCCAGGCTTTCATTCCGGCAGCCACCTGGTCGGCCACTCGGCGGTCAATGCGGCGATTATCGTCGATGGCGCTGATAACGCTCTCAAAAACGTCCCGCGGAAGATATTGGCGCATTTGGTCGCGACCGAAAACGTCGCATCCGAAGAAATCTGATATTTTTTTGCAGTTCATAGCCTAAAATTTACGGGGTCACGCTGCAAAAATACAAAAATTTCGACACATACCCCCTATTTTTAGGGGGTCGGATGATTTTTTTGAATAGCACAACTCGCCGTCGGCGTTCCGGCTTAATCAAAACTTTGCATTCCGGAACCGGCAATGCGGATCAGACGCTGATAATCGGTCGGGTTGAGCTCCATAAAGAAGTAGTGGATCGGATCGACCCTGATGCCATCGTGACGCACTTCATAATGAAGGTGGGGTGCCAACGAGAGACCTGTATTACCTGTACGGGCAATGATATCGCCACGCCGAACACGAGCTCCTTCGTTCACAGATGCGCGAGAGAGATGGCTGTAGGTGGTTTCATAACCATTTCCGTGGTTGATTACCATCACCAGACCTGCCCCTGTGTCGCGCCGCGAAACGTCACGTACCACTCCGTCAGCAGTGGCGAAAACGGGCGTGCCTTCCGGCAGCGTATAGTCCACCCCGGAGTGAGGCCTTAGACTGCGGTAAAAAGGATGGATACGAAGGCCGAAAGAAGCGGTGAGAAGCGTGAGCTCATTGTTCACAACCGGCTGAATAGAAGGAATATAGTTCACTCCGTCGCCAAGCTCGGCTGCCTTTTGTTGGACGCGCGAATAAACATTACTAAGACGCGATACCTCACTGGCGAAGCCTCCCAGTCGCCCGAAAAATTCCGTCGCAAGTTCTCTATTATTCATCTCCGTAAGTCGCTCATACTGAAGCCAAGTCTCGTCCTGCCCAATGCCCTCGAAGTTGTAGGGATCGCTCTCGAACAGCACGCGAAAAACGTTACGATCGCGCTCGGCAACGTTCTCCAAAATCAGCACGAGCGAGTCATACTGCTCGTTAATTCGCTCATACTCACGTTCTAAGCGATACGTGGAGGCTCTGAGGCGGAACTCGGCAGGAGTGTCGAAAAAGAACGAAAACACTACGTAATAGATTACAGCAATGCCCACCCACACAAGCAGGTGGATGACAAAACGCAACACGCCACGCCTCGATTTTTTATTCTCTTTCATCCCACGGGTCGAATATGAGGTTGTCGTTAGCCGAGGAGATAATCTTCTCAAACTCAGCAGGATCCATATCGGTTTGGAAATAACTGACGGGGTTGATCCGAGTGCCCATATAGCGCACCTCATAATGGAGATGCGACGAAGTAGAGGTGCCCGTGGAGCCCATTTCGGCGATCAATTCGCCACGCTTAACAAACTGACCGTTAGTGACAAGGATCTTACTCAGGTGGGCATATTGGGTCTGATAACCGAATCCGTGATTCACGATAACATTGAGCCCATAGCCACCGGTTCTGCCTGTAAATGAGACGAATCCGTCGCCCGCAGCGTATATAGGATCACCCGTGCGCCCTCCCAAGTCAATTCCTGTGTGCATTCTATAATAGCCGTAAATTGGGTGCAAGCGCATCCCGAACGGCCCGATACCGCGAAATTTGCGAATGTCGATCGGCAGCAATGCAGGGATCGCCGTAGCCATTTTCTCCTTATCGACCGCCAGCAATTGCAACTCATCCAACGACACAGACTGGAGATAGAGGCGGCGACTGACCGCATCGAGCGAGCGCCACGTGCCCACCATCACCGGAGCAAATCTATCTTCCAGAATATCAGAATACTTCGCGTCCGGATAAGGCATATAAATACCCTCGATAGCCAACGTATCGGCGCCGAAAAGCGAACGATAAACGGCATTGTCACGATGCTTGAGTTCGTCCAGAGTGCGATCGACGGAACGGATCTTTTCGCCCAAAATCTTGTACTTCTCCACCAACTCGGCATTATCACGCCAGATATTATACATCTTGGGAGTGAAAAAACCGAACGTAAAGACCAAATTGACCAGAGAAGCGAGAATGAAACCAAGGAACAGATAACGCAGGACATTATAGACGCCGTATCTGATCGATAACGAGGTCTTTTCGCGTTTTGCCTGACGTTTGGCCGCCTTGAGCTCTTTTTTTGACATAGATGTGGGACAAAATTACTCAAAAAACGTAACTTTACGGAATATTATTCCGTGAATTTAGGCTGCGATTCGGAAAATCACAAGCAAACTTGCATTTTCGCTCGCCTTGCACTAAATTTGCATACTCTAACGGCTGAACTTCTTTTTATGACATCGACCCAAATACGCGAGACTTTCCTCGAATTTTTCCGCTCCAAAGGCCATACGATCGTTCCCAGCGCCCCTATGGTGGTCAAGGGCGATCCCACGCTGATGTTCACCAACGCGGGAATGAATCAGTTCAAAGATGTGATCCTGGGCAACGCACCGGTGACCAGTGCGAGAGTGGCCGATACGCAAAAATGTCTGCGCGTGTCGGGAAAGCACAATGACCTCGAAGAGGTTGGCCACGACACCTATCACCACACGATGTTCGAGATGCTGGGCAACTGGTCGTTCGGCGATTACTTCAAAAAAGAGGCCATTGCGTGGGCGTGGGAGCTGCTTACAGGGGTGTACAAGTTGCCCGCGGAGCAGATATATGTCACTGTGTTCGAGGGAGATAAAGCTGATGGCGTGCCGTTCGACGCCGAGGCCTGGGAGATGTGGCGCGAGTTAGTGCCCGAAGCTCATATCATAAAGGGGAACAAAAAAGACAACTTTTGGGAGATGGGCGACACAGGCCCCTGCGGACCGTGCAGTGAGATTCATTTCGACAATCGTTCGGCCTCGGAACGCGCTACGGTTTCGGGCGCGACGCTCGTTAATAAGGATAACCCCCTCGTGATCGAGATCTGGAACCTGGTCTTTATGCAGTTCCTGCGCAAGGCCGACGGCTCGCTGGCGCCTCTCGAAATGCGTTGCATTGACACGGGAATGGGCTTCGAGCGACTGTGTATGATAATTCAGGGCAAACAGAGCAATTACGATACAGACGTGTTTCAGCCTACTATTCAGCGAATTGCTGAGTTGTGCGGCAAAACATACGGGGCTTCGGCCGGTGTTTCGGGGGCCTCGCTTCAGACGGACGTTGCGATGCGCGTGATAGCCGACCACCTTCGTGCAATTGCGTTCTCGATCGCCGACGGTCAGCTGCCCTCCAACGTGAAAGCAGGCTATGTGATTCGTCGAATCCTACGCCGCGCGGTACGGTATGGTTATACATATCTTGGTTTCACAGAGCCGTTTATGTGGAAATTGGTCGATGGACTGGCATCGCAAATGGGTGTGCAATTTCCAGAGCTCAAGAGCCAAAAAGATCTGATAGAGAAAGTGATACAAGAGGAAGAGGCTTCGTTCCTGCGCACACTCGCCACGGGGATTTCGCTGCTGGACGGCGTGATGACAAAAGCGCGGGCGGAAGGCATTTCTACGATTTCAGGTAAGGATGCGTTCCTGCTCTACGACACTTACGGCTTCCCTATAGACCTGACTGAACTCATTGTGCGTGAGAATAATATGAGCGTCGATATACCGGCGTTCGAGGTTGAGTTGCAGGCGCAAAAAGAGCGCTCGCGAGGCGACGCCGCAGTAGAGGCTGGTGATTGGGTGGAGCTGATACCTATTAAGGAAAGCGAATTTGTGGGCTATGATACTCTCAGTGAACAGGTTCGTATCGCGCGCTGGCGCAAAGTCACCGGCAAGGGCAAAACGACATACCAGTTGATTTTCGACCGCACACCGTTCTATGGAAATTCGGGCGGGCAAACGGGCGATGTGGGATATATTGAAGATAACTCAGTCGTCCCCGCCATTTCCGGGGTCAATGAGCGCATCCCGATCATCGATACTCTGAAAGAAAACGGACAGACAGTGCATATCGTGGCCCAGTTGCCGACGGACGTTTCAGCTACCTTTACTGCCGTGGTCAATGCGAAAAGGCGTGCGGCAGCGGCGGCTAACCACACGGCAACCCACCTGATGCACGAGGCTTTGAGGTCGGTACTGGGAGGGCACGTCGAACAGAAGGGATCGCTCGTGAACAGTGATTCTTTGCGCTTCGATTTCTCTCATTTTCAGAAAGTTACACCCGAAGAGCTGCGAGCCGTGGAGCACCTTGTAAACGCAGCGGTGAGGGAAAACTATCCGCTCATCGAAGACCGGAACTGCACCGTAGAAAAAGCGAAAGATGCCGGTGCGATGATGCTTTTCGGCGAAAAATATGGCGACAAGGTGAGGATGATCCGTTTCGGCGACTCGGTGGAGCTGTGTGGCGGAACCCACGCAGCGGCAACAGGCAACATCGGTCTGTTCCGAATTCTGAGCGAGGCCGCGATTTCAGCGGGAGTGAGGCGTATCGAAGCGGTCACAGGGCTACGCGCCGAACAGCACACAGACACAATGGAGGACACTCTGAAAGCGATCCAGGAGACCGTGCGCAACCCTCACGTGATGGAAGCTGTGCGCAAAATGTTTACCGAAAACGAGGCTTTGGCGAAAGAGGTCGAGTCGCTGAATCGCGCAAAATTGGACGAGATGGCTGCCAAGATCGCGGATAATATCGCCACACGACCCGAAACGGACGGGATGATAATCGTTCGCCAGACACTCAATATGAGGCCTGAAATGGCTAAGAATCTGTTGTTTATGTTGCGCGGACGAAATCCCAAACTCGTGATGGTGGTCGGAATCCGCAACGAGGATAAACCGACGCTGGCGATCCTGCTGGGTGACGACATTGTGGCACGCGGAGTCAATGCGGGCGCGGTAATTCGCGAAGCAGCCAAGGAGATCGACGGCAGCGGTGGCGGGCAACCGTTCTTCGCAATGGCCGGTGGAAAGAACCTCGATGGACTGGAAAAGGCGATCGACAAAGCAATCGAAGCCATAACGATGGCAGCGAATTAATAGCAAGATAACTGAAAACACATAATTAATATGGCAACTAAAATCGAAACCAAGGTCCTGCTGATGATCCTCGATGGCTGGGGGGACGGCGACCACGGCAAGGACGACGTGATTTGGCAGGCACATCCCGCCTATATCAACGCGCTGAAGGAGCATTACCCTCACGCTGAGCTACTTACGAGTGGCGAGGATGTCGGATTACCTGACGGACAGATGGGTAACAGCGAAGTGGGCCATCTTAATATCGGTGCGGGTAGAGTTGTGTATCAAGACCTTGTGAAGATCAACAGGGCTTGCCGTGACAATTCCATTATGAAGAATCCCGAAGTCGTGAAGGCGTTCGAATATGCGCGAGACAAAGGTGTACAGGTGCATTTTATGGGCCTTGTGTCGGACGGCGGGGTGCACAGTTCTATCGATCACCTCTACAAACTTTGCGATATTGCCGCCGATTATGGACTTGCCGGGAAAACATTCCTGCACTGCTTTATGGACGGTCGTGACACCGATCCCAAGAGTGGAAAGGGTTTTATCGAGGCGCTCGAAAAACATATCGCGAAACCTCTGAGCACCGGTACAATTGCCACAGTAATAGGTCGTTACTATGCAATGGATCGCGATAAACGCTGGGAACGTGTCAAGGTAGCGTACGATGCGTTGGTGAGTGGCGTCGGCGAACCGGCAAAAGATATGGCAGGTGCAGTGCAACACTCTTATGACGAGGGGGTTACCGACGAATTTATCAAACCTGTGATTGCGGTAGATGGTGCCGGAAAGCCGGTCGGCCTGATCAAGGAGAACGATATGGTGATCTTTTTCAACTTCCGCAACGACCGCGCAAAAGAACTCACCGAAGTGCTCACCCAGCAGGATATGCCGGAGGCAGGAATGCACACTATCCCGCTGTATTACTGCACGATGACCCCTTACGATGCAACCTTCAAGGGTCTACACATACTTTTCGACAAGGAGAACGTACACAACCCTATCGGCGAGTATCTTTCGGGACTGGGACTTAAGCAGTTACGCATTGCCGAGACCGAAAAATACGCCCACGTGACCTTCTTCCTGAACGGCGGACGCGAAGCAACATTCCCAGGCGAAGAGCGCATTCTGGTACCCTCGCCGAAGGTGGCGACCTACGACCTGCAACCCGAAATGAGTGCGCCGGAAGTGGCAGAAAAACTGGTCGCAGCGATAAAAACACAAAAGTTCGACTTTATCGCACTGAACTTTGCGAACGGCGATATGGTGGGTCACACGGGTGTGTATGACGCTATTGTCAAGGCAGTTAAGACGGTGGACAAATGTGCAGGAGAAGTGATAGACGCGGCCAAAGCGAACGGTTACGAAGTAATTGTAATTGCCGACCACGGGAATGCCGACCACGCGCTGAACGCCGACGACTCGCCCAACACGGCCCACTCGCTGAATCCAGTACCGATTATTGTGGTTTCGGATCGAGTGGCCAGTGTCAAAAATGGCGTTCTGGCTGACGTCGCGCCGACGATTCTGAAATTGATGGGACTCCCCCAGCCCGGAGAAATGACCGGACACATACTTGTAACGATGAAATCCTAACTCAAAAACCCTGAATATGAAAAAGCTATTATTGGCATTTGCCGCCGTTGTATTGCTTCTGCCGGCCACGTCACAGGCTCGCGAAACTGTCTTCCGGACTCGTTATGAGGGCGATCGGATTACCGGCGTTTCCGCTTCGGCCCACTTCCAGGTCGAGATCGTGAAAAGCCCCGAAATCAAAGCCGTTGTCGAAATCGACGCCGATTTGGAGCACTACCTGCACTTCACAAGGGACGACGAAGGGGTCGTGAACGTCGGCCTGAGGCATATGAGCGCCAAGGAAAAGCGCGAATTCGAGATTCTCTCCAGAGAAGAACGGATGATGAAGCTGACACTCTATCTGCCTGAGATCAAATCGATTCACCTCCAAGACACCAGCACATTGTTCTCGTCGGATACTCTCACGGGAAGCACTCTCGAAATGAGACTGGCCGGCTCTTCGATCATACAGGATCTGTGCTATGCAGGGGCTAACCTCTCTGCCAAAAGCGCCGCAAACTCGAAAGCCGTATTGACCCTCGCCTTGACCGGCAATCTGGTAGCATCGACCGCAGGAGCAGCCAACATAAACGTGGCCGCTTACGGAGTTGCCAACACAGAACTCAAGGCAGAAGGCACGTCCAGCATCCATATTATGGGCGACGGCGCAAAAGGCGAATGGACAACCGCAAGCAATGCCAGAATCGTGGCCGAAGAGTTCGATGTCAAGGTGTTGTACGCCACCTCTTCAGGTGGATCGTTCATACGCGCCAATGTAATCGAAAGCCTCACCACTCACACCAGCGGTTCGTCCTCGATCCTGTTCAGCGGTGCTCCCCCACGCATAAATTGCGTATTCGGGGACAGCTTTGTTAAGTCGCTGTGAGTCTGAAAGATATTTTCCGCCCCAAGCTGCTTGACACGCTCAAGGGCTATACGCGCGCGCAGTTGAGCGCCGACGTTATGTCGGGCGTGATCGTGGGCATAGTGGCGCTCCCGCTGGCCATTGCTTTCGGGATCGCAAGCGGCGTGACACCAGAACGAGGCCTCATCACAGCAGTCATAGCCGGTTTTTTGATCTCGTTACTGGGTGGTTCGCGCGTACAAATCGGCGGCCCGACGGGTGCATTCATCGTCATTGTTTACGGCATCGTCCAGCAGTTCGGCACCAGCGGACTAATAGTGGCGACAATTATGGCCGGCATTATGCTAATTGCGATGGGTCTGTTGCGATTCGGGGCTATCATTCGTTTTATCCCATACCCTGTCGTGGTTGGGTTTACGAGCGGGATCGCATTGACCATTTTTGCCACACAAATAAATGACTTACTGGGACTTGGAATAGAAAACGTACCGGCGGATTTCATCGACAAATGGGCTATTTACGGCGAAAATATCTTCAGCTTCAACCCTTGGGCATTCGGGATCGGAATAGTGACTATCGCCATAATTTTGTGGATGCCGCGCGTGAGCAAAAAAGTACCCGGATCGCTCGTCGCTATTGTGGTTATGACGCTGATCGTATGGCTGTTGCGTGAATATGCGGATATTACCGGAATCGAGACCATCGGAGACCGATTCGCCCTCGGTAATATGCATATTTCGGCAAATGCGCCGCGAATCGACTTCGCAATGGTGCGAACATTGTTGCCTGCCGCGTTCACGATCGCAATGCTGGGAGCAATCGAATCCCTTTTGAGTGCAACGGTGGCCGACGGTGCGACAGGCGACAAGCACGACTCTAATACTGAGCTAATTGCGCAGGGTGTGGCCAATGTGGTGACGCCGTTTTTCGGGGGCATTCCCGCCACCGGAGCCATTGCACGCACGATGACCAACATCAATAACGGCGGTCGCACGCCCGTAGCGGGGATAGTTCACGCAGTCGTGTTACTTCTGATTATGCTATTCTTGGGTGGGCTAACTCAACATATACCAATGAGTTGCCTTGCGGGAGTGTTGGTGGTAGTAGCCTACAATATGAGCGAATGGCGCAACTTCCGTTCACTGCTTAGGGGCGAGAAGGCCGGAGCGGCAGTATTGCTTGCAACGTTTTTGCTTACAGTGATTTTCGACCTCACAATCGCTATAGAAATCGGTTTATTGCTGGCTGTAGTGCTTTTCCTGAAGCGCATCTCGGACGTTTCAACCGTGTCGATGTTCCGACGCGAAGTCGCAGGAGCCGAATATGTCGAAGGCGGAGTCGATACCGAACGGCTGCAACTACCTAAGAGTGTGGAAGTTTACGAAATAGAAGGGCCTTTCTTTTTTGGGATCGCCGGCAAGTTCGACGACCTGATGCAGAAACTCGGCGACAAACCCAAAGTGCGAATTATTCGGATGCGTAAGGTGCCGTTTGTAGATTCAACCGGTGCACACAACCTCGAAAGCCTGATCAAAGCGTCTCAACGTGAGGGGATTACGATTTTGCTTTCCGGCGTGAATAACTCAGTTCGCGAAACCCTTCAAACTTATGGCATCGAGGAGTTGGTCGGCCCGGAAAATGTGCTATCCAACATTAATGCAGCCGTCACTCGTGCCAACGAGCTAATTTAGAGCTATTTTCAGGCAGAGAGTGTCGATAAAAAGCGTAAGTGCAACCAGGGCTGTCATCCAGGCGAACGGACTCAACGGCGTCAGCACTACGGCCAGTATACCGACCAACAATGTGAGCGAACCAAGGACGAGAATCGTTGTGCCGAATCGTTCAGCCCAGCTCAGCAGGATCTGAATCGCGATTGCAAGACCCAAAAATGCCACACCGAAAACGACGTTCCAGACCAGCGTAAGTTGCATCAGGCCAGGCGATAAGGTACCCATAAGCGTAACTACCATTGCGATCATCCGGCCGGCCGAAATTATGTTTTGCAGATTCATCGTGACGCAAAGATAGTGTTTATCATCTTACCATCTTCGACGCGGTAGAATTTCTGGTTCGTAGTAGGCGAACCCAGTGGGCCGAGCCCTTCGATGTATGGGCCGAGTTTTATATAGTCGAAATTCTTTAGTTCGATTTCAGGCGGCAGTTCTGAATATCCTGAGTACCAAGCGGTTTTAAGAGGTCGGCTCGCCGCATCAAGGTCTGCGCCCCACCTTTTCACTATCGCGGCCTGCCGATTGACCTCGGCCAAATCGCCATCGCCACCCATAAAACCCACACAGGTTACCGCATCGCCATAACGTACCAGCAAACCTTCCAGTAATACCGAGTCAAGAGGCTCTCCTACAGCCTGTTGCAAGTGTGGACTATGGCAGCCCTCGCAGCAATGAGGACAATCAGAAAGATTCAGAGCAAGAGTCGTCTCACCAGGAACTTCCTGAAACACAACGTCATAGCTGGCCAGCAGTAGCATAGTGTCTCTTAGCTGCCTCCTTTTGACGCGCGGCGGAGAAGTTGCTCACCCGTTTCATATAACCGATGATGCGCGTGAGGTAGTCGAGATTCTCGCCTTCGCACTTCGGGCAGCGCTTCAGATGGCGCTTGTCGATATGGCCGCAGTCGTTGCAAACGGTGTTGGGAATGTTGAAAGTGAAGTAGTTACATCCTTCCTTCGCCGCCACACGCAACAAATGCGCATACTGCTCTTTCGAGAGATGTTCGTCCAGATTCATATGCAGGGCCGAGCCGCCGGTAAGGTGCTCGATATACTTTTTGCCGTGCATCCGGAACTTATCGATGATGTTAAGCGACGGATCCTCGACCACATAGAAGTAGCTGTTGTAGCAGTCGCGACCGACCTTATAGCCAGCCTCACGATCCCACTTGGCGTGCTTCACTCCGACGTTTTCCGCCGGGATCATCTCGCAATTGAACATCACATCGCTTGTGCGATACTTCTTATTATAGCGTTCGACCGTACCGAGAATCTCCTGCGTGAAGGCGGCATACTGTTCGTTATCAGATATTTCGATGCCCAAAAATTCCGCCGCTTCGACAAGACCGTTCACACCGATCGTGAGATACTGGCGACCCATATTGATGTATCCAGCGTCGAATAGTGGCAACATCCCGCGAGCCTGCATCTCCTTAAGATTCTCATTATAAGCATTTTGCACCTTATGCACCAAATCTACCACTTCTTCGAGGAAAAATTGATACGGTATGCCCTGTTTGACGGCATATTGGATGCAACGATTGAGGTTGATGGTAAGTACGCTCTTCGATCCTGTCGAGATACCACCGGCTCCAAGAGTATAGCTGAACTCGTTGTCAGTAATCTCGTTACGCAGGCGGCAACAGCTCGAAAGCGAGTCGGCATTATCGCTCAGATAAGTAAAGAACGAGTGCCCCTCGGCGTACATTTCGGCCGCAAAATCGCCATATTCTTTGTCCTTGGGTTCGCCGTTTTCGGTGAGCAGTGCCATAGTTTCGACCGGGAAAGTCAGCACAGTGCGGAGCCTCTCGCGGTTGAACCACTTCATAAAGCGCTTCTGGAGCCAGCTGAGCGACTCCCAATCGGGTCGCGAACCGTCGGGAAAGACGAAATTCTCAAACAGACTCTCGAAATAGTACCTGTCGTAATAGGAGATATTCCAAAAAACAGCCTGGAAATTTCGTGCGCCGGTCGGCTGGTTTATCGAATAGACGATCTGTTCGAAATAGTCCGTAATCACCTTATCAAGAGTACGTTGCTTCTTCGACAGGTCGGCCTGACGGTCGGGATCTTTCCAGTAGTCCTGCCCATATTCCAGCCCGATGAAGTAGTTCATATACATCAAAAATTCGGGCGTTGCGCAGGCGCCACTAAGCATCGAACTCACGATGAAAACCATATTCACGAACCCGCCGGCGAACGATTTGAGATTCGTCGGGGCCTTCGAATTGCCACCGATGCCTATGGTACCGCCGATGAGCCACGGATACATTGTGATCGAAGCGCAATAGTTGGCGAGCGAGGTTTCGTCGTTCTTATATATAAAGTGGTTGTTAAGCAGATCTATATATTTGTCTGCCAACTCCTTGCCGTACATCTCCTTGAGGCGGTCGGTAAGCATTCGGCGGTTCAGGCGAATGAAATTGCTCTTGGGCAGCTCGCCGATCAGAGTCGCCATATTTTTGTTCTCTACGTTGGCATTGGCATCGTATTTCGAGCCTGTGGCGGGGTTCGAAGCATCGCAATATTCCATCAGGAATTTGAGTTTTTCCGATACTTCCCTGTCCTCGGCGTGCTGCTGGCGATAGAGGATATATGCCTTTGCCACAGTGTAGTAGCGCTCGGCCATCAAGGCTACTTCGACCTGATTTTGGATCTCCTCCACGGTCATTTCGCTGGTAATGCTCACCCGGCTCAGGATGTTTGTAATGACGTCCTGAGTTGCAAAACTGCCCACCGAAAGGAACGCCTTAGAGATGGCGTTGCGGATTTTGTCCACGGAGAACGGTTCGCGCTTTCCGTCGCGTTTGATGATGAATGTTTCCATAGTAGAGACTTTGCTTGCAAAATTATGCAAACTTCGGGCGCGGCGCGAGAAGGCCTGCCCGAAGTTATCAACAACTTCTTATCAAAACGTATAAACGCCTGACAATGTTGTTGTAGCAAAAAGAAGTCTGTTACTTCACATCACGGACACAACGACTCTTTCCATATCCGTTATACACTCCGGAACCGCTTTCGATATTGTAGTTATACCTCTGACCGACACCATTAAGCGGAATAGCGTAATCACCGGACAACCCAAGGCTTGACGGAGCATTTTTTAACTCATCTTGTGTGGGATATCGCCAACCAGTAGGACAATTGGGAGAAGATGCGGAGGGAGCTTCTCCGTAGGCAAAATCATAATCGCGAACCAGATCCGAACCTGCCCAAATTATACTGCCTTGCAAAACCGTACTGGGTGGAATAGTGCGATAAAATGCCGCCTCGACCACCACATCGTGTGCAGGCATTTCGAAGTACGCCGGATTAGAAGTCTTGTCAAGACCGGGGAGAGTATACAGCGGATAACCATACTCGTGATAAATACCTCCTTCCGTGATTCTCCATTCCACAGTATATGTAGCATTCGGAGTGGCCGTCAAATAAACCCTACCGTCGGCAGTCATCTTTGAATCACTCAATCCCGCCGTACCCCTTCCACTGTGTTCTGCTTTTATTACCATCGAAATGTTATATCCTTCAGTCACCTTCACGCAACGGACACCATAGCTGCTGTTCTTGTTCGCGGCTGTTACAGTGGGATCGGTATACCAGGCCCAATTCATCCGATAAGCCTCGGTACTGCTCGATTCAGTAGAGCTCCAGTAAGATCCGCTCTGCTGCCCGTAGGTACTGGTGTTACCATAAAGGGTCAGCACTTTGCCATCATCCGGGCCACCGATGGCGGTGATACGTAAATCGCCGGTGGTGGGTCGGGGAACGTTAGCATAGGAGCTGGTTTGGCTTATTGCGGAGAGTTCATCCCTGGTCGGAAGCCTCCAACCTGTCGGACAAGCTGTTTGGGCTTGAGCCCAGGTGAACAACTTTCCACTACTATTAGCAAAACCTCCATTGTCTGCAACATCCTCTCCTGCCCAGATGACGTTCCTGATCTGAACCTGGGTGTTCGGGTTAAAGCGACGATTAAACGTTGCCACAAACCGTACTCTCGTTACATTTGCGTCCACCGTGAAATTAGCAGGGTTGGCAGTTGCCGTGAGACCCGAAAAAGTCGGCGGTGCCCCATAACTACCATCGGTCCACTCGATATTCCAACCGTCGAACAGATAGTCCGAATTCGGACTCGCCAACAATCTAACCGAGGTACCCGCAGGAGCCGTCACATAGTTGGCCTGTGCCGTACCGCCTGTGTCAGCTGCAACAGTTATCGTATAAGTCGTAGGCGCAACGTCTTTCACGCAACGAACGGGAAGGCGGGAACCCACGCCGACAAACTTCACTCCCGGAGCCGTACCCGAAGTACCAAGGATCGATGTATCACCCCAAGCCACGATGTAAGTAGAGGTTCCGCTCCCCGAAATATAGCTCGTCGGGAAAGCACCCTTCTCAACCCCGGAAATAAAGCTTACACCGTTATATGTACCGCCACCATCAGAGAACACAAGCACATCACCGGTTTTGACAGGAGATTTCGGAGTAATCCTCAGCCCTGAATTAGATGGATCGGTGCTATAGTATGAGCCTGTCGCGCTTCCGACATTAGCGGTAGCATACGTCGAGTTGAACAAGTCATTCGCCTGACCTTCTGTAGGAATCCTCCAACCTGCAGGACAGGGATCCATCGCACCCTTCGACCCATCGGGTTTACCCCAGGCGGTCTTGTCGGTGTTATAACTCGTTACGGCCGGATCTTTCTGACCCCACACGAACAAAGCCGCACGATCGGTTCCATTCCCGATGGGATACTCGGAGAACACACCCGGCGCAGAGAGATAAGACCCGGCCCAGGTGGTACCGTTGATGGTCACCTCGCGAGGAACGAAGAATGCGCCGATGCGACTTGCCATACCCGGCATAGCATAAGAGCCATCCTTAACTATTGTTGTGGGATTTTCTATTGTTTTACCATATGTATCATTGCGACCAAAATAACCGACATAACTCGATACCCCCATTATTTCCCAATACCAAAACAAGTAATTGGAAGTAGGAGTGGCTGAGATCTGTGTACTCCCTACCGTATATGATGCAGGAACAGTCAGTACACCCGCTCCTGCAGGCGTAACACTTCCTCCACTCGTGCTATAGGAAACAGTACGTGAACCGCCCTGTTTAATACACCTAACAGGGAGAGCCATCAGTTTGGAGCCGGAGGTACTATTAACGTATCCGGATACATTATTAGCGGCATAGAAATATGTTACTGTTGAAGATGGATCGGGTATGCTACCTCCCCTAACCCAATATCGCCAATCCGTACCCTCACCCGTGAGAACGCCACTCTCGTTCCTATATCCGGCATTGGGAACTCTTAAGGTAAAAGCCTCACTTCCATAACTGTTGCCACCTATACCCGTGTAATCATAGACATAGAACTCACTTCCGCTCCAATAACGATAAGAAGTGTCTGTGCCATAAGCAGGATAGCCGGTTAAAGAATAGGTTGTGGTCGATGGCAACGTCCAGCCCACGGGACAGGGATCGTATGGAGCCTTGGTGGTTTCTGAGCTATTCCAAGCACCGGCAACGCTCTGGGCAGTCGTGCTCCAGTCGCCGGCCGTGCCGCTTTCGCGAGGTACAGCCACGCTTCTTCCCCACTGGAACAGTGCTCCGCGGTCGGATGCGCTTGTAGCGAACACCCCAGGTGCAGCCAAATTAGATTTCGCCCAGGTAATAGCGTGATTGCTTGAGGATGAGTATTCTATGATCTCCACCTCTCCTGCGGGAGAAACGGCGATACCGTTCACTGCGGGAACAAACGTTGCTGCTAAAGTTACGTTGGCAGAGGGCATTGTGAACGAAATGTCGGACTTTGTGACGGGAAGATCCCTCAGCGAGAACCCGGCAGGGCCACTGGTAAGTGTCCAGTTAGCAAACACATAGCCATTGCTCGGCGTAGCCTGTAGTTTTACGGTTGCACCCGCCTCTGCGCCACTCGCAGCATCCGAGATGGCCGAACCACCCGTACCGGCATTAACGGTAACGGCAAACCCCTCTGATTGAACACACCTTACACCGACTGCAAGATTAGTGGCGGTACTTCGGAGGGCTGCATTACTACCGCTGAGGAAGTGCAGGCTGTATCCATTCGAAGAACTGCTCGACGTAGAGCTCCAATAATCGCCGTTATCTCGAGAGCCACCACCGGTACCTGTGCTGAACATACGGTTCCAAGATGCAGGCAAGAAAAGCATAAGACCGGCATAAGATCCTGTACCATAGAGCATTTTGCCTCCGATGCCGTTCTCGTAGTCTGGTACAACACTATCGGTAGTATTGTCGAGCAGATTCTGCCACTGCTCTCTGGTGGGAATCTTCCAGCCCACGGGACAAGGGTCGCTTGTAGCGATCCAGCCTCCGGCACTACTCCAGGCGGTAGGATAATTGAACGTGTTCACAGCCTCGCCATTCACATTGATACCGGGATTGGTGGTGCTAACGGCAGCCGTATTGTCGGAACCGGGCCAGGCGACAAGTTTACTTGCTCCGGGTATGGCAGAGGAACCGAACTGATAGAGACGGCCATAACTTTCGGGGGTAGCGGCAAAAGTTCCGGGGATATCAACATTACGGGTTGCCCAGGTGTAATCGCCAATTTTTATACCGAGGTCGGTCGTGGGAACGAACGTCGCTCTCAGCGTCACCGATCTTGCGGGCATTTTGAATGTGGCGGGATTGGCGCTCTTGACCAGGCCAGTGAGAGTCATCGGTGAGCCGGTACCTCCGGCTGTGACCTCCCAACCAGTAAAAATATATCCTTGTGAGGGTGTTGCCAAGACACGAACCTCGGCGCCCTCAGCCGCCATATCGTGATTAGATACTGCAGAACCGGCATTATCGGGAGAACATACAAGTGTAACGTTGCGTTCGGTGGGATCGGTTTCTTTCCAAGGCTGTATGACCTGGAATGGGAATTCCAGCAGACCACCTGCTTTAATTGTCCAATTGTGCACCAAATCCGCTTTGTTACTACCACCAACGTTGGTGGCAGAGGTGTAGACCAAAAGTGTATAATCAGCATTAATACCGTCCCCTGCGCTTAGCCGATAGCCGAACATATTTATGTTTGCATTGAGAGTTCCGTTACTGGAAATGCGAGCATTGGTCTCCGCACCGAGGAACATCGAGAAATCATCTATATTGGTCTTTATCAAAACCAGCACTCCTTTTTCCGAACCGAGATCTCCTATTCCCGATCCAAGTTCAACAGGATTTTTGGATACTCTGAAGTACTTGTCGCCGATGAACATAATGTCCTCGAAGCCCTCTTCGGACCAGTCGATAACATCCACGCTCATATTGCT
>QMCE01000036.1_pt1 | contig 158782 bp, 147 predicted proteins | sample 1821851 | NCBI WGS metagenome assembly QMCE01 (sample SAMN09453174, study PRJNA476694) | Termite gut metagenome, whole genome shotgun sequencing project. | isolation source: worker | host: Odontotermes sp. | place: South Africa:Pretoria | collected 2016-01-28
GGCATCCACCTATTTCCATAATTCCACCATGAATTATCATTAATACAGAAGCTATCTTGTATTTTTTCATGTACTCCCTCCTGCGTGAAATATAAATTTGGTTCAGCTTGAGTATAATATGCGGCGAACACATTTTCAAGAAAACCTCACCACTTCACAAAATGGACAAATCCGAACCCGTCGCCCACCGGCATGAGTTCGGATTTACCACAAATTTGGGTGGCGGAGAGAGAGGGATTCGAACCCTCGATACCTTTAAAGGGTATACGCGATTTCCAGTCGCGCGCCTTCGACCAACTCAGCCATCTCTCCAATTGCAGGCATGGGGTTTTATGGGGTGTTGCCGCCTAAACATAATATAAAAGATTCGTTTTATTGTCAAGCAAGAATGAGATGAATGCCCGCCATCCGCAAAGCCATATAACGCAAGAGTGTCCTTGCAAGGATACTCAAATCCTACAAGGACACTCTGCTTGGTCGGAGTGGCGAGACTTGAACTCGCGGCCTCTGCGTCCCGAACGCAGCGCGCTACCAGCTGCGCTACACCCCGTGCACAGCACCAAAATAATATAGCACGAGAGGCAAGTAAAATCAAGTGCCTGCAAGGCAAAATTCTGGTTTCGCAACTTAGATGGTGTCGACAATAGCTCAACGGCACGTCTTTACGGTAAAATATTTCGCATTCCTGCGTTGTCCTCAATCGCAAGGCACAAAGCCTTGCTCAATCCGGCACATTTTACTTATTGTCGACACCATCTAATACATCATTTGACAAATACGCAACCTATTGCTATAATAAGGCAATGGGCTGCGTATTAATAAGCGAGAGATAGGAGAGCCTATGCTAAAAATACCGGATAGGGCAGACTATTTGATGTTTGGCAGTGTGTTTGTGCTGGCCAACAAGCTGCAATTTGTGGGCGACAGAACGGTGGAGGGGTTGTCGACCAAGCAATGGTTTTTGGTGCGCACCATGATGGATATGCCCGAAGACCCGCCGCCAACCATTACGCAAATTGCCACGGAGATGGACACGACACGGCAAAACATTGCCAAGATGCTGGAAGCCATGCAGCGCGATGGCATGGCGGTGATTGAGGAGAACACACTGGACCGCCGCAGCCGCCATGTGCGCATAACAGAGCAGGGTAAGCGGCAGGCACGGCAAATTGCCGAAAACGCGCAGGGCTTTATGCGCAGCTTGTTTGAAGGGGTAGCCCCAGACGATTTGAGCGCGGCCGGGCGGGTGGTTGTGAAGATGATTGATAATTTAACCAAACTGCAAGAGGAGCTATCATGAAAAAGCAAAAAAAGAAGCGCAGCCCATGGTTTTGGGTTGCGCTGGGGTTGCCGGTGGCGCTGGTGCTAATTATGGGTGTTATGGTTTTTGCAAACCTGCCAAAACCGCAGGCGGTAAGCGATGAAAGCTATGACCTAGCCGCCCTGCAAGACGGCGTGTATACGGGCGAGTGCGACAACGGCCTGGTGTTTGTGAAGGTGGAGGTAGAGGTGCATGACCACATCATTGCCAATGTGCGTATTTTAGAGCATCGCAACGGCATGGGGGCGGCGGCGGAAACGCTGGCCCAAACGGTGGTGAATGCCCAAAGCGTGGAGGTGGACACGGTGTCCGGCGCGACCATGAGCTCACAAAGCATTTTGAAAGCCATTGAGAATGCGCTGGCGTGAAAAGAACGCCACAATAAAGCATTATTAGCAACTGAGGAGCAGGATTAACATGAAAACATTCGTTATCTGCAATAGTAAGACGGGCTTTACCCGGCAATACGCAAACTGGATTGCCGAGGAAACCGGTGGCACGGTGCTGGAATATGCCGATTTGGCCAAGGTGTCTGTTGCCCCGGAAGACCTTGCCATCTTTGGCAGCCGTATCCACGCCGGGAGAATTGAGCGGCTGCAAAAGGTGAAAGAGCGGTTATGCGGCTGCAAGCACTTTGTGGTGTTTGCGGTGGGCGCCGCGCCCGCACAAGACAAGGAGAATTTGAAGAAGATTTGGCAGGAAAACCTGACACCGGAAGAGCAGGAGCGCATCCCGCATTTTTACATGCAAGGCGGGCTGAACTATGAAAAGATGGGCTTTGCAGACCGCAACCTCATGAAAATGGTGGCTAAAATGCTGGCAAAGCAAACCGACAAGAGCGAATCGGATATCGCGTTCGCGGCGGCCATTCAAGGCTCTTTTGATGCGTCGGACAAGAATAGCATTGCACCGCTGGTTGAAGCCGTGCGGGGAATACAGCAGGCGCTTTAACGAGCACCCACAATAACCCCGCCGCCGATTACCACTTCGTCTCGGTACAGCACAGCATGCTGGCCCGGGGCGGGGGCGCGTTGGGGCTGCTGAAAGCGCACACAAAGCGCCTTGCCCGGCGCACTGTAAAACACCTGGCATGGAACGGCTTTGGCGGCACTGCGTATTTTAACAAGGTATTCGCCGCCGCAGGGTGGCTGCCCGCCGGAAAATAAACAGTCTTCCAGTTCTATCTCCCCGCGCAGCAGCGCGTGGTTTTCTGCCAGCCGTACTTCGCCGTTATCCCCGATAGCCCCCACATACAAGGGCCTGCCCGCGCTGACGCCAAGCCCGCGCCGCTGCCCGATTGTGTAGTGGGAAACGCCCCGATGTTCGCCCAGGTCTTCGCCATCCGGGCCAATAAAGTGCCCGGCTTTATTTGTATAGCCCTGCCCACTAATGTAGGCGGGATAATCGCCGTCTGGGATAAAGCAAATTTCCTGGCTATCTGGCGTGCTGGCGCTGGAAAGGCCGTTTTGCGCGGCCATTTTGCGGATGGCTTCTTTGTCTAACGTGCCCAGCGGCAGCAACAGGCGGGAGAGGATGCTTTGCGGCAGGCGGTAGAGCATATAGCTTTGGTCGCGCGCGGCGCTGGCCGCCATGGCAACGCAAGCGTAGCCGTGCAGCCTGCGAACCTGGGCATAGTGGCCGCTGGCCAGCAGCGGGATGCCCAGCGTGCCGGCATGGCGCGCCAGGGCGGCAAATTTTACCAAGGAGTTGCACCAGGGGCAGGGGCTGGGTGTGCGCCCAGACACATAGCTTTGGCAAAACGGCTTAATGATAAGCTGGTAAAAATCGTCTTCACAGTGCAAAATATCAAGCGGTATGCCAAGCTCTTTGGCGGCTATCCGGGCTTTGGCCACGGCGGTTTGGTGCGCCGGGGAAAACTGGATGCAAGCACCGCGCACCGTATAGCCCGCCTGCCGCAGCAGCAGGGCGCACATGGCGGAATCCACCCCGCCGGAAAGCGCCAGCAAGACCGTGTTGGCTGTATTGTCCGAAGATATGGGCATGAACCCCCTCACTGCCAGGTGTAAAGGCAAGTGCCGTTACACATGGTTCACTTGCTCGGCGGCACGCACGGCAAGCGCGTCCGCGCGTTCGTTTTCTGGGTGTCCGGCATGCCCGCGTATCCAGTGGTATTCCATCTTGTGGTTGTCGCACAGGGCCAGCAGGGTATCCCACAAATCGGCGTTCAACGCCGGCTTTCCGTCCGATTTCTTCCAGCCGCGCTGTTTCCATCCCTTGGCCCATCCCTTGGATAAGCCGTCCAGCAAATAGCGCGAATCACTGGTAACCGACACCTCGCACGGCTCTTTCAATTCTTTAAGGGCACAAATCATGGCAATAAGCTCCATGCGGTTGTTGGTGGTGTTAGCCTCATTGCCGGAAATTTCTTTTTCGATGTTCTTATAGCGCAAAATGGCGCCCCAGCCGCCTGGGCCGGGGTTGCCCTTGCAGGCGCCATCGGTAAATATTGCCACATGCTTCATTTGGTATCTCCAGGACGTTTGGCGTTAATGCTGGGTATCACACACAGTATACACATTGCGGCGCGCAATGTAAACTTGACAAAACAAGGCTTTGAAAGTACACTAAGTTCAACAGATTTTGCCGTGCCGGTTCTCTCTTTTTGGGCGGCGATATAATTTGGAAATAAGCGGTCTGTGCGTCACACTGCTTTTTATTTTGGCTCGCTAATAACAAACAGGCGCAAGAAAGCAGCTCCCCCATACAGGGGCGGGGCTTGTGTTTGCGTAGTTGTGGAGGAAAGAATGGACGAACAACAGAATAAAACCCGCAGAATGGCGGCGCGTGCGCAGGGCCAGCAGGCGGGTGCGAAAGAACCCCGCCAGGCTGCGGCCCGGCAGGTGATGTCTGAGCGCCCAAGACGGGCGCGGCAGGGTGCTGCCAGCCAGCAGGCGCGCGCCAGAAGTGCCGCCGCGCCTAAAAAGCCGGGCATATCCATGAAGATTTACCCGCTGGGCGGCTTGGGAGAAATAGGTAAGAACCTAACGGTATACGAGTGTGCCGGCGACATGATAATAGTGGATTGCGGCAGCCTGTTTCCCGAAAGCGACATGTACGGTGTAGATTTGGTGATTCCCGATTTTACCTTTTTGGAGCAAAACCGCGCGGCCATTAAGGGGGTTGTCATCACCCACGGGCACGAAGACCATATCGGCGCGCTGCCTTACCTGCTGCGCGAGATGAGCATCCCGGTATTCGGCACCAAGCTTACACTGGGCCTGGTGGGCAACAAGCTGGAAGAACACGGGCTTTTGGGCAGCACCGAGCTTAGGATGATTACCCCGCGCGAGAAGTTTAAGCTGGGCTGCTTTTTGATAGACCCGATTCATATGAACCACAGTATCCCGGGTGCGGTGGCTTTTGCCATCGAGTGCCCGGCCGGTATTGTGATTCAAACCGGCGACTTTAAGGTGGATTTTACGCCTATTGGCGGCGCGACAACGGATTTGGCGGCTTTTGCCGAGTATGGCGAGCGGGGCGTATTGGCCTTGCTCAGCGATTCTACCAACTCGGAGCGGCCCGGGATGTCGACCTCTGAGAGCAAGGTGAACGACGGCATGGCGGCGCTTTTTAACCGCGCGGACAAGCAGCGGGTAATTGTGGCCACCTTTGCGTCTAATTTGTACCGCGTGCAGCTGCTGGTAGATTTAGCCGTGCAGCAGGGGCGCAAGGTTGCCATATCGGGCCGCAGCATGGTGAACAACACCCGCATGGCGGCCGAGCTGGGCTTTTTGCGCGCGCCGGACGGGGTGTTGATTGATATTGACCAGGTGGAGAAGTATCCGCCGGAGAAAATTGCCATCATTACCACGGGCAGCCAGGGCGAAACCTTAAGCGCGCTGAGCCGAATGGCCATGAACAGCCATCGCCAGGTGCGGGTGGGCGAGGGCGATTTCATCATCATCTCGGCAACGCCTATCCCCGGCAACGAAAAGATGGTAACCAAGGTGATTAACGGCCTTATGCGCCTGGGCGCAGACGTTATCTATGAAAACATGTACGATGTACACGCCTCTGGGCATGCCTGCCAGGAAGAGCAAAAGCTGATAATGAACCTGACACGCCCCAAGTTTTTTGTGCCTGTGCACGGCGAATATAAGCACTTGAAGCGCCACGCGCTGACAGCCCAGGCTCTGGGCATCCCGCTTGCGAATATTTTGATAGCGGACACGGGTGACGCGATTACCCTGACGCAGAACGGCATTAAGGTGGAAGAAACGGTGTGGGAAGCGCCGTGCTGCGCGACAGGCGCTTGCTGTCGGAGGATGGCATTGTGGTGCTGGCGGCCAGTGTTGACGCCAAAACCGGGAGGCTGGTATCCGGCCCGGACATTTACACACGCGGCTTTGTGTATGTGCGGGATTCTGAACAGCTTCTGGAAGACACCCGTTTGGCCATCCTCAAGGTGCTGCAAGCGTACCAGAAGGACACTTACCGGGATTCGGGCAGCCTTAAAACCAAGATTCGCGAAGCGGCTTCCAGCTTTTTGTACCGAAAAACAAAGCGCAGCCCCATGATTTTACCGGTGATACTGGAAATTTGACAAGGCCCGTGCGCGGATGTCGTGACAGGCGCGTGCCGGGTAAGAGGGTAGCTATTGAAACAGAGAAAATATTTTTTTTCGAGTACAACATTGTTGATTGTGCTGGGTGCGCTGTGCCTGGCGCTTGCCATACTGCTGGCGGTTGCGCAGCCGCTCTTTTTGATACCGGCCCTGGCGGTGCTGGTGCTGGCGGCTTTGTGTGCCTTCATGTGCGTATACCAAACCAGGCGGGCGCTGCGCAAGGCCATCGGCGGGCGTTCACTGGCCGAAGGCGGGGGTGTGGGCGGTGGTTTTGCCGGGTTTTCTGTGCCCATTGCAGCCTTGGACGGTGAAAGAATCGTATGGTACAACAATGCTTTTTTGCAAAGCATTGCCGCCGGTGCGGAAAGCGTGACGCTGCCGCTGGGAAAGATAGTGCCGGGTATTGACAGGCGCTTACTGGCCACAGGGCAGGGGCAGGACATTGAGGTGAACCAAAAGCGCTTCACTGTCTATTTCAGCCAGCAGTACGCGGGGAATGGCATTCAGTTTGCCATGTTTTGCGAAGACACCCTGCTAAAACAGCAAGCAGGCGAGTATTTGCAGAGCCGCCCGTCTGTGCTGTACCTGGTGATAGACACCTACGACGAAATATTGAAAGACATGCGCGAGAGCGACCGCGCCATGATTGTTTCTGCTATTGATTTAACGCTGGAGCGATTTATCTCAAAGACGGGCGGGTTCATTCGCAGGGTGACGGCCTCGCGGTATATCGCCGTGGTGGAAGAGCGCCACATGCAGGAGATGGCGGCGTCCCGCTTTGCCGTGCTGGACGAAGTGCGAAAAGCCGGGGATGATACGGGTAGTGTGTCGCTCTCTATTGGCGTGGGGCGCATGGGGGCTACCTTTGCCGACTGTGAGGAAATGGCAGGGCAGGCGCTGGATATGGCGCTGGGGCGCGGCGGCGACCAGGCCGCCGTAAAAAGCCCGGACGGTTATGAGTTTTACGGCGGCGTAACGCACAGTGTGGAAAAACGCACCAAGGTGAAAAGCCGCATTGTGGCGGGGGCTATTAAAGAGGCTATGGCCAAGTGCGACCGGGTGCTTGTGATGGGCCACAAGGACTCGGACATGGACAGCGTGGGGGCGGCGATGGGGATGCTGCGCTTTGCCCGCATCTGCGGCAAGCCCTCGGCAGTTGTTATCAACCGTCATAAAACCATGTCTATGGCCATGCTGGAGTATCTTGTGAACAACGGGTACAGCGAGGATTTGATACATCCGCAAGAGGCGCTTGCCCTTACCGGCCCGCGCACCCTGCTGGTGGTGGTGGATACGCACATACGCTATTTGCTGGAAAGCAGCGAGGTATACGACTCCTGCGGGATGGTTGTGATTATCGACCATCACCGCAAGATGGTAGGGCATCTGGACAACGCGGCCATTTTTTACCACGAGCCCTATGCCTCCAGTGCCAGCGAGCTTGTGAGCGAGCTGCTGCAATATGTGGGGGACGGCAAAGAGGAGAAACCCACACCGGCGGAGGCGGAGGTGATGCTGGCCGGTATTATGCTGGACACACGTACTTTTTCGCTGAATGTGGGCGTACGCACCTTCGAGGCGTCGGCGTGGCTGCGCCGCATGGGCGCGCAAACGGCCACGGTAAAAAAATTGTTTGCATCCAGCATGAATGATTACCTGTATAAAAGCCATTTGGTTTCGGAGGCGAAAATACATCACGGATGTGCTATAGTATTGAGTGACAGAGTACCCGCAGATTGTGAAGTGGTTGCCCCGCAGGCCGCAAACGAGCTGCTGGGCATTGAAGGCGTGAAGGCCAGCTTTGTGGGCATTATGGTGGGCAATGTGGTGCGTGTTTCCGCGCGCAGCATGGGCGAGGTGAACGTGCAGCTGATTATGGAGAAAATAGGCGGCGGCGGCCACCTTACCATGGCGGGCGCACAGCTGAGCGACGCGAACCTGGATAAAGCCGAGCAGATGATGGTGAGCGCCATCAACGCTTACATGAACGAGCGAACCGATACCTGATGGTTTACAAAACGAGGGGGACATGCACGTGAAAGTGGTTTTGAAGCAGGATGTGAAAAACATTGGCAAGAAGGATGAACTTCACAATGTGAGCGACGGATATGCCAGAAATTACCTAATACCGCGCGGTTTGGCTATACCGGCAGACGCGGCCGCCGTGAACGAGGTGCGCACCAAAGAAGCCGCGCGGCAGCACCACAAGGACGAGGAAACGGCGGCGGCGCAGGCCGCGGCAAGCGCCGTGAATGGCATTACGGTAACCATTAAGGCGAAGGGCGGGCAGAGCGGGCGTCTTTTTGGTGCGATTACCACTAAAGACATTGCCGCGGCATTGGCGGCCCAGGGCGTAAACATTGATAAGCGCAAGCTGGCTTTGCCGGTGCGGGAAGTGAAGGACTATGGCAGCTATGAAATTGAAGCGAAGATAGCGCAGGGGATATCGGCCAAGTTTACCTGTGTTGTTGAGGAGTAATAAACGCTATGGCGAGTGATACGGGCCTTTCACTGGAGAGCTTTGGCATCGAACAGCCCTATAGCCTGCAAGCCGAGCAAAGTGTGCTTGGCGCCGCCCTGCTGGACCCAGCCTCCAGTGTGGACATGCTGATACAAAAACTGCGGCCGGAAATGTTTTACGTGCGCCAAAACCGCGCGGTTTTTACCGAAATGGTAGCGCTTATCACCAACTCGATGCCGGTGGACGTGGTGGTGCTGGCCGACAGGTTGCGGGGCGAAGCCGCGTTTGAGGGAACAGATGCCAAGGTTTATTTAACAGAGCTGGTTGAAACGCTCCCAAGTTTGTCTAACCTGCCGCATTACATCGAGATTGTGCACGAGAAGTACGTTAAGCGCCAATTGATGGAGCAGGCGCGGGAAACCTTGGAACAAGCCTCGGATGATATTGAGTCCAAGGTGATGCTGGAAAGTGCCGAGCAGCGTTTATACGAGATACGCTCTGGGCGGGATACCTCGGATTCTCAGCTGCTTAAATTTGCGATTTTAGACATCATGACGCATCTTCAGCGGCTTGCCGGGCCAGATAGGGAGGCGTATTTAGGCATCCCTACCGGCTATGGAGTGCTGGACAGAAAGCTGGCCGGGCTTGGGCGCAGCGATTTGGTTATTCTGGCGTCCCGCCCGGGCATGGGCAAAACAAGCTTTGCGCTGAACATTGCCGTGAATGTTGCAAAGAAAGACATTCCGGTGATGTTTTTTAGCTTAGAGATGAGCACAGACCAATTGGCGGGGCGCATATTGTCGTCAGAAGCCCTGGTAGACAGCAAGATATTCAGAACCGGCGTAGAAAACGACAGCGACTGGGAAGATTTGACGAAGGTATCGGAGATACTTGGCCCGCTCCCCATTCATTTAGACGATACGGCGGCTATTACAATACCGGAGATGAAGTCTAAGATACGGCGCGCCAGCCGCACAGCCATGGCTGGCGGGCATAAGCCCATTGGCATGGTGGTGATTGACTACCTGCAGCTGATGAGCGGCAGCGGGCGGCGTAATGAGAATCGTGTGCAAGAAATAAGCGAAATAACTAGAAACTTGAAGATTATGGCCAAGGATTTGAACATACCGGTAATGGCCTTGAGCCAATTATCACGCAGCGCGGAAAAAGGCAAGGCAGACCATACGCCCGCGCTGAGCGATTTGAGGGATTCCGGTTCAATAGAACAGGATGCCGATATTGTGTTGTTTCTGTACAGAGATGCCTACTATGATGATGGCCCGGATGTAAACGCGGACGATGCCCTGTGCATTATTGCAAAAAACCGGCACGGCGATACCGGAAAGATTCAAATGCGCTGGGACGGCCTGCACACCCGCTATTTTGAAGTGGAATATGGACGTGATTACTAGACGGATATGCGACAGTATAAGCAGTAGTGGCATGATTACTAACTGCGCAGTTGTTTATGCGGCTGTGTCCGGCGGTGCGGATTCCATGGCAATGCTGACTGTGCTGAACGCCCTTAAAACTTTGAGCACGGCTTGCGCGGTGAGGCATCGAGGCAAGACGCGAAGCTTGTGGCGGATTACTGCAGGAAAAGCAATATAGAGTTGGTGACCGATTATGGACATATCGCGAAGCAGGGTGTGCCAAAAGGCCATAGCGAAGAGGAATGGGCGCGCGAAAAGCGTTACGCATTCTTTCAAACCCTGTGTACGACCCCGAATGTGAAGGTAGCCACCGCGCATAACAAAAACGACCTTGCGGAAACGGTGCTGTTTCATTTGGCAAGGGGAGCCGGCCCGCGCGGGGTTGCGGGCATTCCAGCCGAGCGCGGGGCTTTCATTAGGCCGATGCTGGCGGTGTCAAGGGCGGAGATTGAAGCGTATTGCGCCGAGAAATCCATCCCATACAGCATGGATAATAGCAACGATGACACGCGATATGCAAGAAACCGTATCCGTCATGAGGTGATTCCGGCGCTGGTGGGCGTTAACAGCGGTGCGGTGAAAAATATTGCCCGGTTTTCCGATACAATGCGGACACTGGATACCTGGCTGTGTTCGTTGGCAGAAGCACTGATGATTGCTACTGAACTGCATCAAGGCAAATGGGGCTACGACAGAGAGTTTCTGCTCAAGCCCATTTCCGAAGCGCCGCCGCCGGTAGTGGCATCTTTTTTTGCAAGACTGTTTGGAGATGTGCTGGACGCAGACAAAACACAGGCGCTTTGCGCGTTGGCAAATGGGGAAAGACGCAAGGTTCAGGTTTCTCAAAAATGCTTTGCGCTTGTAATCGCTGGCCGCCTAATTGTGTCATACAGCGCAGATACGCATAAAACGCACAAAACATGGCCGGAAAAGATGTTGTTTGCAGAAGGTGAGTTTTGTTTTGCGGATGCCTATCCATTCTCTGTGCGGGTGACAAAGTATGAGGGAGTACAAAGCCAAATAAACAAAAATAATGATGAGGGCTTATTTTTTGTTGCAGACTATGATAAAATAAGCAAATGTAGTGTTTTTCGTGTGCGAAGCCCCGGTGATTGGGTGGATTTGCATAGGCGTGGCATCAAAAAGCCCTTGCGGAAATGGATGAACGAAGCGCATATACCGCCCGGGCAAAGGGATATGCTGCCGTTGCTGGCAGAAGGCGGCAAAATTGTGTGGGTGTATGGCAAGGGCTTTTTGGGCGATACCGAACCTCATGCCGATACCCGGCGGATATTGACGATAACTTGCGGCAAGATGGGGCTTGAATGATAGATAGTGAGAGGGGTTCTGCGGCGTGAGAGCGGATATCGACAGAATATTAATCACCGAGGCGGAGATACACAGCAAGGTTTCGGAGATGGGGGCGCGGATTAGCCGCGATTATATTGGCAAGAATTTAATATTGCTTAGCATATTAAAGGGATCTGTTGTTTTTATGGCAGATATCATGCGCGCCATCACCATTCCGGCACAAATTGATTTCATGGCAGTATCCTCCTATGGAAATGAAGCCAAAACTTCCGGTGTTGTTAAAATCATCAAAGATATTGACATTGAGCTGGATGGAAAGGACATTTTGATTATTGAGGACATTTTGGACTCGGGGATGACGCTTGACTACCTGTGCTCGCTGTTAAAAGGCCGCAGCCCGCAAAGCATAAAGGTGGCAACGCTTTTAGACAAGCCAGAGCGCAGAAAAGTGGATATTACACCGGACTATGTTGGATTTACCGTGCCGGACGAGTTTTTGGTGGGCTATGGGTTAGACTACGCGGAGCTATACCGAAATGTACCCTACATTGGCGTGCTAAAACGTAAGGTATACGAATAATTGCAATGGCTGCTTAAAGCCTGGGAGTTGATGCCACTTGAAGAATAAACCACAATTTGCAAGAATATTTGTGATAATAGCAGCGGGGTTGTTACTGCTGCTTGTTTTTAGGTTGAACTTTCCGTCGCAATCATCTGGGCAGAAGTACTCTGAGGTGGTTGCGCAGTTTGAGGCGGGCAATGTGCGCGCCTTTACGCTGGATGTTGGAAACGGCAATTTGGAATATCTGCTGGTGGGGAAAGATGAGCCGGTGGTATACAAAATGCCCTATACCTATCTTTTCATCGAAGCATTTCGCGAGGGTGGGTATCGTGAGATTTACCGTGAAAAGCACGACGGCCGCGACATGGATTATTACGATTTCAAGTATTCCGGTGATAATTCCATTTGGGTATACCTCATACCGTTCATTATAGTGGTTGTGGTGTTGGGTGGGCTTATATATTATGTAATGTTTATGCAGCGGGATGGCGCTGGGAAGAGCGCGCTGAATGTTGGCAAGGCAAGGGTGAAGAACCAGGCCGACAACAAGAAGAAAACCAATTTTAAGGATGTGGCGGGCGCAGACGAAGAGAAGGAAGAGCTACAGGAGATTGTGGAGTTTCTGCGCGATCCCAAGAAATTCAACGTTTTGGGCGCGCGCATACCGCACGGCGTGCTCTTGGTGGGCCCCCCGGGCACCGGTAAAACCTTGCTGGCGCGCGCATGCGCCGGGGAGGCCGGGGTGCCGTTTTATACCATATCGGGTTCTGATTTTGTGGAAATGTATGTGGGCGTTGGTGCTTCGCGTGTGCGCGATTTATTTGATAAGGCGAAGAAAACAGCACCATGCATTGTGTTTATAGACGAAATAGACGCCGTGGGCCGCCAGCGCGGGGCGGGCCTGGGCGGCGGGCACGATGAACGTGAGCAAACCTTAAACCAGCTGCTGGTGGAAATGGACGGGTTTGACGGAAACGAAGGTGTGATAGTGGTGGCCGCCACCAACCGCGCTGATATCCTGGACAAGGCCCTGCTGCGCCCCGGGCGCTTTGACCGGCAGGTTTACGTGGGATACCCGGACATTAAGGGCCGTGAAGAGATATTGCGTGTACACACGCGCAACAAACCCCTTGCGCCGGATGTGGACTTGAAGATTATCGCGCGCACCACACCGGGCTTTACCGGCGCGGATTTGGAAAACCTGGTGAACGAAGCCGCCTTGCTGGCGGCCCGGCATGGCCGCAAGGCTATTGTTGAGAGCGATATTGAGGCGGCCAATATCAAGGTGATGATGGGCCCGGAAAAGAAAAGCAAAGTGGTTACCGACAAACAGCGTCGCATGGTAGCTTATCACGAGGCTGGCCATGCCGTTGCGGCGTACTATTGCGAAACATCAGACCCGGTGCATCAGATATCCATCATTCCGCATGGGCCGGCTGGCGGCTACACCATGTACCGCCCGCTGGAAGACAGCAGCAACAAAACCCGCACGGAGATGTGCGAAGACCTGGTGCACATGCTGGGCGGCCGGGTGGCCGAAAAACTGGTGATGGAAGATATAACAACCGGTGCGTCGCAAGATTTGAAGCAGGCCACCAGACAGGCGCGCAGCATGGTTACCCGCTACGGCTTTAGCGAGAAGCTGGGCCCGGTGGTGTACAGCGATGACCCCGGCGAAACCTTTTTAGGGCGCGACTATGGGCATACCCGCGATTACAGCGAGCAAATTGCCGGGCAAATAGACGCGGAGGTGCGCGAATTACTGGACACCGCGCTCAAAACAGCCGAAAAGATACTGGCCGAACATATCGATAAGCTGCATCTTGTATCCAACACTTTACTGGAGCGTGAAAAGCTTGAGGGCGATCAGTTCCGCATCCTGATGGAGGGCGGCAGCCTGCCCCCGCTGGATGAAGAAGCGGCGGCGATACCAGGGGTGTCCGCGGAGGAGAACGCGTAGTTTTTGATACCAGGAGGCTTGTGCCGCAATGCCCAAAAAGAAAATAGTGTACGACAATGAAAGCATTACCAGCCTGAAGGGCGCCGACCGGGTGCGCAAGCGCCCTGGCGTTATTTTTGGGTCGGACGGCGTAGAGGGCTGCGAGCACTCTATCTTTGAAATCATCTCAAACTCTATCGACGAGGCGCGCGGCGGCAAGGGAGATCGCATTATCGTAACAAAGTACCGCGATGGCAGCTTTTCGGTGGAAGATTTTGGCAGCGGCATCCCGGTGGATTACAACAACAAAGAAGAGCGATATAACTGGGAATTGGTGTTTGCGGAGCTGTATGCCGGCGGGAAATACGACGACCGCGCCGAGCAATACGAGTATTCGCTGGGCTTGAATGGCCTGGGGCTTACAGCCACGCAGTATGCCAGCGAATGGATGACGGCGGATATCTGGCGGGACGGTCAGCACTATCACCTGGATTTTAAGAAGGGTGAAAACGTGGGCGGGCTGCAAACCGAGGCCACGCGTTTTAAGCGCACGGGCTCGCTCATTCGGTGGAAGCCCGATTTGGATGTATTCGCTGATATTGATGTGCCATCGGAATATTTTACCGATGTACTGAAGCGCCAGGCGGTTGTAAACGCGGGCGTTCGTTTTGAGTTTATAGACGAAACCGCCCCCCCGGACAATAAGTGTACGGTGTTTTTTTACAAAAACGGCTTGTCGGATTATATCGAGGAGATAGCAGGGGAGGCCGCCTTTACGCCGGTGGTTACCGCCGCGTCTTCGGCTACCGGGCGCGACCGCGAAGACCGCCCGGAATACAAGGTGATGATGAACGCGGCATTTTGCTTTTCCAACAAGGTGCAAATGCTGGAATACTACCACAACTCGAGCTTTTTAGAACATGGCGGCAGCCCAGAGCGCGCGGTGAAAACCGCGTTTACCAACCAGATAGACAATTACCTCAAGCAAAAAGGGATGTATAAAAAAGACGAAAGCCGCATTACCTTTACCGATGTGCAGGATTGCCTGGTGTACGTTTCTTCGTCGTTTTCAACCGTCACCAGCTATGAGAACCAAACCAAGAAATCCATCACCAACCGGTTTATCGCGCAAGCCATGACGGAGTTTTTGAAGCACAACCTGGAGGTTTACTTTATTGAAAACCCCGAAGAAGCGCAGAAAATAGCCCAGCAAGTGCTGGTGAACAAGCAAAGCCGCGAGCATGCCGAAAAAACCCGGCTGAGCCTTAAAAAAACCATTGCCTCCCAGATGGACATTGCGAACCGGGTGCAAAAATTTGTTGATTGCCGGTCTAAAGATCCGTCCAGGCGCGAGATTTACATTGTGGAGGGCGATAGCGCCCTGGGGGCGGTGAAAACCAGCCGGGATGCCGAATACCAGGCCATTATGCCGGTGCGAGGCAAAATATTGAACTCACAGACCTGCTGAAGGTGCTGGGGTGCGGCGTGGAACTTAGCGGCGCGGTGAAGGGGAGAAAGGACATCGCCACCTTTGATATCAACGCGCTGCGATGGAGTAAGGTGATCATTTGCACAGACGCCGATGTGGATGGTTTTCACATACGGACGATGATATTGACGATGATATATCGTCTTGTGCCCACCCTGATACGCGAAGGCTATGTGTATATTGCGGAAACACCGCTTTATGAGATAGGGGTTAAAGACAAAACCTTTTTTGCCTACAGCGAGGCAGAGAAGGCGGACGTGCTGAAAAGAGTGGGCAGCACAAGCAAGATAAGCTTGCAAAGAAGCAAAGGATTGGGTGAAAACGACCCGGAAATGATGTGGCTGACCACCATGAACCCAGAAACACGCCGCCTGGTGAAGGTAAAGCCCGAGGAGAGCGGCCGCATGGCGGAGGTGTTTGACTTGCTATTGGGTGACAACCTGCAAGGCCGTAAAGAGCACATTGCAAACCACGGGTACGAATACCTGGATGAGTTGGATGTTAGTTAGATGGTATCGAGTTATATGATTATAACTATATCGGAGTATAACGATAAATATTTATAACAACCTCGGGCGATAGGAGGTTCTTTTGGCAAAAAAGAAGCAAGCAGGTAACCCGCAGAAGCTGATGCGCCCGCAGTTGGGTGATACGGTGGAAATCCCAGGTGCTGGTGTTGTGGTAGAAACCGGCATTACTCAAACCCTGGAAGATAATTTCATGCCTTATGCCATGAGCGTGATTGTGTCGCGCGCGCTGCCGGAGATTGACGGCTTTAAGCCGGCACACCGGAAATTGCTATATACCATGTACAAAATGGGTCTACTGAAGGGCAACCGCACTAAAAGTGCCAATATTGTGGGCGCTACCATGCACCTAAATCCGCACGCGGACGGCCCAATTTACGAAACCATGGTGCGCATGGCACGCAGCAACGAAAGTTTGTTGGTGCCTTTGGTGGATTCGAAAGGTAACTTTGGCAAGGCCTACAGCCGTGACATGGCCTACGCGGCGCACCGGTATACCGAGGCCAGGCTGGACGCTGTATGTGAGGAACTGTTTCGGGATATCGAAAAAGAAACGGTGGATTTTGTGCCAAACTACGACGCAACCACCACCGAGCCCACTTTGCTGCCGGTGACGTTCCCGGTGATTTTGGCCAACAACACCTTGGGCATCGCGGTAGGCATGGCCTCCAACATTTGCTCATTTAATCTGGCAGAGCTGTGCGAAACCACCATTGAGCTCATTCAAAACGAAGCGCACGATATCCAATCAACCTTACTGGCGCCGGATTTTGTAGGCGGCGGCATTTTATTGTACAGCGAAAAAGACCTCAAGTCTATCTACGAAACCGGCCGAGGCAGTGTGCGGGTGCGCAGCAAATGGGCTTACGAGCAGGCCGGAAACCGCATTGAGATAACGCAGATACCGCCTACCACCACGGTGGAATCGGTGATGGACAAGATTGCGGAGCTTGTAAAGGACGGCCGTGTGCGCGAAATTAACGATATGCGCGACGAAACCGACCTTAACGGCCTGCGCCTGGCCTTGGATTTGAAACGCGGGCAAGACCCCGACCGCCTGATGGCCAAACTGATGCGCCTAACCCCTCTGGAAGAGAGCTTTTCCGCCAACTTCAACATTCTGGTGGGCGGTATGCCGCGCGTGATGGGTGTGCGCGAAATTTTAGGGGAATGGATTGCCTTTCGTACAGACTGTGTGCGGCGGCGCACCGGCTTTGAAATGGCGGGAAAGCAAAAGCGGCTGCATTTACTGAATGGCCTTGAAGCTATCTTGCTGGATATCGACCGGGCGATAAAAATTGTGCGCGAAACCGAGGCCGACGCGGAAGTAATCCCTAATTTGATGATAGGCTTTGGCATCGACAAGGTGCAGGCCGAGTATGTGGCCGAAATTCGGTTGCGAAATCTCAACCGAGAGTACATTATTAAACGCACAGAGGAAATAGCCGGGCTGGAAAAAGACATTACAGACCTTGCGCAAATACTGAAAAGCGGCGCGCGGGTGCGCAAAATAATCATAGAAGAGCTGAACGCGGTGAAAAAAAAGTATGGAATGCCGCGTAAGAGCGAAATATTGTACGATGCCGGTGCGGAAGTTGAGGAAGAAAGGGACGACGATATCCCGGATTACCCGGTGGTGGTGCTGTTTACGCGCGAAGGTTATTTTAAGAAGATTACACCCGCCAGCCTGCGCATGAGCGGGGAGCAAAAGCTAAAGGAAGGTGATGCCGTAACCGCGCAGCTGGACACGCACAATACGGCGGATGCGCTGTTCTTTACCAACCGGCATCAGGTGTATAAATGCCGGCTGGGCGATATCGAGGATGGCAAAGCCAGCCAAATGGGCGAGTACTTACCGGCCAGGCTGGGGATGGATGACGGCGAAGTACCGCTGCATATGGTTATCACCGACGATTACAGCGGGTTTGTGCTGTTTTTGTTTCAGAATGGCAAGTGCGCCAAAGTGCCGCTGAACAGCTATGAAACCAAGCAAAACCGTCGTAAGCTCATCAACGCCTATTGCGACAAGGCGGCGCTGGCCTGGATGGGCGATTTTGCGAACGAGGAAGAAATTGCCGTTAAAAGCACAGGTGAAAGAATGATACTTGTGAATACGGCACAGATTTCTCTTAAAACCACAAAAAATACGGCGGGCGTGAATGTGATGACCTTAAAGAAGGGGCAGAGAATTGCAGAGGTGCGCCCTGCAAAGCAGCTGGAGCTGCGCGACCCGCACCGCTTTAGGGTGCGCACGTTGCCAGCGGTGGGGGCTTTGCTGCGCGCGGACGATATTGCGGAGCAGATTCATCTGCCCGAGCCGCCCGACGCTTAGATTCGCCTGGTTTCGTTTGCGTCAATATTGATTTTTATCGCACAGTGTGTTACAATCGCTCTGTTAAATACAGTTGGAGGTCACCAATATGTCCATCTTTGAGATTGTTGCCGGTATCTCGATGATATTGGCAAGTGTCATTATTATTTTTGTTGTGTTGGCGCAAGAATCCAAGGGGCAGGGCCTGTCCAGCGTGATTACCGGCACAGAAATGATGTCCGGGGAATCGCGCGCGCGCACCAAAGAAGCCCGCCAGGCGAAGCTTACGAAGGTTTTTGCCATCATTTTTTTCGTTCTCACGCTCTTGGTCAATTTCCTTAGTGCGGTGTCCCCATCGGCTTAGAGATTGATAACAGCAAAGCGAGCCGTTGCAGTTGTGATAGAAAGCTGCCTACCCTTGTTCTGGGCCTAGTACTGGGTATAAGCGTTCTGGCACTGTAGCGGCGTTCTTTATGCGTGGCAGCGCAGTGTGGGGGGTAAAATGGGCGCGCTAACAAGCACAATTAGCCGATACAGGCGATTGTTCCTAATATTGTTTGATGTGGTTGTGATAACCATATCTTATGTACTTCCGTGGATACTGACGCAGGGGCTGCCGGCAGCCGGCGAGCATTACCCAACCTTGATAGCCAGCTGTTTTTTTTACATCTGCTGTTTCGAAATTTCTTTTGGCGTGTTTGGCATGTACGACAGTTTGTGGCGTTATGCCGAGATTGTTGAGTTTTTTAAGCTGGTTTTGGCCTGCGCTGTGGCCAATGTAGCCTTCGCGGCGGGGGCGTTTGTTATTTTTTACGAACGCATGATGCCCTTATCTGTGTTTTTTTTAGGGGCGCTGTTTGCCACATCGCTTACCCTCTATTCGCGGCTTACCTACCGTATGTTTCGCAATACCAAAATGTGGCAGGCGGGCAAGGTAAAAAGGCGGCGTTTTATGGTGGTGGGCGCGGGAGAAGCGGCCGCCACACTGTTGCACGAGCAGCACAAGAACCCCGACCCCAACATGAGCATTATTTGTGCGGTGGACGATGCGCCGGAGAAGGTGGGGCGGTACATATTAGGCACGCAGATTATGGGCACTACCGATGATATTCCGGAACTGGCCAAGCAATGTGAGATTGATACCATATTGCTTGCCATCCCCTCCCTGCATGATGAAAACAGGCAGAGAATACTTAAAAAATGCTCGAATACTAACTGCAATTTGAGAATGCTGCCAGATTTGCGGCAGATTATGAGCGATGGCGCGGATTTGCGAAGCCGGATACGTGATGTGCGGGTAGAAGACTTGTTGGGGCGCGAAATTGTTCAGCTAAACGATGTTTCCAGTGCTTTGCTGGCTGGAAAAACCATTTTGGTAACCGGCGCGGGCGGTTCAATCGGCTCCGAGCTATGCAGGCAAATAGCGCAGTATCATCCAAAACATCTTGTGATTTTGGATATTTTTGAGAATGGCGCGTACAATGTGCAGCAGGAACTCGTTCGAACCTATGGCGACAAGCTGAATCTATCAGTAGAAATCGCTTCGGTCAGAGATTCCAAAAAAATAGACGCATTGCTCAATAAGATGCGTCCGGATGTTGTCTTTCACGCGGCGGCGCACAAGCATGTGCCGCTGATGGAGTATTGCCCGGAAGAAGCGGTGAAGAACAATGTGTGCGGCACGTACAACATGGCAAAATCCGCGGATAGATATGGCGTATCAAAGTTTGTATTGATATCGTCGGACAAGGCGGTGAACCCCACGAATGTGATGGGGGCAACCAAGCGTCTGTGCGAAATGATTGTTCAAGCCATGTCGCAAAATAGCAAAACCATGTTTTGCGCGGTTCGGTTTGGCAATGTTTTGGGGTCTAACGGTTCGGTTTTGCCGACGGCGGGCCCTTAACGGTAACCCACCCGGATATTGTGCGCTACTTTATGACGATACAAGAAGCGGTAAACCTGGTTTTAGAAGCCGCCGCCATGGGCAGCGGTGGCGAAATATTTGTTCTGGATATGGGCGATCCGGTAAAAATTCTCGACCTTGCGGAAAATCTGGTGAAGCTTGCGGGTTTTATACCGTACCAGGACATCGATATTGTTTTTACCGGCCTGCGCCCCGGCGAAAAGCTATTCGAGGAGCTTTTGATGGACGAAGAGGGCCTTCAAAAGACATCGAACCAAAAAATTTATATTGGTACGCCCATCAATATGAACCGGGAAACGTTTTTTGACCATATTGCCCACCTGAAGGAGATTGCGTACAACAACAGCAATGAAGATTTATTGCAAGCGCTAATGGATGTGGTGCCTACCTTCCGGCACAGCCCTGTGATGTGGGACGGATAACGCCTATGTACAAGCGATGTATTAAAAGAGGCATAGGGTTTGTGCTTGCCCTGCTGGGGCTGCTGGTGTTGTGGCCCCTAATGCTTGTGATTGCCGCGGCGATAAAAATAGACACCAGAGGGCCGGTGTTTTTTTATCAAAAGCGCATTGGCCGCGGCCGCAAACAGTTTGTAATTATCAAATTCAGAACCATGCGCGCGGATACACCCAAAGACGTGCCAACCCATTTGCTGCAAAACCCGGATGGCCAAATTACCCGGGTGGGGCGGCTGCTTCGTCGTTTCAGCCTGGACGAACTGCCGCAGCTGATTAATATTATTAGCGGACACATGAGCATTATTGGCCCGCGCCCGGCGCTGTGGAATCAGGACGATTTGGTAGAGGCCCGCGAAGCGGGCGGAGCGAACGACGTGCGCCCGGGGCTTACGGGTTACGCGCAGATAAACGGCAGGGACGAGCTGCCCATTGAGCGCAAGGCCGAGCTGGACAGCTATTATGTAAGCCATCTTGGCTTTGCTTTTGATGCCAAGATATTTTTCACAACGATATCAAAGGTGTTTGTGGGCAGCGGTGTAAAAGAGGGCAAACAAGGATAAAAACAGGCAAAAACGTCTATTGCTCGCTGTTGATTGACAACGCGGCCAGATATTGCTCGGCCAGCTTTGGGTTTTGGGTTAATGCCGCCAGCACCAAGCCATAAATGGCATCTCCCTTTGCCACAAAAGCCTGCTCCACGGCTTTTGCCGAGAGGTTGTCGGGCATATACAATTGCATACTAAACAACGCGCCTTGCGCATCCTGAATGGTACAATGCACCTCATGATGCCCTTCGCTCTGGTGTATCTCGCTTAGAAATGTAGATTTTCGCGCCGCATATTGCCTCGAGCGAATGACCCCGCGCACGGCGAGGTCGCGCACACTTTTGGGTACGTCGCGGCTCAAGGTGCGCCCAACGGTACGCCCCGCTTCGGTTATTTCGTACAGGTTTTTGTTTTTTACCACCAGGCCTTGCTCGGCCACGGCTGCCAGGCTTTCAGAAAGCGCGAAATAATTCACCAATTCTTCACCCAGCAGCGCGTCTTCAATTTGCTCTCTGGATATGGGCGCGCCTGTTTGGTCTAGCAGATAGCAAATTAATATGCGTATTTCGGCGCTGGACGTGAGGCCGCCCGGCCGTATACCCTGTGTGAAATGGCTTTTCCGCATCAGAAGACGTTCACCTCGCTTCTGTGTATTGTCGGGCTATCCTATTATAGTGGCGGGGTTAGTTAATTTCAAGGGGCGCAAAGCCAGTGGCTACACCCATGTTGCGCGGCTTTGGACTATCGTGTATACTGAGCAGCACAGGGCAAACTGGCGGGCGAGGGCTTAAATGGATATAAATGTGAAGGACCAAATTGTTACACGTAAGGCGCACCCATGCGGAGGAAACAGCTTTATTGTACTACGCGTGGGCATGGATTTCAAAATTCTTTGCGAAAAATGCGGCCATGAGATATTTCTGCCGCGTTCAAAAATAGAAAAAAACATCAAAAAAGTGTATCGCGCGGGCGAGGAAGTGCGCTTTGGCGGTAAATAAAAATGTGGGATGGTACAAATGTTCGATAAGTTGCAAGCGGTAGAAAGCCGATACGAAGAGATAAACAGGCGCTTACAAGACGCGGGCGTCCTGCAAAATCCTGCGCAATATCGTGCCTTAATGCGCGATTACAAGCAGTTGACCCCTCTGGTGGAAACCTACAGAGCGTATAAAACGGCGCAGAACGCCTTGGGAGAAGCCGACGTTATTCTAAAATCGGGTGAGAAAGATGCTGAGCTTAGAGAACTGGCCGAGATGGAGTTTGAAGAGAGCAAAACACAAATAGAAACGCTGGCACAGACGCTGCGTATTATGCTGCTGCCCAAGGACGAGAACGACGAGCGGAGCGTGATAGTGGAAATTCGCGGTGGCACGGGTGGCGACGAAGCCGCCCTGTTTGCCTACGATTTATACAGAATGTACAGTATGTATGCCGAGAAGCAGGGATGGAAAACGGAGATACTGAATTGCAGTGAAACAGAATTGGGCGGAATGAAGGAAGTACAGTTTGCGGTGGAAGGCGATGGAGTATACAGTAAGCTGAAGTATGAAGCGGGCGCGCACCGGGTGCAGCGTGTGCCAGAAACCGAAACCCAGGGCCGTATCCATACGTCGGCGGTAACCGTTGCGGTAATGCCTGAGGCGGATGAGGTGGATGTGGAAATTAACCCTGCGGATTTGAAAATCGACACGTATCGCTCCTCTGGCGCGGGCGGGCAGCATGTCAATAAAACGTCCAGTGCCATACGCATTACGCACCTGCCAACCGGCACGGTGGTAGAGTGTCAGGATGAACGAAGCCAGCACAAAAACCGCGACAAAGCAATGAAAGTTCTGAGAAGCCGCCTGCTGAACGCAAAACAAGCCGCGCAAAAGAGCGAGCTGGACGCGCAGCGGCGCAGTCAGGTGGGTTCTGGTGATCGATCGGAGCGCATTCGGACGTATAATTTCCCGCAGGGGCGCGTAACCGACCACCGGATTGGCCTAACCCTGTATAAACTGGATTCGGTGCTGGCCGGCGGCCTGGACGACTTGATTGAGCCGCTTTTGGCGGCGGACCAAGCCGAAAAATTAAAGGCGGTGTCTGAAGATTAACGTGCAAACGAAGTGCTTGCCGCCGGACGAGGCCGGGCTAAAAGCGGCGGCAAGCCTGCTGCGCGCCGGCGAAGCGGTGGCCATGCCGTGCGAAACCGTGTATGGCCTTGCCGCAAACGCTCTAAACGAACAAGCGGTGAATCGCATATTTGAAGCCAAAGGCAGGCCGCAAGACAACCCCTTGATTGTACATTTGTCTGCCGCCAGGCAAGCAGGAGAGGTGGCCCGCGGTATCAGTGACGACGTGCGGATGCTGGCAGACGCCTTTTGGCCGGGCCCCCTGACCATGGTGCTGCCAGACAAAGGGGTGGTAGCCCCTAATGTAACGGCGGGCTTGGGCACGGTGGGGGTGCGCGTGCCTGCAAGCGCAATAGCCAGAGAATTAATTGATAGAGCGGGATTTCCGCTGGCAGCCCCATCGGCAAACCGCTCTGGCAGCCCCAGCCCTACCATGGCGTGCCATGTGCTGCAAGATATGCAGGGGCGCATACCGGCGGTGCTGGATGGAGGCCCGTGCGCCATTGGCATAGAATCTACCGTTTTATCGCTTATTTGTGATGTACCGGAGGTTTTACGCCCAGGGTTTGTAACCCCCGATGAGGTGGCGCAGGTGCTGGGCAGGCCGGTGCGGCTTAGCGCATATACCGAGAAAAAGCTTAGAGCAAACGCCATTGCGCACAGCCCTGGCATGAAGTATAAGCATTATGCGCCAAGGGCAGATATTACAATAATAGTGGCGAGTGATGACGCATACTATGCTTATTTGGATACACTTCAGCTGAAGGATAGTACAACCTACGCCTTATGCTTTGTGGAAGATATTGCGCGGGTATCGCTGCCCAGTGTAAGCTTTGGCGGCAAAAATGCCCCCGAGGAACAGGCAGCGCAGTTGTTTTCGGCCTTGAGGCGGCTTGATGACCTGGGCGCTGAAAAGGTCTATGCGCGCTTTCCGGGGGCAAGCGGCGTGGGGCTGGCGGTTCGAAACCGACTGCTGCGCGCGGCGGCGTTTCGGGTGGTGGATTTAACACAAGGCGGCCAAGGCGCGTGAAAAGCGGCCGTAATAAGAGCGGGGAAGCGAACATGCTGATAGTGGGCCTCACCGGCCGCTCTGGAAGCGGAAAAACAACCGTATCTCGTTATTATCAAAGCAAGGGCTACCCGGCAGTGGATGGCGACGCGGTGAGCCGGGCGGTAACCACCAAGGGCAGCGCCTGCTTAAAAGAGCTGACGGATGCCTTTGGCACAGATATATTGAACGAAGATGGTACGCTAAACCGTAAAAAGTTAGGCAGTATTGCTTTTTCAAGCGCGCAAAACAATGCGCTTTTGGTGGCAATCACACATCCGTACATTACCCGCACCCTTTGGGATCTGGCGCAAACGGCCCGCCAGGAGGGGGCTAAGCTGCTATTTGTAGATGGCGCGATGATTGTGGGCAGCCCGGCCCAGGCGTTGTGCGATAAGCTGATTGTGGTGACAACAGACGCAAAATTATCGATTAGCCGTATTATATTGCGCGACGGTATTTCCAAGACATCCGCCAGCCAACGTTTGAACGCGCAAAAAAGTGATGAAGCCCTGCGAAGTGCCGCGGACTTTGTGATTGAAAACAACGCCTCCAAGAAGCAGTTGCTGCAAGCGGCAGACGACGTGCTGCATCAATTGCTGCAAGCGGTGGAATCTACCAGTAATTGCGATACATAGTGATTATTATGATTGAGTGATAACCGTAAAGTGAATATACTTTACGATAACAAATAACGATAGAAAGTGATATGGTGAATTTACTATGAATGTTGAAAACAAGGTGGAAAAAGTGGAAAACCCGGAAAACGCGGAAAGCGTAGCAAAAAGTGAGGCCGAGCGTTTGCTGGGCGGCTTTAAGCATGCGGCAGGCGTGAACCCAGACCTTGTACCAAAAGCCCTGGCGTTCTGCGAGCCGTACAAAGCCTATTTGGACGCCGGAAAAACCGAACGTGCCTGCGCAAAGGAAACACGGCGCTTGCTGGAACAAGCGGGCTACAGCGCATATGTGTATGGAAAAAAATACAAAAAAGGCGAAAAGGTTGCCGTTTATCATCGTGGCAAGGCCGTGATAGCGGCCACCATCGGCAAGAAAAGCCTGCAAGAAGGGGTGCGCATGGTGATTGCGCACATTGATTCGCCCAGGCTGGACCTAAAACCGAACCCGCTGTACGAAACGGACCAAATTGCCTATTTCAAAACGCATTACTATGGCGGGATTCGCAAATACCAGTGGGTGGCCACCCCGCTGGCCATGCATGGCGTTGCCGTGCGCGCGGACGGCACTTTGGCGGAGATGTGCCTGGGCGAGCAGCCGGGAGAGCCTTGCTTTACCATCACAGACCTTTTGCCGCACCTGGCGGCAGAGCAAAGCAAGCGCCCTTTGTCCGACGGCATCCGCGGCGAGGAGCTGAACATTCTGGCGGGCTCGCTGCCATTTGGCGGCGAGGGCGCGGCGGATGGCGTAAGGCTGGAAACCATGCGCCTGATGAACGCCCTGTATGGCATTACGGAGCGCGATTTTGTGCGCGCGGAAATAGAATTTGTGCCGGCGTACAAGGCGGCGGACGTTGGTTTTGACAAAAGCATGGTGGGCGCTTACGGCCAGGATGACCGCGTATGTGCCTACACCGCCCTAAGGGCCGAGATTGAGCAAAAAAAGCCGGAACACACCACCCTTTGTGTGCTGACGGATAAAGAAGAAACCGGGTCGGACGGCAACACGGGCCTGGGCGGGGAATACTTGTTTCACTTTTTGCAAAACCTTGCAGAGGCAAACGGCGTGAACTACCCCGCCATGCTGGCCGCCTCCGCGTGCTTGTCGGCGGATGTGAACGCCGCGTACGACCCAAGCTTCCCGGATGTGTTTGAGAAACGCAATAGCAGCCAGATGAACCAGGGGGTTGTGATCACAAAGTATACAGGCTCGCGCGGCAAAAGCGGCACCTCAGACGCAAACGCCGAGTTTGTGGGCAGCGTTACCAATATGCTGGACAAGCAGGGCGTGCCCTGGCAGATTGGTGAGCTGGGCAAGGTGGATGCCGGCGGCGGCGGCACGATTGCGAAGTTTGTGGCAAACAAAAACGTAGACGTGCTGGACGTGGGCGTTCCCGTGCTTTCGATGCACTCACCCTTCGAGGTGACGGCTAAAACAGACGTATACGCGACTTATTTAGCCTTTTTGGCATTTTATAAGCAACCGTGACAGTATCGTAAGAGTTGCGATACAAAACGGATACAAAGCACCCCTATACTCTGCGATGTTGACACTGAGAAGCGACTTGCAGAGGAGGAGAATCATGAACCATTACGAGAAACCGGGTGCTTCTAGAAAAGGCAAACCGCGCGGGGGCTGGGCCGTTGCGCTGGCCGCTGTTGGGCTTTTGGCCGTGATATTTGCGGTGGTGGGGGTTTATTTTGTGCAACAAATAAACGCCCATGCCACCGTCAGCACGCCCGGCGCGGGGTTTTCGGCCGTGCAGCCACCCATCGCAAGCAGCGGCCCGCCCTATATTGTTGCGCTGGATGCCGGGCACGGCGGAAACGATGTGGGCGCTGAGGGCCTGGTGCAGGAAGTGACAATGAACGAGCGGACGGTGCAACTACTGTATGACATGCTGGCTGATAACGAATTGTTTACGCCGGTACTGACGCGCCCCATGGGTGAAGGCGCAACCATTGGACAGCGGGCTCAGGCGGCAAACGATGCGGGGGCGCACCTGCTGTTGTCGGTACACGGCAACTCGGACAACATTTACGGCACTTACGGTTTCGAGTGCTTCCCGGCGCCGCCCGGCCGCCTCTGGCACGCAGACAGCCTGCGTTTTGCCAAAGCGCTTGCGGGCCAAATGGGGCAGGCGGGCGCACGGCTGCGCGGTGAAGGCGGTGTGCGGTACATCTATTACGAGGGCGGCTCGGGCGCGAATTCGGCCAAGGTGATACGCGAGGTGAGCGACACCAACGTGTACGAAGACCCCAGCTTTGGCATTGTGGAGCAGCCCGATTGCCCGGCGGTGCTGGTGGAGCAGTGTTTTATTACACATGAGGCCGACTTTGACGCCTTTGGAGATGAGGCGGGCTGCCTGGTTGCGGCTGAATGCTATTACCGGGCCATCTGTGAATTTTTTGGCGTTTAATCATGAGAACGCTTGCAATTCCGCCAGCCACAGCGCGGCCCATGCGTCGCTGGGCATGTTCCAATCACCCCGGGGCGATAGGCCCACACTGCCTACTTTTGGCCCGTCCGGCAGGCAGCTGCGCTTAAATTGCGCGGCAAAAAAGCGGCGGTAGAACGTGCGCAGCCACATTAATATGGTTTTTTCGTCGTATTGCTCGCCAAAGGCGCAAAGCGCCAGGCGGGCAATTTTGCGGGGGGCAAAGCCCCAGCGCAGCATGTAATAAAGGTAAAAATCATGCAATTCGTACGGGCCTACCAGCTGCTCGGTTTGCTGGCTTATTTCGTCGCCCGCCGGCGGCAGCAGCTCGGGGCTTACGGGGGTTTTCAGAATATCTTGTATTATTGAGGCGATTTTTGGGGCATTATCGGCCTCATGCCTAAGCAAATGGGCAATCAGCGTTTTGGGCACACCGGTGTTCACACCGTACATGCTCATGTGGTCGCCATTATAGGTTGCCCAGCCCAGCGCCAGCTCCGATAAATCGCCCGTGCCCAGCACCAGCCCGTTTTTTTGGTTTGCCAGGTCCATCAGGGTAAGGGTGCGCACCCGGGCCTGGGCGTTCTCATACACCACGCTGTGGTCGTTTTCGTTGTGGCCAATGTCTTCAAAATGGGCGCGGGTGGTGGCTTTAATATCAATGGCGGTAAAGGCGGCGCCCAGCAGCTGGCACAGCTTTTCGGCGTTGGTGCGCGTGCGCGCGGTAGTGCCAAAGCCTGGCATGGTAACAGCGCACAGCGCTGTAAGCGGGCGGCCCATTTGCCGCAGCGCGCGGGCGGCCACCAGCAGCGCCAGGGTGCTGTCCAGCCCACCGGATACACCCAGTACCACTGTTTTTGCGCCGGTATGCCGCAGCCGCTTTTGCAAGCCCGCCGCCTGGATGGATAATACCTCTTCGCAGCGCGCCGCCAGTGCCGGGCCTTGAGGCGGCACAAAGGGGGCAGGGGAAACCGGGCGCGTAAGCGTGGTTTGCTTCATGGGCAGGCTAAACAGCACGGTCACGTAGCCTTCTGTGCTGGCGTCCATAAACGTGTTGCGCCGCTGCCGCTCGTGGCAAAGCCGCTGCAAATCTATTTCAGATTGGGCCGCCTCATCGCTGAAAAGCCCGGTATCTGCCAGCAGTGCGCCGTTTTCGGCTATTAGGCTGTGCCCGGCAAATACTAAATCGGTGGATGATTCGCCTGCCCCCGCACCGGCCATCACATAGCCGCAGGCAAGGCGGCCGCTGGCGGCGGCAAGCAGTGCGCGCCTCTTATCGGCCTTGCCGGCGGTTTCGCAATCGGCCGATAGGTTTGCTACCACCGTAGCGCCCGCCGCCGTGTGCAAAATAGACGGCGGCGCGGGTACAAAGGCGTCTTCGCCAACCTCAATGGCCAGAGTAAAGGCCGGCAGCCCGGCACAGCGAAAAAGCTGCTGCGTGCCTATCACCACACCTTTCAAAAAGCCGCGCTCGCAGCGCTCCAGCCCGGCAAAGGCGGGCGTAAAGTGGCGCGTTTCCGCCAGGGGCGCAAAGCCCCGAGGGTGGCTTTTGGGCACCAGGCCTATCACCAGCCCGGCGCACAGCAACGCCGCGCAGTTGTACAGCTTGCCACGGTGGCGCAAGGGCAGGCCCACGGCCAGCAGCATGGCAAGGTTTGCCGTTTGCGCGGCAATTTCGCGCAGGGCATCCTCCGCGCCGTCTAGCAGTGCGCCTTGCAAAAACAAATCGCCGCAGGTGCTGCCGGTAACACTTAGCTCTGGGGTAACCAATACATGCGCGCCCTGGCGCGCGGCTTTTTCGGCCGCTTTTACAATCTCGCCGGCGTTAAACGCGCAATCGGCCACGCGCAGCGCGGGCGAAGCCGCCGCCACCCTGATAAAACCGTCTTTCATGCCAAAACCTCCTACTGTTTTTCCAGCAGCGCCAGGCACTCCACATGGCGTGTGCGGGGGAATAAATCTGCCCCGCGCAGCCTTTGCAGGGCATAGCCGTGCCGGGTTAAAAAGGCACAATCGCGCGCCAGCGTGGCGGGGTTGCAGCTTACCATGGCAATGCTTTGCGGGGCCATGTCTGCCAGCGCGCCCAGCGTGGCGTCGCCCGCGCCCGCGCGCGGGGGGTCTAGTATGGCAAGGTCAAAGTTTTGGCCGCTTGCGGCAAAACGCGCCGCGGCTTTTTCGGCGTCTTCGCAGTAAAACCGGGCGTTGGCAAGGCCCATCTCCGCCGCGCTGTGCCGGGCGCTTTCCACCGCCTGGGGTACAGTTTCCACACCGGTAAGGCTTTGGGCGGCATGCGCCATCGACAACCCAATCACCCCAGTGCCGCAATATAAATCCAGAATATGTTTCCCCTCGGGCCGCACCCACCCGCGCAGGGTGGCAAATAGCTGTTCGGCGGCAGGGGTGTTTACCTGGGCAAAGCTGTGCACGCCCAGGCGCGCGGGCACGCCGCACAGGCGGCTTTCAACCGTTCCATCGCCGTAGAGTGCCCGGCTCTTCGCCCCGCAAATCACATTGGTGGCGGCGGCGTTTTGGTTCAGCACCACGGTTTTTATCTGCGGAAAAGCGGCGGCAGCCTGGCGCGCAAAGCCCGTTTCGTTTGGCAGCGCGCCGCCGTTCAGCACCAGGCACAGCATTACTTCGCCCGTGTTCGCGCCCTCACGCAGGTAAATGTGCCGCACCAGCCCGGTGTGGGTTTGCTCGTTGTAGGCGGCCACGCCCGCCGCCTGCAGCGCCTCGGCGGCATGGGCGGCTATCCGGTTCAGGGCTTCGGGCTGTAAAAGGCAATCGTCGCAGCACACCACCCGGTGGCTGCGCGGGGCATAAAAGCCATAGCGGAGCATACCGCCCTGCGCGCAAACCGGGAACTGCACCTTGCTTCTGTACCGATTGACAGCGGGCGAGGGTAAAATGGGCTCGGTGGGGGCGCTCAGCCCGCCAATGCGCCGCAAGGCGTCTGCCACAAAGCCCGACTTGGCCGCAAGCTCGGCGGTATAATCCAAATGCCTAAAGCAGCAGCCGCCGCATTGCCGGGCCGCGGGGCAATCTTCCGGGGCGCGCCCGGGCCCGGGCGCGCGCACTTGCACAATGCGCCCGTAGGCGTAGCGCGCAGCGGCTTTCACAATTTGCACGTCCAGCACATCGCCCACGGCCGCGCCGGGCACAAAAACCACCTGGCCCTCGTGGCGGCCAATGCCGTTGCCGTCGCTGGATAGCGATTCAATTTCAAGGCGTATTTGCTGATTTTTGCGTAGCGGCATGGGGCTCTCCCGGGGCGGCTGATTGCTTTGCCACCCAGCATATAATGATTTACATGGTTATTATAGCAGAACTGTACGGAAATACCATTGTCTTTACATCCAGGTATCTCTGCGTATAATAAAGAACAGGAGGCGAGATACCATGGCGAAAGCATCGACGACAATAAAGGCACTGCAAGCGGGCGCGCATGACGAAGCCCTGACAGCGCTGTACGGGAAAGACGCGTTGACCGCCCAGAAAGAGCGCTATGCCCGCTGCATGGCGTGTTTTATAGAGCATTACGGTGATAGCCGGGACATAGCTGTATACTCCGCGCCGGGGCGCACCGAAATTGGCGGAAACCATACCGACCACAACAACGGCCTGGTGCTGGCGGCGGCGGTGAATCTGGATATCATCGCCGTGGTGGCCCTAAGCGATACGGGTGTTATCCGCCTGCGCTCGGCAGGCTTTGGCAAGGAAGATGTGATTGACCTTGCCCACCTGGATGTTAACCCAAAAGAAACCGGCCGGTCCGCGTCGCTTATCCGGGGCGTGGCGGCTGGGTTTGCAGGGGCGGGCGGGCACATAGGCGGCTTCGACGCCTATACCACCTCGGATGTGCTGAAGGGCAGCGGTTTATCAAGCTCGGCCGCTTTTGAGGTGTGTGTGGGCGCTATATTGAATGAGGCATTCAATAACAGGCGATTTAACGCGGTAGATATAGCCAAAATAAGCCAAAAAGCCGAGAACGTGTATTTTGGCAAGCCCTCCGGCTTAATGGACCAAACCGCCTGTGCCGTGGGCAGCGTGGTGGGTATCGATTTTTGCGACCCAGCAAACCCGGTGGTGCAAAAGGTGGAATTTGATACCCAGGCTCTTGGCTGTGCGCTGGTGGTAACCGATACGGGCGGCAGCCATGCCGACTTGACCGACGCGTATGCGGCTATCCGCGCCGAGATGGTGCAGGTGGCCGAGACCCTTGGCCAGCCGGTGCTGCGCGCCGTAAGCCGCGAGGACTTTATGCAAGGCATCCCCCAATTGCGCCAGAAGCTGGGCGACCGCGCCGTGCTGCGCGCCCTGCACTATTATGAAGAAAACCGCCGTGTACCGCTCTTAATAAAAGCGATACAAACCGGCGACTACACCCGTTTTCTGGCACTGATTACCGAGAGCGGCCATTCGTCTTACGAGTACAACCAAAACGCCTACGAGCCCAGCCGGCCCAAAAGCCAGGGGGTATCGCTGGGGCTGGCGCTGTCGCAGCTGGCGCTGAAGGGCCGGGGGGCATACCGCCTGCAGGGCGGGGGGTTTGCGGGCACGATACAGGCCTTTGTGCCGCTAGACACGCTTAGCGCCTATTGTGCGGCCCTTGAAGGCGTGTTTGGCAAAGATGCCTGCCATGTTTTGACGGTGCGCGGCACGGGCGGCGTGCGGGTGATTGTTTAGGTATCATGGATTCGAACCCCGCGCGGTTCGATTCTATGATACCTAATTAATGAAACCGGAGGCCTGCGTTGATATGGGCCGTATATTGATAGGTGAAATTCAGAAACAATTGGGCGGATATTTGCTGGAAACGATTTCGAAGCACAACTTCGAGCGTTTCTTTGAGGTATATGATTCGAACCAGGCCTACTTTTTGCTGACGCAGGGCCGGATGGCCACCCGCGATAACAGCATGGGGGATATGGACGCCCTGCCGCCCGGCTGCGATATCGGCCAAAAAATATACGTGGGCATTTGGCGCAAACGCAAACCCGTGGGCGTTTTAGACCTGATTGAAGGCTACCCGGCCCCACAATGCTTGTGGCTGGGCCTGCTGCTAGTGCACGGCAGCTTGCACGGCACAGGCCTGGGGAGCGCCGCCATAGCGGCTGTTCTGGCGGCTGCGGCCGCCGCCGGGTACAAAACGGTGCAGCTGGGTGTGGCCAAAAACAATACCCGTGCGCTGCGTTTTTGGCAGCGGCACGGGTTTGGCACGCTTAGGCAAAGCGGGGATGTGGTGGTGCTGGAAAAGCATCTTGACTAGATGGTGTGCTCGCACACCTCTTTTATTTTTTCCCGCAGCGCCACATAATCGCCAAAGGCAAGCGGCTTTTGGTTTGGGTTGCGCAGCAGCGCCGCCGGGTGCAGCGTTGCCATAAACCATGTGCCGCTTTTTTGCACCCATTGCCCGTGCTCTTGCGTTATCTTAAAGGTGTCCTTAATCATCACCTGTGCCGCAATGCGCCCCAGGCACACCACTATTTTGGGCCGCATTTGCTTAAACTGCGCGCGCAGCCAGGGCAGGCAGGCTTCGCGCTCTTCGGGCAGGGGGTCGCGGTTGCCGGGCGGGCGGCATTTTACGATATTGGCAATATATATGTTGGTCTGCCGCGAAAGACCGATGGTGTCGAGATAGGTATCCAAAAGCTTCCCGCTTCGCCCCACAAAGGGCAGGCCCTGCTCGTCTTCGCTTTGGCCCGGCCCTTCGCCCACAAACAGCACCTCGGCATTGGGGTTGCCCATGCCAAACACCACCTGCGTGCGGCCCTTGCACAGTGCGCAGCGGGTGCAGGTAAGGCATTCTTCCCGCAACGCGTCCCAGTTTTGTTCCATATGCCCGCCCCATCTCCCTTTTTTGGTATCATACCAATTTGTTATGTCAAAGTGCAAGGGTAATGCATTGTAAACCACCCGAAACCATGCTAGAATAAAGTGCCGTAAAACATGCCAGAAGGAGCTTTTCAATGCTAACCAAAATTAAAGAAACGCTGAAAAAATGTCCCGGGCGCATTGTGTTCCCCGAAGGGGAGGATTTGCGCATTTTACAGGCCGCGGCGCGCTTGCAGGCGGAGGGCCTGGTTGTGCCTGTTTTGCTGGGCGCGCGCGACAAAATAGAGGCTGTGGCGGCGGCCGGCGGGGTGGATGTCGAGGGCATCGAGTGCCTGGATATTGCCGGCTATGCCGGCATGGAAGACATGGTGGCCCAAATGGCCGAGCTGCGGCGCGGGAAGATGAGCGAAGAAGAGTGCCGCGCGGCGCTGCAAAAATCCAACTATTTCGGCACGATGCTGGTGAAGATGGGCAAGGCCGATGGTTTGCTTGGCGGCGCTACATACTCCACGGCGGATACAGTGCGCCCGGCGCTGCAGCTGGTAAAAACCAAGCCGGGCAGCAAAATTGTGTCCAGTTGCTTTATCATGAACCGCCCGGGCACGGGCGATACCGACCGCTGCGTGATGGCCGACTGCGCGATAAACTTGTTCCCTACTGAGGACGAGATTGTTGAAATAACGATTGAAACAGCGGCTATGGCGCGCATGTTTGGCATCGAGCCCAAGGTGGCGCTGCTGTCTTTCAGCACCAAGGGTTCGGGCAAGGGCGAATCGCCCGAAAAAATGCGCAACGCCACTGCCAAGCTGAAGGCGATGAACCCCGGCTTTGAAGTGGACGGCGAGTTGCAGTTTGACGCGGCGGTATCCCCGGAGGTGGGGCAGCTGAAAAGCCCGGGCTCTAAGGTGGCGGGCTACGCCAATACCTTTGTTTTCCCCGATATCAACGCCGGCAATATTGGCTACAAAATTGCCCAGCGCCTGGGCGGCTACGAAGCGCTTGGCCCTATCCTGATGGGCCTGAACGCGCCTATCAACGACCTTTCGCGGGGCACAAACGCCGATGAGGTTTATAAAATGGCGCTGATTACCGCCGCCACAGCGCGGGGGTAGCTTGCGCGGCGGGCGGTTTTGCGGTATACTGTTTTTGCAGTAAAGCCATAAAGGGCAGCGCCCAGCGCGCCGCTTTGCATACGGAAGGTGGGTCCTGTGCAACGGGCCGCCGTGAACCATGTCAGGCGGGGAACCGAGCAGCATTAAGCGGATGTGTTTGTGTGCCGCAGCCAACCTGCCTTTCGTATGCAAAGCGGCGCGCTTTTGTTTTGAAGAACAGCCCGCGCAGATAGGAGGAACGCCCAAGATGCACCGCGCCTTGTACCGAAAATGGCGGCCCGCCCGCTTTGAAGACGTTGTGGGCCAGGAGGCGATTGTTTGCGCGCTGAAAAGCCAGATTGCGCACCAAAAAGTGGGGCATGCCTACTTGTTTACCGGCACACGCGGCACAGGCAAAACCACCTGCGCCAAGCTGTTTGCACGGGCGGTGAACTGTGAGGGCAGCCAGGACGGCGAGCCCTGCGGCGTGTGCGAGGTGTGTGTGGGCCTTGAAAACGGCGGCATCCTCGATGTATCGGAGATAGACGCGGCGTCTAACAACGGCGTGGACGATGTGCGGGAACTGCGCGAAGAAACGGCGTACCGCCCCAGCCGCTGCAAATACCGCGTATATATCGTCGACGAGGTACACATGCTGTCGGCCTCGGCGTTTAACGCCCTGCTTAAAATACTGGAAGAACCGCCCGCCCACGTTATTTTTATTTTAGCCACCACCGAAATACACAAAGTGCCCGCCACCATCCTCTCGCGCTGCCAGCGCTTTGATTTTATGCGCATTGCCCCCGAAGCCATACGGGAGCGGCTATTATACATTGCGCGCGAAGAGAGCATTGCCCTTGAGCTTAGCGCGGCCGATTTGATTGCCCGCCTGGCCGACGGCGCGATGCGCGACGCCAACTCGATTTTGGATACCTGCGCCGGGCTGGGCGGCCCGGTGGACGAAGCGTTGGTGCGGCGGATGACCGGGGTTGCCGACAAGGATTACCTGTTTGCCATTTCCGACGCGGCTGCAAGCCAAAACAGCGCGGAGGTGCTGCTGTTGTTGGCACAGCTGCATCAAAAATCGCTGGATGCCCGCCGCCTGGCGGGGGAGCTTGTGCTGCATTACCGCAACCTGGTGCTGGCGCTGGCACAGCCGGACGGCAGCCTGCTGCAGACCGTGCCCGCCGAAGAATGTGCGCGTTATCAAAGCTTTGCGCCCACAGTGGGGGAAGCAAACGCCATTAAGGCAGTGCGGCGTCTGGCGGCGGCCATCGACAGGATGTCGCGCTCGCCAGACCCGCGCATTGAGCTGGAACTGGCCTTGTTTGATTTGTGCGAAGCAGCGGCGGATACACCGTTGCAACGGGAAGCGCCCCGCGCGGCGGCGGCCCAGCCGCCCAAGGCGCAAACGCCACCCCAAGCGGCAGCCGCGCCACCCGATGCTCAGCCGCCGCCGAGTGTGGCGCCCGAATTGTTTGAAGCGCAAGAACCGCCCCCTATGGCATTTGTGCCCCCGGAAACCCCTGTGCCGCCCGGCGCCGCCGAAGACAAGGGGGAGAACGCGCCTTTTGAGCCCTGGCCGCAGGTGCTGGAGAAAATGGCGGGGGCAGACCGCCTGCTGTACTCTTACATGAAGGGCAGCAAGGCGTATACCAACGGCACCCATGTGCTGATAGACGGCGGCGACATGTTTTTAACCTTTATGCGTGAGAACGACACCGCGAACGAACGGATAAAAACCGCCATCGCCCAAGTGACGGGGCATCGGTACGGCATAGGCCCATACAAGGCCGCCGAGGCAAAAAAAACACAGAATACCGCAGAGGATACCCTGAGAGAGTGGGAAGAAAAAGGCGTTGCGGTAGAGTATAAATAAAGGAGTGCTGGAGATGAAAGCCAGATTACCCCAGGGGTACGGAAAACAGAATGTGAACGAGCTGATGAAACAGGCCCAGCAAATGCAGGATTTGATGCAGGAAAAGCAGAGCGAATTGGAAGAAACCGAGTATACTGTGAAAGCGGCGGGCGGCATGGTGGAAGTGACCATGCGCGGCGACCACCAGGTGACGCGCGTGGCGATTAACCCCGACGCGGTTGACCCCGAGGACGTGGAAATGCTAGAAGATTTGATTGCCGCCGCCTTTAACGAAGCCGTGCGCACGGTGAAGGAATCCGCCGAGGCCGAAATGGCTGCGATATCGGGTGGGTTTAACCTGCCGGGCCTTAATTTATAAACGCAGGAAGATAGAATAGCATGAGTGTGAACGCCGCGCCGCTGGAAGATTTGATAGAGCATTTTGCGCGCCTGAACGGCATAGGCCGCAAAAGCGCCGCCCGCCTGGCCTACCAGGTGCTGGGCATGCCGCGCGCCCAGGCCGAGGCCTTTGCCGCCGCCATTGTAAGCGCCCACCATAAAATACACCGCTGCGCCATTTGCCAAAATTTTACCGAGGAAGAAGACTGCGCTATCTGCCGCGACCCCGCGCGCGACGCCGCCACCATTTGTGTGGTGGAAAGCCCGCGCGACGTGGTGGCTTTTGAGCATACCCGGGAGTACAAAGGGCTGTACCATGTGCTGCACGGGCTCATTTCGCCCGCCGAGGGCATTGGCGCGGAGCAGCTGAGCGTGCAGGAACTGCTGGCCCGCCTGCGCGACGGCAAGGTGGGTGAGGTGATTATGGCCACCAATCCCACCGTGGAGGGCGAGGCCACGGCCATGTACCTGTCGCGTTTAATAAAGCCCCTGGGGGTGCGCACCACACGCCTTGCCTATGGTTTGCCCGTGGGCGGCAGCCTGGAATATGTGGATGATGTGACGCTGTATCGCGCACTGGCCGGGCGGGGGGAGCTATAATACAGAATTGTCATGAATTGTCACCGATTATTTCTTGACAATTAATGCCGGATTATTTATAGTGAATGCTCGCGGTATATTGGCTGGCAAACGTACGGGAGGCCTCCATGGCAGAAACCAAAACCGTGGCGGTAAACCGCAAGGCCCGTCACGAATATCATGTGCTGGAAACTTTGGAAGCCGGAATTGCCCTGGCGGGCACCGAGGTGAAAAGTATCCGCATGGGCAATGTAAACCTGAAGGACGCCTGGGCAGAGGTAAGCGCCGGGGAAGTGACGCTTCAGGGGATGCATATATCGCCGTATGAAAAGGGCAATATCTTCAACCGCGACCCTTTGCGCGGGCGCAAGCTGCTATTGCACCGCCGGGAGATTCGGCGGCTGCACCAGGAGCTTAAAACCAAGGGGCTCACCCTCATTCCGCTGTCAGTCTATTTCAAAAATTCGCGCGTGAAAGTGGAATTGGGACTGTGTAAAGGAAAGAAGCTTTACGACAAACGCGCCGCGACAGCCGAGCGCGACGCCAAGCGCAGCATGGAACGGGCTGTGAAAGAACAGAGCCGCCGGTAAACATGCTTTTTAACAGGGGGATGTAAAGGTTTCGACAGGGGAGCGAAAGCAGGAGCAGCGGGTAGTGGCGCGGGCCCACTTAAATAAGCCGCAACAAACATAACTGCCAACAAAACAGTTAATTTCAGCCGCAACACTGTTGCGGTAGCAGCCTAAACTTTTAGCGCTGCCGTCCGGCCTGCCCTACCGTGGGGCAGAATCCGGGCGTCATTGAAACGGTGAACGTGAACGCTCTTAAGCTTTGCGGGGCGTCATGAACTGATGAAGCTACCGACGCGGCGGCATGACGGCCGGCCTGCCGCGGGGGGAATCTTGCAGGCCGTCTGCACCCGGAGATACTGCTGTGGACGTTCTTTTGGACGCGGGTTCGATTCCCGCCATCTCCACCAAGTAAAAAAGCACCGCTTCAGCGGTGCTTTTTCGCTTTCAAGCCCCCAAAATGGCCTGTACCTCTTGCTGCTTGCGGAACAGCACACACCCGCCTACGTGCTCTCCCTCGGCGGCGGCAAGCGCCCGTATTTGCTCGAAATACGGCGAGCGCAGAATTTCCAGTATGGGCATCCTGGCAACGTTGTGCTTGGCATAGGGCGAAAACGGGCAGGGCTCCGCGCCTCCGTTTGGGTTGATGTGGAAAAACCCGCGTCCGGACGCCAGACACCCACCCATTGCGGCTTCATCCCCGGGGAAAGAGAGGATAATCGTATCCCTAAAATGCTGCCTCAGCATTTCCGCGCTTTCATTTAGGCGCGCAATTTGTGCCGGCGCAAGTGCCATCGGTTCTGTGCTGGCATCCATGGGAACAAACTCTGTAAAGATAACAAGGCCGCAGCCCTTTTGATGCAAGTCGTCCATATACGAACGGGTTGTTACGGTATCCAGGTTTTGTGCGGTAACGGTTACCGAAACTCCAAAAAGCATTTTGCGCTGCCTCAATTGCGCCATTACATCGGTGATTTTCTCATAAACGCCATCGCCCCGCCGGGCGTTGGTTTCGGCTTGTCCGCCCTCAAGGCTTATCACGGGAACGATATGGCGGTGCCGGTTCAGCAACTCGATGGTTTCGCCGTTTAACAATAAACCGTTGGTAAAAACGGGAAATATCATGTTGCTAAAGGGCAGGGCGGCATCTATCACGTCTTGCCGCATAAAAGGCTCTCCGCCGGCCAGCAGCACAAACGATACACCCAATGCGCTGGCCTCTTTGAAAACAGCTGCCCATTCGCCGGCGGTAAGGTTTTTGTCTTGGCCTTCCTGTGCGCAAGCGCCGGTGCAGCGCGCGTAGCACCCGGTGCAAAAAAGGTTGCACTGCGAGGCAATGCTGGCAATGATAAACGGCGGGATATGCGTACCCTCCCGCTCGTAGCCGTCGCGCGTTTTCATGCCCTTTTTGATGCCAGGCACGGTTTTGGCTAAAAAGCTTAAGCCTTGCTTGTTATTCAGATAATAACGCTTAAGCGTTTGGATAATATCTGTGGAGCCCTGGTTGATAAGTGCCTGGAGGTTCATAATTCCCTTTGCCCTTCCGCTTTGTATTTGTCCATAAACTGGTCCACATGTGCCATCAGCAGGTTTATCGCCTCGGCTTCTGTGCCCGGCATGGTGTCGCAAAGGCATAAAAGCAAGAAAAACGGTGCGTAGAACTGCAGCGCAATCACTTTCACTGGGGTGGTTTTCACATAGCCCTGGCGCATCATCTCCGTGAAGAGCGCCTCCTGAAAGCAGATGGCCGAATCGGCAAACCAGGAGCGGAAGGTTTTGGCCGCGTCCGGGTTTTTATACTGCTCAATCATCAGCATCTTTCTAAATTTAGACGCTTTGTCGTCTTCCAGAAAGAACCGGAACACGGTTTCGCACGCCCTTTTAAGCAAGGCGTTGCCCTCTTGCCCATAGGCCTGCGCCACCTTCTCAATTTCGCCCTGCGGCAGGTTGTGAAACGACACGGTTTGCTCAAAACGCGCGTTCATTTGCATGAGCAGGGTGTCGAATATGGCTTGCTTGCTCTTAAAATGCTTGTAAAGCGAGCTGTCTTTGATGCCAACCCCTTCGGCTATTTGCTTGACAGAAACGCCCTCGTATCCGTTTATAGAAAACTGCTCCAGGGCGGTAGCCAAGATGCGCGATTTGGTATCGTTGTTGTCCATGTGCCCTCCTGTGGCTAGCTAGTGCTTGCTAGCCATTGTAATATACGACACACCAATTGTCAAGCAAAAGAATAATTATCCTTCTAAAACCGTATAAACCATTTTACCGCCTGTTGCCGATACCTCAAACAGCCAGGGCATGGGCTTATCCGGCGGTACATTCATCACTTGGGCAACATGCTCAATGTATTCCGGGGTTTCCACCCAAATAACAACGCGCTTTGCCAGGTGCGCCTGGGTGTGATAGGCGAACCATTCGTCGTCAAGCGCCGAGGCGTATTTGGGTTCGTCGCGCAGCAAAACAGAAATGCGATCCTGCAAAAAGAAGAAATCAAACAAAGCATTGGTAGAATCGCTTGTTGGCCGCCCGGGTATGCCAAGCACCAGCAGGATGTTGCCATCCGATAAGGCATATTGGGAATACCGCTCGTGTGCCTGCACGGCTTCCGGGTAGCGTATTTCTGTTCTGCCGATAATACTGTCCAGCAGGTATTGCGGTCCCCAGAAAATCAGTAAAAGAGCCAATAGCCCGGCGGTGACAGGCAGAGCCGACTTCCAGGATGGTACTTTTTCAAGCAACAGGGCAAGGCCATACAGCACAAAAACACTTAATGAAAGCGTTACCAACGCGTAATACCGATTGAAAGACGATACGGTTTCGCTCTGAACAGAATAAGTGAGAAAAATACCGGCCACATATGCCAAAAGCCCTGCCAAAACACCCAAAAAAGACAAATAATACAGCTTTTTCTGGCGGTGTATCACCATCAAGGCCACGGCAGCCGCCAGCAGCGCCGCCGTTAACACAAGCGCGGTCAGCTTCCCGGCGGAGAGCGGCCGGTTTACAAACGCGTCTGCGGCGTTTTTGGCAGAAGTGTAAAAATCATCGGTCAGGCCTGTTTCAAGCGCGTCGGTAATGCCGGTATTGCGCGGATTAGAAGATATAAAGCTGCCCAGTGTTACCCTTGGCGGCTGGGCGGTGTTTTCCACACCAAACATTTCCTGGCGTATCACCCCGGCTTCATATTCCACCTTCATGGTGTTGTACCGATAAAATACAGACCACGAGCTGTAAACAACCAGCAGCGTCAATAGCATCAGCCCAAGCGCCTTGAACGACATTTCTTTTTTGGCAAATAGTTTTATAGCCAGCAGGGCTGCGAATAAAACACCGGCAAACAAAAGCCCGGTATAGCTTTTTAGCAGCACCAGCGTTCCGCAGGCAAAAATACACACGGCGGTGGTTTGCCGGCCTTTTCCGGCGAAAAAAGCGTACAGAAGCGCGCAAGTGAACAGCACCCCCAGCTGCACTTCGGCCAGAAGGCTGTTAAGGGCCAGGTTTTCATCGCCCAGCGAGAGCACCAGCGTTACCAGCACCACAAAAAATGGGATGGCCCATTTGCTCTTTGGCCGTATGGCCTCTATGGCTGCCAAGCATGCTGTGAGAACCGCCGCGGCGTTTACGTGGTACAGTGTTGCTTCTTTCCACCCCAAGACGCGCACAAAGCAATACTGCAAGGGGATATAGGCGGGCATGTAGTCGCGGTGACGCATGTTGGTAAAGGGGTTAAAATAACTGCCGCCAAAAGAATAAAGCTCTTTAACGGCCCGTGCCCAGATGTTGTATTCGTCGTAGTACCACACCGAGGCGTTAAAAAGCACAATGGACAACACCACTGCCGCCGCCGCGTAAACCAACAGCACTTGCCGGTTATGGGCCCAGATGTCTTTGAATATACCTCTGTCGAAAAACAAAAAATAGGCAAGCAGCACACCCGCGCCGCAAACCAGCACATAAGGCGCAATGGTGTAGCTGCCCAGCAAAAACACAAAGAGATAAGACGACAGCACCAACGCGCAAAACGCGCCGAACAGGGCGGCGGCAAAGCCTTCGCCCTTGGATAGTTTTTTAACAGCCAGGGCATACGGGAAAATGCACACAAATACCAGAAAACCCATAAAAACCTCCAGGCGTCTATTTTGTGCGTGCAAACCGGCCGTATAACGCGCGCGCCCTCCGCACAGCGATACATGCAGAGGGCGCGGTTTACAGCGCTTACCATTGTGGAGCTGGTGGACAGATTCGAACTGTCGACCTGCGCATTACGAGTGCGCTGCTCTACCCCTGAGCCACACCAGCAAGAAACGTAGAAGGGTGCAATGCATGCAGTGTTTCTAGGCGCGCTGCGCTTGCCAAGAAACACTAGCGATACCCCTGAGCCACACCAGCAAGAAACGAAGAAGGCCACAACAACATTACCATTATATTTTTTTTCGCATATTAGTCAATAGCCGAATTATGCCGGGGAATGCCTGGGTCTAGACAAATTGCCTGCTAATACGGTAGAATGGCGATGGACGAAAAGGGGGAGAGCTATGAGGCATATGCTGCCGATGCTGCGGGAAAGTGTGGCCATTTTGGTAATAGGTGTGCTGCTGGTGGTTGTTTTGGCCAGGGCCAAATACTATAGCTACGCCATTGGCATCACACCTATGTTGGTTTTGCCCACGCTGCACCTCATTGTTATAGGCATATTATACCTTACCAAGGGCGTTTTTTTTGGCATACGCCAGCAGGTGGTTATTGGTTTTGTAGATTTACTGGCGGTGGTTGCCACAGGCGTGCTGATTATGGTGTTCAGCCCCAGAATCGAAACCAAGAGCAATCGGCGGCTTTATCAGATTATGATGTCTGTATACACCGTGCTGCTTGGGTGGGCTTTTATCTACAACACCCTGCAGCCCTTGTTTTAGCGGGCTGGCCGCTGTAAAACCAAAGCCACTGGCGGGTTCAAACCCCTCAGTGGCTTGTTTATATTTCACACTTCAAAATCTTCCGCGGCATAAGCGGGCAGCTTAGGCATGGGGCGCGGGGTGCGTTTTAGGGGGTCATATCGGTATTTCTTGCACTTGTAGTGGGGCGATACCGGCCCAAAGCGCCTGCATAGCACCATCACTTTATCGGGCGAGGGGTGGCTTTGCTCACAATGCAGGCATGCCGGCTGCACACCGCTGCCAAAAAGGTTTTTCAAGGTCATACCGGCACGCGGCCTCCTTTGCGTTTATAATGCTATTATATCCAATTTCAGGCGCGTGTACAACCATCCCAAAAAATAATGGTAAAATTGTTCACAAGCTGTGTTCTTCGCTATCAAATATGGTATAATAACTATAATTCTAGCAAGAATACTATCAGTATTCAATAAAAAACCGCGGATATGGGGTGCTCGATGGCGGAACATCGGCTTGAGATGGACAGCATGGCGCTGATACACGCTGTTTTTGGCAACCAAGACGTATATTTACGCTTGCTGGAGCGGGAGTTTTCTGTTTCTTTTATTTTTAGGGATAACGAGATAAAAATGATGGGCGACGCGGCCCAAACCAGCGCGGCGGCGCGTGCTATCAGCGCCATGGCGCGCCTGTACGAAAAAGGCCTTACGCTGGACGAGCAAACTGTGCGCTACTGCATTGCGCTGGCGCGAGAGGGCGTGGAAGCGAGGGCAGAAGAACTTAGCGGCGATTGTTTGCTGATTACCGACAAGGGGCGGCCTATTCGCCCCAAAACACTGGGCCAGAAAACCTATATTGACACGATTCAAAAAAACGCCGTCACTCTGGGGGTGGGCCCGGCGGGCACAGGCAAAACATATTTAGCCGTGGCCATGGCAGTGAAGGCCTACAGGACACAGCAGGTTACGCGCATTATTCTTACGCGGCCCGCCGTGGAGGCGGGAGAGAAGCTGGGGTTTTTGCCCGGCGATTTGCAAAACAAGGTGGACCCCTACCTGCGCCCGCTGTACGACGCTTTGTTTGACATGCTGGGCGTGGAAAGCGCGCAGCGCTTAATGGAGAAGCAGGTGATAGAGGTAGCGCCGCTGGCTTACATGCGCGGGCGCACCCTGGACGACGCTTTTATCATTTTAGACGAAGCGCAGAACACCAGCCGCGAGCAGATGAAGATGTTTCTCACCCGCATGGGCGTGGGCAGTAAAGTGGTGGTAACCGGCGACGTAACCCAGATTGACTTGCCGGACAAACGCCAGAGCGGCCTGGTGGACGCGCTGGCGGTGCTGAAGAGCATTGAGGGGATTGCACAGGTGCGCTTTACCGAAAAAGACGTGGTGCGCCACCGGCTGGTGCAGGATATTATTAAAGCGTACGACAAAGCCGCCAAAGCCCGTGTGGCCCATGGCAGGCCCGCCAGATAACACCGCAGAAAGGGTGAACAGAATATGGCGCACAAGGTATTTATCACAGACAAGCAAAAAACAGTAAAAATCCCATCGGGCCTGCGCATTTTAATTAGGCGCAGCTGCAACGCGGTGCTGGAGCTGGAGCATTTTCCCCAGCCCGCCGAGGTTTGCGTAACCTTTGTGAATAACGCCGAGATTGAACAGCTGAACAGCCAGTACCGGGGCAAAAACAACCCTACCGATGTGCTGAGCTTCCCGCTGGGGCAAAACGGGCAATACGACGTGAACAAAGACAATGGCGCCGTGTTGCTGGGCGATATTGTTATCTCGATGGAAAAAGCCGTTGAGCAGGCCAATATCTATGGGCACACCCTGCAGCGCGAGGTGGCGTACTTAACGGTGCACTCCATGTACCACCTGCTGGGATACGACCACGAAACAGGCGGCATAGAGGCGGTGCACATGCGCGAAAAGGAAGAGAACGCCCTGATTAAGCTTGGGCTTCCGCGCACCGTATCCTACACAAACCCAGAGTGATAAGCATGGCGGCATTTTTCAAAGGCTTTTACTACGCGGCCAAGGGCGTGGCGCGGGCTCTGCGCGAAGAGCGCAACCTGCGCTTTCATGTTTGTGCGGCTTTTTATGTGGTATTGTTTTCGTTTTTTTACGCGTTTACCGCGGTGCAATACGCCTTGCTGGCCGTGCTTATAGCCGGTGTGCTGGCGCTGGAGATGGTTAACTCCGCGCTGGAGCGCGCGGTGGATTTGGCCAGCCCGCAAAAAAGCCGCCTGGCAGAAACGGCCAAAAACATGGCGGCGGGCGCGGTGCTGGTATTTGCCGCCGGGGCGGCCGTTTGCGGGGTGCTTTTGTTTTGGAACACCGAAGTGTTTGGCAAAATCTACCGATATTTCGCGGATATGCCATGGCTATTAATCCCGCTGGCCGCTTCATTTGGCGTCTGCGGCTGGTTTGTATTTGGGCTAAAAAATCGGGAAAGGACGCCGGCTGATGAACACACCCGAACAAAATAACAAAAGATCGGTTTTTGTGGCCATCACCGGGCGGCCCAATGTGGGAAAGTCCTCGCTGTTAAACCGGCTGGTGGGCGAAAAAGCGGCCATAGTTACCCCCAAGCCGCAAACCACCCGCACGCGCGTAACGGGCATCGTTACCCAAGGGCCTGTGCAATATGTGTTTTTCGACACGCCGGGTATCCACCAGCCGCGCACCAAGCTGGGCGGCCACATGGTGCAAACGGTGCATAACAGTGTGGCCGACGGCGACGTGGCTCTGATGCTGTTTGAGCCCAAAGGCACGCTGACTTTAGCCGAAACCCAGCTGATAGAAAGCTTGCGCGGCGGCGTCGCTTTGGCGGCCATCAACAAAGCCGATACCGTGCCACAGCCCGCCGAGCTGAACGCCCGACGCGAGGAACTGCTGGCCATGGGCGTGTTTGGCGACGTGCTGCAGATAAGCGCGCATAGCGGCGCGGGCTGCGAGGCGCTGCTGGAAAAGCTGGCGGGCTACGCGCTGGCGGGCCCGCACTATTTTGCAAATGATATGTATACCAGCCAGCCCGAAAAAGTGATGGCCGCCGAAATTCTGCGCGAAAAGCTGCTTTTGCTGATGCAGGACGAGATACCCCATGGCATCGCCGTGGAAATAGATACCTATAAAGAACGCGAGCATGGCAGAATGATAGACATTGAAGCCAGCATCCTGTGCGAGCGGAAAAGCCACAAGGGCATGGTGATTGGCAAGGGCGGTGCGATGCTAAAGCAGGCTGCCAGCGCCGCGCGCAAAGACATTGAGGCCTTTACCGGCGCAAAAATAAACCTGCAATGCTGGGTGAAGGTGCGCGAACACTGGCGCGACAACGAAAAGGCTTTGGGGCGCATGGGTTTTGGGGGATAACCGGGTGTGTGATGAGAATAACCGATAAGGGCCTTGTGATAAAAGAAGTGAAACTGCGCGAGAGCGACCGGATACTTACCCTGCTAACCGCAGGGCATGGCGTGGTGCAGGTGTGCGCGCGCGGCAGCCTAAAGCCGGGCGGCAAGCTGTTTAGCGCCAGCGGCTTGTTTTGCTATGCCGAGTGGACGATGAAAGAGGGAAAAAACCTTTACAACGCCGAAGAAGCTGCGGTGATAGAGGTGTTTTTTGGCTTGCGCAGCAGCCTGGAGGCCCTGGCGCTGGCCACCTATATGGCCGAAATTGCCGCGCTGCTGGCCTTGGCGGAGAACGAGGCCGGCACCATCTTGCGCCTGGTGCTGAATTGCCTGCACCTGCTTTGCAGAGAGACCATGCCGCCGCTGGCCGTTAAGGCGCTGTTTGAATTGCGCGCCTTGAGCGAAACCGGGTTTATGCCGGATATTTTGATGTGCGACGGCTGCGGGCGATACGAGGGCGGGCCGTTTTATCTAAACCCGCGCGACGGCAGCCTGCTGTGCGAGGATTGTGCCGGAAAGCGGCAGCAAACCCCCAATTTGAACCCGCAGGCATTGGCGGCGCTGCGGCATATTGTGCTAAGCGGCGAAGATAAGCTGTTTGCCTTTCGCCTGGTGGGCGCAAGCCTTGGCATGCTGGCGTGCCTGGCCGAGGCGTACCTGTTGTTCCATCTGGAATACCCGCCCAAAAGCATGGCCTACCTAAAAACGGTTTTGGACGCAGACACTGGCAGGCCCGATATAAGTGAGGAAAATGGATAATAAACATTTGAATAATGTAGAGTTTGACAAAATTGTGCAGCTGGCAAAGCAGCGTGCCGTGTGCCCGGAAACACAGCAACTTTTGGAAAACGAGCGCCCATACACACGGGCGGAGGATGTGCGCAGCCTGCTCCTGCAAACCGACGCCATGGCGGCGCATCTGCTAAAAAACGGCACACCGCGCATATCGTCTTGCGAAGGGGCGGATAAAGCCGTGTCCCGGGCCGCCAAAAGCGGGGTGCTGTCTATGGCCGAGCTTTTGCTGGTGCGCGGCGCACTGCGCAATTTTGCGGCCCTGGCGGGATGGTATCTGCTGGGCAAAGAGGCCGACGAGCGCGCCGGCGTGCTGGACGATTTGTTTTACACCATTACGCCGCAGCCGGCGCTGGAGCGCGATATTGGCGATGCGATATTGTCCGACAGCGAAATGGCCGACACCGCCAGCGATGCCCTGTACGATTTGCGCCGCAAAATACGGCTGGCGGAGGAGTCTATCCGCGGCAAGCTGGACGCGGTGATTAAAAACCCCCACAATGCCAAATATTTGCAAGACAGCCTGGTATCCATCCGCAACGGCCGCTTTGTGGTGCCGGTGCGTGCCGAGCACCGGGGAGAAATCCCCGGTGTGATTCACGATGTATCGCAATCGGGCGGCACATTCTTTGTAGAGCCTTCGGCCGTGGTGGAGGCCAACGCCAGAATAATGCAGCTGCGCGGGCAAGAGCAAGCCGAGATAGAGCGCATTTTAGAGCATTTTACAGCCCGGGTGGGGGAGATTGCCCCCCTGTTTGAAGCCGCCTGGCACGCCATGCTGCAACTGGATATGCGCCTGGCCAAGGGGGAACTGGGCCTCTCCATGAACGGCATTTGCCCATCCATCAACGAAAACATGTCCTTTTCACTGGTGCGCGCGCGGCATCCGCTGCTGAACCGGGATACCGTTGTGCCGGTGGATATACGCCTGGGCGGCGAATACGACACCCTGGTGGTAACCGGCCCGAACACCGGCGGCAAAACGGTAAGCCTGAAAACCGCGGGCCTGCTGGCTATCATGGCGCAAACCGGCTATTTGCTGCCCGCGCACGACAGCACCGAGATATGCGTGTTTGAAAACGTGCTGGCGGATATTGGCGACGAGCAAAGCATCGAGCAAAGCCTGTCTACTTTTTCCGGCCACATGAAGAACATTACCGGCATTTTGGCGGTGGCAAACGGCAAAAGCCTGGTGCTGCTGGACGAACTGGGCGCGGGCACAGACCCCGCCGAGGGCGCGGCTTTGGCCGTGGCCATTATAGAGCGTTTGCGCCAAAGCGGTGCTTTGGTGATGGCCACCACCCACTACGCCGAGATGAAGATGTTTGCCCTGGAAACCGGGGGGGTGCAAAACGCGGGCAGCGAGTTTGACGTGCAAACCTTGCGCCCCACCTACCGGCTTTTGGTAGGCATACCGGGCCGCAGCAACGCGTTTTTAATAGGCGAAAAACTGGGCCTGCCCGCCAGTGTGATAGAACGCGCGAGGATGCATTTATCGGCGGAGCAGCGCCGGTTTGAAACGGTGCTGACGCAGCTGGAAGATATTAAGCTGGCCATGAAAGCGCAGGAGGAAGAGATAGAGCGCCTGCGCTACGCGGCCGGCCACCAGCTGGAAGAGGGACGCGAAAAGCGCGATGCCCTGGTGCGCCAGGGTGAAGCCGAGCTTGAAAAAGCGCGGCAGGAAGCAAAGCAACTGGCAGATAAAGTGCAGGATACGGCCTTTACCCTGCTGGACGAAATGAAACGCATCGAAAAGGACGCGCGGTTATCCGCCGCGCAAAAAGCACAGCGCGCCCGAGAAATTGCCCGCAAGGACGCCGAACAGCTGGGGAAACTGGCACAGGCGGGGCAAGCGGGGCAGCCGGTGGCGGGTATCCCCCTGCAAAGCGTGCAGCCGGGGCAGGAGGTATGGGTGCCCGCCCTGGGCCAAAACGCCACTGTGGTGGCCGGGCCGGATAAGGCCGGGCAGGTGGAGCTGCGCCTGGGGGTGGCAAAAGCCAAAGTGCCGATGGCCGAGCTGTCGCAAATACCCGGCCGCAAGCCGCAAAGCGCCCCCAGGCGGCAAATGGACGCACCGGGTGAAACCAGCGGCGATACAGGCCCGCGCACGACCCGCACCGAGCTGAACTTGCTGGGTAAAACAGTGGACGAGGCCTTGATGGAAACCGATGCCTTTATCGACAACGCCGTGATGAGCGGCCTGCAAACGGTGTATATCATCCATGGCCGGGGCACGGGTGCGCTGAGAAGCGCCATTACACGGCACTTAAAAACGGTGAAAAGCGTAAAAAACCACCGCCTTGGCCGCTACGGTGAGGGCGAAGACGGTGTGACGGTGGTGGAGTTGAGATAAGATAACCCGTCCCCTCGGCTTCGCCGAGGGGACGGGTTACGGTTATATCTCTATGCCATAGGTTACCAGCATTTTGCAGAAGCTTTTCACGTTTCTAAACTGGATGCCGGTGATGCCCGTTTCAAAGGCGGCGGACGAATTGGCCTTGGTATCATCGGTAAAAATGGTTTCCTGCGGCGCAAGTTTGTATTTTTTCAGTAATATTTGGTATATTTCCAAATCGGGCTTGGCAACGCCAACCTCATAAGACAACACCCCGCCGTCGAAAAGCGGCCAAAAGTCGCGCCGCGCAATCAGCTCGTGCACTTCCTTTGAAAGGTTTGAAAGATAATAGATGTTGAAACCGTTCTTCTTCAATAGACGCATCAGCACCACCGTGGCAGAGCGGGTGGTTAGCAATTCGGTCCACTCTTCCAAAAGCGCGCGCATCTCAAAAGCTACGTCTTTTGCTTTGCCGCGCTGCATAAATATTGCCGAGGCGTCGTTCCAGGTAAGCTTGCCAAGGTCCATCAGCTGCCATTCCTCGCTGCCGAAAACAGCGTCATAAAGCTTTTTTTCTGTGCGTTCGTTGTAAAAACGCTCTACCAAGTATTCTTTAGGGTTGTAGTTAAACACAACACCGCCTAAATCGAACACCATGTTATGGTACACGCCCCGCACCTGCCTTCCAATGCTTTGCTATTGGCAATTATACAATAGCGCGGCTTGTATTTGCAACGCGCCCCCGGTATAATGATGAACATGTTTGCATTCATGGGGTGAAAGCCCCGGTTTCATTGATATTGAAAGGATTGCCATGCCAGAGAAAGAACCGATACCGGGCAGGGATGCCCGAAAACGCGCGCCGCGAAATAAACAGCGGCCCTTTGCCCCAAAAAGAGGACGCATTGCCGAAAAACTGGACGTAAACCCCTGGTTTTTTGCCATAACCCACAGCGCCACTACCAATGTGCTGTTGTGCCTGTTAATACCCGCTGCGGCCACCCTTACCCTGGAGTGGATTGCGCGCGGCAGCCTGGGAGATAATATCCAGGGTAATGGTTTTTTTCAATCATTAACGGCGCATTTTCCAAGCTTTTTGCTCTCATACGCCATGCTGGCGGCACTGTACGTGCTGGTAAGCCAGCTTACGGCGCGCCACTGGATAGCCACCCTGGCGGTGGGGCTTACGGGGAATGTTCCGGCCATTGTAACCCATTTTAAGATGAACATGCGCGGCGAGCCTTTTTTGCCCTGGGATATCAGCCAGATAGGCGATTTGATGGGTGTAAAAAGCAGCGTGGAGCTGACTATCCCGGCCAGCGTGTACATTGTGGTCGCGTTGTGGGCGGTGCTTACGGTGGCGGCGGGCTTTGTTTGCATCCCCCGTGGCGTCACCCGCAAAACAGATTGGAGTTTGCGTTTGGTGTCTGGTGGCGTAGCGCTGGCACTGTTTTTGGGGCTGCTAAACGGTGTGATGCTAAACCCGGCGGGGGCTGCCGCCATGGGTATTGTTCAAGACCCCTGGATGCAAGACCGGTATTACCGCACCAATGGGGTGATTACCGGGTTTTTAACCAATTTGCAGTGGATGCAAATTGCCAAGCCCGAAGATTACAGCGAAGACGCCGTGCGTGAAATAGAAGCGTGGCTAAGTGGCGAAGACGCGCGCGCACCCCTGTTTGAGGATGGCTATGCCGCAAAGGGCGGGCAATTATCGCAGTGGCCCGACATTATTTACTTGATGGCGGAGAGTTTTTGGGACGTAACCGCGCTGCGGGGCATTGCTTACGACCAGCCGCTGTTGGATAACCTGAACCGTTTATCCCGGCAGGGCGCGCGGGGAACGGCTTATACGCCCAGCTTTGGCGGCGGCACATGCGATGTGGAATTTGAGGCGCTCACCGGTTTTTCCATGGAGTTTTTGCCCTCCGGCGCAAAGCCTTTTCAGCAATACGTTACCGAGGATATGTTTGCCTTGCCGCGCTACCTTAAAAGCAGCGGATATTCTACGGTGGCGGTGCACGGCTATGGGCGGCGCTTTTGGAACCGCGACATGGCTTACCCCAACCTGGGCATTGATACCTTTATTGCCAGCGAGGATTTTATAAACCCGGAAACCAAACGCGGCTTTATCTCAGACAACGCTATGGTGGATGAAATGATTCGCCAGCTGGAAAACCGAACCGGCGATGCGCCGGTGTTTATGCATGCCGTTACCATGCAAAACCACACCACGTACAACCGAAACAAATACCCCGCAAACCAGCTGGTGCGTGTTACCAGCGCCCCGATGGATGTTTCCGACAGTGTGGTTGGCCAGCTGGAAGATTGCGCCACCGGCATCCGCGACATGGACGCCGCGCTGGGAAAGCTGGCCGATTACCTGGCCGGCAGTGAACGCCCGGCCATTCTGGTGTTTTGGGGCGACCACATGAACCCAATGAGTGACGGCTACAACCTGTTTGAGCAAACCGGTTATATTGAAAACGGAGATACCGCTTCGCCCAGGCTGCGCGAAACACCGCTGCTGATTTGGAGCAACTTTGACGAAACCGCCGTAGACCTGGGCACACTGGCAACCTATAATATCACCACGGCCATGATGGATTTGTACGGCTTTGAAAAGCCGCCGGTTTTTGATTTTCTGGCGAAGAGTTTTGAAGTGATACGCGGGCGTACGCGCGGCATCACCATCGGGCCGGATAACGGATATACCGAGGAGTTTACCCCCGAACAGCGGCAGTTTTTTGACCGTTACGCCATTTTGCAGTATGATTATCTTTTCGGAAACAATTATCACCAAAAGGCACATTCGCTGCCAAGTGAATAGTACCGGTGTTTGCCAAAATTCACTCTAAGCAAGACGCAATATACGCGTTCACTCCATCATGAGGCGGAACAATGAACACAAAACTTAGCACGATACTGCGCCGGGTGCAAAAGCCGGGGCGTTACACCGGCGGCGAGCCGGGCAGTGTGGTTAAAAGCGCCCAGGACGTACGGTATCGCTTTGCTTTTTGCTTCCCGGATACCTACGAAGTGGGCATGTCGTATTTAGGCATGAAGATTCTATATGAACTGCTGAACGAAACCGAGGGCGTGTGGTGCGAGCGCGCGTTTATGCCATGGATAGATATGGCCGATGCCATGCAGGCCGAGGGCTTGCCCTTATACGCGCTGGAAAGCCGCGACGCGCTGGGCGTTTTTGACATGCTGGGCTTTACGCTGCAATATGAATTAAGCTATACCAATGTGCTGGCCATGCTGGATTTGGCGGGGATACCCCTGCGCGCTGTTGAGCGCGGCGACGCGCACCCCCTGGTGGTGGGCGGCGGGCCCTGCACCTGTAACCCCGAGCCGCTGGCCGCTTTTTTCGACGCGTTTTTTTTAGGCGAGGGCGAGCGCCAGCTGCCCGAGGTGTGCCGCCTGGGCATGCGCGCCAAGGAAGAGGGCTGGGGAAAGGCCCGCCTGCTGGCCGAAATGGCTAAAATTGAGGGCGTGTATGTGCCCGCGCTGTACGCGGCCAGCTATCGGCCGGATGGGCGTGTGCGCGAGGTGACGGCTGCGCCCGGCGCGCCCATGCCCATTAAAAAGGCTATATTGCCGGATTTTGACGCATTTTTGCCGCCGAAGGATTTTACAGTGCCTATGGTGGGTGCGGTGCACGACCGCGCGCAGATTGAAGTGCTGCGCGGCTGCGTACGCGGCTGCCGTTTCTGCCAGGCGGGCTTTATCTACCGCCCCATGCGCCAGCGCCCTGCCGCACTGCTAAATAGCGCAGCCAAAACCCTGTGCGAAAACACCGGCTATGAAGAAATAAGCCTGACCAGCCTTTCCACAAGCGACCACAGCCAGCTGGAAGAGCTGATGGACAGTATGCTCGAATGGTGCGAGCCGAGGCATATCAGCCTGGCGCTGCCCAGCCTGCGGGTGGATAATTTTACCCAGAGCCTGGTGGAAAAAACAACCCGTGTGCGCAAAAGCGGCCTTACCTTTGCGCCCGAGGCCGGCACCCAGCGGCTGCGCGACGTGATAAACAAAAACGTGACGGACGACGAGATTATGCGCACCTGCGCCCTGGCGTTTGACGCCGGGTATACCGCCGTGAAGCTGTATTTTATGATGGGCCTGCCCACCGAAACCCTGGAAGACATAGAAGGCATCGCCCAAACCGCGCAGCGCGTGGTGGATTTGTTTTATACCCGGCCGGGCAAGGCCAGGGGCAAGGGCGTAAAGGTAAGCATCAGCGTGGCTTGTTTTGTGCCTAAGCCGCACACGCCCTTCCAGTTTTGCGGGCAGGATACGGAAGAAACCCTGCGCGAAAAACAGGCGCACCTGCTGAAATGCGTGAAAAACCGCAAAATCAGCGTAAGCTACCACGACAGCCGCGTAAGCCTTTTGGAAGCCGTTTTTGCGCGGGGAGACCGCCGTTTGGCCGATGTGCTGCAAGCTGCCTATCAATCGGGCTGCCGTTTTGACGGCTGGGACGAGCATTTTAACTACAACACCTGGATGGAGGTTTTTGCGAAGGCGGGGTTGAATCCGGCCTGGTATGCAAACCGTGCCATTGCGCCTAGCGAAGCAACACCGTGGGAGCACCTGGATTATGGCGTAGAAAAGAAGTTTATGGTGACAGAATTTCAGCGGGCACAGGACGCGCAAACCACCCCTCCCTGTAGCGCCGCCTGTGCGGGCTGCGGCGCAGCCACCCTTGCGAAGGGAGGGGTTTGCTCTGCGTACCATTAGGATATTCTTCACCAAAACAGGCACGTCGGCTTACATCAGCCACCTGGATTTGCAGCGTGTGATGGCGCGGGCACTGCGAAAGAGCGGCTTTCCGGCTTGGTACTCGCTGGGGTTTAACCCCCATATTTACATGCGCTTTACCCTGCCGCTGCCGCTGGGGCAAGAGAGTGTGTGTGAAAGCGTAGATGTGAAAACAGAAAGCGGGGAAGATGTTACGGTTTATCTGGCGGCGCTTGACAGCGCGCTGCCGCAGGGCATGAACGCATTGGCCATTGCGCCGCCGCACCTGCCGGCCGATGCCCTTACCGAGGCCGAATACCGGCTTAGCTGCGCGGAAGACGCAGCCTTTCTGCACAATGCCTGCGAAGCCTATAACCGGCAGGCCCAGGCGTTGGTAGAGCATAAGACCAAGCGTTCTCAAACCACGCTGGATTTGAAAAGCCTGCTGCCCACGCTGCCAGTGCCAAATTCACGGGGCGAGGTGGTTGTCCGTCTGCCGGCAAAGCCGGAGCACACCATCAACCCGGCCCTGCTGTGCGGTTTTTTGCAAGGGGAGGGCGAAGCACAAGGGCCGCCCATCGACGTGCTGCGCCTGCGTATTTTGGCCGGTGAACAGGTGTTCCGGTAACAGACCTTTATTTGAAGCAAAATGAGGGGTAAATATGAAAAAAATCGTCATCATTGACGGGCAGGGCGGGAAAATAGGCTCTCTGCTGGCTAGCAGGCTAAAAAAAGAGACGGGGGAGTATGTGCTGTACGCCATCGGCACTAACAGCATTGCCACGGCCACCATGCTGAAGGCCGGGGCGGATGTTGGTGCCACCGGGGAAAACCCCATCCTTGTGAATTGCCGCGACGCCGATGTGATTGTTGGGCCGATTGGCATTGTTACGGCGGACGCGCTTTTGGGGGAGATTACGCCGGCCATGGCCGTGGCCGTGGGGCAAAGCGGCGCTCAAAAGGTGTTTTTGCCCATCAACCGCTGCAACAATCACATCGTAGGCGTGCGGGATTTGCCAATTCCCGAATTGATAGATTCGGCAGTGACGTATATTGTGGGTGTCTTGAAAAAAGGCATGGATAAGCCTTGTTCCGATTGGACACACCCTCGGTATCCACATTATTGACAGGTTTGGAATTATCACTTATTATAATCGTACTGTTTGTCACGAAGGCAGACATGAAAAGGCCGGGCTCACTTAAACTATGCCACGAAGGCTGTACAGCCGCGCAAAGCGGGTGGCCTTTGGGCTATTATTTTATGTGGGAGGTTTTTTCATGTTCACCATAAAGAAAACGCTCTACACGGCATTTTTGGTTGCCGTTGGCATTGTTCTGCCCATGGCGCTCCACATGATTCCCAACGCGGGAAGCATCATACTGCCCATGCATATTCCCGTTCTCATCTGCGGTATCGTCTGCGGCTTTCCTTATGGGCTGCTTTGCGGCGTCATCACGCCGCTGATGTCCAGTTTATTGACGGGGATGCCCCCCGCGCCCATTCTGCCGGTGATGCTCTGCGAGCTGGCAGCCTACGGCCTGGTTTCGTCTTTGCTGGTGCGCTTAGTTCGCACCAAAAACATTTATGCCAACGTCTATATTGCCCTTGTGGGGGCCATGCTGTTTGGCAGGGCTGTGTCCGGTGTCCTCAATGCCCTCATTTTCAAGGCCGGAGACTATTCGCTTCAAATATGGCTCACCTCCGCCTTTGTCACCGCTCTGCCGGGTGTCGTTATACAGCTTGTTTTAATCCCCTGTGTTGTCATCGCGCTTCAAAAATCCAAGCTGGTTACGCTCTGAAAACACGCTTGCATTTTATGAATGGCCGTGATATATTATTATGGCTAGAAAACCACACGCATTGCTTTGCGCAGCCGTGTGCCCGTTTTATTGCGGGTGGCTGCGCATTTTAGGGTGGTGCGGCGGAAAAACAAATTTAAGTTGGAGGGAACAAATGGCAGTTGTATCCATGAAGCAGCTTCTGGAGGCCGGTGTGCACTTTGGCCACCAAACCCGCAGATGGAACCCCAAGATGGCGCGCTATATTTTTACAGAGCGCAACGGCATCTACATTATCGATTTGCAGAAAACCGTTAAAAAAATGGATGAGGCGTACAATTTTGTGCGCGACCTCTCCACTAAAGGCGACATGCTTTTGTTTGTGGGTACTAAAAAGCAGGCGCAAGAGTCTATTCGCGAAGAGAGCGCCCGCTGCGGCATGCCCTTTGTGGACGCCCGCTGGCTGGGTGGCATGCTTACCAATTTCCGCACCATCCGCCGCCGCATAGACCGTATGGAGCAGCTTAAAACCATGCGTGAAGACGGCACTTTTGCCATGCTGCCCAAAAAAGAAGTGATTAAGCTTGAGCTGGAAATGGATAAGCTTGAAAAATTCTTGGGCGGCGTAAAAAACATGGATCGTTTGCCCGGCGCGCTGTTTGTGGTAGACCCCCGCAAAGAGCATATTGCGGTTGCGGAAGCCCGCAAGCTGCATATCCCCATTGTTTCCATCGTGGATACCAACTGTGACCCCGATGAGATAGATTATGTTATCCCCGGCAACGACGACGCTATCCGTGCCGTACGCCTGATATCCAGCGCCATGGCCGACGCCATTTTGGAAGGCCGCCAGGGAGAGCAAATGGAGGACGAACCGGCGTCTGTGCAGGACGCCGGGCCGGACGAGGCGGCCGAGGGCTGAATCTTTCGGAGAAACCACAAAACTTCATTTGTTGAGGAGATGGAATAGAATGGCATTTACCGCACAAGATGTGAAAGAGCTGCGCGAGCGCACCGGCTGTGGCATGATGGATTGCAAGAAGGTGCTTACCGAAGCCGGCGGCGACATGGAGAAAGCGGCAGAGCTGCTGCGCGAGAAGGGCCTGGCGGCCGCCAACAAAAAGGCCAGCCGCATTGCCAGCGAGGGCATGGTGTTTGCCACCAGCGATGCCGATACCCAAACCGGCGCCATGGTGGAGGTGAACAGCGAAACCGACTTTGTGGCTAAAAACGAGGGTTTCCAGCAATTTGTAAAAGATTTGACCAACGTGATTATCAAGGAAAACCCCGCCGATGTGGACGCCTTGATGAAGAAGCCCATGAACGGGAAAACCGTAGAAGAAGAGCTGCAAGAGAAAATACTGGTGATTGGTGAGAATCTCAAAATTCGCCGTTTTGCGCGTTTTTGCGGCATTAATTGCAGCTATGTGCACGGCGGAGGCACCCACGGCGTGATGGTGCAGTTCGACACCAGCGATGCGGTTGCCCAAAATCCCGGCTTTGCCGCCGTATCAAAAGACATTGCCATGCACATCACGGTGTTCAGCCCGCCGTATATTGGCCGCGCGGATGTGCCCGCCGATGTGCTGGACCATGAGCGCGAGATATTGAAACAGCAAGCCATGAACGAGGGCAAACCCGAGGCCATTGCCGAAAAAATGGTGGCCGGGCGCATCAATAAGTTTTTTGAGCAAAACTGCTTGCTGGATCAAAAGTTTGTGCGTGACGACAAAATTAGCGTACAGCAATATTTGGACGCGGCCGGCAAAACTTTGGGCGGCGTCATTAAAGTGGTGGCTTTCGAGCGCTATGAAAAGGGCGAGGGCCTGGAGAAACGCAGCGACGACTTTGCCAGCGAAGTAGCCGGGATGGTGAAATAAGCCCCTGGGCAAGCCTGTGGTAAAAATGCGGTAAAAACCCCCGGATGTACTTGACACCCGGGGTTTTTGTTGTTAGAATGCGCATATCTTATAGTATTACCCGCTCCTTCCGCAGCACTTTAGCATTATTTATTGGAGGACATATTGCATGAAAAAGCTCTTTAGTATTGTGATGGCACTTGTTTTGGTACTTTGCCTGTCCCTCAGCGTGTTTGCCGATTCCCCCTCTATTGGGGCAGCCACTGTCGATTTCGGCAATTCTACCTACCCAGAGGGCGCAAACCCCCAGCGCGATGATGTGAGCAGCACTGCTATGGCGGGCTTTGTCGCTTATTACGCCGCTAACAAGTATCTTGGCGCGCTGGCACCCATTGGCGATATCTACATGGATGCTAGCCCGGATGCAAACACCTGGTTTTACGTTACCGTTAGCGGGCTGAAGGCCGGCGATACGGTAACCGTGTTGCACATGAACGAAGATTCTGATGCGATTGATGTGCTGCCCGCCGCCAATGTGCGTGTATTTGACGGTGGTTTCGAGTTCCAGCCGACGTCATTGTCACCTTTCTCGTACATCGCGTGGCGTCCCGCTGCCAGCACACCGCCTGCTGCCACCACGCCCGCCGCCCCGCAAACCGGCGTATACGCGTAGTAGTTCGCTGTTCTGTTGTCCAAACGTCAAAACGGCCCTCCGGCTTCCACCGGGGGGTTGTTCTTGGTCAATACAGCCATTTAGTATTATTGTGATAAACGAGGATTGTACATGAAACGTATCGGGATGGTTTTATGCTGTGTCCTGCTCCTGTCTGCTTGCACCGCCGCCCCAGAGTCTGCGGTGTCCAGCGTGCCGTTTCCAGCGCCGCCGCAAAGCACTGTGCCGTCGTCTTCCGTGGCGGCGTCGCTGCCTATTGTTGTGCCGCCGCTGCCAAAGGTAAACCTTGAAAAGTTTACCAAAGAAATAGACTTTGAAGCGCTGCAAGCCACCAATGAAGACGTTGCCGCCTGGCTGCAGGTGCCGAATACCAACATCGACACCCCGGTGATGGTTGGCATAGACAACGCGTTTTACTTAACACACAACGCCGCCGGGCAGGATTTTGCGGGCGGATGCCCGTTTATGGACATGGCCAACACCAGGGGTTTTGGCGACGCGTTGAACGTGGTGTATGGCCATCTGATGCCGGACGATACCATTTTTACCCAGCTTCACCTGTATGAAGATGCCGGTTTTTTCAGCGACAACCGCGATGTGCTGGTTTACCTGCCCGGCGGCGGAAAGATGGAGTATCAGATTATTGCCGCGTTTTACACCGACGACCGCAATGTGCTGTACCAACGGGATTTTTGGGATTATGAAACACGGCAGTACCTGATCAATTGGATGAGCGGCGCTCGCGAGCCGGCGGGCAACGTGAACATGGACGGTGTAGCCATCACCGACCGGTTTATCATGCTATCCACCTGTGCCGAGATGTCGACAGCACCCAATTTACGGTACGTGGTAATTGCGCATTTGGTGGGGGAAAGCTTGTGACGCGCCCCCGCGAACCCGCCAAAAAAGGATGCCGCGTGCTGGTGCGCGTGGTGGCCGCATTATTGTGCCTTGTCCTGCTTGCCGCAGGGGCGCTTTGGTTTATGCTCTTTTGCCCCTGGGGTCTGTTTGGGGGTGATATGCCATACCATTATCTGCCGCAGCCCGCCCCGGCGGGGATGCAACTGGACGGAGCAACCTATGCCATAGACGAAGATGTGCTGAATATACTGTTAATTGGGGTGGATGAGCGAAACGAGGGGACAGACACACAAAGCATTTACACGGGCGGGTATGCCGATGTGCTGATGCTTTGCAGCTATAACCTGCGCACACACACCGCCACCCTGCTGCCTGTGCCCCGAGATACCATTGTACCCCTGGGGATGCCCAGCTACCCCGGGGCAGATACCGTTGGCATGGTGCTGGAAGGGCCGGTATGCCTGGCCCATGGGTATGGCAAAGATGGGGTGCAGGGCGCGCAGCTCACAGCGGCATCCGTCAGCGCGCTCTTTTATGGCATCCCCATACACCGCTTTGTTTCGGTTCATATGGCGGGTATCCGCGCGATAACCGATTATTTGGGCGGCATCAGTGTGGAGATAACCGGCGATTTTTCCGAGGTGGCAGGGCAGCCCTCCGGCAGCACCATGGTGCTGGACGGCGAGATGGCCGAATTTTTTGTGCGAGGGCGCAGCATCACCGGGATGACCGGCGGGAATTTAGACCGTATGGTACGTCAGCGGAGATTCTTATTTGCGCTGCTGGATGAAGTGAAAGCGCGTGTGCGGGAAAACCCGGCCTGGGCCTTGGGCTTTGCCGCCACTGCCATGCCATACTTAACCACCGATTTTTCGGTGCGCGAAATGGCGCATTTGGCTGCCAATTTTACGCTGCATGACGGCACGATGCAACTTACCGTGATGGATGGCGAAATGAGCGGGGATGTGTATATACCAAACGAGGAATTTATAAAGGATTTTGTGCGCGAGCATTGCCTTTATACTGATTGACCATTATATCTTTTCGTGATACACTGCTAAAGTGTGAAAGTATTTGCGGGGTGTGCGCCACGGGGGAATACCATGATGGAGAAGCGTTTTGGCCAAAACGAGCAAACAGAAGCCCTGTTTAAGGCGGTGCTTGCCTTAAAAACGCCGGAAGAGTGCTATACCTTTTTTGAAGACCTTTGTACCATGAAAGAACTGGCCGACATGACCCAGCGTCTGCAGGCTGCCCAAATGCTGCTGGAAGGTGCTACCTATGAGCAAATTGTTAAAAAGGTGGAAATCAGCACGGCCACCATCAGCCGCATTAACCGGTGCATCCAGTATGGCAGCGGGGGATACCGTACGATATTAGACCGCGTGAACGAAACAAAGAAACCCGCCAAAGATGCTTGAGCGCTGACGCTAATATGATTTACAAGAGCCCGCCGGTTATATCGGCGGGCTCTTGTGATGCATGGCGTCGTTATACACCGCCAACACTTTCTGCGTAAATTCCTTTGTTCCGTAGCGGCAGGCATAGGCGCTTACCCGCTGGCTTCGCAGCGCTTTTTCCTCGGGCGGCAGGGTGTGGTGCTTGTATACGGCTTCATAAAAGCCCTGCGGCGTTGTAACCTCTTCGCCGTTCACGCCCGTTTCTATCTGATCTCGGTTTTTTTGATCCAAACGCTGCACCGCATACAAGCCGCTGGCGGTAGCCTCCAAAAGCGATATTGAATTCATCTCAGACAGCGACGCGGTAGCGAATAAATCGCAGGCATGGTAGTAGCGCGGCAGGTCGTCGTGTTCTATTTTTCCAAGCATAAATATCTGGTTTTCCATGCTATTTTTGGCGATTATCTCGCGCAGGGGGGTAACCATAGGCCCGTCGCCGATTAAAAAAAGCTTGAAGGCGGTGCTGCCCTTAAACCCGTTTGTAAACCAGTCTACCAACACATCAATGCTTTTTTCTTTGCCAATGCGGCCCACAAATATCAGCGCGGTATCGCCGTCTGCAAGGCCCAGCTCCCGGCGCGTGCGTAGTATATCCGCTTGCGTAAGCGCGCCTTGCATAAACGCGGAGAGGTCTACGGTGTTGGGGATAACTGTAACAGCGCACCGGGCCTTGAGGTTTGAGTGCAAAAAGCCGGCCACCTTTTGCGATACGCCGATAATTTTGTTGGCTTTGCAGGCAAAACGGCGAAAAAAGGCATGCGTTATGGGCATGGCAGGTTGTTCCATCCAGTGCGGGTACAGGTAAAAAAGATAATCGTCGTACATGGTGTGCAAGGTATACACCACCGGCACTTTCAGCACCCGCGCGCAGTGCAGGCCAAATATCCCAATGGTAAATTCGGTTTGTGCGTGCACAATATCCGGCGCAAACTCCCTCAAAATCTTCATGCGTTCGCGGTTCAGCGGGTTTGTAATGCCGTTCCCGTATATCTTTTTCATGGGTTTGGCGGGGCAATACAGCACACCGTCTTTGATGTAATGGCGAATAGCCCTGGGTCCGCTGGTTACAACAAGCACCTGATGCCCTTCGGCTTCCAGCCCCTTTTTAAGCGTTTGTACATGGGTTACCACGCCGCTTACAATGGGGAAATACCCTTCTGTGAAAATGGCAACGCGCAAACATCTCCCGCCTTTCTGCGCAGGACACTGCAAAGTACAGCCATTATAGCGCAAAATGCAGCCGATAGCAATGTTTGAAATTGCGGCCAAAATACGGTATAATTACAAAAAAGCACCAGCTGGGCAAAGAGAGAAGGGTGGCCGCCATGGCGCAGTTTTCGGTATCGCTGGATAAAATCATCAAGGGCCTGAGTTTGGGTATTGTATCTTCACCAACAGATACGCAGGATATTAAGATTGAAACCTCGGACGTAAACCGCCCCGGCCTGTTTTTAGCCGGATATGACGAGCATTTCGACCCTACGCGCATCCAGATATTGGGCAACGCCGAGATGGCGTATTTGCAGGGCCTGCCTCCGGAGCAGCGGCGCGGGCGTATCCACGCGCTGTTTAGCGCAAAGCCCCCCACGGTGGTTATCACGCGCGATTTGGAACCCTTTGACGAAATCATCGAATATGCCAAGGAATACCGCGTGCCAGTGGTTACCTCGCCGGTGTCTACCTCGGCGTTTATGAACGATGTTATTTCCATTTTAAGCCTGGAGCTGGCGCCGCGCCTAACCCGCCACGGCGTGCTGGTAGACGTTTACGGCGAGGGGATTTTGATACTGGGCGAATCGGGAGTGGGCAAGAGCGAAACCGCCGTGGAACTGCTGAAGCGCGGCCACCGCCTGATTGCCGACGACGCGGTGGAATTACGTCGCGTATCGAACCGCACCATCTATGGGCAGGCGCCTGAGAATATCCGGCATTTTATTGAGCTTAGGGGCATTGGTATCATCAATGTGGCCCGTGTGTTTGGCACGGGCGCGGTAAAGGTTACCGCCAACATAGACCTTGTGATTGAGCTTGAGCCCTGGGACAAACACAAAAACTACAGCCGCACCGGCCTTGAAAACAACACTATGGATATAATGGGCCTGCAAGTGCCGCTGCTGATAATCCCGGTGATGCCTGGCCGCAACCTGGCCGTGATTATTGAGATTGCAGCGATTAACAACCGGCAGAAGGCCATGGGGTACAATGCCGCGCAAGAGCTTTTGAACAAGCTGGGCCTAAAAGACGACATCACAGAGAACCATAGTTACTCCTTGTAGAGGTAGGGTATACATTGCCGGAAAACATACAGGCGTTGTTGGCGCGGCTTACCGCGCAGGGTATAGAATGTAAGGCAGACGAACCGCTTAAAAACCACACCACCTTTCGCATTGGCGGCCCGGCGCGGCTATTTGCCACACCGGCTTGTGCGGCCGCACTGGCCGGCGCAGTTGCAAACGCAAAGGCGCTGGGTGTGCCGTACATGCTTTTGGGCGCGGGCAGCAATGTGCTGTTCCGCGATGAAGGCTACCCGGGCCTGGTGCTGCGTATGGACGGCGCGCTGTGCGAAATTACCTCGGATGCATCGGCTTTAACCATTGCCGCGGGGGCGGGCGCCAGATTGCAGGACGTTTGCCGGGCGGCCCGCAGCGCGGCCATGGCGGGCCTGGAATTTTGCTATGGCATCCCGGGCAGCGTGGGCGGCGCCATTTACATGAACGCCGGTGCTTTTAACGGCGAAATGCGCGATGTGGTGCGCGAAGTGCGCTGCTTGGACGATGACGGCCGGGTGCAGACGCTGCCATTGGAAGAACTGGGCTTTGGCTACCGGCAATCGGTGTTTCAGGCGCGTTCCTGGGCTATTTTGTCGGCAGTATTTACGCTTAAAGCTGGGCAGGCGGAACACATTGGCAAGGCCATGAACGAACATATGCGCATGCGCCGCGAAAAACAGCCTCTGGATTTACCCAGCGCCGGCAGTGCTTTTAAGCGGCCGCAGGGCGCATATGCGGGCGCGCTGATAGACGCGTGCGCCCTGCGCGGCTATCGCGTGGGGGATGCCGCCGTGAGCGAAAAGCATTGCGGCTTTATTGTAAACCTGGGCAACGCCACCTGTGCCGATGTGCTGGCCGTGGTGGCGCATGTAACCGCCGTGGTAAAAGAGAAAACCGGGTACGACTTAAAGCCGGAGTTTCGCGTTTTGCCGGAGGAGGCCTAATGGATGGACATGAGCTTTTCAAGCAAAGTAAAGCACGAGATAGCGCAGCACTCCGCGTATCGTCCTTGTTGTGCCACCGCTTCGGCCTATGGCGCGGCGTGTTTCTCACGGCACTTTAGTGTGCGCGGGCTAAGGCTTGTTACCGAGTACGAAGCCGTGGCGTGGTGGGTTTTACGGCAGTTTGCCGAAACGGGCATACAGGGGCATGTTTACGCGCGGGGAGAGCATGCGGCAACCTACGCGTTTGTGGTGGACAACCCCAACGAGATAGAGAAAATGCTCGCCACATTTTCACATACCGGCGAAGAAACCGCCCTGCGTATTAACGAAGATAACCTATTTTGTGATAATTGCTTTGCCGCGTTTATGGCGGCGGTTTTTATGTGTGCCGGGGTTGCGCCCAACCCCGAAAAAGGCTATACGCTGGAAATTGTTTCGCCGCGCTTTTTGCTGATAAATGATTTATCGCGCTTATTGCGCGCGCGCGGCTACACCCCCGGGCATGCCAAGCGAAGGGGCAGCAATGTGCTGTACATAAAAACAAGCGAACAAGTGGAAGATTTGCTAACCACGATGGGCGCAGGAAAATTGGCCATGGATATCATGAACCTAAAGATATACAAGGGATTTCGCAACCAGGCCAACCGGATTACCAACTGTGAAACCGCCAACATTACCAAAACAGTGGCGGCAAGCCGGCAGATACTGGACGCCATCGATTTTTTGAAACAGCATGATGCCTTTGATACCTTGCCCGTGCCTATGCGGGAAGCTGCCGGGCTGCGCCTGGCTTACCCCGAGGCCAGCCTGGCCGAGCTGATGGCGCTGGCACAGCAGCCCGTGAGTAAATCGGGCTTAAGCCACCGCTACCGCGCCATACAAAAGCACGCCACAAACCTGAAAGAGCGCTTAAACACGCAGACGGCGGAGAACACAGAGCATGCCAAATGACAAACCCTTTGTGCATTTGCACCTGCACACCGAATACAGCCTTTTGGATGGCGCTTGCCGCATACAGCCGCTGATGGAGCGCCTTGCCGAAGTGGGCCAGCACGCCGTGGCCATTACAGACCACGGTGTGATGTACGGCTGTGTAGACTTTTTTAAGTGCGCTAAAAAAGCCGGTATTAAGCCTATAATTGGCTGCGAGGTGTATGTTGCCACGCGCGGGCGGTTTGACAAGGTAAGCCATATTGACGGAAACCACCACTTGGTGCTGCTGTGCAAGAACGAAACCGGCTACCAGAACTTGATTAAAATGGTATCGCTGGGTTTTACCGAGGGGTTTTACTCGAAGCCCCGTATCGACAAAGAATTGCTGGCCGCGCACAGCGAGGGGCTGGTTTGTTTATCCGCTTGTTTGGCGGGCGAAATACCCGGCGCGTTGATGGCGGGCGAGTATGCGCGCGCCAAGGAAACGGCCGAGTGGTTTGATGCCCTGTTTGGCCGGGGAAATTACTATATAGAACTGCAAGACCACGGCCTGCCCCAGCAGCGCGCCGTGCTGCCGGGCCTGGTGCGCATCAGCCGGGAAACAGGCATCCCGCTGGCGGCCACCAACGATGCCCACTACCTGCGCCGGGAAGATGCCCACACCCAGCAGGTGCTGATGTGCATCCAAACGAAGAAAACGCTGCAAGACGACGACCGGCTGGAGTTTGGCACAGACGAGTTTTACGTAAAAAGCGCCGATGAAATGTACGCTTTGTTTGCCGATGTGCCCGAGGCCTGCGCCAACACGGCCGCGATAGCCGATTTGTGCCAATTTGAATATACCTTTGGCAAAACCAAGCTGCCGGCTTACCGCGCGCCCGATGGAATGGACAACGAGGCGTATTTTCGCAAGCTGTGCCAGGACGGCCTTTTGCAAAAATACGGCCCTGCACCGGATGAGGCCGTTTTGAAGCGTCTGGAATACGAAACCAGTGTAATCAGCAGCATGGGCTACACCAATTACTACTTAATTGTGATGGATTTTATCCGCTACGCCAAAACCCGGGGTATCCCGGTGGGCCCGGGCCGGGGCAGTGGCGCGGGCAGCCTGGCCGCTTATTGCATGGGCATCACCGGCGTAGACCCTATTAAGTACAACCTGATTTTTGAACGATTTTTGAACCCGGAGCGCGTATCGATGCCGGATTTTGACGTGGATTTTTGCAACGAGCGGCGCGGCGAAGTGATTGACTACGTGAACCGCAAATATGGCGAAGACCACGTGGCACAGATTGTTACCTTTGGCACACTGAAAAGCCGCGCGGCCATCCGCGATGTGGGGCGCGTGCTGGGTTTGCCGTACCAAAAAGTAGACACGGTGGCAAAAATGATACCGTTCGACCTCTCTATGACGCTGGACAAGGCGCTAAAAAACGCGCGGCCCTTGCAGGAGGAGGCGCAAAACGACCCGCAGGTGGCCCAACTGCTGGAGGTGGCCCGCAAAATAGAGGGCATGCCGCGCAATGCCAGCACCCACGCGGCGGGGGTGGTTATCACGCCCGGGCAGGTAAACGAATATGTGCCGGTATCTTCCAATGACGGCGTGTTTGTAACGCAGTTTACCATGGGCGCGATAGAAGAGCTGGGGTTGCTGAAGATAGATATTTTGGGCCTGCGCAACCTTACAGTGATAGCCGACACCGTGCGCATGTTGCATGAACAGGGAATAAGCTTTACACTAGATAATATACCCTATGACGATAAAGATGTGTACGAGATGCTGTCGAAAGGGGACACGGACGGCGTGTTCCAGCTGGAAAGCGGCGGCATGCGGCAAACCCTGGTGGGCTTAAAGCCCTGCGTTTTCGAGGACATAATCGCCCTTATTTCCCTGTACCGCCCCGGCCCGATGGAGGATATCCCCACGTATATCCGCAACCGGCACGACCCTGGAAAGGTGCGCTACCGCACTGAAAAACTGGCGCATATACTGGATGTAACCTACGGCGTGATTGTGTACCAGGAACAGGTGATGCAGATTTGCCGCGATTTGGCGGGCTTTAGCTACGGCCAGGCCGATTTGGTGCGCCGTGCCATGAGCAAGAAAAAGCACGACATTATGGAAAAAGAGCGCGCGCATTTTATTTACGGCAACCAAACGCCCGGCCAGGAATGCGCGGGCTGCGTGGCAAATGGCATACCGGCGGAGGTAGCCAACGCCATTTTTGACGATATGACCAGCTTTGCGTCTTATGGGTTTAACAAAAGCCATGCGGCGCCCTACGCGGTGGTGGCTTATCAAACCGCCTGGCTTAAATGCCGATACCCCAAGGAATATCTGGCGGCCTTGCTTACCAGTGTGCAGGGCTTTGGGGGGGGAAGCAGCGGCGCAAACAGCAAAATTATTGCCTACACCGCCGAGGCAAACCGCCTGGGCATAAGGGTGCTGCCGCCGGATATTAACCAAAGCGACGCCAAATTTTCCGTGCAGGGCAAAGACATACGCTACAGCCTGCTGGCGCTTAAAAATGTGGGCGGGCACTTGATAGAAGCGCTGGTGGCAGAGCGCAGGCAAAACGGGCCGTTTCTCTCGCTGTACAATTTCTGCCAGCGCATGAGCGGCGTAGCCATCAACAAAATGGCGGTGGAAGGGCTGATTAAAGGCGCCGCGTTCGACAGCATTGAAAGCAACCGGCGCGCGATGCTTTTGGCGCTGGAGGGCATGTTTAAGACCATAGAAACGGAAAAGCGGCGAAACATTGCCGGGCAGATAAACCTGTTTGGCATGAGCGGCGAAAGCGGGGCGGACGCCGGGGAATACCCACTGCCGGCAGTGGAAAATTACCCCAAGGATGTGCTTTTACAGCAGGAAAAAGAAGTGAGCGGGCTGTTTTTATCCGGCCACCCTTTACAGCGGTACAGCGATATTATAAACACCATTGCCACCGCAAGCATCGCCGCGCTTACCGGCGAAGAGGGCCAGGGGCAAGACAACCGCCGGGTGGTGCTGGTGTGTACCATCGTGCAAATCAAATTTTATAACACCAAAAGCAATGACGTAATGGCTTTTACCACCATAGAAGACTTGAGCGGCAGCATGGAGGCGCTTATTTTCCCCAAAACCTTGATGGAAGCCAACGCCGTTGTGAAAGAAAACAGTGTGGTGGTGGTGCGCGGGCGGGTTTCGGTAAAAGAAGAGGAAGAACCCAAGATTATTGTAGAAAACATCGATTCAATTGATTCTGTGCAGCCGGGTAAGCTGAAAGCCGCGCAAACCCCCGGCCAGGGCGGGCTTTATTTGCGCATCCCGTCTATTAACAGCGAGGCGTACCAAAAAGTGGGAAGCTTGCTGTCTATTTTCAGCGGGGATTGGCCGGTTTATTTCCGTGTGGGCGATACCGGCCAAATGGTGCGCGCGCCCAGCGGCATGTGGACGCAAAACAACCAAACCCTGCTGGCCGAACTAAAGGCTCTGCTGGGTGAAGAGAACGTGGCGGTGCGGTAAAGCGCGTATAAAGTGCCAAAAATCTATTGTCTTCGCCCTGCAATTAAGATACAATGGGGGCAATATATATTTGGAGGGTACAGCCTATGACTGAGCCTGCTTATAAAAAAATTGCCGTTCTTACCAGCGGCGGCGACGCGCCCGGCATGAACGCGGCTATCCGTGCGGTGGTGCGCAGCGCCCTAAGCAAGAATATGCATGTGTTTGGGGTGCGGCACGGCTACAACGGGATGATTAGTGACGATATATATGAAATGAACCTGCGCAGTGTATCCGAGATTATCCATCGGGGCGGCACGGTGCTGTACACGGCCCGCAGCCCAGAGTTTTTTACGCTGCAAGGCCAGCAAGCGGCCGCCGCCAACTGCCGTTTACACGGCATCCAGGCCGTGGTGGTTATCGGGGGCGATGGCTCGTTCCGCGGCGCGAAAGACCTTTCCGACCAGGAAATTCCCTGTGTATGTATCCCCGGCACGATAGACAACGACATTGCCTGCACAGATTACACCATTGGCTACGACACCGCGATGAACACCGCGATTGAAATGATTGACAAACTGCGCGACACCACCCAAAGCCACGAGCGGTGCAGCATTGTGGAGGTGATGGGCCGCTGCGCGGGCTACATTGCCGTAAACACCGGCCTTGCCACAGGCGCCTTTGCCATTCTTATCCCGGAAATAGAAACGAATGTGGACGAAATTGTGGCAAAAATGAAATTCTCGCGCAAGGTAGGCAAAAAGCACTTCATAGGGCGCGGGGGAATCGGACGCGCTGGCGGCCGAAATTGAAGCAAAAACAGGCATCGAAAGCCGGGCTACCATTTTGGGGCATGTGCAGCGCGGCGGCTCGCCCACCGAGCGCGACCGCGTGGCAGCCACCCGCCTGGGATATCAGGCGGTAGATTTGATTAGCCGTGGCATTACCGACCGGGTGATTGGTTTCCACGATGAGGAACTGGTGGATTTCAGCATTCAAGAAGCCCTGAGCATGACAAAGCAGCTGGATTTATCGCTTCTTGAAATTAACAATGCGCTGTCTGTTTAATAGAAATAATTACTAGCGCCGCCGAAGGCGGCGTTTTTCTTAAATGCATAGGTGAAGGGATTAACCATGACCTTGGATGAAGCAAGACTGGAAGTTATTCGGCTGCGCCGGGAAATAGAAACCAACAGCCATATGTATTACGACGAAGACGCGCCCGTGCTTTCCGATGCCGATTATGACACCCTGATGCGGCGGCTAAAAGCGCTTGAAAAGGATTATCCGCAGCTGGTTAGCGTAGAATCGCCCACCCAGCGTGTTTTGGGCACACCCAGCGGACGTTTTAACAAAGTGACGCACACCGTAAAAATGGAAAGCCTGCTGGATGCCTTTGGCGAAGACGAAGTGCGCGAGTTTGACGGGCGTGTGCGCACAGAGCTGCCGGATGCGCGGTATGTGGTGGAGCCCAAGATTGACGGCCTTTCTGTGAGCCTTGAATATGAAAACGGCGTGTTTACGCGCGGCTCTACGCGCGGGGATGGCCTTGTGGGCGAAGATGTAACCGAGAATTTGCGCACCATCGCAAGCATCCCCCATAAACTGGAGGGCGGCCCGGCGTTTTTAGAGGTGCGGGGCGAAGTGTACATGCCCAAAGACGCCTTTTTGCGTTTGGCACAGCGGCAGGAAACCGAGGGCAAGCCGCCGCCAAAAAACCCGCGCAACGCCGCGGCGGGCAGCCTGCGCCAGAAAGATGCCGCCGTTACCGCAACGCGCGGGCTGGCGGTTTTTGTGTTTAACGTGCAGCAAATAAGCGGCCATACGCTTACCGGCCACAAAGAAAGCTTGGATTACCTAACCGCGCTGGGTTTTACGACAAGCCCAAGCTACAGCTTGTTTGACGATATTGAGACGGTGTTGCGGGAAATTGGCCGCATTGGCGAGATGCGCGGCAAATTTAGCTACGACATTGACGGCGCAGTGATAAAAGTGGACGACCTTGCCCAGCGAAACCAATTGGGCAGCACCAGCAAATACCCGCGCTGGGCGCTGGCTTACAAATACCCGCCGGAAGAAAAAGAAACCACCCTGCTGGATATTGACGTAACCGTGGGCCGCACCGGTGTATTGACCCCAACCGCCGTATTTGAGCCGGTGCTGCTGGCCGGCAGCACCGTGGCGCGCGCGGGCTTGCACAACCAAGACATCATCACCGGCATGGATATCCGCATAGGTGACCGGGTGAAGGTACATAAGGCGGGGGATATAATCCCCGAAATTACGGGCGTGGTGTGCCACGCACCCGGCAGCGCACCCTTTTTAATGCCCGCCGTGTGTCCGTCATGCGGCGAAAAGGTAATGCGGCCCGAGGGCGAAGCCGCCCTGCGCTGCCAAAACCCGGAGTGTCCGGCCCAGGCCTTGCGCAAGCTTATCCATTTTGCCAGCCGCCCCGCCATGGATATTGAGGGCATGGGTGAAGCGGTGTGCGAACAGTTGATTCGCCTGGGGCTGGTTACCACCATCGCGGACATTTTTAAATTGACCGTAAACGACTTATGTACGCTGGATAAATTCAAGGACAAATCGGCGGGTAATCTGTACGCCGCCATTGAAAACAGCAAAACCGCCAATTTGGACAAGCTGGTGTTTGCGCTGGGCATCCGCAACATTGGCGAAAGCGCCGCGCGCTTGCTGGCGGCACGCTTTGGCAGCATGGCCGCGCTGAAAGACGCAGACGGCGCAGCGCTAGCCGCCATAGATGGTTTTGGGCAGGTAATGGCCGACAGTGTGCTGGACTTTTTTGCCAAGGCGGGCACGGCCGACCTTTTGGAAAAGCTAGGCAAAGCCGGCCTGAACATGGATTACCATAGTGATGCCAGAAGCGAGGCGCTGGCAGGCTTGTCGTTTGTGGTAACCGGCACGCTGCCCAGCCTAAAGCGAGAGGAAATAGAGCGATTGATTGAGCAAAACGGAGGGCGGCACGCCGGCAGCGTAAGCAAAAGAACCAGCTACGTTATTGCGGGCGAAGCTGCGGGCAGCAAGCTGGAAAAGGCCAAAACCCTGGGGGTTGCGGTGATAAACGAAGACGATTTCATGAAAATGATTGGGATTTCATGATAAAAGACGCCCGAGAGCAGCCTACCTCTCTTGCAATTGCCCTATGGTGCAGATAATGCTATAATAACCGTACAAACATTGGTAACTGATAACCGGAGGGTCTTTCTATGGATAGCTTTGATTCCCGTACAGCGGGCAGCAGCCTGCAAATATCTGTTGAGGTAATCGAAAAAATAGCGCGCCAGGCTGCCCTGGAAGTGCCGGGCGTGGCGGGCGTTGCCGGGCATTCGGGCTCGCCGAAAAAGCCGCTGGGCGCGCTGATGCCCGACAAATCGGTTGAAGTGACCGTAAAAAACGACGTGGCGGATATTATAGTGGCACTGGTAGTGAATTACGGCACCAAGATACCCGAGGTAAGCGCGCAGGTGCAGCGCAGCGTGAAAGACGCCGTGCAGAGCATGACGAGCATAAGTGTGGCCAAAGTGGATATTGTGGTGACGGGCCTGGCCATGGGCCGTGGCGGCGTGGCGGGCATGGGCGAGGAAGAATGAAACGCAGAGATTCCCGTGAGGCGGCCCTTGCGGCCCTGTTTTCCGCCAGCTTTTTGGATGAACCCGTAACCGAGCTGCCGGGCCCGGACGCCCTGCCGGACGAAAGCACCCAGCTGGACGACTTTGCCCAGGGCCTGGTGGGCCTTTTTGAAGCACACCGCGATGATATTGACCGGGAGATAGAGCACAACTTAAAGGATTGGCGGATACAGCGCCTGCCCAGGGTGAGCTTGGCCATTTTACGGCTGGCCATTGCCGAAATGCTGTATGGCGAAGCGGGCATGCACAGCATTGCCATCAACGAAGCGGTGGAACTGGCGAAAAAATATGGAGGCGACGACGATTACCAGTTTATCAACGGCGTGCTGGGCAGCGTTGCGCGCGAAGCCGTGGCCAGCGGCGATACAGGCACCAGTGCGCCCCAGGACATGGCACAAACCGGCGAGGCCCGCTGATGTGCGCGCTTAGCCTGGGTGTGGATACCAGCAATTACGCAACCTCTTTGGCCGTTGTTAACCCACACGCCAAAGGGGTTGTTTGTGCGCTGAAGCAGCTGCTGCCCGTGCCCGCCGGCAGCACCGGGCTGCGCCAGAGCGACGCGGTATTCCACCACACGCAGGCATTACCCGGGCTTTTTGAGCAGCTGGCCCGGCAAGCCCCACTGGGGGATATTACTGCGGTGGGCGTTTCGGCCCGCCCGCGGGATGCCGAGGGCTCGTATATGCCCTGCTTTTTGGCGGGTGTTAGCGCGGGGGTGGCTTTTGCCGCCGCGTGTGGGCTGCCGGTGCTGAAAACAACGCACCAGCAAGGGCATTTGGCGGCGGCCTTGTTTGGCACGCAAGCCCTCTTGCCGCCAAGCCAGGCATATTTGTTCTTTCATGTGTCTGGCGGCACTACCGAATTGCTTTTATGCCGCGGCACACAAGCGCTGATGCGTGTGGGCGGAAGCCGCGATTTATTTGCGGGCCAAGCCATTGACCGCATTGGCGTAAAAATGGGTTTCGATTTCCCGGCAGGCGAAGCGCTGAGCCGCCTGGCGGCGGATTGCGACATGGTTTTCGCACCCAAAGTAAGCGTGAAAGGCATGCACTGCCATCTGTCGGGCTTGCAAAACCAGTGCGAAAAGATGCTGGGCGAAGCAAAGCCCCCGGCCCAAATTGCCCGGTATTGCTTACATTTCATCGCCCAAAGCCTGCTGGAGCTAGCCGAAAACGCCCGCCGGGCACATGGACCGCTGCCCATTCTCTACGCAGGCGGGGTTTCGTGCAGCGAGGTTATACGCGCTTACATCACACAGCGCCAGCAAAACGCTCTGTTTGTGCCGCCGATGCTATCGTCCGACAACGCGGTGGGGGTGGCCATTCTGGCGGCAGAAAAATGGGGGGAGGAGCATGAGCCATGGATATCCTAAGCGTTTCGGCGCTGAACCGCTATGTGCGCGCTTTGCTGGAAGAAAACCACGTGTTAAGCGATATTGCCATCCGGGGTGAAATAAGCAATTATGTGCGCAATGCCAAAACAGGGCATTGCTATTTTTCGTTAAAAGACCAAAAGGCGTCGGTAAAATGTGTTTTATTTAATCAAGATGCCCAGCTGCTGCGCTTTGCCCCGGCCAGTGGTTTGCAGGTGGTGGCCCGGGGGCGGGTGTCGTTGTACGAGCCGGGCGGGCAATACCAGATGATAGCCGAGTTTCTGTTCCCGGATGGCGAGGGCGCGTGGCAGGCCGCATATGAAAAACTGCGGGAAAGGCTGGACAGCGAGGGCTTGTTTTCACCCGCCCACAAAAAGGAGCTGCCGGAAAGGCCGTTGAAAATTGGCGTTATTACCTCTAAAACAGGCGCTGTTTTGCAGGATATCATCAATGTGACGCAGCGGCGAAACCCATTTGCCACCTTGGTGCTGGCCGCCGCCACCGTGCAGGGAGAAAACGCCGTGGCCGAAATATCGGCAGCTATTGCCGCGCTGGACGCGATGGAGGATGTCAAGGTTATCATCATCGCGCGCGGGGGCGGTTCTGCGGAGGATTTGTGGGTTTTCAACGATGAGCGCCTGGCGCGCACGGCATTTGCCTGCGCCACGCCCATTGTATCGGCCATTGGGCACGAAACCGACACCACCATTCTGGATGATGTTTCAGACATGCGCGCACCCACGCCATCGGTTGCGGCCGAACTGTGCACGCCCGATATTTCGTCATATTTTGAAAATATACTGCAAGAATACTCAAAACTTGCAAATAATATTCAGTTTGCGGCCAAGGCGTGGTATAATCAGCTTGTGCAGGTGCATGGCAGGGCATTGGCCGAGGGTGCGCGGCGCACCTTGGCCACGCGGCATGACGCGCTGGGCCAAATGCAGAAAGACATGCTGCAACAGCGGCGAAACTTGCTGGCAGCCTTAGCCCTTATGCGGTGCTGGCGCGGGGTTACGCGATGGCGCACGCGGACGGGCGGCTTGTTTCATCGGTGTGCGCGCTGCGCCAGGGCGATGATATCACGCTGATTATGCGCGATGGGCAAGCCGAATGCACTGTAAACAGCACCAGAAAGACAGGGGAGCAATGAGCAGGGAGATAAGCTTTGAAGAGGCCATGGGGCAGTTGGAGGAGATATTGCGGCATTTGTCTGCCGGTGAAATGGCTTTGGATGAAAGCGTTAAGCAATACGCCATTGCGGCCGATTTGATAGAACTATGCCATAAAAAGCTGGAGGAGGCACGGGTGAGCGTAGAGGAAACCAGCGCGCGCATTGCCCGGGTGCGGGATGATGACATTTGAAGACAAGCACATTGCCTACCAAAGCGCCTGTAACAGCCAGCTGCGGCAGGTGGTAAACGCGTATTTTGAGCCGGCTTCTAAGGTTTGCGAGGCGGCGGCGTACACCCTGATGAACGGCGGTAAGCGCGTGCGCGGCGTTTTGGTGCAAGCGGTTTGCGAGATGCTTGGCGGCCAGCCCGAGAACGCACTGGCGTTTGCCGCCGCACTTGAAATGGTACACGCGTTTTCGCTTATCCACGATGATTTGCCCTGCATGGACAACGACGACATGCGGCGCGGTAAACCCGCGGCCCATATTGCATATGGCGAAGCAACGGCGCTTTTAGCGGGAGATATGCTGGCGCTGCAAGCCTTTGAGGTGGCCTCGTGTGCGCCGCACTGCCAAAGCATGGCGGGCCAGGCCTGTGCGGTGCTGGCCGCTGCCGCCGGGGCGAAGGGCATGATATACGGGCAGGAACTGGATTTATACTACGAACGGCACAGCGCAAGCCGGCAGGCGCTAGAACAGGTGCAGACGCATAAAACAGGCGCGCTGTTTTTGGCGGCGGTTCAATTGGGCGGGCTGGCCGCCGGGAAAACACCGCCGCATATCCCGGCGCTTGCCCAATTTGCGGCATATTTGGGCCGGGTGTTCCAAATTGTGGATGACATTTTGGACGTGAGCGCCACCACAGATACCTTGGGCAAGCCGGTGGGAAGCGACCGGGAGCAGGGGAAAGCTACCTTTGTGTCGGTTTTAGGCCTTGACGAGGCGCGCGAAGAGGCAAAGCGCCTTACCGAAGCAGCCACCGCTGTTTTGCAAAACGCCTATGGCGAGGAAGCATGGTTTTTGGCAGCTTATGCGCAGCGCTTGTTAAGCCGCCTTACATAGAATAATTAGGGGATACAGGGTACTATGTTTTTGAAACGTGTGTTTTTTGACAACTACCTGCTGATGGTTACCATTCTATCCTGGACGGCCGCACAGGTGGCAAAAACCATCATTGAATTTGTAATAAACCGAAAGCTGCGTTTAGAGCGGCTGGTGGGCGCCGGTGGCATGCCCAGCTCTCACGCGGCGCTTGTATCGGCGTTGTTTATGGGCTCTGCGCGCAGGTATGGCATGTCTTCTCCATATTTTGCCATTGCGTTTGTGCTTGCGGCCATAGTGATGTATGACGCAATGGGCGTGCGCCTGGAAACCGGACGCCAGGCACGCGTGCTGAACCGCATGCTAAGCGATTTCAAAGAAGAAGGGCAAGACTACGGCGAAGAAAAAAAACTGAAAGAATTGGTTGGCCACACACCCATCCAGGTGATTAGCGGCGCGTTGCTGGGGGTGTTGCTGGCTATCTCTTTGCCGGTGTTTTAATACAAACGATATAAGGAAGTTTTAGCGAGTGTATCAGGCACACACGACAGCGGATTGGTGAGGGATTCGTTTGGTATGGCATATTTAGAAGATATAACATCTCCCAGGGATTTGCGGCAGCTGGATTATCGGCAGCTGGAAATTTTGTGTGAGGAAATACGGGAATTTTTGATTTTTAATGTTTCCAGAACCGGCGGCCATCTCTCTTCAAATTTGGGCGTTGTGGAGTTGTTGGTTGCGCTGCATCGATGCTTTCGCTCTCCACAGGACGTTTTTGTGTTTGATGTGGGGCATCAGTGCTACACGCACAAATTGCTTACGGGCCGCCGCGAGGGTTTTGCCCGCTTGCGTATGACCGGCGGTGTTTCGGGCTTTCCAAACCCGGCTGAAAGCAAGCACGATGCCCTGCGGGCCGGGCACGCCAGCAACGCCATTTCGGCCGCTGTTGGGGTTGCGCGGGCCAAAAAGCTTAGCGGCGATCCGGGGTATGTTATAGCCGTTGTAGGCGACGGCGCGCTTACCGGCGGCATGGTGTACGAGGGTATGAACAACATTGGCAGCTTGAACAATTTGATCATCATTCTGAACGATAATACGATGTCTATCTCTAAAAATGTGGGTGCGCTGGCACATTATCTAACCAAACTTCGCACCAACCCCCAATATTTCAAAACCAAGCAGGATATTAAAACGGTGTTGTCCAACACGCCGGTAATTGGCGATGGCGTGAAAAAAAGCATACAAACCATCAAGTCGGTGGTGCGCAAAAGCCTGTACCACTCCACCTTCTTCGAGGAGTTTGGCCTGCGGTATATCGGCCCGGTAGACGGCCACAACCTTCTAACGCTCTGCGGCTTGTTCTCAGCGGTGCGGAAGCTGAACCGCCCCATGATACTGCACGTGGAGACGCAGAAAGGGAAGGGCTTTAAGCCGGCGGAGAGCAACCCCGGCGCGTTCCATGGCGTGGGTGCTTTCAACGCCCGCAGCATTGCCGATCCGGATGCAGCGCCACAAAACTCTTTTTCAACGGTATTTGGCCAGCAGCTGGCCGAGCTGGGGGAGGCCAACCCATGCATTTGCGCCATTACGGCCGCGATGAAGTATGGCACGGGGCTGCAATATTTTAAGAAAGCACACCCAGACCGTTTTTTTGATGTTGGCATGGCGGAAGAACACGCGGTTACGTTCGCGTCGGGCCTGGCCTCCCAGGGCTATGTTCCGGTGGTAGCCATCTATTCCACTTTTTTGCAGCGATCGTACGACCAAATTATCCATGACGCCGTTTTGGGCAAACACAATATCTTGTTTGCGGTAGACCGCGCGGGCTTGGTGGCCGGCGACGGAGAAACGCACCAGGGCATCTACGACGCCGCTTTTTTTAGCCAGCAACCGGACATGCCCATCATTTCGCCAGCAAATTTTGCACAGCTGCGCTATTGGCTGGATAAACTGCTCACGCAATACACTGTGCCGCGGGTGCTGCGCTACCCGCGCGGCGAAGAATCACCCGCCTTTGCCCCTGCCGAGACATGCTCCGGCCGCTTGTACGAGGTGTATGCCGCTCAAGCGTCTGCCAAAACTGCCATTGTAACCTATGGCATAGAAACAGCGCAGGCGCGCATGGCGGCGGCGCGGCTGGCCGAAGCGGGGGTGGCGACCGATGTGGTTCAGCTGGTGCAAATTAACCCCCTTCCCGATGACTTACTGGCAAAACTGCAAAGCTACGACGCGCTGCTGTTTGCCGAGGAAGGCATTGTGCACGGTGGTATCGGCGAGCATCTGGCGGCGGATTTGCTGACAAGGCACTACAAGGGCAGGTATAAGCTGTGCGGTATTTCGCGCAACAGCGTGCCGCACGCCACCTACGAGGAGCTGCTTGCGCAAAACGGCCTGGACGGCGAGAGCCTTGCAAAAGCATTGCTGGATTGGCGTGATACCCCATGCGACTAGACCAGTATCTTGTGGATAAAGGCCTGGTGGAAAGCCGCGAACGCGGTAAGGCCCTGATAATGGCCGGGCTGGTGTATCTGGACAACCAAAAGGCAGAGAAGCCTGGGCAGCCGGTTGCGGGTTTGGCCCACGTGGAAATACGCGGCGAAGCCTGCCCTTATGTAAGCCGTGGCGGCTTAAAGCTTGAAAAAGCACTGTCTGTGTTTGAGGTATCTCCCGAAAACCGCATTTGCATGGATATTGGAGCCTCGACCGGCGGGTTTACCGATTGCCTGCTGCAGCACGGCGCCGCCAAAGTATACGCGGTGGATGTTGGCTATGGCCAACTGGCCTGGAAACTGCGTGGCGACAAGCGCGTACACGTGATGGAGCGCACCAACATCCGAAACATTGATTGTGCTAATATCGAGGACATAATAACTTTATTCACAATAGATGTGGCGTTCATATCTATCAAGCATGTGTTACCAGTCATCACATCGCTATCCAATGATCAATGTGAAGCAATATGCCTTGTCAAGCCGCAATTTGAGGCGGGCAAAGAGAACGTTGGTAAAAATGGTGTGGTGAAGGACGCTGACGTTCACTTAAATGTGCTGAATAGCGCATTGAGATACGCAAATAGCACAGGGATGATTGCGATAAATGCCAGCTATTCGCCCATACAAGGGCCAAAGGGCAACATTGAGTTCTTGCTGCATCTGACAAAAACCTGCGCGCCGCAGCCACCACAGCAACCGCTGTTAGAGCAGGTAGTGCGGCAAGCCCATTTGGCTTTCGAGCAGCCGTGAACGTTTTGTGGGAGGCGACCGATGACCGTTTATGTTTTGCCCAACAATAAAAGCCCTGACGCCATTGAGGTGGCGCATAAGGTGTGCGACATTTTACATAGCACCGATATTAGCATAGTAACCGACCATAACGCGCGCGATATTGGGCTTAGCCACGGCGCGGTGGCCAAGCTGAGCGCCGAGGACGCCGCAGGCGTATGTGACGTTTTGCTGTGCATTGGCGGCGATGGTACGATGCTGCACGCGGCCCGGCACATCATGCATACGTCCAAACTGCTGCTGGGTGTAAACACGGGGCGTTTGGGTTTTTTAACGGCCCTGGAAGCCGACGAGCTTGATAAGCTTCGTTTGCTTTCCACCGGCGATTATTTTGTTGAAGAGCGCATGACCATTGAGGCAAGCTACGCGGGAAGCTCCCGCAAGTGTGTGGCCATGAACGATATCGTTCTGTTTAAGAATGCGCCCGAGCGCACCATATCGCTCAACATCCACTGTGACGGCATCGAGGTAAGCCGTTTTAGGGGAGATGGCGTCATTTTTGCCACCCCAACCGGTTCATCCGCCTATTCCATGAGCGCCGGCGGGCCTATTGTGGACGCGCGCCTGGGCGGCATTGTCATCACACAGATTTGCGCGCATATTGTGCAAACGCCGCCCCTGGTTTTTGCGGCAGACCGCGTTTTGCAGGTAACCGTCTGCGGCCACGACGAGGAAACGGTGTGCATTGTGTGCGATGGCAGAACCGAGGATACCCTGCGCCCTGCTGTACCGCTCCGACTGACGCGCTCACAAACAACCGTCAAGCTGGTTCAGTTTAAGAAAGCACAGCAATTACAATCGATAGATAAGAAGCTGAAAGGGTGGTGATACACATGAAAAACACACGACAAGCCAAAATAATAGAACTGATTGAACACAATGCGATAGACAGGCAAGACGAATTGATGCAATTATTGCGGCAGTCCGGCTTTGAGGTGACGCAAGCCACCATCTCGCGCGACATCCGCGAGCTTCATTTGGTGAAAACAACCACAGGCGATGGTGGTTACCGATACGTCACCTCGTATCAAAAAGAGAAAAACGTGCACACCCCCAGCCGCTTCGAAACCATCTTCAAAGAATCGGTTCTCAAAATTGACTACGCCGAAAACATCGTGCTGGTGAAGTGCTTCACCGGCATGGCCAACGCGGCGTGCGAATTGTTCGACTCGATGGTTTGGAACGACGTGGTGGGTACGCTGGCTGGCGACGACACCTTTTTTGTTCTGATGCGCAGCCGGGAAGCGGCCCAGCGGCTATGCGGCCAATTGTGCGAATACACGTTCAAATGAGTGAAGTGTCAAGGGTGAGTAAACATGTTGAGCGAAATAGCGATTGAAAATGTCGCTGTTATAGAAAAAGCTTCGGTGTCTTTTGCGGGTGGTTTTACGGTGCTCACCGGGGAAACCGGCGCGGGAAAGTCTATTCTGATTGATTCCATCAACACCATTTTGGGCAGCAGAACCAGCCGCGATTTGGTGCGCAGCGGCACGGCCCGCGCCAGGGTGACGGCGGCTTTTGAAGACCCGCCCCAGGCGGTGCAGCGCTATTTGGAAGGCGCGGGCTACACACCAGATGCGGGCCTTTTGCTGGGGCGCGATGTTTCGGCAGAGGGCAAGAGCACCTGCCGCGTAAACGGCGTACCCGCCACGGCCGGTATTTTGCGCGACATTTGCGATTATCTGGTGAACATCCACGGCCAGCACGATAACCAGGCGCTGCTGGACCCTGCCCGGCACATTGAAATATTGGACATTTATGCAAAGAATGCTTTGCGCCTTGATGAATATACAGCCGTTTACGCAAAATATGTACAGGCAAACCGTGAAATCCGGGCGATTGATACCGATGAAACCCAAAAGAAGCGCCGCATGGAGCTATTGCAATACGAGGTGGATGAAATTGAGGCGGCGGACATACAGGATGGGGAAGAGGAAGCGCTGCTGCAACAGCGTGACGCGATACGAAATGCCCAGAAGATTATCTTTGCGCTGCAAAGCGCACACCTTGCGCTGAATGGGGACGACGATACCGAAGGCGCGGTGGCATTACTGGCGGCGGCGTTTGGGCACATGGGGGATATTTCGGGGTACAACCCCCAATACGAAGCGTTGTGCGGCAATCTGACAGAACTGTATTACAACGCGTCGGAGGCCGCAACCGAAATTGGAAATCTTCTCGACCACAGCGAAACCGACTATTTGAATCTTGAAAGTATCGAATCCAGGCTGGATTTGCTATACCGTCTTAAAACCAAGTATGGCGGCAGCATCGGCGCTGTTTTGGCACATCTGGAAAACGCGCAGACGGAGCTGGAATCGATCCGGTTTGCCGAGGAACGTTTGGCCGCACTGCACGCCAAGGCGCGGACGCTTGGCAAAGAGGCCGGGCAACTGGCTGCACAGCTTTCGGCAGAGCGCCAAAATGCTTTTAAGCGCCTGTGCGCGGAGATAGCCGACAAGCTGGCGTTTTTGAACATGCCCGGTGTTTCTTTATCGATGTGGCACGAGAAAGAGCCCCTTGGGCCGCGCGGTGAAGACAACTTGTTTTTTTTGATTGCCGCCAACCCGGGCGAGCCGCCAAAGCCGCTGTCTAAAATAGCCTCGGGGGGCGAGCTTGCGCGCATTATGCTGGCCATTAAAGCGTGCCTGGCCGAAGCCGACAACATGCCTACGGTGATTTACGATGAGATTGACACCGGTATCTCGGGCCTGGCGGCGGGGCGCATTGGCCAAATGCTGCGCAGCACCGCCAAAGGGCGGCAGGTAATTTGCGTTACGCACACGGCCCAGGTGGCCGCCTATGCCCACCAGCACCTGCTGATAGAAAAAAAGGTGCAGGATGGCAGAACCTATACGATGATACGAGAATTATCGAGCGATGAGCGTGTTGACGAGCTGGCACGCATTATCTCGGGAGACCAGGTGACCGACACCGCCCGCGCCAACGCCAGGGAGATGCTTTTGCTGGCACAGGCTTGACATTTTATCGCCAACGGGTTAAAGTAATGCAAAACAGAATGCGGTGATGGGAAAGAGTAGCCTGCGCAGTACCGGCCAAGAGAAGCCCTGTTGTGGTGTAAGGGGAAGCGGACGGCGGTGCGAATACCTCCCGGAGCAGCCAGCCGAACCCCTGCTTGGGGCAGTAGGCCAGGCCGTTTGGCGCACGTTACCGCGCCAAAGTGCTTTAGGCACTTGCAAAGGCTATGGCAGCGATGTCCTGGCAAACAGAGGTGGTACCGCGAAAACACGCCCTCTTCCGTTTAACGGTGGGGCGCTTTTTTATTTGCTTATCAAAAGGAGAGACACATATGGCAAACGTTTTTGAAACCTTACAGGCGCGCGGCCTGGTGGCGCAGGCCACCAACACCGAGGCGATACGGCGGCTTTTGGGAGAAGAGCAGATAACCTTCTATATCGGCTTTGACGCCACGGCAGACAGCCTGCATGTGGGGCACTTCTTGCAGTTGGTGGTGATGCGCCATTTACAAAAGGCAGGGCACAGGCCCATTGCGCTTTTGGGCGGCGGCACCACCATGATTGGCGACCCCACCGGCAAAAGCGACATGCGCAAAATGCTTACCCGCGAGGAGATTGACCACAACGCCCAATGCTTTATGCGGCAGATGAGCAAATTTGTGGAATTTGGCGATGGCAAGGCCCAAATGGTGAACAATGCCGATTGGCTGCTGAACCTGAACTATATGGGGTTTTTACGCGATGTAGGGGTGCATTTTAGCGTGAACAAAATGCTGGCCACCGACGCTTTTAAGGCACGGATGGAGCGCGGGCTTAGCTTTATGGAGTTTAACTACATGCTGCTGCAAAGTTACGATTTTCTACATCTCTTCCAAAAATACGGCTGCACCATGCAGTTTGGCGGAAACGACCAATGGGCCAATATCATCAGCGGCGTAGATTTAATACGCCGTAAAGCGGAGAAGGAAGCCTATGGCCTTACTTTTACGCTGCTAACCACGCGCGAAGGCAACAAGATGGGCAAAACCGAAAAAGGTGCCGTGTGGCTAGACCCCGAAAAAACAACGCCCTACGAGTTTTTCCAGTACTGGCGCAACGTGGACGACGGCGACGTGCAGCAGTGTATGCGCCTGCTTACAGACATCCCGCTTAGCGAGATAGACGCCGTGAGCACGGCCGACGGCGCGGGCATTAATGCCGCCAAGGCGCGCCTGGCCCACACGCTTACCGCCATGGTGCACAGCCGGGAAGAGGCCGACAAAGCCCTTGCCACGGCCCAAAGCCTGTTTTCGGGCGCGGGCAGCGCCGCGGACATGCCTGCTACCCAGCTTACCGCCGGCCAAGTGCCGGAGGGCGGCATGGGCCTGTTGGATTTGATGCTGGCATGCGGCCTTGCGCCCTCTAAGGGCGAAGCGCGCAGATTGGTAGAGCAAGGCGGGGTATCTGTAGACGACGTGAAAACAACGGATATTACGCAGGTTATCGCCACGCAGGCGCTAAAACAGGGCCTTGTGATAAAAAAAGGCAAGAAGGTATTTCACAAAGTGGTGCTGAAATAGCAAAACCCCCCGCCTAACGGCGGGGGGTTTTGCTGTTCATCTACTCCATCACCAGAAAATCTTCGCTGACGGCACTGGTGAACACATTTTTGATATACTCCATGCTAAATTGCGGGATGCGTCCGGTTACAGCATGTGCCAGCGCCATCTCCGGGGTATAGTCTTTCAGCAAATAGGTGCGAACATTGTGCACATTGCCAACGCCCCAGTCATAGTGCGTCACCGTGGGCCAGGCTTTGGCGTTCGCAATACGCACCGGGTGGCGCGTTCCGTCCGGGTCTACCGTTTGCTCAAAATCAAAGGTAAGCGCCAGGCCCAGCATGTTGTTGGCCACCGTGTATTGCGCCGATAAAAAATTGCCAAGAGAGTAAGCCACTAAGGTGCGCCGCCCACTGGCGGCATCGTCAATCCACTCCACCGTTTGCACCACATGGGGGTGTGTGCCCAGCACCACGTCCGCGCCCCAGGCCGAAAAATCCGCCGCCAGGCTGCGCTGGGCATCCGTTACGGTGTGGCTGCCCTCCACACCCCAGTGCATGCCAACCACCACCGCGTCGGCCAGCTCACGCGCGCGGCGCACCTTATGCTCCATCGCTTGCAGGTTGTTGTGATGGGCAAAAAAGGGGTCGGCCGAGCAAATCACATACGCTTCGCCGTCGGTGGGCTGCGGGTTGCCGTTCACATGCTCGGTAAAAGAAACATAGGCAATCTTAATACCGTTCACTTCGTGCAGCGCAATGCCGCTGTCGTCTTCGTTACCGGTAAACAGCCCGGTGGTCAGCACATCTTCGGGCATGCTCTCCCAAAAACGCAGGGTGGCGGCTATGCCGCCGGCGCGGTAATCGTAGGTGTGGTTGTTGGAAAGGCCAAACACGCGCCACCCGGCGTTGTACAGCGCCGTGCCCATCTCGGTGGGGGTGGAAAAATACGGAAAGCCGGTTGCCCCGTATTCATCGTTAATTAGGGTTTCCTGGTTCATCCAGTTCACGTCGTGTTCGGCTAAAAAGGCCTCCATTGGCTCAAAACAAGAGGTAAAGTCGTATTCTTCGTCTTCACCCGCGTGTTCACGGCCCGTTATAAAAATGGGCTCGTTCACCAGGTTATCGCCCACCGCCGAAAACCGCACCAGCTGCTGCACCGGCTGGGGCACTGGCACAGAGGAAGAGGGCGCCGCAGACGACACCACCGGGGGCATGGCCGAAGCCGATGGGGTGCTTGCGCCGGATACAGAGGGGTTTGCCGCCGGCAGGTTGCCCCACAGCACAAAACCCAAGCCCACGGCAACGCAAACCGCCAGCGCCACACACACCAGGGTGATAGGCAGCGCCAGGCTTTTTTTGCCCCTGCGGCGGGGTGCGGGCCTTTTACGCCGAGAAGCCCCTTGCGAGGCATGCGCAGGCATACGATGAATCGGGCGCTTCTCGTCTGGCATCAAACATCCTCCAAAACATCCTGCATAGAATACATACCAGGTGCTTTATTATGCAAATACAGGGCGGCTGTTACAGCTCCGTTTGCAAATACTGCCCTGCTTTGGGCGGAATGTGTGAGCGTTACCACTTCATCCGCGCCCGCAAACAGCACCTCGTGCTCGCCCACAATGCTGCCGCCGCGCATCGCATGCAGGCCCAGCTCGTTGTCGCCACGCGTTTGGCGCACATCGTGCCGGTTGTACACATATTCAAGGCGGCCGCCCATCTCGTCGTTAATCTCCTGCGCCAGCATCATGGCCGTGCCGCTGGGCGCGTCCAGCTTTTTACGGTGGTGCTTTTCAATAATTTCAATGTCAAAGCCCGGCAGGGCCGCGGCAGCGCGGCGGGCAAGCTTGGCCAGCAGGCTGATACCCACCGACATGTTGGCACTGTAAAATACCGCTGTCTTTTCGGCGGCTTCCCGCATCAGATGCCGGTGCTCGTCGCCCAGGCCGGTGGTGCACACCACGCAGGGCAGGGCATGAGCGGCACAATAACGCAGCATGGGCACCGCTGCCTCCGGCAGCGAAAAATCAATCAGAACATTGGGTTTACCGGGCAAGGCGTCCAGGCCCGATATTTCGTCAAACACCGGTATATCCAGCGTATCATCGGTTAAACAGTCTATCCCCGCCGCCACGCGGCAATCGTCGCGCCCGGCAATGATGGACATAAGCATTTTGCCCATACGCCCGCTGATGCCTTGAATCACGATATTAACCATAGCTTAACGCTCCGATGTTTCTAAAATGTTGCTTTATTTGCATAGCCCAAAGCGCGCCAGTTCGCCGCGCAAAACGGTGGCTTTGGCGTCATCCAGTGTGCCCAGCGGCAAGCGGCAGGGCCCGGCGGCGTAACCCATCATGTTCAGGGCCGCCTTTACGGGGATGGGGTTTACATCACTGAACAGGGCGTTGTTTAGAGGCAGATATTGCAATTGCAGCGCCAGGCTGTCTTGCAGGCGGCCCGCAAAAAACAGGTGGCAGATATCCCGCACATCCTGCGGCACTACGTTGGCCAGCACCGAAATCACTCCCAAGCCGCCCAGGGCCAAAATAGGCAAAATCTGGTCGTCACAGCCGGAATAAATCGCCAAGTCGTCACCGCACTGCTGTGCCACGTTGGCAATGTGCGAAATATCCTCGCTAGCCTCTTTGGTAGCCAAAATCAGGGGGTGTTTCGCCAGTTCTTTGTAGGTTTCGGGCTTGATGGTCATGCCCGTACGCGCGGGCACATTATACAATATCACGGGCAGGCCCACGGCGTCGGCAATGGCGGTAAAATGGCGCACCAAGCCGCTTTGGCTGGTTTTGTTGTAGTAGGGCGTTACCTGCAGCAGCGCGTCCGCGCCGCGAATAGACGCGCCCTTTGAAAGCTCGATGGCATGCCGGGTGTCGTTGCTGCCCGTGCCAGCAATCACTGGCACACGCTTGTTCACGGTGGTTACGCAGTGCTCTATCACGTCCAAATGCTCGGCGTCATTCATGGCCGAGGCTTCGCCCGTGGTGCCGCACACCACGATGGCATCGGTGTTGTTTGCAATCTGAAATTCAATCAGCTGGGTAAAAACCTCAAAATCCACACTGCCATCTTCGCGCATGGGCGTGACAATGGCCACGCCCGAGCCGGTAAAAATTTGCTTTTTCATATTCTATCCCCCAAAAAGATAATTCTCTTCACCTGCGGTTCTGAAGAATGCGCGGCGTCAGTCAAAATAGCCCTTCGCGGCCAGCAGTTCGGCCATCAGCACACCGCCGCCAGCCGCGCCGCGCAGTGTATTATGCGATAAACTGATGAATTTAATGTCGTATTGGCTGTCTTCGCGCAAGCGGCCCACACTCACGGCCATGCCGTTTTCCAGCATACGGTCCAGCCGGGTTTGGGGGCGGTCGTTCTCCTCAAAATAGTGTATAAACTGCCTGGGCGCGCTGGGCAGCTTTAATTGCTGCGGCTCACCCTCAAAAGCTTTCCAGCGGGCAATCACGTCGTCCAGCCTGGGCTTTTGGCTAAAACGCGCAAACACGGCGGCCAGGTGGCCGTCGGTGGCGGGCACGCGCACGCACTGGGTGGTAATGGCGGGGGAGGCGGCGTCTACAATCGCGCCGTTTTGCACCGTGCCCCAAACCTTTAAGGGCTCGCGCTCGCTCTTCTCTTCTTCACCGCCGATGTAGGGAATCACGTTGTCTACCATTTCCGGCCAAGACGCAAAGGTTTTGCCCGCGCCCGAAATGGCCTGGTAGGTACAGGCCAGCACTTCAGTCGGATGATAGTCCATGAGGGGATGCAGCGCGGGAACGTAGCTTTGGATGGAACAATTGGACTTTACCGCGATGAAGCCGCGCTTTGTGCCCAGGCGCTTACGCTGCGCGTCAATCACCTGCACATGCTGTGGATTTACCTCGGGTACAATCATGGGCACGTCTGCAAACAGCCGATGGGCCGAGTTGTTGGAGATAACCGGGCACTCCAGTTTGGCATAGCGTTCTTCCAGCGCGCGAGTGGCGTCCTTGGGCATGTCTACGGCACAAAAGATAAAGTCTACACCACTCGCTATCTTTTCGGCATCGGCTTCGGCATCCAAAACCACCCTGTTCGCAACCGAATCACTCAGGGGAACAGGCATGGCCCAGCGGCCGTTTAGGGCCTCGGTATAGGTTTTTCCCGCGCTGCGCGGTGAAGCCGCCAGCATGGCAACCGAAAACCAGGGGTGGTTTTCCAGCAGGGTTAAAAACCGCTGCCCCACCATGCCTGTTGCACCTACCACCGCTACTTTGTACGTTCTCATATCCATCACTCCTTATTGGCTGCCGGCGGCAATATGGTAAAATAGAAAAAGCCGGCTTGATAACCGGCAGTACATGCAATATAATACGGTAGTTGCACGCCAGAAACACAGCACTCCGCGCCCAGCGCGACAGTTTCGCCCCTATTCGGGTACGAACCCAGGAAATGGCCTGCCGACCCATCTCCTTCGGCGGTGTTGCCTTTTGCGCCGCACTACGGGCCTTGGCAGGCCAGTACGGCACGCGTCATCAAAACCGCGCCTCTGTATCTCTGTTTGTTAGAATATAGCACCTGCGCCGCGTTCTGTCAAGAAATATGCTATCTGCGGATGGAAAGGCCTTACTAAAAGATGCAAACCAGCGATTTTTATTATGATTTACCACCGGAGCTGATAGCGCAAACCCCCGCCCAGCCAAGGGATGCTTCCCGCATGCTGTGCCTGAACCGGGCCACCGGCGCAATGGCGCACCGGCATTTTTACGATTTGCCCGGGCAATTGCGGGCCGGGGATTTGCTGGTGCTGAACAACACCAAGGTGCTGCCCGCGCGGCTGATTGGCCGCCGCGCCGCCACCGGCGGCATGTGCGAGCTTTTGCTGCTGCGCGAAGCAGAGAAAGACTTGTGGGAGTGCCTTGCACGCCCGGCCAAGCGCCTGAAAACCGGCAGCACACTTCGCTTTGGGGACGGCAGCCTGACGGGTACGGTTGTGGAGAGCCTTGCGGAGGGACTAAAAAGGGTGCGTTTTGAGCATGATACGCAAACCTTGCAGGAAAAGCTGGATGTGTTTGGCAAAATGCCGCTGCCGCCTTACATTACACAAGAGCTTGCGGATGCCACGCGCTACCAAACGGTGTACGCCAAGCACACGGGCAGCGCGGCGGCGCCTACGGCGGGCCTGCATTTTACCCCCGGCCTTATGCGGGCGCTGGCAGACAAAGGCGTGCGCCTTGCCGAAATAACCCTGCATGTGGGGCTGGGCACTTTTAGGCCGGTGCAAACGCAAACGGTGGAAAACCACCACATGCACACAGAATGGTACAGCATCGGCAAACAAGCTGCCGATTTATATAACGAAACGCGCGATAACGGCGGCCGTGTTATTGCGGTGGGCACTACCAGCTGCCGCACGCTGGAAACGGTTTGCGCCCAAAATAACGGTAGGCTGCGGTCCGGCAGCGGCGATACGGGGATTTTTATCTATCCGGGATACCGATTTTGTGCCATCGACGGCCTTGTTACCAACTTCCATCTGCCGGAGAGCACCCTGTTGATGCTGGTGGCGGCGTTTTGCGGGCTGGTAAACACCCTTGCCGCGTATCAAAAGGCCGTGGAGATGCGCTATCGTTTCTTTAGTTTTGGCGATTCAATGCTTATTATTTAGCTTCGCACTGAGAGGATAGCATGTTTAAGCTAATTTTGACCGAGGGAACGGCCCGCCGGGGCAGCTTTTATACCGGGCACGGGATTGTGGAAACACCGGCATTTATGAACGTGGCCACCGCCGCCGCAATAAAAGGCGGGCTTTCGGCCGAAGATTTAGAGCATATCTATTGTCAGGTGATGCTGTGCAACACCTACCACTTGCATCTGCGCCCGGGGGATAAAACCGTGGCGCATATTGGCGGGCTGCATAGCTTTACCACATGGGATAAGCCAATATTAACCGATTCTGGCGGATTTCAAGTTTTTAGTTTGTCTAAATTGCGCAAAATCAGTGAAGAAGGCGTGCGATTCCAGTCGCACATCGACGGGCGGCACATCTTTATGGGGCCCGAGGAAAGCATACGTATACAGGCCAATTTGGGCTCTACCATTGCCATGGCGTTTGACGAATGCGTGGGCAACCCGTCGGAGTATGCCTACACCGTGGAAAGTGTGCGCCGTACCGAGCGCTGGCTGGGGCGATGCCAGGCGGAAATGAGGCGCATCAAAGAGGCGGGGGAGGCGGTATATCCAGGGCAACTGTTGTTTGGCATCAATCAGGGCGCTTGCTATGATGATATCAGACTGGATAACATGCGCCGCATCGCGGATATGAATCTGGATGGCTATGCCATTGGCGGGCTGGCTGTGGGCGAACCCGCCCAGCAGATGTACCATGTGATATCCTTGGTGGAAACTGCGATGCCACAAGATAAAGTACGGTATTTGATGGGGGTGGGCACACCCGGCAACATTTTAGAAGCCGTGCGGCGCGGCGTGGATTTGTTTGACTGCGTGATGCCCAGCCGAAACGCCCGGCATGGCTATCTGCATACCTGGAACGGCATCATAAACCTTAATAACGCGCGATACATAGAAGATAATACCTCTATTGACGCCGAGTGCGCCTGCCCGGTGTGTACCCGATACTCGAAAGCATACCTGCGCCATCTGCTAAAGGCCGAGGAGGCGCTTGGCAAGCGCTTGTGCGTGATGCATAACCTGTTTTTTTACAACCAGTTGATGCAAAAAATCCGCACAGCGCTGGATGAGCACAGATTTGATTCGTTCTATCGAGAATACAGCACAGCCTTGGACGCTCGGAATTAACATACCGGTTCTTTTGTTCGTTTGCCCGCAAAAAATGGGTATTGCAAGTATCTGCGCAAATGGCTATAATGAATGAGATATTATTACCTGGAGGGACTTAATGATTTTTACGATGCTTACAAGCACCCCCGTAGACCCTGCGACAACAGACGGTGGTTTTGCCAACTACACGTTCATTATCATGATAGTGTTGATGTTGGCCGCGCTGTATTTTTTAATGCTGCGCCCGCAGAAAAAGAAAGAGAAAAAAGCCAATGAGATGCGCAATTCTATTGAAATTGGCGACGAAGTGACCACCATTGGCGGCATTGTGGGGCGCGTGGTGAACTTGAAGGAAGATACCTTCATTATAGAAACTGCGGGCGACCGTTCCCGCATGCGTTTTAAGCGCTGGGCCATCCAGGAGGTAAGCAAGCTGTCGCTTGAAAGCAGCAACGAACCCGAAGCCGCAACCTCTACGCCCGCCGCCCCCAAAAAAGAGCGCCGCCGCCCCAAGAAGGAAAGCAAGGAAGCCGATAAATAGCTTACACACACCATTTTGCGAGGGATAATAAGATGACACATATCCAAACCTTAAACACCCAAAACTTGAAGGCTTCGGCGTGCGAGGGCGGCTGCGGCGAATGCCAAACGTCCTGCCAGAGCGCCTGTAAAACATCCTGCACGGTAGCCAACCAAAAATGCGAAAAGCCCGCCGAGCTTAAAAACTAATACTCGACGGCTCATAAGCAAAAACAGACAAGAGGCGGTATTCCCGCCTCTTGTTTTTGAGCAAACGGAGATAGGCATGGTACACACTTTTGAGCACACCGGGTTAAATCTTGCCATTGATACCCCCAGTGGCTCGGTGCACATTTTAGACGCCCCTGCGTATTATGTGCTGCAGCGCATTACCGAAGCGGATACCAGAGCGAAAACCTTTCCTCAGCACCTTGCGGCCGCACAAGGAGGATACGCAGCCGATGTGCTTAGGCAATCTTTTGAAGAACTGTGCCAGCTGGCGGAAACCGGGCTGCTGTTCTCGAAGGATAATTACAGCGATTTTGCGGACAAACTGGGCCTTGCGCCCGTAAAAGCCCTATGCCTGCATGTGGCGCACGATTGCAATTTGCGCTGCAAGTATTGTTTTGCTTCTACCGGCGATTTTGGCGGTGGCCGCAGCTTGATGGATTTTGAAACCGCCAAGGCCGCCATTGATTTACTGATTGCTTTAAGCGAAACCCGCCGCAACTTAGAAGTGGATTTTTTTGGCGGCGAGCCGCTGATGAACTTTGAGGTGGTGCGGCAAGCCGTTGAGTATGCGCGCAGCATCGAAAATAACGCGCATAAGCATTTTCGTTTCACCCTTACTACCAACGGCCTGGGCCTAAACGACGAGAACACGGCATACATCAACCGCGAAATGGATAACGTGGTGCTTTCCCTGGATGGGCGCAAAGACGTTAACGACGGCATGCGCGTTACCAAAAGCGGCGGTGGTTCATATGATATCATTGTGCCTAAATATCAAAAGCTGGTGCGGCAGCGCGCCGGCAAAGAATACTACGTGCGCGGCACATACACCAGCGCCAACCTGGACTTTCATAAGGATGTTTTGGAACTGGCGAGGCTTGGTTTTGAGCAAATTTCGGTTGAGCCGGTGGTGGGCCCGGACACAGACGATTATGCCATCAAAGCTGAACATCTGCCAACGATTAAACAAAGCTACGACGCTTTGCTAACTAATATGCTGGCGGAGCGGCAAAGTGGACAGCCGCCGTTCAACTTTTTTCACTTCATGCTGGATTTGGACAACGGCCCCTGTGCCATCAAGCGGCTAAAGGGCTGTGGCAGCGGCAACGAGTACCTGGCCGTTACACCCGAAGGGGATATTTTTCCGTGCCATCAGTTTGTAGGCAATCAGCAGTTTTTGATGGGCGATGTGCGCAGCGGCCTTACCAATATGCGTATTAAAGAAGAATTTTCGCGCGCGCATCTGCTGAACAAAGCCGATTGTGCGCAATGCTGGGCCAAATATCATTGCAGCGGCGGCTGCAACGCCAACAACCATACTTATGGCGGCTCTGTGATGAAGCCGCACAAGCTTTCGTGCGAGCTGGAAAAAATGCGGCTGGAATGTGCCATTGCGCTGAAAGCGCAGCAACATCTCAGCCGGCAAGAATAGCGTCAAATATATTATAGCGCATTTTCGCGCTTATGTTCTGTAAAGTGTATTGCTTTGCAGATATTATTATCGTTCTGTCGTTGTGTTTGATTGCGCTTATCTAATGTCATATATCACGCGCCATCCCCGGAATCTTCCGCGTTTTCCGCATGGGTGCTCTCATCAGCGCTATGTTTTCCGGTGTTTTCCATATTTGCATCCATCGACAAGGGGGAGGAGGCCGCCGCTTTTTTAAGCTGAGCGGAATCCAGGTGGGTATATATCTGCGTGGTAGCCACATTGGCGTGGCCCAACACCTCTTTTAGCACCAGCATGTCCACATCGCCGTACTGGTACATTAAGGTGGCCGCCGTATGGCGCAGCTTGTGCACCGAGTATCCCTTGCCGTCCAGGCCAGCCAGTTGCAGGCTGCCGGCCACAATTTGCTGCACGCGCCGCGCGCTAAGGCGCTTGCCGGTTCTTTTAGAGATAAAAAGCGCGTTTTCATCTTTTATATGTTCTATTTTTGCGCGCTCGGGCAGCATTTTTTCATAAGCCGTCAAACAGGCCCGGTTTAGGTAAATTACGCGCTCTTTGTTGCCTTTGCCAAGCAAACGCAAAGTGTCGTTTTTTATGTCTTGCAGGTTAATACCCACCAGCTCCGAAAGACGCATGCCGCAGTTCAAAAACAATGATAATATGAAATAATTCCGGCATGGGCAATCACTATCAATGCTGTTCAGCAGTTCTTTGCTTTCATCCAGAGAAAGGTACTTGGGCAAGCGCTTTTTTTGGGCCGGCGCTTCAATATCGTCGGTTGGGTTGTTTTGCAGCGTACCGGTTTTGCTGGTTAAGTATCTGAAGAACCCCTTGATGCTGGAAAGCTTACGCGCCCGGGCAGCCGCAGAATTATCACGCTCGCGCGTGGCATAAAAAAGAAACTCGTACACCTCGGCTTTGGTAATCTCTTTGATGAAGTCTGTGTCCAGACCCGCGATTTCAATCTCCTCGAGCGGTTTATCCGCTGGTGTCAGGCCGCGCAAGCGCACCAGATACTTGAAGAACACCCGCAAATCCACATAATACGCATTAACGGTGCGCGGAGATAATCCACGGATGCTTTCGGCGTACCGCAAATACGCCACAGCATCGCCGGGGCAATCTTCGTAGGCACACTTCTTGGATTGATTGGGGTTATAATAGGTACTCATAACGCATTTTGCTCCCCTGTGTTTCGCTAAATTCCTATTTAGCGAAATTGCGTGTATCCTGCAATACACCCTGTTTTGCTTTCGGCAGGAATCGACACAAGATATCCGCTCTGCCCCCAATAATGGGTGCGCTGCAATACATCGTGCAATCAAGACACGTAGCTTTTGATGGCATCTTGTAAGTAATTCGCGCCTGTGATTTTTAGAGAACTGAACTGCGCCAAATTGAGGCCCTTCAAATTGTGCTTTGGAATAATGGCCCGGGTAAAACCTATGCGCTGGGCTTCGCGTAAGCGAAGCTCTATATTGGCGATACCACGTATTTCTCCCCCAAGGCCTATCTCGCCGAAAGCAATGAGGTTGTCTGGAACGGGCGTATCGGTAAGGCTGGAAACAAGCGCCAGGCATAGTGCCAAATCACACGCCGTATCGTTCAGTGTTAAGCCGCCCACCACGTTGATATACACATCCAGGTTGCCCATAAAAAAGCCCGCGCGCTTTTCAAGCACTGCCAGCAGCATATTGGTGCGGCCTGCGTCTACCCCAAGCACCGCCCGGCGCGGTGTGCCAAAGCTGGTTTTTGCCACCAGCGCCTGGATATCCGACATAATGGGCCGCGAGCCTTCCAGAATACAGCCCACGCAGTTTCCGCTCACGCCCACCGGCCGCCCCTCTAAAAGCATTTCAGAGGGGTTTTCGATGGGCGCCAGGCCGGTTTGGGTCATATCAAACATACCAATCTCGTTGGTAGAGCCATAGCGGTTTTTCACAGCGCGCAAAATTCGGTACGGCAGCATGCGGTCGCCCTCAAAATACAGCACTGTGTCTACAATATGCTCCATCACCTTTGGGCCCGCAATGGCGCCGTCCTTGTTCACGTGCCCCACAATAAACACCGGTATTTCGCGCTCTTTTGCCAATTGCATCAGGCGCGCCGCGCATTCCTTCACCTGCGACACGCTGCCCGCCGAGCTGGTGAGCGCCTGCGTGTGCAGGGTTTGAATCGAATCTACCACCACCATCCCGGGGGCGGTTTTGTCAATGATAAACTCTATTTCTTCTAAATCGCTCTCTGCCACCACCGAGATATTCTCTTCCCCGCCCCCCAGCCGCTGCGAGCGCAGCTTAATCTGCCGCACCGATTCTTCGCCCGAAACATACAGCACCGGGCGCTCGCGGCCAATCGCACTGCTTAATTGCAGCAGAAGCGTTGATTTTCCGGCGCCGGGCGCACCGCCTATCAGCACCACACCCCCCAGAACGATACCCCCGCCCAGCACGCGGTCCAGCTCTGGGATGCCCGAAATAATGCGGCTCTCGTCCTCCTCCAAATTTACCGCCGCCAGCGCTTTTACCTGCGCGCCGCCCCCTTGCCGCGAGGTGATTCCCCCGCCCTTCCCTGTTTTTAGGGCAGGCTTATGGTCGGCCACCACGTCTTCCACCAACGTGTTCCATTCCCCGCACGAGGGGCAGCGCCCCAGCCAGCGCGGCGTTTCTTCACCGCACTGGCTGCACACATAAATGGTTCTCAGCTTTTCTTTCACGTTTAATGTAGCACCTGCCTTATAAGTCTGCCTCTATTATGCCACGGGACGGCCAGCGGGGCAAGCGCCCGGTAATAAAGAGCATGCCAAACACAAAACCGGCACTCATCCCAGAATGCCGGTTCTTGTGCTACAACATAATATATGGAGGTGCCGGGCAGATTTGAACTGCCGAATGGAGGTTTTGCAGACCTCTGCCTTACCACTTGGCTACGGCACCATAAAACAACCTGCCACATTGTAACAATGCGGCAGCGATTATTGGAGCGGCTTACGAGGCTCGAACTCGCTACCTCCACCTTGGCAAGGTGGCGCTCTACCAGATGAGCTAAAGCCGCGAAATAGCCGTTAGTTATGCGTCGCTAGTCATCAGTTATGGAATGGGAACAATCTAAACATACGCACAACTAACGACTACTAACTAACGACTAATAACTAAAGACTAACTGGTGCCTCCGGTCGGAATCGAACCAACGACACGTGGATTTTCAGTCCACTGCTCTACCAACTGAGCTACAGAGGCATATAGTTGTCAGAAACTAGAAACTAGAAAACAGTTGTTGAAACGTAAAGTATAGTGGTAACCTTGCCACCATCACAACTAATTCCTATTTACTAACTCCTGATAACTAAATGGCGACCCGGATGGGGCTCGAACCCACGACCTCCAGCGTGACAGGCTGGCGTTCTAAACCAACTGAACTACCGGGCCAACTTTGGTGGGAACAACAGGGCTCGAACCTGTGACCCCCTGCTTGTAAGGCAGGTGCTCTCCCAGCTGAGCTATGCTCCCAAGCCAACTTCGGTATGATAACATGCCGCCGTATGGCTGTCAAGCGCGCGCATGTACCATTTATATCGGGCTGCAGAAACGCAACCGATATGGAGCGGCTTACGAGGCTCGAACTCGCTACCTCCACCTTGGCAAGGTGGCGCTCTACCAGATGAGCTAAAGCCGCAAATAGTAATGACGACAGCAATTATGATACCATGCGCTAAGGGGAATTGTCAAGAATCTTGCCCGCATTTTTGCGGCATTTTCGCGCTTTTTACGCGGGCCGATGGACGCTCTTAGATTATCGCTTCTTCGTCTAAATTGTACTGATAGTGCTTGCCGCAAAAATGGCATTCCACCTGCACCATGGGGTTTTCTGCCCGCATAATCGCAAGCTCTTCTTTGCCAAGGCTTGCCAGAATGTCTTTGGTTCGCTCCCGGCTGCACGTGCAGCGATAGATAACCTCGCGCTCTTCCAATGGCTGCGGCGCAAGGCCGGCCAGCAGTGTATCAGCCAGCCCGCCTATAGCGTTCCCCGCGTCCAGATATGCGGTAATGGCAGGAAGCTGTGTAAGGTTTTGCTCAATGCGCGCAATATCGTCTTCGGCAGCCCCCGGCAGCAGCTGCAGCAAAAAGCCGCCCGCGCAGCGAATGCTCAAGTCTTTCTCTACAAGCACCCCAAGGCCGCACACACTGGGCGTTTGCTCACTGGCGGCATAATAGGCCGTAACGTCCTCGCCCACCTCACCGCTTGCCAGGGGTGTTTGGCCGATGTATGGCTCCTTCAGCCCCAAATCCTTCATCACACACAACGTGCCCTCGCGGCCCACCGCGCCGCCCACATCCAGCTTGCCGTCGGCTCGCGGCGGCAGGTCTGCCAGCGGGTTTTGTGCGTATCCGCGCACATTCCCAAGCCCATCCGACACCGCCACCACCACACCGCCCGGCCCGCCGCCGTCCAGGCGCAGCGTCAGGTTGTCTTCGGGGTCTTTCAGGCGGCTGCCCATCAGGGATGCCGCCGTGAGGGCACGCCCCAGCGCGGCCGACATCACGGCGCTGGGACGGTGTATGCGCTCCATTTCGCGCACGATATCGGTAGAATCCAAAACACAAAGAACGGCGCTTCCGTTATTTGTCATAAATCGCATCATCTTGCTCATTTTTGTCCTCGTTTGGCGGCAATCAGCAGGCGCTGGCTTTTACTGCCCGGTTTTCCAAAGTTTTCCCCATCGCATATTTCTGCAATATCAAGGTTATTTTGCCCCAGAATTTTGCTTAGTGCGTCAATGTGATGGATATATTCCCGAAATTCTTCTCGGCATACACAGTTGTCATCCTTGAATATTTCCATAGAAATATTGGTATATTGGCCCGTTTCATCCAGACGGTTGCCCCAATGGCAAAACAGGCCCTCTCCCGCCTGCAATTGAAAGGTATTGCTTGCCAATATTTCTTTGTGCTTATATTCCGTGTTAACGTCAAATATAAAAACACCGCCCGGCTCTAAAAACAAAGACACGCGTGCGATGGCCTGCGTCAGTTCGGCTTCGTTCAGGTGGTTCAGCGTGTCGAACGTGGATACCGCCGCGCGGATTGTGCCGAACAAATCTAAGTCTTGCAATCGCTGATTCAGCAGCAATATGCCCTCCCCCGCATTTTTTGGGCATTTTTCCCTAAATACCGTCAGCATATCCGCCGACGCGTCCACGGCAATCATGTCGTAGCCGCGCCGCGCCAGCCGCAAGGATAATTCACCCGTACCGCAGCCCAAGTCGGCCACAAGGCCGCCGGCAATGCCGCCGGCCAACAACATCTCCGCAATTTTGCTTTCCAGCCGGTCGTAGTCGGCTTCGGTATTAAAGGCATCGTACCAGTACGCAAAGCCATTATACGCCATCTTTTCCGCTCTTTTCCGCTTCGTTCTGTATGCATTCCCGCAAAGCCACGATGCCGTCGCCCTTTTCCGCGCTGGTTAAAAGCACCCGGCGGCATTGCGCGCAGTGCGCCAGCCGCTCTTCAAACATTGGCAGGGCCTTGGTGCGCTGTGCAGGTTTCAGTTTATCTGCTTTGGTAAGCGCCGCCACAAATGGGATATGATAATACTCTAAGTATTCCAGCATGGCCGCGTCATCTTTCGAGGGCTCGTGGCGGCAATCCAGCAATTGCACCAGCAGGCACACATCACGCCCGCCCTTAAAATACCCGTTTATCAATTCATCCCAGCGCCTGCGCTCGGCCTGTGAGGTTTTTGCGTATCCGTAGCCGGGCAAATCCACCAAAAACACGCCGCCTGCCGTGTAATAATTGATGGTAGCGGTTTTTCCCGGCGTGGCGCTTACGCGGGCCAGGTGCTTGCGGTGGCTCAGCTTGTTAATCAGCGAAGACTTCCCCACGTTGCTGCGCCCGGCAAACACAATTTCTGGCAATCCGCCCTTGGGCAGCTGCGCTGCCAAACCATAGGCGGCCGCAAACTCGGCCTTGGTGAAATCGACAGTAAGCACTTTGACACCCTCCCCCCGGCAATCATTCCCACATCATAACCGAAAACCGCGAACAGGTAAAGGCCTGCTCACGGTTTTACAGCAGTGGAAGACGTCAGAGCATAATATTACTGCGGCAAGTCTTGCACTGCGGTTTGGCCGGTGGGTTCGGCCATGGGGTCTGCCGTCTGGGGGGCGGTTACTTCCTTTCGGCGTCTGGGACGGGCTTTTGCCACACCCTTTTGCAGGCTTACCGCAAAGGCGGCTTGCAAATCATCCACCGGCACAAAGGTAACGTGCTCTTTCACCTCATCGTCCACGTCAAACAAATCAGACACATTGGCCTTGGGGATGATCACCTTGCGCATCCCCTCACGATAGGCGGCCATGCTTTTCTCTTTCAGGCCGCCAATGGGCAGCACGTTGCCGTGCAGGGTAATTTCGCCGGTCATGGCAATGTCCGAGCGCACCGGCTGCCCGCTAAACTGTGAAATAAGCGCCGTTGCCAGCGTAATCCCGGCCGATGGGCCGTCCTTGGGCACCGCGCCCTCCGGCGCGTGGATATGGATATCCGCTTTTTTGAATATTTCGCTGTCAATGCCATACTCATCGGCGTGTACGCGCGCGTAGGTGATGGCAAGCCTCGCGCTTTCCTTCATCACATCGCCCAGGCTTCCGGTCAGTTCCAGCTTTCCGCCGCCATTTTCAATCACCTGCACCTCTATGGGCAAAATCTCACCGCCCACACTGGTCCACGCCAATCCGTTGGCAATGCCCACGGCGTTGGCCTTGTTAAAAAACGACGGTTTAATGCGCTTGGGCCCAAGCAGCTTTTCCAGTGACTGCGCACTTACCGTAAGCTTTTCGGCGTCTCCGGCGGCAACGGTTTTGGCACATTTGCGCAGCACCTCGGTGATGGTGCGCTCTAAATTTCGCACACCGGCTTCCCGGGTATAGCTGTCAATCAAGGCATACAGGCCGGCGTCGGTAATTTTCACCTTGCCCTTCAGCCCGTTTTTTTGCAGCTGCTTGGGCAGCAAATGCTTCTTGGCAATGTTAAATTTCTCAATGCGGGTATAGCTGGCCAGCTCAATCACATCCATGCGGTCTAAAAGCGGGCGCGGGATGGTACCCAAATCGTTGGCGGTTGTAATAAACAACACATCGCTTAAATCAAAGGGGATATCCAGATAATGGTCCTTAAAGGTTTTGTTTTGCTCGGGGTCCAGCGCTTCCAGCAAGGCGGCGGCGGGGTCACCTCTAAAGTCGCTGGCCAGTTTGTCAATTTCGTCCAGCAGAAGCAGTGGGTTGCGGCTTTTGGCGGTGTTGATGGCGCTGATGATTTTTCCCGGCATCGCACCGATGTAGGTGCGGCGGTGGCCGCGTATCTCGGCTTCGTCGCGCACACCGCCCAGGCTCATGCGGGCATACTTTCGGCCCAGGGTGGCGGCAATGCTGTTGGCAATAGAGGTTTTACCCACGCCGGGCGGGCCCACCAGGCAGATAATTTGGCTCTTTACGCCCGGCGCCAGCTTGCGCACACTCAAAAGCTCTAAAATGCGCTCTTTCACTTTTTTTAGGCCATAGTGGTCGTGGTTCAGCTGCATCTCGGCTTTATTAATATCCAAATTGTCTACCGTCACGGTGTTCCAGGGCAAATCAATGCAGGTATCCAGGTAGGTGCGTATCACCGCCGCTTCCTGGCTGGTGCCCTGCATGCGCGAGAGGCGGTCGGCTTCTTTCAGCAATTTTTCCTGCGCCTCTTCGTCCAGATTCAAGGCAAGCACCTTTTCGCGGTATTTATCCGCTTCGCCGCGGGTGTCCTCGCTCTCGTCCAGTTCACCCGCAATGGCGCGCATTTGCTCGCGCAAATAGTAGTCGCGCTGGTTCTTGTCCATCTGGTCCGATACTTTTTCCTGAATATCTTTCTCGATGGACATAATCTTGGTTTCGTTCTGAATCAGCGCGAGTATCTTTTCAAGCCGCTCCGATAACGACGAGGTAGACAAAACATCCTGCTTGTCCACAAACTTAAACATCATATTGGCGGGGATATATTCAGAGAGGAACAGCGCGCTATCCCCTGTGAGGATGGTATACATCACATCCTTGGGCAGGCGCGGGTTTAGCTGCAGGTATTTTTCAAACGATTCTTTGATACTGCGCAGCAGCGCCTCGCCGCGCGCTTCGTCCGCTGGGCGGATAGGGCGCACCGGCGCACTTTTGGTGCCAGCAAGTAAAAAACGTCCGCTGCTTTCCAGCGTTATCAGCTTGGCCCGGTAGCGGCCTTCTACAATCACCTTCACCAATTCGTCGCTTACGCGCAAAAGCTGCTTCACTTCGGCTACCACACCGTAGCTGTACAAATCCTCGATGCCGGGGTTGTCCACATCCATGTCTTTTTGGGTAATCAAAAATACACTGTTGCCATTGGTCATCGCCCACTCAATGGCAGCGATAGACTTGGCCCGCCCAACCTCAAAATGGATAACATTGCTGGGGAACACAACCAAACCCCGCAGGGCAATAGCCGGCAGGCGCACAATGTCCGTACCAGACTTTAATTTCACTTTTACTTTTTCAGCCATGTAAGCCTCCTGTCTTTTCTGGGCGCTATGGGCATGATGCGCCGTGTGCAGCAAGAACATCGGGTATTGCACCGCGATAACACTTAACAATGCCGCGCTGCTCTCGACAATCAAAACGTTTTTTCGTGCATTATAATCATTTCTGTCGCTTGTTGTCGATTAGCAATCAGTGTGCCTGTCTGCTAACTTGAGGTTATTATACCGTAGAATTGTGTACAATTCAAGTGCGATTTGTAAGTTGACCAGGTATGTAAACTCGGCAGGAAACAGCGAACTGTTTCCTGCCGCAAATACGCGTAATGACTGTCAGCCGCTGAGGGCCGGGGGCGGGTTTTGGCCGCTGCCGCCCGCGTTTTTATAGCGCTTGCGCACCGCACCATACTCCAGCTTGGGCTTTTGGTTTTGGCTAATCACCTTTTCGCCAATGGTAACCTTAATGATAGTAGGGTCTGAGGGAATTTCGTACATCACCCCCATCAGGGTTTTTTCCATTATGCTGCGCAGCCCGCGCGCGCCGCTGTTCATCTTCATCGCCTTTTGGGCCACCGCGTGCAGCGCCGCGCCTGTAAACTCCAGCTCCACACTGTCCAAACGAAACAGCATTTTATACTGTTTCAGCAGGCTGTTTTTGGGTTCTTCCAGCACACGCACCAGCGCGTCTTCGTCCATCGCGTCCAGCACCGCCATCACCGGGATGCGGCCCACCAATTCCGGTATCAAGCCGTATTTCACAATGTCGTCCGATTCCACCCGGCTTAGCAGCTTGTGCCGCAATTTATCGGGGTTTTCGCGCAGGGCAGATCCAAAACCCAGCGCCGAGGTATCCGTGCGCTTTTGCACCAGCTTGTCCAGCCCATCAAACGCGCCGCCGCAAATAAACAAGATATTCTTGGTATTTATCTGGATAAATTCCTGCTGAGGGTGCTTGCGCCCGCCCTGGGGCGGCACATTGCTTACCGTGCCCTCCAGTATCTTCAAAAGTGCCTGCTGCACGCCCTCGCCGCCCACATCGCGCGTGATGGACGGATTTTCGCTCTTGCGGGTAATTTTGTCTATCTCATCAATATAGATAATCCCCCGCTCGGCTCGCGCAATATCATAATCTGCCGCCTGTATCAGCTTTAACAGGATGTTCTCAACATCCTCGCCCACGTAACCCGCCTCGGTAAGGGTGGTGGCATCGGCAATGGCAAAGGGCACGCCCAGCATGTGGGCCAGGGTTTGCGCCAAATATGTTTTGCCCACGCCCGAAGGCCCAAGCAAGAGCACATTGCTCTTTTGCAGCTCCACTTCGTCTATGTGCGGGGTGAGAATGCGCTTGTAATGGTTGTACACCGAAACCGCCAGTACCATTTTGGCTTCGTCCTGGCCAATCACATACTGATCCAGCCCGCTTTTAATCTCCTGGGGCGTCAGCACTTTAATCTCGTTGCGGCTGGGCACCCGGCCCGAGCGGGATTGCGGTTTTTCGTTTTGCGGGTGCGGGTCGTCTTCGTTGCCCAGCAAAGAATAGCAAAGCTCGATGCACTCGTTACAGATATTCACGCCAGGCCCGATGATCATGCGCTCTACATCGTCCTGGTTCTTTCCGCAAAAGCTGCATATCAACGATTTTTCTTTGCCTTGCCCGCTTTTACTTGTGGTTGCCATAAAGCTCCTTTTACCGGGATACAATAATTTTATCAATCAAGCCATACTCTTTGGCTTCTTCGGCACTCATAAAATTGTCGCGTTCGGTATCGCGCTCTATCGTTTCTATCGTTTGCCCGGTGGCTTCGGCCATAAGCCGGTTCAATTTGGCGCGCAGCTTCAAAATACGGTCGGCAATAATCTTCATATCGCTCGCTTTTCCCTGCATACCGCCAGCCGGCTGATGAATCATAATTTCGCTGTTGGGCAGCGCAATGCGCTTGCCCTTGGCACCCGCCGACAGTAAGAACGCCCCCATGCTGGCCGCCATGCCAATGCAAATGGTGGATACATCGCATTTCACGTAATTCATAGTGTCGAAAATAGCCATGCCCGCGCTGGTAGACCCGCCCGGGCTGTTGATGTACAGGTTAATGTCCTTCTCGGGGTCTTGCCCCTCCAGGTAAATCAGCTGCGCCACCACCAGGCTGGCGGTGGTATCGTTCACCTCGTCACACAGCATAATAATCCGGTCGTTCAAAAGCCTTGAGAATATATCGTAAGAACGCTCTCCGCGCGCGGTCTGCTCTACCACATATGGCACCAAGCTACCCATATTTGCTCCTTTGTCCATCGTTGTTGTTTTACGCTTCGCCCGCATCGTTATTTTCGCCGTCGCCCGCCTTTTTGGCCTTTTTGCCAGAGGCTTTTTTGGCTTTTTCCGGCTTCGCGTCACCATCTTTCGGGGCTTTGTCGGTAACCACCGCCGTTTCCTTTATCAGGTCGATGGCTTTGTTCACCGCCAAATCCTTGGCAATTTCGGCTACAGGCATCAGGCTGCGCACCTTTTCTTCTTCCATCTGATACTTTTCGGCTATGCGGGCCACTTCCTTGCCAATGTCCTCATCGCTGGCCGCAATGCCCTCCAGGCGCACCACTGTTTCCAGCGCCAAGCGCATTTTCACCTGTTTTTCAGCCTGCTCGCGGAAGCCATCCCGGAAAGCCTTTTCATCCATGCCGGTATATTTCAGATAAGTTTCAAGGTTCAGGCCCTGGTTTTCAAGGCGGAAAGCAAAATCGCGCACCATCTCGTCCATGCGGCTTTCGTACATCACCTCGGGTATTTCGCCCTCGATGGTTTCCACAATCTGGCTCACCAGTTGGTTTTCTACTTCCAGGTCCGCCTGCTCGTCCAGCTGCTTCTGGTTTTCGTCACGGATGCTCTGCTTCAAGGCTTCCAGCGTATCGTATTCGCTCACTTCCATGGCAAAATCATCGTCCAGCTCGTCCAGCTCCCGCTGCTGCACCTCGTTGATTTTCACCTTAAATACGGCGGCCTTGCCGGCCAGCTCGTTGGCGTGGTATTCCGCCGGGAACGTCACATTCACGTCCAGTTCTTCGCCCACCGCATGGCCCACCAGCTGTTCTTCAAAGCCGGGGATAAACTGGCCCGAACCCAAGGTAAGGCTATGGCCCGCGTCCTTGCCGCCATCGAAGGGAACGCCGTCCACGCTGCCCTCGTAATCGATGTTGACAATATCGCCGTCCTGGGCCGCGCCCTCGCGGGTAATCATGCGGGCATTGCGCTGGCGCAGGCGGTCTATTTCTTCGTCCACCTTGGTTTCGTCTGCTTTGGTAACGGTGCGGGTGGCCGCAAGGCCCTTGTACGTGCCTACGTTCAGCACCGGCCGGGTGGTTACCACCACCTTCAGCACGGCGCCGTTTTCTGCCGATGCCGACAACAATTCCGCGTCAGGGCGGCCAACGGCGTCCAGTTCGGCTTCTTTCAGCGCGGCTTCGTAAGCTTCGGGGAACAACTCGTTCACGGCGTCGAACACAAATACATCGGCGCCATACATCTTTTCTATCAGGTTTCGCGGCGCGCGGCCCTTGCGAAAGCCCGGCACATTGTATTTTTTGGCATCGCGCCTGTACACCTTGGAAGTAGCCTCCCGCACCTGCTCCGCTTCGATGGCAATTTCCAGTTCCACAGTATTGGCGCCGGTTTTCTCGTTTTTGCTTAGCTTCATTATTTCCTCCAAAACCAATATTACAACAGAACACATAATAGTATATCATAAAACAGCGAATAGAGAAACTATTTTTTACGCCTTTTATCGGCGGCTTTTATCGGCGCTATTCCCGCAGGCGCAGCGGCATAAAATCCAGCGCGTCTGCGCTAATAAGGCGGTATCTGATGCCGTTTTGCACCCCCTCGGCGGCACGCCTGGCCCTTTGCCCGTGCAAATGCCCGTAGCAGCACTGCCGTACGCCATACTGATGCAAGGTTTGCACCACTGCTTCGAACACTGCTCCGGGATAGATGGGCGGGAAATGCAAAAACACAAGCTTTTCAAGGGCCGGGTAGCGGGTTTCGGCCGCCTGCAATGATGCCTTCAGCCGCCCCGCTTCGCGCGCCATCACCTTGGCATCGGGTGGGCTGCCGGGTTCTGGCATCCAGCCGCGCGTGCCGCACAAGGCCACGCCCTGGGCCTCGTAGGCGTTGTTGTGCAAAATGTGCAGGGTGTTAAAGCCATTTTCGGCAAGATAAGCATCCATTTTTTGGCGGGTAGCCCACCAATAGTCGTGGTTGCCCTTCAAAAGCAGCTTGCGGCCGGGCAAGGCCTGAATAAAGGCAAAATCCGCCGCGCAGTCTTCAAGCTTCATAGCCCAGCTGGTATCCCCTGCCAGTACCACCGTGTCTTCTGGGCAAATGGTTTTTTGCCAATTATCTTGCAATTTTTCGATATAATTCTCCCATCCCCTAAAAACGTCCATGGGCTTGTTTGCCCCCAGCGATAAGTGCAAATCTCCAATTGCGTACAGCGCCATGGCAGCCTCCGGCAATATATCCTATATCCTACATCCTCAACGGAATACTTAAAATTTCCTCCGGCGATATCACCTCGCCGAAGCGCACGGGCCGCCCGCGCAGGGCCGCAAGGTTTGCCGGCACGGTTGTGCCGGTGGCCGCCGCCAGCGCGTCCATGGCATCGAAGGGGTCTTGCACTGCTTTTAGCCCCAGCGCCCCCAGCACCTTGCCACAGAACTTATACGGGCTGGCCGTGCTTAGCACCACCATGGGGCGTTCCTTTTGCGCAAAAGCCTTCTGCACGCAAAACGCTACGGCGGTGTGCGGGTCGCACAGGTAGCCCGCCCGGTAGCGCTCCGCCATTTCACGCGTCACATCCGCTTCGGCCGCCCAGCCGGATACAAAGGTTTCCCGGATGGCCGCCAACGTGCCATCGTCCACCGTGTACCCGCCATCCTCGGCCAGCTGGGCCATCCAGCCCCGGGTGCGCGCGTCGCCGCCGGTAACGTGCCACAGCAGGCGCTCCAGGTTAGACGACACCAGTATATCCATAGAAGGAGAGCTGGTTACGTAAAACGCCCGTTTGGCGTTGTAGCGGCCCGTATCCAAAAAATCGGCCAGCACATTGTTTTGGTTGGCGGCGCACACCAGCCTGCCCACCGGCAATCCCATCTGTTTTGCGTACCACCCGGCTAAGATATCCCCAAAATTGCCTGTGGGTACGCAGTAATCTATCGGCTGGCCGTAGGCTGCCGCGCCCTGGCGGCACAAAAGCAAATAGCTGGTGGCATAATACACAATCTGCGGCACCAGCCGCCCCAGATTGATAGAATTGGCGCTGGACAGCTTGCGGTTTTTGGCTTTCAGCGCCTGCCGCAGCACATCGCTGGTAAAGGCGGCCTTCACGCCGCGCTGGGCATCGTCAAAATTGCCGCGCACGGCATAAGCGGCTACATTGGCGGCTGGCTGGGTGGTCATCTGCAGCTGCTGCAGCGCGCTGACGCCGCCATGCGGGTAAAATGCCGCGATAGACAGCCCCGGCAGGCCGCTGTACCCCGCCAGGGCGGCACTGCCGGTGTCGCCGCTGGTGGCCACCAAAATCATCGTTTCGTCCGTTTCACCCAGCATCTCGCGCGCTTGCACCAGCAGCCGGGGCATTAATTGCAGGGCGTAATCCTTAAACGCCGCCGTGGGCCCGTGCCACAGTTCCAGCGCGTATACGTTGTTCTCCACCTGCGCCATATAGCTCGCTTTGCCGCCAAAATTGTCGCCGTATGCCGTGTTAATGGCATCGCGCAAAAAAACACGGTCATATTCGGGTAAAAACGCGCTTAATACTTCGTACGCAATCTCTTCATAATTGCTTTGCATCAGGGTGCTAAAATCCAAAGCCGGAAAGCTTTGCGGCACAAACAAGCCGCCATCGGGCGAAAGGCCGGTTAATATGCCCTGGGCCGATTGGACGCTGACCGAGTTATCCCGTGTGCTGGTATACCGCATCGTCATATGCTCCTTATACTCAAAACGCGTTTTCAATGCAATTGATAACGAACGAGCCGTCACTTTTTACCAATATTTCTACCACGTCAAAGCGCATCAGTGGGTCGCTTAGGCCATGCCGCGCCAAATAATGCTGCGCGGCCAAAACCAGCTTGCGTCGCTTTGCGGGGGTTACGGCTTCGCGCGGCATCATGGGCGAAGACGCGCTGCGGGTTTTCACCTCGATAAACACCAGTGTGCCGCTTGGCGCTTGCACAATCAAATCCACCTCGCCCATGCGGCAGCGGTAGTTGTTTTCAAGGCTGGTATACCCTTGCCTCTGGTAATGCCTCAGCGCCAGTTTTTCCCCATAGTCGCCCACAGTGTTTCGGCTCATGCCAGCCCGCGCTTTGTCAAAAAAGTTTTTCTGTAAAAAGCCTGCACTCCGTACTGTTCCAGCATTTGGTAGTGCTGCCGGGTGGGATAGCCCTTGTGCTGTGCCAGGCCGTACATTGGGTATTCGGCGTCCAGTTCTGCCATCAAACGGTCGCGCTCCACCTTTGCCAATATCGACGCCGCCGCGATATGGGCAGAGGTAGCGTCCCCCTTCACCACGGCGCGCATGGGCAACGGCAAATTGGGCAGGCGGTTGCCGTCTACCAGCACCAGGTCCGGTGTTTGCGCAAGGCCCTGCACGGCCTGTCTCATGCCCAGCAGGGTGGCGTTTAAGATGTTTATCTCGTCTATCACCGCCGGCGAAACCATTACCACCTGGTAACACAGCGCGTTTTGCGTTATTTTTTCGTATAATTCTTCGCGTTTTTTTTCGCTTAGACGCTTCGAGTCGTCTACACCCACAATCACACAGCCCGGCGGCAGCATCACCGCCGCCACAGCCACCGGCCCGCACAAAGGCCCGCGTCCCGCTTCGTCCACGCCACACAGCAAGGGCGCGCCGGGGCGCAGCGCTTCGTCATGGGCATACAGGATGCGATGGGTTTGTCCGCTACCAGGCATCGCCCGTCCCCTCCTCGCTTGTAAAGCCCTCGGGCGCTTCCAGCGATATGCGCCCCAGCTTCCCGGCGCGAAATTCGTCCAACACCATCACCGCCGCGCGCTCGGTATCCACTTCCCCGCCGCCCGCCAGCATACCGCGGCGGCGGCCCACGGCCTGCAGCAGCTGCCAGCCATCCAGCCCATCTGTTTGCGCCAGCTTAAAGCGCTCTTGCAGGCGCGGGGCATACGGCACGGCCAATTGCTGCAAAAACACCGCCGCAATTTCCTCCACGTTCAGCAGGTGGTCTGGTATGGAGCCAATCAACGCCAAATTTACGGCTGTCTGGGTGCTGTTAAACTTTTTGCACAGCACTCCGGGCATGTCCAGCAACTCGTATTTCCCGGCCGATATCCATTGCTCACCACGGGTAACACCTGGTTTATCGGCCGCCTTGGCGCGCGCGCCGCCCGCCCAGTTGTTGATAAATGTGGATTTGCCCACGTTGGGAATGCCGGTTACCATCAGGCGCACCGCCGCACCCTGCGTGCCCTTGGCCAGCCGTTTTTCAAACAGCTGGGCCAAAGCCCCGTTTACAGCGGCGCGCACCTGTGCGGCGCTGCCCTTTTGCTTGCTGTTTACGCCCACGCAGGCGTTGCCGCCCCGGGCATAAAACTGCCGCCACCGCGCGGTTACCTCGGCATCGGCCAAATCGCACTTGTTCAGCACATACAGGCAGGGCTTGCCGCCGTACACCGCCTGCAAGTCCGGGTTCAGGCTGGCAGCGGGCACACGCGCGTCCAAAAGCTGCACCACGGCGTCCACCAGCACCATTTTCTCTTTGGCACGGCGCAGGGTACGCATCATGTGCCCGGGAAACCAATGGATACCACCGCCCAGCGATGAAGGGGTATCCATCAAACCGGCCCAAATTCCGGTATGGGCAAAATCCGGAAAATCACCTTGCCCAAAATATCCCGCTCATCGATAAACCCGATGCTCGAGTGGCGGCTATCCAGCGAGTAGCGCCGGTTATCCCCCATCAAAAACAGCTTGCCCTGGGGCACGGTTACCGGGAACTGCACATCGTAGCTTTGCTGTGTGGGGTCGGCAATATACGCCTCTTGCAGCAATTCGCCGTTGACAAAAACATTGCCGGCGGCAAAATCAATATTCACGGTATCGCCCCCTACGCCAATCACCCGTTTCACCAGCGGTTCGCCATATTGGGTGTAGCCGTCCACCACCACAATATCGCCGCGCTGGGGGGTGTATAAAAAGCTGCGCGCCAGCAGCTGCTGCCCGTCCATCAGGGTGGGCTGCATCGACGTTCCGTTCACGGTTACCGTGCGCACCACAAACAGCAAAACAACCAGCACTAAAATCAGGGCAAACACCAGCGCGTCGAACCATTCTAAAATGGCCGAGTTGCGCTCACGTTGTTTTTGCTCCAAGCCCAAGCACCCCCGCTTCTGCCACATAATACTCTAGAGTATACACCCATTATGCCACAAAAAAAAGGGGGCTGTTTGCACCGGCGCCCTCGCCCCGGCAACAGCCCCACCTAGCTTGCGAATGGTTTACAGCTTTTCTTTCACCTTGGCGGCCTTGCCGGTGCGCTGGCGCAGGTAATACAGCTTTGCGCGGCGCACCTTGCCCTTGCGCACAACCTCCACCTTTTCCACAAAAGGCGAATGCACAGGGAACACACGCTCTACCCCAACGCCGTAAGAAAAGCGGCGTACGGTAAAGGTTTCGGAGATGCCGCCATGCTTTTTGGCAATCACTGTGCCCTCAAACACCTGAATACGCTCGCGCTCGCCCTCTTTGATGCGAACCGATACGCGTACCGTATCCCCAATATTGAATTGCGGCAGTTCTTTCTTCATGCAGCTCTCGGCAATCATTTTCAGCGCGTCCAAAATAAACTCCTCCATTTTTTAAGGGCGTTCATACCCGCGCTTGTAAGCGGCAGAGGACTGCCCGATTCATGCGTTTTGCATCAACCCTGCTGGTGGCGCCAGCAGACCGGAAAATAATACCACAGAAACGCAGGGTTTGCAATACTATTTGCTAAAAAAACGACATCTGGTTTGATTTTGGCAGGCCTTCCAAAGCGCCCGCGTTTTCAAGGCCCTCTATCACGGCGCTGGATACCCCCGCCGAATGCTGTAACTCCTCGATGGATAAAAAGCTTTGGCCGCTTAGGGTGCACGCCTCCAGCGCGGTGGCGGCCGTATCGCCCACACCCTTCAGGGCCATAAACGGCAGGCGTATCTTGCCGTCTTCAATCATGTAGCGCCGGGCCGTGCTTTTACCCAGTCGGATAGGCAAAAACTCAAAGCCCCGGCACAGGTATTCGTTTACAACGTAAAGCGACATTAAAACGTCCTCGTTCTTTGCGGTTCGCTCGTTCTTCAGCCGCTCGTTCACCGCCGCGATATTCTGCCTGGCCGTTTTTTTGCCGCCAATGGCGGCCTCGTAGTCAATGTCCTCGCCGCGCACGGTAAAATGCGTGGCATAAAAAGCCAAGGGCTTGTGTATCTTAAACCACATCAGCCGCATGGCGGCAATCAGGTAGGCCACCGCGTGCGCCTTGGGGAACATGTATTTAATTTTACGGCAGCTGTCCAGATACCATTCGGCCACCCCGCAGGCACGCAGCTGCTCTTCCACACCGGGCGGGAAGCCGTTTTGCGCCACCTTGCCCTTTCGGGTTAGCTCCGTTACATTAAAAGCAACCTCCGGGGGCACGCCCTTGTGCATCAGCTCGGTCATGATGGAATCGCGCGTGCCTATCACTTCACTGATGGTACATACACGGTTCTTGATAAGCTCTTGCGCGTTGCCGCTCCACACATCCGTGCCGTGCGATAAACCGGAAATTTGAATTAAATCGCCAAAATTCTTGGGCTGCGCCTCCACCAGCATCTGGCGCACAAAGCTGGTGCCCAGCTCGGGGATGCCAAACGTACCGGTTTGGCTGTATATTTCTTCCGCCGTCACCCCCATCGGCGCGGGTGAGGTCAGCAGCTCTATCAGTTCCGGCGCGTTCATCGGCACGTCGTCCATTTTAATGCCGGTTAAATCTTCCAGGTATTTGTATATCGTGGGCACGTCGTGGCCCAGCTCGTCTAGCTTCAGCAAGGTATCGTGCAGGTACTTAAACTCAAAGTGCGTGGTCACCACGCCCTTGTCCTTGTCGTCCGCCGGGTGCTGGATGGGGCAAAAATCGTAAATCTCGTAGCCGCCGGGCACCACCACCATGCCGCCGGGGTGCTGGCCTGTGGTGCGCTTCACGCCCGTGCAGCCCGTTACCAGGCGGGTTTGCTCGGCGCTGTTCACCACGCGCCCGCGCTCTTCCAGGTAGTTTTTCACATAGCCAAAAGCCGTTTTGTCTTGCAGGCCGCTCACTGTGCCGGCCTTAAACACATATGCTTCCCCAAACAATTCTTCGGTGTAGCGGTGCGCGTGGGTTTGATACTCACCGGAAAAGTTGAGGTCTATATCCGGTTCTTTGTCGCCGTCAAAGCCCAAAAAGGTTTCGAAGGGGATTTCGTTGCCGTCCCCATGCAGCTCTTTGCCGCACTGGGGGCAAAGCTTATCCGGCAGGTCAAAGCCGCTGGCCACGCTGCCATCCAGAAAAAACACGCTGTGCTTGCACGCCGGGCACACATAATGCGGCGGCAGGGGGTTTACCTCCGAGATGCCCACAAAATGCGCCACGGCAGACGAGCCTACCGACCCCCGGCTGCCCACCAGATAGCCGTTTTCTTCCGAGTTTTTAACCAATTTTTGCGCTATAACATACAACACCGCATAGCCGTGCTTGATGATGGCGTTCAGCTCTTTGTCCAGCCGCTCTGCAATCAGCGCCGGCAAGGGGCTGCCGTAGCGTGCGGCGGCCCCCGCCAGCGCGGCTTCGCGCAGGGTTTCGTCCGAGCCCTCAATCTTGGGGGTAAACGTGCCCTTGGGGATGGGCCGCACCTCGGGGTCTATCATGGCGGCCACGCGCTGCGGCGCGCGCACCACCACCTCCAGGGCCTCTTCGGGCGTAAGGTAGGCAAATTCCGCCAGCATTTCATCGGTGGTGCGGTAATGCAAGGGGGGCTGGTTGTCTGCGTCCGCATATTTCATGCCCGCTTGCAGCACCGCGCGGTATACGGCGTCTTCGGGTTTCAGAAAATGCACGTCCCCTGTGGCCACCACGGGCTTGCCCAGCTTTTCGCCCAAGGCAATTATTTTGCGCACATGCGCTTGCAGGGCTTCCTCACTGTCTGCCCTTCCCTCGCGCACCAAAAAAGCGTTGTTGCCTGTGGGCTGCACTTCCAAATAATCGTAATACCGGGCAATCGCTTCTATCTCTTCCGGCGTCTTACCGTCAAGTATTGCCCTGTAAAGTTCCCCTGCTTCACAGGCGCTGCCAACCAAAATACCTTCGCGGTATTGATCCAGCAGGCTGCGCGGCACGCGCGGGCCTTTATTTTTGCCCGCGGCAAAATGGCTTATATGGCTGTCTGAAATAATGCGGTACAAATTTTTAAGGCCCGTTTGGTTTTGCACCAGCAAAACAACGTGGTTGCTTCTGCCCGCAAGCGCGCGCCCGCCGCCCAGGGCGGTGTTCAGGTCGTTCAGGCGGGCAATATCGCGGCGGCTCAGTTCTTCCAGCATGGGCACAAAAGCCAAGGCTAGGGCCTTCGCGTCGTCCTCGGCACGGTGATGCTGGAAGGGCGGCACTTGCAGATGGGCGGTGACGGTATCCAGCTTATAGTTTTTCAGCCCCGGGTACAGGCTTTGCGCCAGGGGCAGGGTGTCTATGCAGGTGTTGGTAAACGGCAGCCCCGCGCGCCGCGCCGCACTGCGGATAAAGCGCATGTCAAAGCCGTGCCCATTGTGGGCCACCAGCACCCTTTCGCCCGCAAACTCTAAAAACGCGCGCACCGCCGCCTCTTGTGCGGGGGCGTCTGCCACCATCTCATCTGTAATACCGGTAAGCTGTGTAACGCGCGGCGGGATGGGTTTTCCGGGGTTTGCAAAGGTTCTAAAGCTTGTTTGCACCTCGCCGTTTTGCAGCACAACCGCGCCAATTTCGGTAATAGCGTCGTCCTGCGGCGAAAAGCCGGTGGTTTCAATATCAAACACCACGTAGGCGCACCCGGCCAGTTCGCCGTCGCACGCGCCGGAAAGTATAGGTGCTTTGTCGTCTATAAAATAGGCTTCCGTGCCATAAATTACCTTAAAATCCGGGTTGCTTTTGCGGATGCGCTCGCAGGCCAGCATGGCCTCGGGGTAGGCTTGCACCACACCGTGGTCGGTAATGGCCACGGCCTGGTGGCCCATGTTGGCGGCCATTTCCACCGCCTCGGCCACATCACACACCGCGTCCATGGCGCTTAGCTTGGTGTGCAGGTGCAGTTCTACGCGTTTCTCCGGGGCATCGTCGGTTTTGGTTTTGCGCTGCACACACAAAATGGCGGTGGGGCGCACCACCATGCCGTTCGCGAATTCATCGTAGCGGCACACGCCCTGCACCAACAGCGTTTGCCCGCGCTTCACCTCGTCCAGCTTGCCGCCCAGTTCGCGGGCGCCGCCCATCAGCTTTACGGTAGCAGAGCCGGTGTAGTCTGTAAGCATAATGGCCACAATTTTGCGCCCCGGCAGCTCACGCACGTCCACCGCAAACACATCGCCCCATATCTCGCAGCGCCCGGCGCTGTCTTCTATATTGGCCAGCGGCAAAAAAGCGCTGGGGCGAAACATGCTGCCAAAAACAACCTCGGCGGGTTCATCTGTAAGCTGCAGCCCGGCGTTGTCCAGCTTCAAAACGCGCTGTGCCCGGCGTTTTTTTTCGGCGCTCTTGGTTTTCTCTTCCAGGCGCGCCTGCATGTTGTAGCTTTCCGCTTCGCCGGTGTCTACCAGCGCCACCTGCACCGTTTCACCCGTTTCGCGCTCAATGCGCCCGGCCAGGGCGTCTTCAAAGCCCATTTCGCGCACCATCATGCCAATGCCGCCCGCGCGCAGGGTAATCAAGCGGCCCTCAATCTCCGCCTGCGCATCGCGTAAATACCCATTCAGCGGGTATCCCTCCGCTTTCATGGCGGCAATTATTTCCAGCACCCGCTGCGGGTTCAGGCAGGCAAAGGGGTATTGGCAGCACAAGCTTAGGCCGTAGCGCGGGAAGCGCTCGGCCAGGCACAGCAGAATACGCTGTTCTTCATCCGGCAGCAGCGGCCTTTCGGCTTGCAGCGCCAGTTCTATCTTGTATACGTCTTTTTGAACGTGGGCCGCTTGCACCCACAGGGTTTGCGCAAGGCTTCCTAGAAGGCTGTCGTCGGTTATTTCCGGGCACAAATGGGCCAGAAGAGCCCCCAAGACAACACCTCCCCTGGATTCCCACGGTAATAAAGCTTCTCGCTGAGAACGCTTTCACAGCTTAGCAGCCTCGGCCAGCAGTTCATCCACATAGTTGCCCGTAATGGTGCGCAAACGCTCGCCCTTCACAAACAGCACAGCGCTGTCCTTGCCGCCGGCCAGGCCGATGTCGGCTTCACGGCCCTCGCCCAGGCCGTTTACCACGCAGCCCATCACCGCAATGGTTACCTGCTTTGTGCTGTGGGCAAGGCGGTTTTCCACCTCTGCGGCAATGGCGGCCACCGGGATATTGGTGCGCCCGCAGGTGGGGCAGCTAATCACCTGCGGGCCGGGCGCGGGCAAGCCCGCCGCGCGCATAATGGCATAGCCAGCGCGCACTTCCTCGGCCGGGTCTTCGGTTAAAGACACCCGCAGGGTATCCCCTATGCCCTCCAGCAGCAATGCGCCGATGCCCATGGCGTTTTTTACCAGGCCCGCGCGCAGTGTTCCCGCTTCCGTAACCCCCAAATGCAGCGGGTAATCACATTTATCCGCCAATAATCGATATGCGGCCACCATGGTGGGTACGTGGCTGCTTTTCAGCGAAATCACCGTGTCGTAAAACCCGCAGTCTTCCAGCATCCCCACATGCCGCAGGGCGCTTTCCGCTAGCGCCTGTGCCGCCGGGCCGCCGTATTTCTCCAAAAGGTCTTTTTCCAGGCTGCCGCCGTTTACCCCCACGCGGATGGGCACACCCGCGCCCTTGCAGGCGGCGGCCACCGCGCGCACCTTTTCCATGCTGCCAATATTGCCCGGATTGATGCGGATTTTATCCGCCCCGGCCTCTACGCAAGCCAGCGCGATACGCCAATCGAAGTGGATGTCTGCCACAACGGGCATATGCACCGCCGCTTTCAGGGCCGTTACCAGCCGCACGTCATCAACCGTTGGCACACTGACGCGAATTATTTGGCAGCCCGCGTTTTGCAAGCGCAGCGCTTGCACAACGTTGCCGGGCACATCGCCGGCGGGCACGGCCAGCATGCTTTGCACCGATATGGGGCTTTGCCCGCCCACCGGCACAGTGCCCACAAGCACCTGTCTGGTTCTTCTGCGCATAATATCCCCCATGCGTTCAAAAAATCAGCTTCATAATGTCGTTGAAAGACACAAACAGCAATAGCGCCACCAGCAGCCCAAAACCCACCACGTTGATAATGGTTTCGTATTTTTGCTTCATGGGCTTGCGGCGGATGGCCTCGATGATAAGCAAAATAGTCTTTCCGCCGTCCAGCGCTGGCAAGGGCAGCATGTTTACCAGCCCCAGGTTGATGGTGATGAGCGCCAGCATGTTCATCACCGGCTGCCAGCCGTAAGACACCGCCTTGCCTATCTCGGTTACAATGCCCACCGGGCCCATCAGCTGGTTTACGGCCACCTTGCCGGTAATCATATCGAACAAGCCGCGGTACACCAGCCGCCCATTGGCCAGTGTGGCGCTGAACGCCTCGCCCATCACCGAGAAAAAGTTCTTCTCTATGCCATACACCCGAAAGTTTGAGGGGATATCTAAAAACTGCATGGGCTCGCCCGTTGCTTCGTCTATAAAGGGCTCGCCGTTGTCTTGATATGCGGTTTGGGTGGCAAACACCACATCCTCCAGCAGCACCCGCTGCCCGTCGCGCTCCACCTCAATGTCAAACGTGCCGTTTTGGGTCAGCGCAAATTCGTAATTAATGTCGTCAAAAACAAACACATCCCGCCCGTTCACCTTTTTAATCACGTCGTTCACCTGCAAGCCGGTGTCGGGGTTGTTCACTTCGCCAATGGTCTTGCTCACTATTTTGTCCGGGCTGCCCAGCGCGGTTAGCAGTATCAGCGCCAAAAAGCCCAGCACCAGGTTCATAAACGCGCCCGCAATAATCACCAGCATGCGTTTCCAAATGGCGGCGCGCTGAAAGCCGCGCGCGTCTTCGCTCTCCTCGTCCTCCCCTTCCATGCTTACAAAGCCGCCAATGGGCAGCAGGCGCAGGGCATACACGGTTTCTTTTTTGCCAAACTTAAAAATACGCGGGCCCATGCCAATGGCAAACTCGTTCACCTTTATTCCGCTCCACTTGGCCACGGAAAAATGCCCCAGTTCGTGAAAAAAGATGACAACGCCAAAAACCAGAATGACAATCAGCACGGTGACGACAATGTTCATAGTGTTCCTTTCGGCTCTGCCGCTACAATCGTTTGACCCGCTCGCGCACAAAGCGCCGGGCGGCTTCATCGCAGACATACACGTCGTTCAGCGTGTATTCACCCGCAAAAGTGTCGTTGTCCACACAGGCCTCCACCACGCGGCCTATCTCCAAAAACGTTATTTCTTCCCGTAAAAACAGGGCCACGGCTTCTTCGCCCGCGCCGCTGGCGGCGCAGGGCGCAAGCCCGCCTTTTTTCGCCGCCTTGCGGCAGGCAGCCAGGCAGCGAAAGGTATCTTCGTCCGGTGCGCCAAAATGCAGCTTGCCCAGGGTCTTAAAATTCAGGCGCGGGCCGGGCATCGCTTCGCGCTTCGGCCAGGTAAGCGCGTACTGGATAGGCAGCTTCATGTCTGGCAAGCCCAGCTGCGCCAGCACCGACCCATCGATAAACTCTACCATGGAATGAACAACACTTTCGCGCTGCACCACTATTTCTATCTTATCTTCCGGCAAGCCAAACAGCCACATGGCCTCTATCAGCTCTAAGCCCTTGTTCATCATGGTGGCCGAATCGATGGTGATTTTGGGGCCCATGTTCCAATTGGGGTGGCAAAGCGCCTGCTGCTTGCCAACGCCTGCCAGCTGCGCCGGGCTGTGGCCGTAAAACGGCCCGCCCGAGGCGGTGAGCCACAGGCGCGCTATCGCGCGCGGGGCGTGTGCATCTTGCAGGCACTGGAAAATAGCGCTGTGTTCGCTGTCTACCGGCAGCAGCATTGCCCCGCCCGCCTGCGCCCCGCGCACCACCAAAGAGCCGCCGGCCACCAGGCTTTCTTTGTTGGCAAGGGCCACATTCTTGCCCGCCGCCAGCGCGGCCAGCGTGGGCGCAAGCCCGGCAATGCCCACAATGGCGTTCAGCACAAGGCTCGCCCCGCATTGTTCTGCGGCGTCGCGCGCGGCATTGGGCCCACTTAAAAGCACGGGCTTATGCTCAAAACCATCCAGACGCGCGCGCAGGGCTTCGGCAGCGGCTGGGTCGGCCACGGCCACAAAAGCCGGCTTAAAAGCCAGTATCTGGCTTTCAAGCGCAGCAATATCTCTTTGCGCGGCCAAAACCTCTACGGCACAGCCAAGCCGCGCCGCCACCTGCAGCGCATTGCGCCCTATGCTGCCGGTGCTGCCCAGCACCGCTATTTTGAGGGGAGTGTCTTGCATGGCTACGCCCCCAATCGCAGGCTGTAAAACGCTACCGTCACCACAATGGTAACCAGCGGCGCCACCAAAAGCACGCTGTCAAAACGGTCTAAAATACCGCCATGGCCCGGGAAAACAGTGCCAAAATCTTTGATGCCGCACTGGCGCTTCACCGCCGAGGCAAACAAATCGCCCAATATCCCCAGCACCGATGCCACCGCGCCCAGCAAACACACCAAAACATAGTACAGCATGTGCACGCGCTCAAAGCCCAGCAGCCGCCCCATGCCCTGCACGTACAAAATTGTGATAACAAGCCCTAAAACCATCGAGCCTATCACGCCGCCAACAGCGCCCTCCACGGTTTTTTTGGGGCTGATAACAGGCGCCAGTTTTCGCCTGCCCAGCTTGCGGCCCACAAAATAGGCCACAGAATCCCCACCCCAGGCATACGCCAGGATGAGAAAGACAAAATAGATGGCATCAAAGCCATATTGCGCCTTGGGCAGTAATATTTTAAGGTATACAAAGGAATAGAAGCAAAACACCACCACAGCCGAAAACACAGCCATGCCGGATAAATTGGCAAAATTGACGACATCGAAGCGGGTGATGACGCAAATAGCCAAAAACACCACAAACACGTAGGCCGCCGGCACAATGATATTGTAAACGTAGGGGTTATCGGCCAGCATTACCAGCAGTGCCATGGCGGCAAAGCCAATAAACACATAGGCGTGCTTTTTGCCAAACTTGTAGGCCTTAAAAAGCTCGTAAACGGCAACGATGCAGACCGCCGCGAACACCAAATTGAAATAGATGGTTTCGTAAAAAAACATCACCAGCACCAGCAGTGCCAGGCCCACCGCTGAAGTAAGGAGTCGGGTTTTCATGCGCATACCTCTGAAAGATTAAATTCCGCCAAACCGGCGGGAACGCGAGCGGAACTCCGCAATCGCTTTATCCAAATCCGCGCGCGAAAAGTCCGGCCAATGTACATCGGTGTATATCAGCTCTGAATACGCGCATTGCCACAATAAAAAGTTGGAGAGGCGCTGCTCGCCCGAGGTGCGCAGGATAAAATCCGGGTCGGGCTGGCCAGCGGTGTAAAGCTTGCTGGCTATACAGGCTTCATCTATCGATTCTGTGTCGATTAATCCGCTTTGTACTTCACCTGCCAGCATTCTTGCCGCGCGTATTAGCTCTTGCCGCCCGCCGTAGTTCACGGCAATATTTAATACCATGCCCGTGCGCTGTGCTGTTTCGCCTTCTATTTCATCCATCATGCGCCGGTGCTGTGCGGCCAGCGGGGTTTGTTTTCTTTGCGGTATTTATACAGGCGCTTCAAGCTTTGGCCAAACAAGTCCATTATGGCTTTCAACTCTTCCGCCGGGCGCTGCCAGTTTTCGGTGGAAAGCACATAATAGGTGATGGCACGCACACCAATCTCGTTGGCATAGCGTGTAATATCGTCAAATACATCGGCGCCCTTTTTATGCCCGGCCGTGCGCGGCAAGCCGCGCTTTTGTGCCCAGCGGCCGTTGCCGTCCATGATAATGCCAATCGACAACCCCCGCGCGTCCTGCCTTGCTTCCCCCATTGGCCCTCCTCGCCATTTCTAAAACAAACGCCGCGCACCCGCGCGGCGGCAGCACTGTGCACCGAAAACGCTACAGTTCCATCACTTCTTTTGATTTATCTTCGCACATTTTATCTATTTCTTTGCTGTTTTTATCGGTCAGCTTCTGCATCTCGGTTTCCAAGTCGCGCAAATCGTCTTCGGTAATATCGCTCTGCTTTTTCTGGGCCTTAAAGCTTTCCAGGGCATCGCGGCGGATATTGCGCACCACCACTTTGGTTTCTTCACCCATCTTCAGTATCTCTTTGCACAGTTGTTTGCGGCGTTCTTCGGTGGGCGAAGGGAACACCAGGCGCAGCACCTTGCCATCGTTGGTGGGGTTTATGCCAATATCACTGGTAAGAATGGCCTTTTCAATCGCGCGAATCAGCGATGCATCCCAGGGGGAGATGATAAGGATACGCGATTCGGCCACGGAAACGGCCGCCACCTGCTGTACCGGCGTGGGTGTACCGTAATAGTCTACCATCAGCTTATCCAGCACGGCGGGGTTAGCCCGTCCCGCGCGTACCGCGCCCAGCTCGCGCGCCAGGTGGCGCAGCGCACCCTCCATTTTTTCAGCATACGGTTTTACAGATTCACTGGCCATGAAATCCTCTCCTTTTGCTGTTTTATCTGCGATTATTCACACACCAATGTGCCAATATCATCCCCTGCCACGGCGCGGGCAATGTTGCCGGGGTCGTTCAGGCTAAAAACCAGCAGGGGCAGCTTATTGTCGCGGCACATGGCCGCGGCGGTAGAATCCATCACCTGCAAGTTCTTTTCCAGCACCTCACTGAACGTAAGGGTTTTGTATTTCTTCGCGTCCGGGTGCTTTTTGGGGTCTTTGTCGTACACGCCGTCTACCATGGTGGCCTTCAAAATCACATCCGCGCCAAGCTCCGCGCCGCGCAAGGCCGAGGCGGTGTCGGTGGAGAAAAAGGGATTGCCCGTACCGCACGCCATAATGACAATGCGCCCCTTTTCCATGTGCCTAATGGCACGGTTGCGGATATACGGCTCGGCAACGGCTTGCATGGTGATGGCTGTTTGCACGCGCACCGCAAGGCCCATTTGCTCCAGCGTATCGGCCACGGCCAGCGCGTTCATCACCGTTGCCAGCATGCCAATCTGGTCCGAGCGGGTGCGCTCCATGCCGGTATCCGTGCGCCCGCGCCAAAAATTGCCGCCACCCACCACAATGCCAATCTGGCAGCCCAGGGCCTGCGCCCCAGCAATCCCATCGCAAATATCACGAACAGCCGGCATGTGCAGGCCGCTGCCCGCATTGCCGGACAAAGCCTCGCCACTAAGCTTTAACAACACGCGTTTGTAGCGAATCTCCATCTGCACACCGCCGTTTTCCAAAGCGCCAAAACGCGCGCTTATCTTAGTGAATATATTACAATAGTTCAATTCCAAAGTAAAGCCCGATGGGCATCACGCATCCGCCGCTTTTTTCTTGCCCTTTGCCGCTTTTGTTTTTTTGGCGGCGCGCGTTTCCCACAGCGCCCACAGCGGTGTTGCTATGCACAGCGATGAGTATACACCCGACACCATGCCAATCATCAGCGGGAAGGTAAAGGTGTATACGCTTTGCAAGCCGTATACAAACGCGAAGATGGTGATGCTTGCCAGCGCCAGCAAGGTGGTTAGCGATGTGTTGATGGTACGGTTCAGGCTTTGGTTTATGCTCAGGTTCACCAAATCACCAAAGGGCATGCGCCGGCCGTGCAGGGTGCGATTCTCGCGGATACGGTCGTAGATAACCACCGTATCATTGATAGAATAGCCCAGGATGGTGAGCAGCGCGGCGATAAAGTTGCCGCTGAGCGGGATGCCGAAAATAACAAACACGCCATAGACGATGATTAAATCGTGCACCAGGGCCACCACGGCGGTAAGGCCGCCCCGCCAGCCCCCGATTTTACGGAAGCGGAACGCCACGTAAGCCAGGATAAGCACCGAGGCCAGTATCATGGCCACCACGCACTTCCACAAAAACGCGCCGCCGATGGTGGGATTGACGTTGTTCACTTCCAGCTGCTGGAAGCCGCCCTGAGGATATTGCTCGTTTAGGGCCGCGGTTAAGGCGTCCAGCGTTTCCACATCAATGGTTTGGCTGCCCGCCAATGTAAAGGTAAGCGTTTTGCTGCCGGTGGCCGCATTCTCACCGGTTTGCACCGTGGCATCGCCTTGCAGCACCTCCGCGCTGATTGCCTCTACCTCGGTAAGCTCGATGCCGCCTTCGTAAGCATAAGACACAATGGCACCGCCGCTAAACTGAACATCCAGCTTTGCCAGCGGAAACCCGAGCGCCATGATAACCACCAAAAGCGCGCCCGAAACGGCGAAGAATTTGACGCGGTTTTTAACAACGCCGTAGGGCTTTACCACCGGGGCTATCTGCCCGGCTTTCAGGCCGCCATACAGCACCCCAGAGCGCAAGCGCTTAAATTTGGACAAAGACGTGAGCAATACACGGTTGCAGCCCACGCCAAAAACAAAGTTCAGTAAAACACCTGTCATCAGCGTGAAGCCGAACGAATAGATAGTGCCCGACGTGGACGGCCCAAAGAAGAAGAACACCGGGCGGAAGATGGTGCCGAAAAGCGAATCCGGCGTGCCGAACGCGCCCATCAGGATGGCCGCGACAATCAAAACGGTGACGTTTCCGTCGATAATAGGCGCAACGCCGCGCGAGAAGCCGGCTTTCAGCGCGGCGTCCAGCTTTTTGCCGCCGCGCAGCTCTTCTTTAATACGTTCCGCGGTAATCACATTGGCGTCTACGCCCATGCCTATGGCCAGCACAATGCCCGCAATGCCCGGCAGGGTAAGGGTGTTGCTGTCAAACACCACAAAGTATCCCGAAACCACGGCAATGGTCATGGTTACCTGCCCCAGCAGCGAAATAACAGAAACCACACCCGGCAGCCGGTAATTGAAAATCATAAACAGCGCCACGAGGATAAACGCGACAATACCCGCCAGCACGGTGGCCCGCAGTGCCTGGCTGCCCAAGGTGGGGCTGATGGTGGAATAGCTTTCGGCGGTGAGCGCAAACGGCAGCGAGCCCGCGTTGATGGTGTCGGCCAGGTCTTTAGAGCTTTCGGCGGTAAAGGACGGGCCCGAGATAATAGCCGAATTGGTATTGATAGCTTCATCCACCGTCGGGGCACTGATTCGGGTGTTGTCCATCCAAATAGAGATAGAGCCAACGCCCGCCAGGCGGCTTGTTGCTTCGGCAAACTTTTCTCGGCCCGCGTCCGAGAGGGTTAACTCCACGAAATACTCCGTTTGCTGTGTATACTCGTTAACGCGGAATTGCGACTCGGCGTTCACCACGTCGTCGCCCTGAAGAATAATATTCTCGGCCGTCACACCCGTGGGCAAGCCCGCCGCGTCTACCTCGTTGCCTTCGCGGAAGGTTAGCACGGCAGCCGTAGCCAATTCTTGAATGGCTTCCTCGGGGTTGAAATTGGTTTCGTTTTCCTTCCAGGGAAAGCGCAGGATGATGCGGCTTTTGTCCACATCCTTGTATAATTCGTAATCGTTTATGCCCAGGCCAACCAGCCGGTTCTCAATAACCGCCTGTGCTGCGTCCATTTGCACCTGTGTGGCCTGCACCTCGGTTTGGGGCACAAACGAAACGTCTACCCCGCCCCGGATATCAATTCCAAAGCGGATATCCGACGCGCTTTTCACAATAGGCGTCACCACATCGCCATAGCGGGAGCTTACACCGAAAAACGCGGTGTACGTTAGGACAAGGATTAGGATGGTTACCAAAAAAAACCAAATCTTCCCTTTTCTCTTCATGCTTTCCTCCAAGGCCCACTTTAATTCGCGGCTTAAGCTAAACTTAAGCCAGTAACTTCTCCATGGCAGCCAAGCGCACACACAGGCACAGCAATTGCGTAGCCGCTTGCAGTTCCTCCAGCGATGGGTACGTTGGCGCAATGCGGATATGTCTGTCGCGCGCGTCGCAACCATAGGGGAACGCGGCACCCGCGCCGGTAAGCACTACCCCGGCCTGTTTGCATAGCGCCACTACGCGCGCGGCGCAGCCGTCCAGCACGTTCAAGCTTATAAAATAGCCGCCCTTGGGTTTTGTCCAAGTGGCTATGCCGCCGCAAGGCAACAGTTCTTCTTCAAAGCCCTTCAGCACAACGTTAAATTTAGGCGCAATCAACGCCGCGTGCTTTTGCATGTGCGCGGCCAGGCCCTCTTTGCGCAAAAAACGCACATGCCGCAGCTGGTTCACCTTGTCAAAGCAAATGGTCATGGCAAACAGGTATTTTCTGGCGGCTTCAATATTGGCGGCATCAGCAGCCATGGCGCATACCCCGGCGCCCGCAAAGGTTATTTTGCTGGTAGAGCAAAACATCAGAACGCGCTGGGGGTTGCCCGCGCCTTTGCACGCCGCCAGGAGGTTGGGGCACGTGCAGGCTTCATCCGTGAGATGATGCACCAGATAGGCGTTGTCCCAAAACACGCGGAAATCCGGCGCCGCCTTCATTGCCGCCAGCCGCTCCACCGTTTCGGCCGAGTAGACATACCCATCGGGGTTGGAGTATACCGGGATGCACCAGATACCCTTTACGGTTTCGTCCCGAACCAGGCGCTCCACTGCGTCCATGTCCGGGCCGTCCGGGGTCATCGGCACTTCTACCAGCTCAAAGCCAAAATCTTCGGTAATGCGAAAATGCCTGTCGTACCCGGGCGAGGGGCACAGAAACTTCACCCTGCCCTGCTTGCCCCAGGGTGCGCAGCCCGAAAACCCCTTGCGCCATCCCAAATCTATCATGTTGTACATTAGGTTCAGGCTGGACGAACCGCCCGCTATGGTTTCACCGCTTTCAGCGCCCAGCAGCTCCGCGAAATACTCGCGCACTTCGTTGGTGCCCTCTAACGCACCGTAATTGCGCAAGTCCGTGCCATCCCGGTCAAGGCAATCCGGCATGGCCAGCAAAGGCATGGATAAATCCAGTTGGTTCGCCGCGGGCTTCCCGCGCGACATATCCAGTTTCAGGCCCTTTTGGGCAAAATCGTCATACGCCTGCCGCAAGCGCACTTGCTCTGCTTGCAACGCGGAACGTTCCATCATCAAATAGTCTGGCAATCAGGTTCCCCCTCAAACACGCTGCTTTGGTTTTTTAAGGCCCACTTCGCATAGTAATTCAATACGCAACACGAAAGTAGTATAAACTAGTTTGCTGCATAAAACAAGGGCTTTGCTAGACAACAAAACAAAGAGAAAAGCAGCTCTGCTGTTGACAATGACCGGCATCGTGTTTATACTATCATCAGTTGAACAACTGTTCATATGATTGGAGAGAGAACCATGCCCAACCATGAAGCGCCCGAATGCCGGCAGGAAGCGATACACGAAGAAACCGTGGCCCGGGTACGCGCCGCTATGCCGGACAACACGCGCTTTTACGCGCTATCGGTGCTGTACAAAATGTTTGCGGATAACACACGGCTGCGCATACTGTGGGCGCTTTGCCGCGAGGAAATGTGCGTGTGCGATTTGGCGGCACTGCTGGGGATGACCAAATCGGCCATCTCGCACCAGCTGAAAAGCCTGCGAATGGCAAACCTGGTGCGTTTCGAGCGCCAGGGCAAAAACGTTTGCTACGCCTTGGCCGACGCGCACGTAAGGGATATATTCGAGCGCGGCTTTGCGCATATCAGCGAATGAAGGAGCGAGCCCGCATGGCACACACACACGAGCATAGCCACGAGCATATACACGAACACGAGGATGAAGCTAAGAACGCGCAACGCGGCGCGCACAAACACCCGGACGGGCATGGCCATATCCACGGCCACGCCCGCGAAGGCGGAAATATCCGTGTGGCGTTTTTCTTAAACCTCGGTTTCACCATCGTCGAGCTGGCGGGCGGGCTGCTTACCAACAGCATTGCCATAATATCCGATGCCATACACGATTTTGGCGACAGCTTATCGCTGGGGCTGGCCTGGTATTTCCAGCGCCTATCCAAAAAAGGCAGCACCGGGCACTATACTTACGGCTACAAGCGCTTTTCCCTGCTGGGCGCCATCATCAATTCGGTGGTGCTGGTGGTAGGCAGCATTTATGTGCTTACCAGGGCCATCCCCCGCCTGTGGCAGCCGCAGGAAGCCAACGCAACCGGCATGCTGGTGCTGGCGGTGGTGGGTATTGTCATCAATGGCATCGCCGTTTTGCGTACCCACAAGGCCCGTTCCATCAACGAGCGCGTGGTATCTTTGCACCTGCTGGAGGACGTTTTGGGCTGGGCGGCGGTATTGGTGGGGTCTATTGTGATGTTTCTTACGGGATGGCGTATCATCGACCCCATTCTCTCTATTGCCATCGCCCTGTTTGTGCTTATCAATGTGTTTAGGAATATCCGCGAGGTGCTGCCCATTTTGCTGCAGGGCACACCGGCAGACATCAGCCGCGATGATATCATTGCCAAGCTGAATGAAATTGACCAGGTGGACGACGTGCACGACCTGCACTTATGGTCTTTAGACGAAGCGTATAACGTGCTAACCGCGCACATTGCCTTGGCCGGTGTTTTGCCCCAAGACGCACAGGCGAGCCTTAAATGTAAAATCCGGCAAGTGCTGAGCGACGCCGGCATACAGCACGCGACCCTTGAACTGGAAGCACCCGGCGAAGTGTGCGGGTTTACTTGCTCATAACCCGCCGCTTTACCCCCATGATGACAAGGGCCGCCAGAAACAGGAAAACAATAGACAAAATGCCAAAGGAGGTACGGCCGGCCACACGGCTTATAAAAGCGTAAAGCAACGGGCCCAGCACAGCGGCAAACTTGCCGAAGATATCGAAAAATCCGAAGAACTCGCCAGAATTTTCTGGCGGGACGAGCTTGCCGAAATGGCTGCGCGAGATGGCCTGGATGCCGCCTTGCACCGTGCCCACCATCACGGCCAGTGTCCAAAACAGCAAAAGCGCGGTGTCTGTGCCAAACCAGGCCTGCTCCAGGCCAAAGCCCATCAAAAAGCCTATCACGCAAATGGCCAGATAGATGCACACCGCCACCGTAAGCATGCGCAAACTGCCAAAGCGTTTTGATAAGGTGCTGAAGAAAATGGCGCACGGCATGCCCACCAGTTGCGTTACCAAAAGCGCCAGTATCATGCCGGTGGTATCCAGCCCAAGGGTTGTGCCGTAGCTGGTGCTCATGCCTATCACCGTGCCCACGCCGTCGATGTAAAAGAAATAGGCGATGATAAAGAAGAAAATCTTCTTATTCTTAAAGATTTTGGCCGCGGTGCGCCCTGCGGCCTTAAAGGTTTCTTTCACCACGCTTTGCTGCGGTTTTTCTACCCAGTATTGCTGCTTGATGTTTTTAAGAAACGGGATGGAGAACACCGCCCACCATAAAACCGTGAGGATGAGCGATAGCTTGATGGCCAGGGACATATTGGTTTCGCCGATGGTGAGACTAAAGGCAATGGCGCCTAAAAACGGGATGGTAGACCCGCCAATGTAGCCCATAGCATAGCCAAAACTGGAAACCTTGTCCATTCTGTCCGGGGTGGTTACGTCGGTTAAAAAGCTGTCGTACAAAAGGCAGCTGCCGTTAAAGCCAATGTGCGAAACCGCGTAGCCCACCAGCATCAGCCACCATACCTCGGCAATAGCCGCCAGCAGGGTAAAGGCGCAGCCAAGCGCCAAAAAAAGCAAAAACAGCTTGCTTTTGTAGCCCTTGTAGTCGGCAACAGCGCCAATAATGGGCGCCGCAACCGCCGTTACAATCATGGCTACCGACGTGCCGATGCCCCACCAATATGTGCCCATGCCCGTGCCAAGCTGGCCGTCTACCGTAGCGGTGAAGAACATGGGATACACCGCCGCCATCATGATGGTGGCATATACCGAGTTTGCCCAGTCGTACATTACCCAGCTTTTTTCTTGACGTGTAAAACGCGTACGCTTTCCGTTGCCCACAACAATACCCCCTTTTACCGGCCGCTAAAACAATCATACCATAAAAAATAAGCAAATGCTTGGTTTTACACCCATTTTACGCATTGCACAATCCGCATTGTGTAGACACCATCCAATTCAAACCCAGCACTTTTGCCGCAAGGGGCGCAATGTCCAAAAGGCTGCCTCCGGCATGCTGTGTGCCGCTGGCAAGCGCGTCGCCTTTACACAAGTAAAATACATTATAATGCGCGTAATCGGGCGGGTAGCCATGGGTGGCTTGCTCGCCTGTTTCGTAAGCCTCGCACGCCCACCCCGCCTTTGCGGCAAAACCAAAGGGCAGGTGCGCCCGGCCGCACGCGCTCAGTTCATCATCGCGCAAAAAACGCCCAAAGCCATCCAAAAGCTGTGTTTCCAGGCGCACCCTTTCAATGTCGCGCCCGCTTAGCGCGCCGCCATAAAAAAACGCGCTGCCGCCGCAGCATTCAAAAAACACTTCCCCCGGTAAGTAATCGCCCGCGTTGTCCGTGCGCATCAAACCCATGCGCACCAGCAGCCGGTTTGGCAATATCTTCATCGGTGCCGTAAGCTGCGCGTGGTCGCTGAATAAAATGATACTATACGCATCGCCCGCCGCATTTAGCAATGTGCCCAGATTGTCGTCCATAGCCCGCAAGGCCTGCCGAACCTGCGGGCTGTCAAGGCCGTATTGGTGGCACAGGCTGTCGTAGGCGGTCAGGTGCATCAGCGCCAGGTTTGGGCGTTTTTCACGCAGGATATCGGCCATACAGGCGGTGGCAAAGGCGTCCCTTTGGGGCTGCGCCGCGCCGTTAAGCCGGTGGCGGTGGCGCATCAGCATTTTGGCTTGCAGCCATTTAGAACCGTATTTCATGTTCAGCACCACCTGGTTTTGGCTGGGCAGCGCCATTATTTCGGGGATATTGTACCGTATTTCTTTTGCACCGGCAGTAACAGGCCACAGCACGGCGGCCGTGCTTAAACCCTTTTGCGCCGCCGCCTGCCACAGGGTTTTGGCCTTGATGTTTTTTGCCTGATAACACCACTGGGGATGGCGGGCCGGGAAAGGGTTTGTGTTGCCTGTTACACCGTGGCCGCAAGGCGCAAGGCCCGTAACGATAGAAGCATGCACCGGATAGGTATTGGATAAAAAAACAGTTTTTACCCCGCGCGTCAGGCGGCTTTGGGCGGCAAGCGCCGCAAAGTTGGGCAGCGCCATCAAAGCGGGCAGCACATCATCGCCCACGGCGTCAAAGCTTATCATCAGCAGGTTTGGCATGTTTATTCCTCTGGGCATATGAATAGGAAGTATCCCAATACCCCAATTATACTCTCTATGCACGGCTGCAGGCAATCCAAAAGGCAAAACAGCGAACGAATGTGTGTTTGCGAAAACGCGTCTTTTTGTGTATAATGCTTATATCTTTCGCGCCTTGGCACACATGTTTCGCGATAGGCGCGGGCAACGGGAAGGAGGGGAGCGCTTGCGGCACGAGGATGAACGGGAAACCGGGCGTTTCCCTGCCGTAGGGCAAGGCAAGGGCGCTACCGGGCGTTTCCCTGCCGTGGGGCAAGGCAAGAGCGCTACCGGGCGCTTCCCCGCCGTGGGGCAAGGCAAGAGCGCTACCGGGCGTTTCCCTGCCGTGGGGCAAGGCAAGGGCGCTACCGGGCGCTATGCGCTTGAGGATATCAAAAGAGGCTATACGGGCTCGATGCGCGCCATTCACGAGAGCGATGCAAGCGGCGGGCCGATACAGATGATAGAGCGCAAAAAATTCGGCCTTGCGCCCCTTCGCGCGCTGGGCAATATGCTTTATGCCCTGGGCTTTGCCGGCGAGTATCGCATGATGCGCTTCTGGCGGGTGCTGCGCGACGGCAGCGTTTTTTTGGCGCAGGTACTGGCCTGGGTGGCCGTCAGCTTTTTTAGCTGGCTGGGCCGTTTTTTCAGAGGCTTGGGGCAGGATATTACCGCGCCCTTCCGGCGCTACCGGCGCAGGCGCCGTCAGCTGCACCGCGTGCGTGCCCGGGCCATGCGGCGAAAGCGCGTGCCACGGGGTAAAACCTTTTTTGGGGTAAGCATCAAAAGCACCTTCCAGCTGGCGGCCAATGTGGTGGGTATTTTGCTGCCGGTGGTGGCCTCGGGGGTGCTGGCGTTCACCGTTTACAATGTATCCACCATGCAGTATGCCCTGGCGGTCAGCATCAACGGCGAGGTGCTGGGCTATGTGCGCGACCAGAATGTGGTGGAAAGCGCCAAGGTTTTATTGCGCGACCGCCTGAAGCTGGCGCACAATCAGACGTTGTCGGACTGGCAGCTGAGCCCGCGGTTTGCCATAGCGCGCGCACACTCTCTTACAACGGCGCCGCAGCTGGTCAACAACATCCTTACCTCGGGCGCGGAAAACCCGGGCGATTTGGTTTCGGCCACGGCGGTGTACGTGGGCGGCGAATTGTATGCCGGCACTTCCGAGGGCGCGCGCCTGAAGGCCTATTTGGACGAACGGCTGCAGCGGTATGCAAAAGACGCTTTGCCAAGCGCGCAGGTAAGCTATGTGAACGGTGTGACATGCGACCCCGGCACCGACGATGTGTTTTTTGCGGAAACCGTGGAATCATTTGACGAAATAGTACGGCGGCTAAACGAAAACCTTCGCGAAGCGGTGATGTACACCACCCCTGGCAACGAATCGCTGGACATAATTGCCTATACGAACGGCATTACCTTAAACGACTTGCTGCTGCGCAACCCTCAGCTGGAAGGCAGCGATGTGGCCAGCGTGCCGGCCATGGGCACAAGGCTGGTGATACAGCGCGAAATACCGGTGCTGCAGGTGCAGGTGGCGGTAAATGAAACCGTGATGGAAGACGTGCCGTTTGCGGTGGAACGCATGGACAGGGAAGACCTTGCCAAGGGCCGCGTGAACACCGTGCAGCAGGGCGTTAACGGCATCAAAGAAGTGGTGTACAAGCGGGTGTACGTGGATGGGGAATTGGACCACAGCGAAGTGGTGTCGGAAACGATTGCGACCCCGCCTGTGAACCAGATTGACCATGTGGGCACGTTTGTTTACAACCAGCTGGACCCGGGCAGCGGAGGCGGCGGCTATATCTGGCCCGCGCCGTTTGCCGCGTATTCCAGCCGCGGTATATTCCCGGGGCATCGTGGCGTAGATATCAACGGCGAGCCGGATTCTCCTATTTACGCCGCCAACACCGGCGTGGTGGTTAACGCGGGCTACCACCCCAGCTGGGGCTACAACGTGGTGATAGAACACGAAGACGGGCTGAGCACCCTGTATGCCCATTGCAGCATTCTGCTGGTGGCCGAAGGCCAGCACGTTACGCGTGGTGATGCCATTGCGCTGATGGGGTCTACCGGGAACTCTTCGGGCCCGCACCTTCACCTGGAGTTTTTTACAACGGGCGATATGTGGGACTTGCACGACCCAATGAACTTTATCGTGCCGCCCGAAGGATTTGACATGAGCAGATGGTAAGCGGCAAGAGATTGGAAAAACGTTATGCTTCGTAAAATAGCAGGCCAGATAGCCCGGTTTTGCGGCGCAAGGCTATACACCCTGGGCTTTAACGCCGAATATCTTTGCGTAGTGGCGCTGCGTTTTATGCGCAGCTATGCGTGGGCGCTGGCGCATGTTCTTGTGCTATTGTTTACCGCGCTGTGGGGCTCGTTAAAAGCCCTTGCCATCGGCATTGGCCAAAGCTTTATCGCCCCCTTTGTGCGCTTTCGCCGCCGGCGCGCGCAAATTAAGCGCGTACGCCAGCGGGCGCGCAAGCGGGTGGCCAGCGGCGGCAGCGGGGTGCGCATCTTTTTAGGGGCGGGCGCCAAAAGCACCCTGCAAATGGTGTTTAACGCGCTGGGGCTGCTGCTGCCGGTGGCGGCCGTGGCGGCGCTGGTTTTTACGGTGTACAATGTAGTGGGCATGCCATACGGCCTTTCGGTGGAAATAAACGGGCAGATGCTGGGCTGTGTATCGGACCAAAGCGTGGTGGAAAACGCGAAGGACCTGCTGCGGGACCGCGTGAAGCTGGCCAGCAATCAAACACTGAGCGATTGGCAGCTGAACCCCAGCTATGCCATTGCGCGTGCGGGCAGCTTTACCACCACCCAGCAGCTGGCCAACGAGATATTGCTGGTGGGCACAAAAAACCCGGACGACCTGGTGGAGGCAACCGGCTTGTACATTGACGGCAACCTGTTTGCCGTAACCACCGAAGGCGAGCGCCTGATGGATTATCTAAACGAGCGCCTGAGAACATACCGCGAAACGGCGAGGCCAGACGCAAGGGTAGATTATGTGCGGCAGATAAACTGCCAACCCGATGCGAAGGACGTGTTTTTTGCCTCCAGCATAGAGCCGCTGGACGATTTGATAGGCCGCCTGCAGGCCGAGGAGCGCCAGGCCCGCGAGTGGGTAGTGCGCCCCGGCGATACGCTGGGCGCGGTTGCCCGGCGATATGGCCTGCCGCTGGAATTGCTGCTGGCGCGCAACCCGGCATTTGCCGAAGCGGGTGAAGACTACGAGCCCGCCGAGGGAACGGTGCTTTTGATAGAAAATGCCAGGCCCTTTTTACAAATTAAAGAGAGCTTTATACAGGTGAACGAAGAGGAGATACCCTTTGATACCATAGAAACAGAAACGGCGGAGCGCATGCAGGGGGTGCGCGTGGTGGTGCAGGAGGGTGTGCCCGGTTTGCGCCAGGTAACCTACGATTGTGTGTATATTGACGGCGTGCTGGAAGCCATGACCCCCGATGATGATTTAACCCGGGTTTTGGTAGAACCCATTGCGCACCAAATTGAGATTGGTGTTAAAGAGCCTGAACCATTGCCAGACTTTACGCTTCCCGCGGGCGGCTACGGCGGCTCGTACATATTCCCGGTGCCCAGCAGCCCGTATTCCAGCCGCGGCATAGGGCCGGGCCACACTGGCCTGGATATCAACGCCCCTACAGGCGACGCCATTTTTGCCTGCGAGGGCGGAACAGTAACCCTGGCGCAGTGGCACAACAGCTATGGCAATTATATCGTAATAGAGCACCCGGGCGGTGTAAGCACGCTGTATGCCCATTGCTCGGCCATGTATGTGCAGGCCGGGCAAGCGGTGGCACAGGGCGAGGTAATTGGCACGGTGGGGTCTACCGGAAACTCTACCGGCCCGCACTGCCACTTGGAGGTACGCGTGAGCGGCGTGCTGGCAAACCCGGTAGACTATGTGGGTTATCCTTACGGGTAAACCGCGTTTGCGGCGTTATAGCGATTCAAATTCGGCTATTCCATTTTCTCCCGCCGGGTGTTATACTATAGGCTGTGTCAGCAGGCGGAAAACAACACCCCCATAGGGCGGGGCAAGGAGTGTAACATTTGAACAAGTTTCTGGTTACCGGCGGCCGCCCGCTTACCGGCGAGGTTGTGATTAGCGGCGCCAAGAACGCGGCGGTGGCCATATTGCCCGCCACCATTTTGGCCGGCGATGTGTGTGTGCTGGAGAACCTGCCCCAAATCAACGATGTGAACACCTGCTTATCTCTGCTGCAGGATATGGGCGCCGGTGTGCGCATGTTGTCGCGCACGTCGGTAGAAATTGATACCACCCATGTGCGCGCCACCACCGTGCCGGATGGCTCGGCCCGCCAGATGCGGGCCTCGTACTACTTTTTAGGCAGCCTGCTGGGCCGTTTTGGCACAGCCAGCGTGCCTATGCCCGGCGGGTGCGACCTTGGCCCACGCCCGGTAGACCAGCACCTGAAGGCGTTTTCCGCCCTGGGCGCGGTGGATTATGTGGATTATGGCATGATTCACGTAAACGGCCGCCCACTGCAGGGCGCGCATGTGTTTTTTGATATTGTGACTGTGGGCGCTACCATCAACGCCATGCTGGCCGCCGTAACGGCAAACGGCCGCACCGTGCTGGAAAACGTGGCCAAAGAGCCCCATATTGTGGATGTGGCCAACTTTTTGAACACCCTAGGCGCCGATATCCGCGGCGCGGGCACAGACGTAATAAAAATTCGCGGTGTGCCGCGCTTGCACGGGGGTACCTATTCCATTATCCCAGACCAAATTGAAGCGGGCACCTACATGGTGGCCGCCGCCGCCACCGGCGGCAACGTGCTGGTGAAGAATATTATCCCCAAGCACCTGGAGCCCATCACCGCAAAATTGGAGCGCGCGGGCGCGATTATTGAGGAATATGACGAAGCCATCCGCGTAACAAGGCCGGGGGCACTGCAAGCCGTAAACGTGAAAACCATGCCCCACCCCGGTTTCCCCACTGATTTGCAGCCACAGATGACCGTGCTGCTGTCCCTGGCTGAGGGGACGTCGCTGGTTACCGAAGGGATATTTGAAAACCGCTTCCGCTATGTGGACGAACTGTGCCGCATGGGCGCAAGCATCCAGGTGGATAGCCGCGTGGCGGTGATAGAGGGCGTGCAGGCGCTGCAAGCCGCGCCCACGCGCGCGTCTGATTTGCGCGCCGGCGCGGCGCTGGTGTTGGCAAGCCTTGCCGCCAAAGGCACCAGCGAGGTTGACAACGTAAGCCATATCGAGCGCGGATACGAGCGCATTGTAGAAAAATTCACCGCCCTGGGCGCGGATATCCGGCACATCAAAAAGCCGGAAAGCTTGCTGGGGTCTGTTATATAGCCGTATTGCCCTTTGGCAGGGCGGCGCAAAACAAGTAAAAGGAGTATCGATACATCTCATGTGTTGCATGATTCGCATTCGCTGAATAAGCGCAACAAGTCCGGTGAAGCATCGGATTTTTAGTTGCGCCTTGTTCTGTGTGTGAATAACAGATGAGGTGTATTTTTTATGTCTAAAACCAATGGGCATCCTATGCCTGTTTCGATGCTGGCTGCAATTTGGCCGGAATGCCGCTATTTCGAGGGGTAACCAGACGATTTCCTCAATGGCTCACCCTTCATCAGCAGCCCCGCGTGCTTGTACAAAACAAACACAAAAACGGCGTTGATACCTGCTAATAGAAGGTTGAACGGGATAATGGCCGGCAACAAAAGGCCAATCACATCCCCTACCCCCTGCCCCAAAAACAGGGGCGTGAACAAAAGGTTTGCGGGTATCATGACAGCGGCGCGGGCAAGGCCGCCCCCCACCAGCCCCACCACGGCCCAGGGGCGGTTTTTCTTAACGCGGTAGAGCAGCCCCGCCACAAAAATGTTTACGCCCGTGGCAATAACATGCATGATAATGCCGTATACCCCACTGGCAAAGCTAACGGTAACCCCCTGAATCACCGCCACAATGGCCGTCAGGCACAGCCCGGCCAGCGGGCCATACGTGAAGGTGACGATGAGGATGGGAATGTCGGCGGGGTCGTACTCTAAAAACGGCGCCGCGGGCAGGATGGGCAGGTGTATCAGCAGCACCAATACAATCGACAGGGCGCCCATCACGCCCATCATGGCAATTTTGCGTGTGTTTGTGCGGTTCTTTTCCATAGCAAAGCCTCCTGCAGTAAAATAATGAACACCCGAAAGATTGCCTTCCAGGTGTTTACCACAGGCCTATCGCGCACAAATGCACACGCAAACGGCCTAAAACCTTCTCTCATCCAGACTTTACTGTCGGTATTGGAATTGCACCAATTCGGCGCGCCAAGGCGCGTTCGCGGACTTTACCGCCGGTGGGGAATTGCACCCCGCCCCGAAGACATATTCAGTTGTTGGGAGTATTATAGCACAATGCTTGCACGACGGCAAGTATAAAAACCGGAAGGTGTTTTGACAGGGCGGTATCATTGTACTATACTGGCAAGTGAATTTTAAGAGCAGGAGCGATACCCCACATGCCCCGATTTACAACTCTTTACAGCGGCTCTTCCGGCAATTGCGCGGTGATAGAAGCCGGCGGCGCGTTTATACTGGTGGACATGGGCGGCAGCTGCAAGGCCACCCTGGCGGCGCTGAATAAGGTAGGTCTTGCGCCCGAAGGGCTGCGCGGCATTTTGGTAACGCACGAGCACACCGACCATATCCGTGGCTTGGAGGTTTTTCTAAAGCGCTACCCGGTGCCGGTGCTGGCCACCGCCGCCACGCTGGACGCCCTGTGGCGCGCCGCCGCCGTTCCGGAAAGCGCCGATTTGGTGGAAGTGGAGGGCCAGGCCCTCTGCCTGGGCGGGTTTGCGGTATCGGCCTTCCCCACCAGCCACGATGCCGCCGGGAGCTGCGGGTTTCACATCACCGCACCCTGCGGCACAGCCATGGCCATAGCCACCGACCTTGGCAAGATGACCGCCGATATTTTTGCGCGCTTTGAGGGCGCAAGCCTGGTGGCGCTGGAAGCAAACTACGACCGTGAGATGCTGCGCACCGGCCCGTACCCCGCTGCCCTGAAAAGCCGCATTGCCTCGGCGCGCGGGCACTTGTGCAACACCGACGCCGCCGCTGCGGTGGCGCAGCTGGTGCACTGCGGATGCCGCCGGTTTTCGCTGTGCCACTTAAGCGAAGAGAACAACCTGCCCGAGAAGGTGATGGACGCGCTGCACGCCGCCCTGCTGGACACCGGCCTGCGCCCCCCTGCGGATTGCGTGCTGCAGGTAGCGCGGCGGCACGAACCCAGCCCATGGATTGAATACTAGAGGAGATACCCATGCAGCGCGTGACGGTGCTTGCCTTTGGAAAACCTAAAGGCTTTTACAGCGACGGAATTGGGGAATATGAAAAGCGCCTGCGGCCATACTGCCGCTTTGCGGCGATAGAATTGCCCGCAGAGCCCTTGGACGAGCACCACGCCGGCCCGGCGCGGGTGGCTGCCGCTTTGGAAAAAGAAGGCGAGAAGCTGCTGGCCGCAGTGCCAAAGGGCGCAGCGCTGGCGGCGCTGTGCGTGGAAGGGCAGCCGTTTTCTTCCGAGCAATTGGCGGCCGAGCTTGCCCGCTGGGCACAGCAGGGCGGGCATTTAGCCTTTGCCATTGGCTCGTCGCACGGGTTATCCGCCGGGGTAAAGCAAGCGGCGGCACTGCGCCTTTCTATGGGCAATCTCACCTTGCCGCACCAAATGGCCCGCCTGCTGCTCACCGAGCAGCTCTACCGCGCCTACACCATTTTAAGCGGCGGGAAGTACAATAAATAGGGCATAAGCCGCCGATTGAGGCGGCGAGGCGTGGAAGCGTTATTGCTCAAAAACCCCTTCGTACGCATCGCTTACCGCAATCACTATGTTCCCATGCAACGCGTCCGTCAGTTTATCCGCCATGCGGGCGGCGTCTTCGCCGGGCAGCACGGCGCATAGCCGCACGTCGGCTTCAAACACGGGCTCGCTTTCCAGCTTTGCGCCGCCCTCATTCAGCAGGCGGCGGGCCGTTTCGTACTGCGCGTACCCCATTTGCAGGTGCAGGCGCCGCAGGGTTTGCACCTTGAGTATCTGCGCGGATGCAATGGCCGCGTTTGCCGCCGCCGTATAGGCGCGCACCAGCCCGCCCTTGCCCAGCAAAGTGCCGCCAAAATAGCGCGTTACCACCACAATGCAGTTAACCAGCCCCGCGTGGGTAAGGGCGCTTAAAACCGGCAGGCCGGCGGTTTGGGCAGGCTCGCCATCGTCGCTGTGGCGTGTGCGCGCGCCTTCGCGCAGACGGTAGGCATACACATGGTGGTTTGCGGCGCGGTGCGCGGCTTGCGCCGCCGCCAGGTGCGCCAGAGCCTCTGCCTCGGTGGCAGCCGGAGCCAGCAACGCAATAAATACGCTCTTTTTCTCCGTTACAGTGGCCGTTACCGCCCCTGCCGGTATCCGGTACGCTTCTGCCATGGCGTTCGCCTCCACAAACATTAGGTATCATGGAATCGAACCGCGCGGGGTTCGATTCCATGATACCTAAGCAAAAAGCAACCCCGCAAGGTTGCCTTTGTTGTTATTTACCCGGCTGCTCCAGGTTGAAACGCTTCTTGAAACGGTCTACGCGCCCGCCTGAATCTACCAGCTTTTGCTTGCCGGTATAAAAGGGGTGGCACTTGTTGCAAACCTCTACCCGTATTTCGGGCTTGGTGCTGCTGGTTTCAAAGCTGTTGCCGCAGGCACAGGTTACCTGGGCCTTGCCGTATTTGGGATGGATGCCGTCTTTCATGGAAATGCTCCTCTCTTGCTGCGCCGTCCGCCCCGCTATGGGTTGCGTTTGAGCGGACGATAATTGTGCGCTCTCTGCGCACCAAATCAGTATACACTATATTGATCCGGTTAGCAATAGCAAAAGTGGGGTGTCACAGAAACGGGTGTCACAGAAATGGGTGTCACAGAAATGGGTGCCACAGAAATGTTGTCACAGCAATAGGTGTCGCGGTGCGGCATGGAAGCCGCACCCTACAACGCTCTTACATCCATTCCCAGCGCTTCGCACAAGCGCCGCATATCCTCCGGCAGCCCGGCGCGCACCGCGGTGCCGTTGCCGTCCAGCCCGGTAAAGGCAAGGCCGCCGCAATGCAGGGCATGGCGTCCAATGTCCCCAACCGCGCCGCCATACAAAGCGTCGCCCAAAAGTGGGTGGCCCGCGTGGGCAAAGTGTGCCCGTATTTGATGGGTGCGGCCGGTACGCGGCCACACGCGCACCAGGCTTACACCGCCGTCCTGCGCCACACAGCGATAATCGGTGCGGCAGGGGCGGCCCTGCGCGCTCACCGTCTGGCGCACACCCGGCGTCTCCCCCGCCGTCAGGCAAAAATCAAATGCTCCCGCTTTGGGCAAATACCCTTGCGCCAGCGCCAGATACTCTTTTTGCAGGGTTTGGGCCAGCAGGGGCGCGGCCACGGCGTGTTTGGCGCACAGCACAAGGCCGCTGGTGTCGGCGTCCAGCCTGCCAACAGGCCGGAACACGCGGTCCATCCCGGCTTCACCTTTTTGCCCGCGCTGCCATGCCAGATGGCAGTACGCGTTGGCCAGCGTGCCGCTGTGCCTCCCCGTGGCGGGGTGGGTAAGCTGCCCGGCGGGCTTGTTTACCACCAGGGCATGCGCGTCTTCGTAGGCTATTTTCAAAGGCAATTCTTCCGGTGCGGCCGAAAACGCGGACGCAAAGCACAAGTTCAGCGCCACGGCATCGCCGGCGGCCAGCGTGCGGTTTGTGTGGGCGGGCATCCCGTTTACCTGCAGGCCCTCCGCCACGTTTTTTTGATGGCGCACCACCGATAAAGAAACACGCCTGCGCCGTAAAAAAGCGCCCAGGCGCATCCCGGCTTCCTCGGTTTCCACCTTAAACTCAATCGTCATTTCCGCAGCCGCCCTATCAGTACCTGCTCTCCCGCGCCTTGGCCTGCTGGTACAGCGCCACATAGTTGGCATGGCGCTGGCGGGATATTTCGCCATCATCCACGGCGCGCAGCACGGCGCACCCTTTTTCGGATACATGGGTGCAGCCCGAAAACTTGCACTGGCCAATCAGGCGTTTTATCTCCGGGTAATACAGCTGCAAGTTGCCTGCCAACACCGGCGCTACAGCGCTCAACTCAAGGCTGGCAAAGCCCGGCGTGTCGGCCAGCAGGCCGCCGCACAGCTCAAAAAGCGCCACCTCGCGGGTGGTGTGCCTGCCGCGGCCCAGCTTTTGGCTAATGGGCCCGGTTTCGCGCGCCAGCCCTGGAACAAGGGCGTTTAGCAGGGTGGTTTTGCCCGCGCCGCTGTTGCCGCACAGCACGCTCAGCCGCCCAGCCATACGCGCGGCAAGCGCGGCAAGCCCCTGGCCCGTGGCGGCGTTTGCCTCCATGCATTCAATGCCGCTGTTTGCGTAAACGGCTGCCAGCGCGTGCGCGGGGCATAAGTCTGTTTTGGTAAACACCAGCACCGGTTCTATTCCGGCGCTCAGGGCCAGCACACACAGTTTATCAATAACCAGCGTGCTGGTTTGCGGCTGGGCGGTGCTGGCCACCACCAACAGCTGTTCGGCATTGGCCACCGGCGGGCGCACCAGCACGCTGGTGCGCGGCAACACCGATGCCAGTATGTAGGTATCGTCGTCTTTGGTAAGCGCAACGCGGTCTCCCGCCAGGGGCTTTACACCCTGCTTGCGCAGCAGCCCGCGCGGCTTGCAGCTTACGCGCGCGCCGGTATCCAGCACCACCTCGTAAAAGCCGCCCACACCCATGTACACCCTGCCCTGTGCCGTCTGTGTCATCCGTCTGAGGTGTTATCGCCTGATGTGTTGCTCTCGCTGGGCGAATTGGTTTCGCTGGGCGTTGACGGCGGAGGCGGAGGCTGCGTGGCCGGGTCTGGGCCCAGGGAGTACACCACGGTGATGGTATCGCCCTCCTTCACCTCACTGCCCGCAGCCGGGTCGGTGTATATCACCAAGCCTTTGGGCACGGTGTCGCTGTATGCGCCCGATGGGTTAAACACCAAACCAATCGCCCCCAGCAAGGTATTGGCCGCATCCAAATTAGTGGTAGCCAAATCGGGCAGTACAATGGTCTCCTCCTCCGGCGGGGGCGGCGGTTCCGGGCCCATGCTCACGGTGATATACACTAAATCCCCAATGGTGGCCACTGTTCCCGCCTCCGGGGTTTGCTGCAGCACAGTGCCTTCGGGCTCGGCGCTGTGTATTTTCGTAATTTTTCCCACAATCAGGTTCACGGTGTCCAGTGTGCGCTGCGCCGCTTCCACGTTTTCCAGGTTCACCACCGTGGGCACAATCACCGCGTAGTTGCGCGCTTTTCCGCTAACATATATCGTAATCACCGTGCCCGGCTGGCTGCGCACCAGCATCCCAAACTCCGGGTCCGAGCCTATCACCTGGCCGGGGGCTACCGTGCTGTTCTCCACATCTCGCACGTAGGGGGTCAAGCCATGGTCCAGCACCCAGTCTTCCGCTTCGTGCCGCGTATACATGGTAAAATCCGGGATAGTTACTTCCTCGATACCGATGCTTACCACCAGACGAACCTGCTGGTTTGCCTTCACTGTCAGCTGGTTGTTATTGTCACTCTTCGGGTTTTGCGATATTACCGTGCCCGCCGGGTCTTCCAGGCTAAACACCTCCTGCACCTCCAGGCGCAGCAGGCGGTAGGGGTCGCGCGAGAGCATGTCGGTAACCTCGCTGTACGCCATCCCCTGAAAATCGGGCAGCGGCACGTCGTCAATATCCACAAACAACGGGTTTTGGCTGTTTTGCAATAAATCGTATGAATAATACAGGCACGCGCCCAGCACCGCCAAAGCCAGGCCCAAAGAGATGGGCACCAGCAAGCCAATGTGTTTGCGCCGGTATTTTTTCACCTTTTTGGGCTTGCCATTTTTGCCGCCCCGCGCGCGGCCGGCTTGGGGGGGTGCGCCGCCACTCATCACTTTGTCCACATACCCCGCCGCCGGCGTGCCCACCGCATAATCGTATTCAAACTTGATGCTGGGGTTTTCCTTAAATTCCTCTATATCGCGCAGCATTTCAAGGGCGCTTTGGTAGCGGTCTTTTGGGGCTTTGCTCATGGCTTTGCCCGTAATATCGGCCAAGCCCTGCGGCACGGAAGGGTTTACCTGCAACAGCGGGCGCGCCTGATCTGAAATATGCTTAATGGCGATGGAAACGGCGTTTTCGTCCTCGAAGGGCAGTGTGCCGGTCAGCATCTCGTACATCATGATACCCACCGAGTAAATATCGGCCCGGTGGTCTGTATCGGCGCCCTGGGCTTGCTCGGGGCTGATGTAGTGTACGCTGCCAATGGCCTGTTCCTCGGCCGTGTGTATTTCGCTTCGGGCCAGGCGGGCGATGCCAAAATCCATCACCTTGATGCTGCCGTCTTCCAAAATCATGATGTTTTGGGGCTTAATATCCCGGTGCACGATGCCTTTGTCGTGGGCATGCTGCAGCACCCGCAGAACCTGCTGGATAAAATGCACCACCTCTTTGTAGGTAAGCGGCTCGCCGCGCTGCTCTATGTATTCCTTCAGCGTAATGCCATTGATAAACTCCATGGCAATATAGTACACCTTATCGGTTACGCTCACGTCGTACACTTTTACAATGCCCGGATGGTTCAGCACGCTGATGGCGCGGCTTTCGTTCATAAAACGGCGCACCAGCTCCTCGTTGTCGCGGTACTCTGCCTTCAGTATTTTAACGGCCACTGTGCGGTTCACCGCTAAATCCTGGCCGCGATACACGTCGGCCATGCCGCCCTCGCCCACCAGTTCCTCAATTAAGTACCGCCCGTCCAGGCGCGTGCCAATCACCTTATCCATCGTCTTCCTCCACCTGTAGCAGCAGCGCCGTAATGTTATCGTCGCCGCCGGCCTTAAGCGCCCGCCCAATCAGCTCGCGGGGCAAGTCCCAAAAATCAACGCTTGCCAGCATCTCTTCCAGCACCTTAAACGGCAATGCATTGGTAAGCCCGTCGCTGCACAGCAGCACCGTGCCGCCGCTTTGCACCGGGGTTTGGCTAAACGTGGGCTGCACATCCTCCTCCACCCCCAGCGCCCGGGTAATCACGTTGCGCTCGGGGTGGCGGCCCGCCTGGTCCATGGTAATCGTGCCCATGTCCACCAGCTCCTGCACCATGCTGTGGTCGCGCGTCAGCTGCGTAAGGCGTCCGTCTTCAAACAGGTACGCGCGAGAATCGCCCACATGCGCCAAATACAGGCTGCCCCGCCTTAGCAGGCCGCACACCACGGTTGTGCCCATCATGGTGCTGCCGCCGCCGCTGCGGGCAAATACCTCGGCGTTGGCAAGCCGTATGGCGTCGCGCAACACCTCTTGCACCAGCACCGGGCTCTCGGGCTCTTTCAGCTGCTGATACAGCATTTCTTCAATGCAATCGGCCGCCACGGCGCTGGCCAGCCGCCCGTGCGCGCCGCCGCCCATGCCGTCGCAAACCACCCCCCAGGCCGCCACGCCGGGCAAGTTGCCGCTGCGGTAGGTGTCCTGGTTTTCGGCCCGGCTGTGCCCTATGTCTGTTTTGCCGGCTATCTTCATGCTTTATTCTCCTCTGGCGCGCAATTGCCCGCAAGCCGCGTCAATATCTGCGCCCAAGCGGCGGCGTATGGTGGTGTTGACGCCCCGCGTTTGCAGCCGCCGGGCAAACGCTTCTGCTACAGAACGCGCGCTGCCCCGGTACGGCGTGCCTGGCACGGCGTTCATGGGTATCAGGTTCAGGTGCGCGCCCTTGCCGTGAAACAGGCCCGCCAAACGGTCGGCATCCGCTTCGCTGTCATTCACGCCGTCTATCATCGCGTATTCGTAGCTCACGCGCCGTCCTGTATGCGCCTGATAATCTTCGCAAGCCTTCAGCAGCGCCACCAGCGGCCAGGCGTTGTTCACCGGCATCAAGGCGCTGCGCGTATCGTCACCAGAGGCGTGCAGCGATACGCTGAGGGTAATGCCCAGTTTTTCTTGTGCCAAGCGCTGTATGCCGCCCACTACCCCGCAGGTGGATAAACTAACGCCGCGCGCCGAGAGGTTGCAGCCATCCGGGTGGGTGATAATCCTGATAAATTGCAGCACTTCGTCGTAATTGTCCAGCGGTTCGCCAATGCCCATCAGCACCACATGGCTTGCGCGTGTGCTGGCCAGCCTTGCGGCGGCGTATACCTGGGCGGCCATTTCGCCCGCCGTAAGCCCGCGCACCAGCCCCGGGCTAATGCCGGGCCCGCCCACGGTAGAAGCGCAAAAACGGCAGCCCATGCGGCAGCCCACCTGGCTGGATACGCACACACTGAGCCCGTGATGATACTGCATCACCACGGTTTCCACGTGGTGGCCGTCGGGCAGGCGCACCAGCAGCTTTGCCGTGCCGTCCGCGTCGCGCTGTGTTTTGACAACATCCAGCTTTTCTATAGGCCACGCGGCGGCCAAAGCCCTGCGCAGGGATATGGGAAGATTGGTCATTTCATCGTAACTTTGCGCCCCGTTTTGGTGCAGCCAGCCAAACACCTGCCCGGCGCGGTAGCGCGGCTGCCCAAGGTCTTGCATCAGGGCCTGCAGCTGCTGCGGCAGCAGCGAGGTAATACCCCGCGTGCCCTTTTGTGCATCGGCCAACACAGCTTCCCAATCAGTCATTATATCACAATCTCTCCATGGTTGCCACAAAAAAGCCTTCCGCAGCGCTGCGGTTCGGCAGCAGGGTCATCATGCCGTCTTGCATCACAGCGCCCGGCGGTGCAACGGGCGGAGGTACTAAGCTAAAACGGTTATCGCCGCCTAAAAACGCGCACACCACTTCGCGGTTTTCCGGCCCGCGCACCGTGCAGGTGCTGTACACCAGCCGCCCCCCGCTTTGTACGTAACGCGCCGCCGTGCGCAAAACTTTCAATTGCAGGGCGGGCAGGGCTTCAAACCCGCCGCCGTCCGCAAGGCGCAAATCCGGCTTTTGGGCCAACACCCCAAGCCCGCTGCAGGGCACATCGCACAGCACACGGCTTTGCCCGCACAGGGCCGGGTTGTACACTGTGGCGTCGTTTTGCAGCACCCGAGCGCCTTCTATCCCCAGGCGCGCCAGGGTTTTCTCAATCAATTGTACCCGGTGTGGGTGTACATCGCAAGCCGTAAGGCCCGCCCCGCCGCCCAGCGCCTGCGCCAGCGTGGCGCTTTTGCCGCCGGGCGCGGCGCATACATCCAGCACCGTATCGCCCGGCCGCGCGCCCACACAGGCGCACACCAGCTGGCTGGCAAGGCCCTGCACGTGGAACATCCCCTGCCGGAACAGGGTGCTGCCGGCCACACCCCCCGGCATCTTACATACCAGGCTGTTTGGCAGCGGCCCGTCCTCCGCCGGCCAGCCATTGTCCTTTAGGGCCGCTTTCAGGGTGTCGGCATCGGTTTTAAGCGTGTTTACGCGCAGGGCCGAACAGCCGTTTGAAAAGCTGGCCGCCAAAAACGCCTCGTACTCGCCTGGCAGCGCCTCCATCAGCGCGCGGGCCACCGCCTTGCTGACGCTGTACTGCACGCTCACGCGCTCGGCTTCGTTTACAAATACCATCTTTGTAAGCTCAAAAGGCCCGGCGGCCAGCGCGCGCAGCACGGCGTTTACCAGCCCCGCCGCGCTGCTTTTGCCAAAGGCGCGCGCCAGCTTCACGCTCTCGTTCACGGCGGCCCCAGCCGGTACACGCATGTACATCATTTGGTACAAGCCGCACTCCAAAATGGCCCGCACCTCGGCGTCCAGGCCCGCCACACCCTTTTTAAGGCGCGGCGTCAGCAAGTAATCCAGCGTTATCAGGCGCTCTACGCAGCCGTACAGCAGCGCCGCGGCAAATGCTTTATCGGCCGGGGGCATGCTGCCCGGCAGGGTGTGCTTGGCGGCAAGGTTTGCCCAGCCGCCCCCGTGCACTTGCACCAGCGCTGTTACCGCCGCCTTTCGGGCCGCAAACCGGCCGCTGTTTGGCGCGGCGCTTTTATCGCTTAGCACAGGCTCTCCCCCGCCTTCAGGCGGCGGCCCGCCGCCCACTGGACACCCGACATACTGCGGCTGCCTTCGGGCAGCACTTGCCGTAGCACCAGGCTGCCCTGCCCGCACGCAACGGTAAGGGGGCTGGTTTGCAGCACCTCGCCCGCATAAGCCCCCTGCCCGCTTGCCACCTGTGTGCGCTCTACCTTTATTTTTTTGCCGCCATGTGTAAACCACGCCACCGGCCAGGGGTAGCAGCCCCGCGCCAGGTTGTGCAGTTCCTGCGCGGGCCTTGTAAAATCCAGGGCCGCCATGTGCTTATCCAGCTGGGGGGCAAGGCTGTGCGGCCCGGTTTGCGGCACGGCCTGTGCGCGGCCCGCTTCTATGCCGGCCACCGTTTGCGCCAGCAGGCGCGCGCCAACAGGCGTGACAAGGCTAAACACTTCACACGCGGCATCGTTGGGCCCAATGGCAACTTTTTGCTGCGCCAGCACCGGGCCGGTGTCTACTCCCGCGTCCAGCTGCATCACACTCACGCCTGTTTCGCGCTCGCCGTTTATAATGGCCCATTGGATGGGCGCCGCGCCGCGATACTTGGGCAGCAGCGACACATGCAAATTGATACAGCCCAGCCTTGGCGCCGCCAGCACCTCGGGCGGCAAAATAAGGCCGTAGGCCACCACCACCGCCAAATCCGCCCCAAGCGCAGCCAGTGCCGCCGCTTCGCCAGGTGCGCGCAAGGTGCGCGGCTGGCGCACCGGCAAGCCGTTTTCCAGCGCCAGCCGCTTAACGGGCGACGGCGTAAGCACCTGCTTGCGGCCCTGGGGTTTGTCTGGCCGCGTGTACACGGCCGCCACCTTGTGCCCTTCGGCCAGCAGGGCCGCCAGGGCGTGGGCGGCAATGTCGGGCGTGCCCATAAACACAATGCGCATCCATTAGTCCTTAGTCGTTAGTTATTAGTCGTTAGTTACTAGTCGTTAGTTGCGCTCTTTTCATCGTCACGCTTGCCGCCCAGAGTTTCGTCCAAATCGTGCGGCACTTCGGGGTCGTAAAAATACTCGGCCAAATCTTTTATCGTCACACCGTCCAGGTGGCTGGTTTCGTGGCACAGGCAGCGCGCCAGCATGCCCTCGGCTTCAAACTCAAAAAAGCCGCCGTCTTTATCCTGTGCGCGCACCCGCACCTTTTGCGGGCGCACAATAGCCCCAAAGCGCCCCGGGAAAGACAAACACCCCTCGTAGCCGCGCACCTCGCCCTCGCTGCTGATAATCTCGGGGTTTACAAACGCGCGCACCTCCGGCTGGTAGGCCTCCCAGGCAGCGTCGTCGTCTTCGTCCTTTGGCATGGCACTCTCGTCCAGCGCCACAAACACGCGGCGCATCACGCCCACCTGCGGGCCGGCCAGGCCAAGGCCATCATTTTCCTGCATGGTTTCGGCCATGTCGTCCAGCAGCTGGGCCAGCCTTTTGTCAAATTTGGTTACCGGGCGGCACACCTTTTTCAGTATCGGGTCGCCGTCTTTCACAATGTTTCGCAAGGCCATAAAAGCTCCTTTTAATGCTGTTTTTCAATTTTGTACAGCACCTGCTTGCAGGTGCGCATGTTGATAAAAGCGTAAAACGCGCGGGCGGCGGGGTCGCCTGCGCCTGCGGTTTCGCCCTTTTTGGCATCCTCCGCCGTCTCCCACTTCACCAAATCAACCCAGGTGTCGCCGTCGCGCAGCACTTCCCAAGAAATAAACCCCTTTTGCCTGGATAACACTTCCTTGTTGCATTGTTCCGAAGCGCGCAAAAAATCCTCGATAGAAACGTCCTTCTTAAGCTGATAGGTTATAAACCACAAGACGTTGGACATTAAAACACAACTCCTTTTGATTTATACTATATCGTGCCAAGCCCAAACTCCGCAAGTAGTGGCAAGCTCAACGCACAAATTCCGCTTCATGGCCAGCAACGTGCAAAAGCGCGCCGTACCATACATATGGGACAAATATAAGCGGATACACCCAAGGTCTGCATCCTGATCCCCGCCCCATATCAGCCTGTCTATTGTTTCGCGTAGCGTTTCAAGTCGATTTACCATTTATATGATACCCTCCAAATGTTAAAACCCTGTGGAAATTCACCCATCCCCATGAAAATCAAAGCTGATGCGCACCTTTTCACAAAGCTTTTCGGCGTGGCAAGCCGCCAGGGTTTTGCGCAGCAAATCGCGGAAAGGCGCGTCACCCTTGCACTTAAGCGTAAGCCGCCAGCGGTAGCTGCCCGCCAGGCGTGCCACGGCCATAGGCGCGGGGCCCAGCACCCGCAGCGGCAGGTGCGGCGCTTCGCGCGCAAAACCGGCCAGCAGCACCGCAAAACGGCGGGCGGCGTGCAGGGCGGGCGGGTCTTCCTCCGCCGCAAAGCCCACCACGCACAGGGCGCAAAAAGGCGGGTACAGCGCCAGCTTTCTAAAACCTATCTCCTCGGCATAAAAAGCCTCGTAGTCTTGCCGGGCGGCCAGGTTCAGCACCGGGTTTTGCGGGTCCATGGTCTGGATAATCGCCCGCCCCTGCGCGCCGGTGCGCCCCGCGCGGCCCACCACCTGGGTTACCAGCGAAAACACTGTTTCGTAGGCGCGGTAGCCTTGGTTAAACAGCAGCGAATCAATGCCCACCACGCCCACCAGGCGCACCTTTTCAAAATCCAGCCCCTTGGCCACCATCTGCGTGCCCAGCAAAATATCGTATTCGCCTTGTGCAAACTGGCGCAGCATGCGGCCGTGCGCGCCCTTGGCGGCGGTGGAATCCATGTCCATACGCAGTACGCGGGCTTTGGGCAGCCTTTCGGCCAGCTCGTCTTCCAGGCGCTGTGTGCCAAAGCCCGCGTAACGCAATTCGCCGCCGCACTCGGGGCATTTTTGCGGCGCCGGGCTGTGCGTTTTGCCGCAGTAATGGCATTGCAGCCAGCCGTCGCCACTATCCTCTTCATCGGCGGGTATCTGCGCCGGCGGCAAAGCGCTGGGGCTGCCGCGCCTTTTTTTGTGGTACACCATGGGCACACTGCAGTCGTCACACTTCACGGCTTTGCCGCAATCGCGGCACAGGGCCACGCGGTGGTAGCCCCGGCGGTTCAGCAGCACAATCACCTGCCCGCCATCGGCCAACACCTCTTCTATCGCCCCGGCCAGCCGCCGGGAGAGCGCGCCCGGGTTGCCGTCCATCACCTCGCCGCGCATGTCTACCATCTCCACCTGGGGCAAGGGGGTGTTGCCGTAGCGGCTGGGCATTACCTGCAAGCCGCAGCGCCCGGTTTTGGCCGCGTAAAACGCCGCCACCGAGGGCGTGGCGCTGGCCAGCAGCAACAGCGCGCCATGCCGCGCCGCCCGCCTGCGCGCCACGGCGGCGGCATCGTAGCGCGGGGCACTCTCGCTTTGGTAGGTGCGCTCCTGCTCCTCATCTATCACCACCAGGCCCATGTTTTCCAGCGGCGCAAACACGGCACTGCGCGTGCCCACCACCACGCGGGCCTCGCCGCGCTGGATAGCCCGCCACTGCAGCAAACGCTGCGTGGGCGTTAAGCCGCTGTGCTGCACCGCCACTGCAGGGCCAAAGGCCGCGCGCATCCAGTGCAGCATCTGGGGGGTAAGGCCAATTTCAGGCACCAGCACAAGCGCGGTTTTCCCGCTTTCCAGCGCACTTTTAATCAGTGCTATAAACACCGGGGTTTTGCCGCTGCCCGTTACGCCATACAGCAGGCTGCACCCAGGCTTCTCTGCGCGCATGCGCGCCGCCAGGGCCGTGTAAGCCGCCTGCTGCTGCGCATTCAGCACAGGCGTCCAGGCAAGCGGGCCTGTTTTGGCATCGGGCAACGCGCCCTCGGGCGGGTACAGCGCCCCAAGGTTTGCCTCGCGGTCCTGGGCGGCGGCGCAAAGCAGGCCTTTTTGGGCAAGCCCTGCCGCCACGCCTGCCCCCACCCCGCAGGCTTCGCATATTTCTTCCCGGCTGCGCGGGCCCTGCTTCAGATAGCTAAGCACGGCGCGCTGCTTGGCCGTTAGCCTGGGCGGCGATGGGGGGTGTGTTGCCAGTGCGTACACCGTTTGGGTAAAACGTTCCAATTGCCGTTGCAAGCGCCACTCGCCGCTTTGCTGCACCGCCTTATACTGCGCGCCATAGGGTATCACTGCGCGCACCGCCTCAAACCAAGTGCAAAAGGTGGCCTCTTTTAAGTAGCGCACAATGGCCAGCAGTTCTTCGTTCAGGCGGGCATCGGCATCGGCGGCATCCAAAAGCGGCTTCAGGCGGGTCAGCCCATCGGGGGCGGCGTCCAGCGCCATCACCACGCCCAGGCGCGGCCGCGCCCTGCCCTGGCCAAAGGGCACCAGCACCAGGCTGCCCACAAACACACGCCCGGCCAGACACACCGGAACAGTGTAGGTATACAGATTATCGTAATGCACCGTAGCGTTTGCCACCGCAATTTGCGCCGTTTTGGGTGCTTCGGCGCTTACCAAACCAAGCCCCGGCCCGCCTGCGCTCACAGGCCCAGCCTTTTACGCACAATGGCATACAGTTCCTCGGCACATGCGGCGGCATCGTCGTTCACCAGTTGGAAGTCGTAGGTATCGGCCGCCTTTAGCTCCCACTGCGCTATGCGCATGCGTTCGGCTATGTCTTTTTCACACTCGCTGCCCCGCGCGCGCAGGCGGCGCTCGTGCTCGGCCAGGCTGGGCGCCACAATAAACACCGTGGTGCAATCGGGGTAGCACTTCTTCACGTTGGCCGCGCCGTTTATCTCTATCACCAGCACGCACACAATGCCGGCCGCAAGGCGTTTGTCCACCTCTGCTTTAAGTGTGCCGTAGTAATTGCCCGCATAGCTGGCGCATTCCACCATTTCGCCTGCCCCGGCGCGGCGCAAAAAATCGGTTTCGCTGATAAAAAAATAGTGCCGCCCGTCCACCTCGTAGGCCCGGGGCGGGCGGGTGGTAGCGCTTACAGACAGCTCTATTTCGCCGGGATGCGCCGCAACCAGTTTTTCCACCACCGTGTCTTTTCCAATGCCCGAAGGGCCGCTCACCACCAGCAGATACCGGTCGCTATTCATCCGCGGCCTCCTCGGGGGCGTTGTCGTCCATGGCTTCGGCCAGGCGGCCCGCCACGGTTTCGGGCTGTATGGCGCTTAAAATCACGTGGTCAGAATCGCAGATAAGCACCGCGCGGGTACGCCGGCCATAGGTTGCGTCTATCAGCACGCCCCGCCCCCGGGCCTCGGTTACCAGGCGCTTCACCGGCGCGGATTCCGGGCTGATGATGGCAATCAGCCGGCCCGCGTTCACCATGTTTCCAAACCCAATGTTGATAAGCTTCATATCTACTCCAAGTTCTGTATCTGCTCGCGTATCTTTTCTATCTCGGCCTTCATGTCTACCACCAGGCGGGTAATTTCCAGCTCCTGGCACTTGCTGCCAATGGTGTTCACCTCGCGGTTCACCTCCTGGGTTAAAAAATCCAGCTTGCGGCCCACCGCGCCGGGCTCTGCCAAAATACTGTTAAACTGCTGCAAATGGCTGGCAAGGCGCACGGTTTCTTCGTCCACCGCCGTTTTATCGGCAAAAATGGCCGCCTCGGTTATCAGGCGCGCCTCGTCCACCGCCGCATCTTCCAGCAGCTGGCGCAAGCGCTCGCCAAGGCGCTGCGCATAGCGCGATACCCGCCCCGCGCTGTCTGCCTCCACCTGCGCCAGCATCCCTGCCAAAACATCCAAACGCGCTTTAATGTCTTCGCACATACGCGCGCCTTCCTGCCGGCGCATGGCGGCAAAGCGCTCTAAGGCCATCTTTACAACACTCAGCGCGTCTGCGGCCAATTCGTCTTCGTCCATCTCGCTTTTTTGCAGGTTAAACACATCCGGCAGGCGCGCATAGTGAGATGCCTTTACATCTTGCTCCAGGCGCAAATCGTGCGCGATGGCCGCCAGCGCCTCAAAATACCCGCGCGCCACCGGCAGGTTTGCCGATATGCTTATCTCCGCGCCGTCGATGTTCTGCACGCTGAGGTACACTTCGGCTTTCCCGCGCGATATCTCCGCCGACACCGCCTTTTTCAGCGCGTCGTCTAAAAAGCCCATGCTGCGCGGCAGCTTGCTTGAATACTCGAAATACCTTGAGTTGACGCTTTTGACCTCCGCCGTATACACGCGCCCATGCAGCGTTTGCTGCGCGCGCCCAAAACCCGTCATGCTTTTCGCCATAGCTCTACCTCTTGCAGGAAATGCTGCTGTGCTGCGCGGCTTTGCGCACCCAAAGAATCTTTTGATATTTTAACAGTTTAACCCCATTCTGGCAAGCGGGCCAGCACCTCGCCCGCCATGTAAAACGTGCCAAAGGCGCACACCACGTCGGTGGGCCGCGCCATTTGCAGCACCGTGCGCACCCCTTCGGCTACACTGGGCGCGGCTTGCACCCGCGCAAAGCCCAGGGCGCGCAAAGTGCCGGCCAGTTCTTCGGGCGGCAGCGCGCGGCCATAGGCAGGCGCTACACACACCGCGCCCTTGGCCAGGGGTAACAGCTCGCGGTACATCGCCGCATAGTCTTTGTCGCGCATCACGCCCGTCAGCAGCAGCACCTTCCTGCCGGGGAAATAGGTTCTTAAGCTCTCTGCCAGCGCCCGCGCGCCCTGCGGGTTGTGCCCGCCGTCCACAATCACGTCTGGCGCGCGCCGCACCCACTGAAAGCGCGCGGGCCAGCGCACAGCGGCAAGCCCGGCGCGTATGGCTTTTTCGTCTACGGCATAGCCCTGGGCGGGCAAGCATTGCAGCACCGCCAGCGCCAGCGCCGCGTTGGCGGGCTGATACACCCCCAGCAGGGGCAAGCGCAGGTTTTCAAGCCCCCCCACCGAAAACACCTGGCCGTCCGGCGTCCGCCGGCTCACTTGCAAGTCCGGGGCGCCGGCCACATGCAGGTGCGCGCCCGCCTCCCGGCACGCTTCTTCCAGCACCCGCAGCACGCCGGGTGTTTGCGGGGCGCACACCACCTGCCCGCCCGGCTTGATAATGCCCGCTTTCTCACCGGCAATGGCCTCTTTGGTATCGCCCAGATATTGGGTATGGTCCAAATCAATGGCCGTAATGGCCGCCACCAGCGGTGTATCGATAATATTGGTAGCGTCCAGCCGCCCGCCCAGGCCCACCTCCAGCACCACCACATCGCAGGCGCGGCGGCTAAACCATTCCAGCGCCACGGCAAAGCCCATTTCAAACTCGGTGGGGTGGTCTTCCATCGCCTCGGCAAAGCTTTTCATGCGCTCGGTGCAGGCCGCCAGCTCGCCGTTTGGGATGGCCTCGCCATTAACCTGCATGCGCTCGTTAAAACAGCTGATATAAGGCGAGGTGAACAGCCCCACGCGGTAGCCTGCCTGACACAGCACCGACGCCAGCATGGCACACACACTGCCCTTGCCGTTTGTGCCCGCCACATGGATAAAGCGCAAACGGTTTTGCGGGTTGCCCATGCGCTGCGCAAGTTCGCGCATGCGCCGCAAGCCCAGCTTGCTTTCCCGCCAGGTAACGCTGTTGATATAGTCTATAGCTTGCTTGCCGGTATCATTCATCATGTTTCGCACTTCCCTGTATGTGGTAACAATTCATCATTGATTAATGATTAATCCCCGTACAGGGCGGTAGACAGGTAGCGGTCGCCGGTATCGGGCAGCAGTGCCACAATGTGCTTGCCCGCGTTTTCACCGCGCCTGGCCAGCCGCAAGGCCGCCCACAGCGCCGCCCCGGATGATATCCCCGCAAAGACGCCTTCTGTCGTGGCCAGCTCCCGCGCCGCGGCAAAGGCGTCTTCGCCGGTTACGGGCATCACTTCGTCAATCAGCTTCACGTCCAGGTTTTGGGGCACAAAGCCCGCGCCTATGCCCTGTAAAGGGTGCGGCCCTGCCACCCCGCCAGACAACACCGGCGACGCCGCCGGTTCTACAGCCACCAGGCGCACCTCCGCGTTTTTTTCGCGCAGGTAGCGCCCCGTCCCGCTGATTGTTCCGCCCGTGCCCACCCCGGCTACAAAAATATCTACCTGCCCGTTTGCCGCTTGCCATATCTCCGGGCCGGTGGTTTCGTAATGCGCCCTGGGGTTGGCCGGGTTGCTAAACTGGCCGGGGATAAAACTGCCCGGGGTTTCGCGCTGCAGCGCTTCGGCGCGCTTAATAGCGCCCGCCATGCCCTCTGCGCCCGGCGTAAGCACCAGCTGCGCCCCTAGGGCGGCCAGGGTTTTGCGGCGCTCCGCGCTCATGGTTTCGGGCATGGTTAAAACCACCCGGTATCCGCGCGGCACCCCTGCCAGGGCCAGGCCAATGCCTGTGTTGCCGCTGGTGGGCTCAATCACCGTGCCGCCCGCTTGCAGCACGCCGCGCGCTTCGGCGTCGTCTATCATGGCACGGGCCACACGGTCTTTCACGCTGCCGCCCGGGTTCAGCATCTCCAGCTTGGCGCTTACGCGCGCGCACAGCCCTTCCTGGGCTTCCAGGCGCGCCAGGCGCACCAGCGGCGTGCCGCCAATGGCCTGCTGTACCTGTTCAAAGTATTCCATCTGTTTCATCACCATCTCCTCTACAGCCAATAGGCCGAAAGCGCCAGCAGGTACACGCCCATGTAATAGGCAATCAGATTGGCGCTTCTAAGCCATTTGGCGCGGTGCACCCCAAAATACAAAAATAGCAGTAAAACGTCCGACAGCAAAAAAAGCAGCGCGCCTACGCAAACCTCTGCCGTGCCCGAGCCCGGCGGCATCGCGTACAGCACACCGCCGGCCGCCTTCCAGGCCATAAGGCCCACCAGTGCCGTGTACACATAGGCCAGCGGGCGCAGTTTTTTAAGCCGCACCTTTCCCTTCACGTCCAGCGCCAGCATCACCACAAGCAATAGCAGCGGCAAGAAAAAATCGAACCATCGCCAGGCCCACAAACCGGAAAACAACACCACAAACAGCACGTGGGCCAGCGCAAACGTAAGCCCGCCCGCCATGAAAAAGCGCTTATCTGGGTGCGACGCCGCCATGTTGGCCACCCCCAGCAATACATCGCCAAAGGCGCACAGCACCAGCGCCGCCAACAAAACGGCAAACAGGCCCGGCGCGCCGCGAAGCCCCAGACACCAGGCCAGCACCCCGGCCGCCACAAACACCAGGCTGCACACACCCTTGGCCAGGGCATAGCTGCCCTTGTGCCTTTTGGCCACCACCAGCAGCATGGCAAGGCAGGCAACGTACAATACGGTCATTATCGCTATCCACACCACGTTTGGCATCCTCTTCTATGCATCACAAGCGCTTTGCGCCGCCATTTGGCTAGAATGGCCAACTGCCGCAAAAAAGCCCGGCCGTGGGCCGGGCTCTGTTTTTAGATGTTGCCGCCGGGGGGCTGCTGCGGCATGCCTCCCATGTTTTGGGGCGGCTGCTGCACAGGGGGCTGCATAGGCGGCTGCTGCACAGGGGGCTGCATGGGCATGGGTTGCTGCATAGGGGGCTGTTGCATGGGCTGCCCGGGATACTGCGGGTTGTACATGGGCTGCTGCATGGCGGGATATTGCGGGCGCATGCGGCCGTAGGCCTTGTCGGCATAAGAGGCCACAATGGGCGTATTGGCCTCTTGGCCCTTGGCGGCCTTTGCCAGGCCCAGAATACCAAGCACCAGCACTAAAATGCGCACCAGCCAAGCCAGAATGCTAAATACCAAATCGAAGATGTTGCCTATGTTGGCGCTCGTCCAGCTAAAGCTGTAGAAGAACGACGACAGTGTGGCGGAAAAGCCCTCGATGGCCACCGCAATCAGGGTGATGAAGCCCAGGAAGGCCGCCTGCATGCACTGGCGGGTCGTCCATTCGTCCTTTTCCACCACCATTACAAAAGCCAGCACAAGGAAAGCCGGTAGCCACTGCCCAATAATCGCCAACAAAAATGCCACTACCGCGTAGAAATTAAGCTTAATGCCCAGTACGCCTTTTCTCACTCGTTTACAACCCCTTTCAGTTCTTAAAAGCCATCGTGCAAATCAAAGAGCACTAAGAATAATTATAGCGGGTAATTCGTGAAAGTCAAACCAAAAACTTTTGCTTTCCCAGAGAAAAATTGCTAGAATAGGGCACATGATAAAACTGATGATTGTGTGGACACTGGCCGCCCTTTTTACGGCCAACAGCCTTTTGGCTACCCTGCGCGCCAATTTCGGCGCGGGCGTTTGGCTGCTGTGGGCCTTCAGCGCGATGTTTATTGTGTATGGCCTATTCCATAAGCCCATAGACGCTTTTTGCCGCCAGGGCCTTGGGTTTGTGCTGAAGATTGTGTTTATTTGCGGGCTGGCCGTGTTTACTGGCCTGTTTGTGTTTGTGGCCGTAAGCGGCTACACCGGCGGCGCAAAAGGTGATGAGAAAGCCATAATTGTGCTGGGGGCGGGCCTGCGGGGCGAAACGGTAACCGACGTGCTGGCAAGCCGGCTTGAATGCGCCGAAGCCCTGTGGCGGGAAAACCAAAGCGCGGTGGTTGCGGTAACCGGCGGGCAGGGCCCGCGCGAGGACATCCCGGAGGCCGTGGCCATGAAGCGCTGGCTGGTGGCGCGCGGCGTGCCCGAGGCAGTGATACTGGAGGAAACCGAAAGCGAAAGCACCGAAGAAAACCTGCTGTTTGCCGGGCAACTGCTGGCCAAGGCGGGCATTGGCAAAGACGCGCCTGTGGTGGTTGTAACCAACGCTTTTCATTGCTACCGCGCCGGGCAGTACGCGCGGATGCTGGGGTATACCCAGGCGCGTACCGCCCCCGCCGGCATGCGCTTGTCCACGGTGCTGCCCAGCTATTTCCGCGAGGTACTGGCCATTTTGTACCTGTGGGTTTTTCGCGGCAAGCTGGCTTAGATGGTGTTTGCACAAGTTAACATAGGAAGAAGGGCTTAAAATGGAACGCATTGCCAGCTTTACGGTAGACCACACCCACCTGCAAAAGGGCATGTACCTCTCGCGCACCGATTTCGGGGACATCGACACCTACGACATTCGCATGAAAAAACCGAACCAGGGCGATTATTTGACGAACGAAGTCGCCCATACCATCGAGCACCTGTTTGCCACCTACGCGCGCAACTCCGGGTTCAAGCACAGCGTTATCTACGTGGGCCCCATGGGGTGCATGACCGGGTTTTACCTCATTGTAAAGTGCTTGCCGCCCAAGGACGCCATCACACTGGTGCAAGATTCGATGGCGTTTATCAGCACCTATAGCGGAGAGATACCCGGCAACAGCGAAGCCGAGTGCGGCAATTACCTGATGCACGATTTGCCCGCCGCCAAAGCCATTGCCGCCGACATGTGCGCCGTTTTGAAAAACTGGCAGCCGGCGGATATTGCTTATTAGCTTGCCACTCCCCCGTTTTATTGCTATAATGGCGCTGCAACCAAAACATACGGCAGCGCCGCCGTGGCTTGCCATGGCGGTGAGGAAAGTCCGGGCTTCACATGGGAATGGCAGCTGCTAACGGCAGCCGGGGGCAACCCCAGGGAAAGTGCAACAGAAATAAACCGCCACCCGCCGCAAGGCGCGGTGGTAAGGCTGGAAAGGTGCGGTAAGAGCGCACCGGCGCACTGGCAACTTTGCGCGGCCCTGTAAACCCTGCCAGAAGCAACACCGGGGCATTATGCGTACCCTGCGCGCCCTACACGTGGCACCGAGCCGCCCTGGCGACAGGCGGCCCAGATAGATTGTCGTTTAATACAGAATCCGGCTTACGGTTTGGTTGCAGCATTAAAGCCTCTTACTAAAGCGCGGTATAGCAAAAACTGTCATCCCAAGCGCAGTGAAGAACCTTTAACAGATTCGTCACTGCGCTCGGAATGACAGGGTGATGCACCTAATGTAACCGCTTGTTAATAGGGGCTTTTTTTGTTGCCGCAAACGCGGCCAGCTGTGTGTTGCCCAGCTTTATAAACACTTGCTCCAGCATGGCATAGGCCTGGGCGTTATCCGGCTGGTATTGCAGCACCCGGCACAGGCAATCCAGCGCCCTTATATAAAAACCCCGCTCCAGGTACACCATGGCGGCTTTGCGCGCAACACTCAGCAGGTTGCACATGGGCAACCGCCCTGCAGGCTCAATCCTGGCCAACAATTGCTCTTTGCCTAGGCTGGCCAAGGCCTTGCGCGCCTTGCGCTGCTCTTCGCCCGGCAGGTAGCCGGTGTTCACCACGTCTTGCCAGTCTATCATCTCTTCAAATGGGCCGCAGAATGCGTTGTGCAGGGTATCAGCCGCCTCGCGCAGCGCCGGGGTGTAAGCGCGAACGGCAATGGCATCCAGCAAGTTAAACAAATCATCATTCGACATTGCGTTTTCTATTGTTATTTCTATTCTATTATAAGCCAAATCTCCTCGGCCAATCATCATTTCGCATTCGGCAAGCGCACCCTGGACTGCCGCGTTGGTGTCCTGCGGCACGCGCAATATTTCTGCCAGCAGCTCTGCATACAGCCCGGCTTGCATATAGTAGGCCACTTGCGCGGCCAGCAGGCGCGGGCTGGCACGGCCAATACGGGCTGCTATCTCGTTTGCGCGCTGCCGCCCCGCCGCAAAGGCAATAAGCTGATAGTTGCGCGCCATCGCCCCAAAATCAATACCCACCTGTGCCTGCAAGCCAAAATAGCTCTCTAAAATGCCCTCATAGCGGCCCAGCTGCCCCCTGTAGGCTTGCAGCATCGCCGCGTTGCCGCCACAGGCAATGGCTAAAAACAGGGCTCTTTGCACGTCTTCCCGGTTCTCTTCTGCGGCCGCCGCAAACGCGGCCTGCGCCGCTTCTTCATATTTGCCCAGTACAACCAGCAAATACCAAAAATCCATTTTCTTGGCCCAGCCGGCATCCAGCGCCTGCTTGCTATAGTAAGTGTATAAATCCTGATACCCCTCGTACTGGCAGCAGGCCAGCAGCATCTCCTGTGTGCCGCGCTTATCTGTGGGAAGCACCTGGCTTAAAAACCGAATCACATCGGCATACGGCAAGCCCTTTGTGCATTGCAGCAACAGGCCAATGCTGTTAGCGTTCATCGCTTTTTCGCCGTTCTGCAGCGCTTTTGTGGCATAATCAAAGGCCGCCTCCCGCTTTCCGCGCCGGTAGTGCGCCGCACCCGCCGCCGTGTACAGCTGCCCACGGGCATCGTAATAATAATCCATGCCCACCATCCGGCCCTGGCGTACCTGCTCCGCTTTTTCAAGTGCGGGTTCAAGCTCGGCCAGCAGTACGGGTGCTTGGTTGTCAAAATACAGCCGATACATCATCGGCATCAGGCAGCTTAAGGGGTTATCGGCAAAAAACGCGGCACCTGGTTCTACCAGCACGTCCCAAACCTGCTTACGGCTTACTTTGCTGCGGTATATCGCGCACAGCTTCAGCGCTATCATAAAAACATCCAGGTGAACTGCACCCAGACGGCCATAAGTTTGCCTGTAAAGCCCCGGGCGGTCCAGCAGCCACCGCAAATCTTCAAAAGCGTCTTGATAGCGCCCCAGGTTATATTGCTCGCGAACCAAATACACATGATTCGCCGCGCTTTCCTCATCATCCGGCTTGGCTTGCACCGCATTTTTAAGCAGCTCCAGGTTTCTGGCCAGCTTGTCGTTGATGGTTTCGCGGTTGTAGCCGTTATGCCTGATGCACCACTGCACTACAACGTCCTGGCGCGGTAATTCGCCTTGCTGATACTCGGGGTGCTCGTGGATAACCCCCTCGTACACAAACGCGCCGCCGCCCTTCAAGATGCGGCTCACCTCATCCACCGACACGCTCAGCCCGGTGTCTGGGTCGATATTTTCGCGCCGAACCGTTATATGCGTAGCGTCAAATTCGGCAAAAGATTGCTCCAGCCGCGCGCGGTCTGCTTTGGTCAGCGCGGGTTCAAACCATTCGTCCGCATCCATAAACAGGATGATGTCCCCGTCCACTTTGCGCATGGCATCATTGCGGGCCGCCGAAAAATCATTTATCCATTCAAAGGTTTCAATGCGCGCGCCAAGGCCGCGGGAAATGTCGATGGTAGCATCGGTGCTGCCGGTATCCACCACCACTACCTCATCGCTTACCGCCAGCACACTTGTAATGCTGCGCCCGATATTGGCCTCCTCGTTTTTGGTAATCCACAACGCCGATACCTTCAACGCCATCGCCCCCTTTTATCAAACTATCGTCATTATACCTCATATTTGCTTTCAGAGCAATCATTAAAAAAGCCCCCGCGCAAAACGCGGGGGCTGTGTGCGCGAGGGCTTTCTCCTGCCTTGGGCCGCCTGCCTAGTGGGCCCTGAGCCGGCCGCCAAAGCTGGGATTATGAGCAATCGGGCTACAAACCCGTTCTCATCATGCCGCTTCGTCCTTACGGACCCTCTTAACGGAGCAGCTGCAGCACGTTTTGCGGCTGCATGTTGGCCTGGGCCAGCATGGCTTGCGCCGCCTGCGAAAGAACATTGTTCTTCGTAAACTGCATCATTTCCTTCGCCATATCCACGTCGCGGATGCGGCTTTCGGCTGCGGTCATGTTCTCGCTGGTCACGTTCAGGTTGTTAATCGTGTACTCCAGGCGGTTTTGCAAAGCGCCCAGGTTGCCACGGTTCACGCTCACCTTCTCAATGGCCTTGTTAATTTTTTCCAGCGCGTTGGCGGCGGCTTCCTGCGTGGCCATGGAGATGTTGGAGATGCCCAGGCCCGCGGAAGACATGTCGTC